>JAEEGF010907352.1_pt1 | contig 17257 bp, 12 predicted proteins | sample 9134171 | NCBI WGS metagenome assembly JAEEGF01 (sample SAMN16246542, study PRJNA631951) | gut metagenome | biome: gut microbiome; feature: rumen; material: AP-attached | host: Bos | place: Iran: Karaj | collected 2018-10 | reverse complement strand
GTTATCCACCGTACCGGTGGAAAGATCGGCACAGAGGCCCCACTTGCTATAATAGAGCATGGTAGCGAAGAGGAAGGTCCAGATAAAGCCGGAGAAGAGTGCGGCAGTGACGTTGATGCGGATAGCGTCATTCTCCTTCAGAAGCTTGAAAATATCCGTGATCTTGACCTGCTCCTCCGCATCCCGCTCTGCGTGATGGCGTTCCCGCACCAGGCTGATGCCAATGAGAGAAATGACAGAGGTAATGAGCAGCAGGCCGATCACCACCAGGCCGAAAGAAGTATGCATATTGCCGATGACATTGTTGACGCCTGTGACCATGGCGATCAGTACGGCGGTGACCATACCGGTCATCATGGAGACGATACGGGGCGCGATCAGCAGCTTGCCGCGCTCGTTCTGATCCAGCGTCAGGGTACGGAAAATCAGGTTCGGGGCGTAGAAAGAGGAACCCATATCGTACAGAAGATAAAAGAAGATGACCCAGATGATGGCGATTACCGGACTGACGCCCTCGGGAATAAAGAAGAGCGCGCCGACGCCAACGAGCGCCGAGAGGATCGAGAGAATGATGAAGGGCTTGTACTTGCCGTATTTGCCCACCTTGGCCCGGTCCATGATCCAGCCCTCGATGGGATCGTTCACCGCGTCAAAAATACGTGAGAACAGCAGCACGCTGGAGCCCACGACCGCGCCAAAAGCGCCGAGGCCCGCATAGTCTGTGAGGTAAAGCAGGAAAAACGAGGTCATCAGAGCCGCCGCCATGCCGTCGGTCAGGCCCATGGTCGCGGTTCCGAAGTATTCCCGGAAACCGACTTTATCCGATTTGTTCATGAGAGTTCCTCCTTGTCCGTTTTTCTTTTTTGGTTGTCTGCAGTGTATCAGATAGAGCAGAGAAGAAATACAAAAAATTCGTCCTGATTTCCGTAAATTCGCTTGTTTTTTTGAAATAAGTCTGATAAACTGAAATCAAGTCGAATTTATGATAGCAAGACGGAAGATCTTATAGTATTTTTTTGATGGAGGAAAGAGCATGGAGGGATTTACAACGGAGGAGAAGATCGCGCTGTTTCGGGAGATGATCTCCTGCTGCCATATGCTGCTGCTTGCGGAGTATGACGCACTGCTGCACCGTATTGGCTCCTGCACCGAGGAGGAGGCCACGGCGAACGAGCTGTTTGCGCTCTCCTGGGCCGATCTGCCGCTGGAGAACTTTCTGGCTGCGGATCGGACGCCGGTTTTGTTTACGAACCGGGTCAACATGATGTGGCTCTGCTGCCCGGAGTTTGCCGGCGAAGAGCTGCTGCGCTTTTATGTACTCGGCCCCTTCTTTCTGGACGACTATTCTTCCTTTACCATCGACTCCGGACTGGCAAGCGCCGGCGCGTCTGCGGCTCTGCGGCAAAATGCCGCGAAGCTGGTGCGAAAGCTGCCGATTCTGAGCTGGGCGCGCGTTCAGGAATACGCGCTGATGCTGCACTATCTGATCACCGGGGAGAAGATCCGACAGTCTGCGCTGCGCTCTTTTGGCAGCGGTGATCTGCTGCCGGGAGGCGGAGAGGGGAAATTGCTTCCGGATACCCACGGAACATATCAGGCAGAACAGGAAATGCTGCGAATGGTGCGCGAGGGCGACCTGGAGCTGGTGCGTCATATCGATCGTATGGCCGTGACCGGTACTATGGGACAACTGGCGCAGGCCGGAGACGCCCTTCGGCAGATGAAAAACTCCGTGTTGGTCTGCGCCACACTTTTCTCCCGCACTGCCATTGAGGGAGGCCTCAGCCCCGAAACCGCCTACACGCTCTGTGACCGTTATTTTCAAAGCGTTGAGCGAGTCAAGTCTCTCTCGGAGCTGACCAGCATCGCCTATACCATGCAGCGGGATTTTGTCGAGCGCGTCCACGCCGTGCGCACGCAGAAGCTCTCCAAAGAGATCGAAGCGGCCTGCAGCTACATCGAGCGCCATTTGGAGGACGACCTGAGCATTGCCTCCCTCGCCGCCTATGCCGGGTATATCGAGTATTACTTTTCCAAAAAATTCAAACGAGAGCTGGGCATGACGCCTGCGGAATATATCCGTAAAAAGCGTCTGGCAAAGGCCGCTCTGCTGCTGCGCTCCACCGATCTGGATGCCCAGCAGATCGCATCCCGGCTGCAGTTTTGCTCCCAGAGCTATTTCACAGACTGTTTCCGAAAAGAATTCGGCGTATCTCCCACCAAATACCGAAAGGATGGAAAAGCATGAGCCGTATCTTGATCAATCCTTTGAACATCCCCTACCAGTTCCAGCACTATAACAAGCAGGCCTCCCGTGAAGCGGCCGACCCCACGTTGATATTATTCAAGGGGCGCTACTATCTCTTTGCCTCCATGTCTGGCGGGTTTTACTACTCCGACGACATGCTCCATTGGGACTGGCATGAAAACCGGGAACTGACGCCCTTCCGCTATGCGCCTGACGTGCGGCAGGTTGGCGACTGGCTCATTTTCTCCTCCTCAGACCGGGATCCCAGTGCCATCTACCGCAGCAAGGATCCTCTGAGCGATGATTTTGAAAAGCTCAGCGAGCCCTTCCCGTTTTGGGATCCGAACATCTTCCAGGACGATGACGGGAGGGTATATTTCTACTGGGGCTGTGCCAACACCACGCCAATCTACGGTCAGGAATTCGACCCGGAAACGATGACGCCCATCGGAGAGAAGAAGGAGCTGATTTTCGGCAACACCGCCGAGCACGGCTGGGAGCGTCCGAACTATCCCGGAAGGCCGAAGGAACAGGGCAAAGAAGGGCTCGCCATGCGGCTGTTTCGACTGTATATGCGCCTCAGCGGCGCGGATAAAAAGCCCTTTATTGAAGGCGCGTTCATGAACAAATGGAACGGCAAATACTATTTGCAATACGCCGCACCCGGCACAGAGCTGGCCACCTACGGGGATGGGGTGTACGTCGGCGATTCGCCGCTGGGGCCCTTTACCTATCAGGCGCACAATCCCTTCTCCTCCAAGCCGGGCGGCTTCATCACCGGCGCAGGCCACGGCTCGACGATTGAAGACGAGCATGGCAACCTCTGGCATGCCTCCACTATGCGCATTTCCGTGAGCGCCAATTTTGAGCGCCGCCTTGGCCTATTTCCGGCTGGGCTGGACAGAGATGGGATCCTCTTCTGCAACCAGAACTTCGCGGATTATCCGCTGGAGATCCCCGAGGGGAAATTCGATCCCCGGAGCGTCAAGCCGAAATGGATGCTGCTGTCCTACAAAAAAAGCGCCGTGGCCTCGTCATACCGCGAGGGGCATGAGACGGCCAAGGCACTTGATGAGGACATCCGTTCCTGCTGGTGCGCCAAGGGCAGCGCCGGAGAGTGGTATCGGCTGGATCTTGGCGATGTGTATGCGGCGCACGGCATTCAGCTTGACTTTGCCGACGTAGACGTGCCCATGCTGGAGGTGGACAAATCTCTGCGCTCCAACGTCTACACCTCCAATCGCTACATCGACCCCGATCCCACGCTGCGCACCCGGTATCTGCTGGAGGGCAGTGCGGACGGCAGCGAGTGGTTTGTGCTCTCCGATAAACGCAGCGCCGAAACGAATCTGCCGCATGATTATCTGGAGCTTGACGGCGTGAAGCTGCGCTATGTGTGCGTCACGGCGGAGAAACTGCCTTACGATGAGCCCTTTGCGCTCTCCGGACTGCGGGTGTTCGGGCTTGGCAACTGCGCCGCGCCGGAGGCGGTAACAGCCTTTGACGCTTCTTGCCCGGATCCTATGACTGCAAAACTGAGCTGGAAGGCCGCTGACCGAGCCATCGGCTACAACATTCGCTACGGAATCTCGCCGGACAAGCTTTATTCCAGCCACATGGTCTACGGGCAGACGGAGGTGCTGCTCACGATGCTCAACGCAGGACAGAACTATTACGCCGCCGTGGACTCTTTCGGCGAGGGCGGTGTGACCGAGGGTGAATGCCTACCGCTGCAGTGAGGCAGGGAAAAAGAGCCGGGATGCTCTCTTAGAGCGGGATGCTCTCTTAGAGCAAGATTCGCCTTGAGACGGGATTTGTCAAGGTGTTTTTTTATATATCTGCAAAATGGCAAGCGTTTCTACAAGGACAGATTTGTCCCTACTCCCATAGCGAATATGAAAATGGCTGTATACGGCAAAGCAACTTTTTGCCGTTTACAGCCATTATCGCAGAGAGGTCTTTTTCGTTATTCGTGTTTGTCCGTCCGTCAGTTCCAAGGTCATAATTTGCTATAACGAAAGTGTATTCGCGGACAAGGGGTGTATTTCTGTTATAGGCGTTTCTGATAAAACTGTATCGTGCATTCGGCGGGAGTTGCGCCGCCCTATTTTTCCTCTGCCTGGCGGATAAAACGTCGGATCACCTGATATCTGTGCTCAAACACCCGCTTCACAAGAGGGCTTTTCAGCTCCGCGTCGAAGCCGTGATAGCTCCCTCCGATCAGATTACACTCCGTCTCAACACCGGCAGCCTTCAGTTTGTTGGCATAGGCGATCGCTTCGTCGCGCAGAACATCCATTTCCTGCGGCTCCACATAAGCCTGCGGCAGTCCATGGCAGTCATTTTTCATCGGCACTACACGTCGGATCTCCTCGCATCCATTATGGAAAAACAGTTTCCACATAGAATCGTTTGCCTTTTTTGACCAAACGCCATATTCGTATTCGTCCACCGATTCATAACGCCAGGACTCGTTGTCACAGACCGGATACAGAAGCATTTGCGCAAGCAGCGGGAAGCGATCCTCATCCCGGTTGCGAATCGCTGCATTTGCAGCGAGGCATCCGCCCGCGCTGTCTCCGTACAGGATGACCTGCTCCGGGTCTACTTGCAGCTGCGAAGCATTCTGAAATACATACCGAAGCATCTCATAACAATCGTCATTTACTCGCTTGCAATCGACCCGAGGAACGATCCGATAATCAGGCAGAAACACCTTAACACCGCAGTTGGATGCGTAAAGTGCGCTGTTGTCCATCATGGCCTTCTGGATCGGAAACATAAACCCGCCGCCATGATAATAGACGATTGCCGGGTATTTTGCTCTCTTCTCCTTCGGCGTAAAGGTATAGAAAGGGATTTCAATACCGTCTGACGCTTGAAAGCTGCCCTTTTGAATATCGGCGATTTTCGATTTGTAAGAGTTCATCTGCCAGGATATGAAGCGGATAACTTTATCCATTTTGCCGGACAGCGCAAGTTCAGACATGTCATAATCCGTCCCGATTGCCTGTCCCTTCAGCTCTGAACTGTATTCATATCTCATCTTCATAGCTGTACACCCCACTTCCTACAGAATCAGTTTTTCCGCTGGGCAGAATAACAGTGGCTTCGCAATTACAGGGGATTTTGACCTGCATGCAGAAATGCTTTGCGCCATTCCTTTCTTCGATATGCCAATCCGAAGCAATCTCGCCGTTGACCGAGTCAAAGGTGCGGCTGGCCGAGGTCAGCTTACCGTCAAGCTTCGGTGCGATGATCACCTTGCCGAAGCCTGCTTCAGCGGGCGCAATGCCGTTGACGTTGCGGTAAATCCAGTCGGCCACGCTGCCGAAGGCGTAGTGGTTGAAGCTGAGCGTACCCGGATTGCCTGCTTCGTCATATCCGAAGCAGTTTTCCCAGATCGTGGTGCCGCCTGCCTCCACCTCCGACAGCCAGGAGGGAGCCTTGGTCTGCCACAGCAGACGATAAGCCAGATCCTCTTGTCCGATTTTGCACAGAGCGTCAAGAAGAAAAGGCGTCGCCAGGAAGCCCGTGTCAAGGCAGAAGTCGTTAGTCTCTATACTGCGCACAATGTCGTCTGCAAAACGCTTCTTATGCGCTTCCGGCACGAGGTCAAAATAGAGCGGCAGCACATAGGCACCCATAAGCGTCGATGGCATGGAACCGTCCAAGCCGATCACGCCTTTTTGGATGGCCTCCTTCATCTTATCCGCGATCATCGCGTATTTTGGAGCATCCGTGGCATAAAGCGCCTGCGTCGGATCTTCTTCCGAGAGGATACGGCTGATATGCGCGAAAGTACTGACAGAGTACCAACCGAAGATCGGCGCCGTATAGCAGGAGCTCTCTGCCATGATTTTCTTGAGATTCTTGGTATCCAGCCCGTTTTTGCTCTGACTTGGCACCAGCCACTCACCGTAGTGATATCCGGTATCCCACAGGTACTGCTCGATCTCGTCGGGGCGTTTGCAATCCTTCGGCTTTTCGGTTTTTGCCTGACGGATGATATAATCACACCAGCGGCGCATGCAATAATACTGCCGCTTCAGCACCTCTGTGTTTCCGGTCACCTCGTACATGGAATACGGAACGATCACGGCAGCGTCGCCCCAGCCGGAGGAGGTGGCCTTTCCCTTTGCGCCAGCCATCAGGTTCATCAGCTTGCCCGTCATGGGATACGCTCCATTTTCGGGAACGACCATCGGAACGATCCCGTAGCGATCCTGCTCCTTCGACATATTTTCAAGCCAACGGCTGAAAAGAACTGTGCAGTCCTCGTTGAGCATAGCCGTCCTGGCGTAGACCAGCATGTCGCCCGTCCAGCCCGCCTTCTCGCGCTGTGGGCAGTCTGTAGGGATGGAGAGCATGTTGGATGCCTGCGAATACCGGATATTGCGGTATAAGCGGTTCAGCGCTTCGTCCGAGCAGGAAAAGCTGCCGACGTCCTTCTTCTCGGAAGAGAGCAGCACGGCGGTAAACCATGCGGGATCTACCGTTTCCGGTGCTTTGCCGTCCACCGTGAGTCTGGCATAGCGAAATCCGTGATAGGTAAAATGCGGCTCATAGCTGACATCCGCTCCATCGGAGATATACTCATCCGTCTGGTCGCAGCCCTTACCGACTCCACCGGCAGACATGATATTGTTATAATAATTGCCCTCTCTATCCAGTACCTCGCAGTGCTCCAGACGGAGACGCTGGCCCTCCTTCAGGGGCATCGTTATCCTAACACGCCCGGCCAGATTCTGCCCGAAGTCCAGAATGCACTCTCCCCTGGGACTGCGAAGGACATCTTTCACGGGAAAACGCTCAACTGCGATCACGCGGTCACCGCATTGCGGCACGAGATTGTCATAGCCATAGGTTTTGACCTTCGCAGGCGTCCACTGTCCTTCCCGGCAGGTGGATTTGCTCCAATCCCGAATCTCCCTGGCCGCGTCGTAGAGCTCGCCTGCATACAGGTCGGCAGAAACCACAGGCCCTTCCGAAGTCTGCGCATCCTCACCGGAGGAGACAAGCTGTCTCTCGCCATTTTCATAGAGAAGTTCCAGCTGATAAAGCACCGCGTGCTGGTTGTCTGTCTTCATGTTCGGCTTTGCATTCGGGCTGAAATACCAGCCGTCTCCCACATGGAAACCGATAGCGTTGCTTCCTGCGGCCAACAGCTTGGTCACGTCATATGTCTGCACGCACAGATATTTGCCGTAGACCGTGTGCTCCGGAGCAAAGCAGCGTTCGTCCGCCGGAGCTCCATTAATATACAGCTCATACACGCCGTGCGCAGTGGCATACAGACGAGCCTGCTTCAGCCCGCTTTTGACAGGAAAACTCTGTCGGAACAGCGTGGAGGGAAACTGTTTTCCAAACCCGGGCTGCGCTTTTTTGCGTTTCTTTTCCGCGATGATCCAATTACTTTGCCAGTCCTCACGATGAAGCAGACCTGTTTCAAAAAAGCTGACGGCCGTTGCGGTTTCGCCGTGATTATCTGTCACTTCCAGCATTACGGTATATGCGGTTCTGCTGTTCAGCGGCTCCCCGGAATACGGCACATAAGCATTCTTCCGGCTGCTGACTACACCGGTATCCATGCACACGTGCCCGTCTTGTGTGGTTACTGTTAATCGGTAATTCTGCTGGAGTGTGTTCTTTTCCTCACTGATGATCTTCCATGAAAAATAGGGGTGGCCGCCTGTTCCGAGCGGCTTGTCAACGCTTTGGACCAATACCTCGGTGATCTCCATGCTTTCCCGCCTTTCTGGTTATTCTTTAAACAGCGCCAAGTCTACAAGATCATTTTACAAAAATGATCGCTTGATTGTCAGTTGCTATGTTGCTATAATACTATCAAAAATTGCTGTTTTGTGAGGTGGCAGTCGTGTTTGATAGAATCCCCTTTCAGCTTGTGAAAGGCAGCTACAGTCATGAAGACGTCAGAAAAGCGGAAACATACGCACAATTCATTCGGGAGAACGAGGTGCCGGATCAGGAACGCCAGGAGTATGAGGTGGATGGAGACACACAATATTTGCTTTCTCGGCCTATGCTGCCGGAGCGCAAAAACCATTTGGCGTATATTCAGTCTTACAGCTATATGGAAAGCGGATCGAAGTATTATACAAAACGGGACAGCTATGACTCTTTTCTGATTCTTTATACTTATGACGGCGCCGGATCCCTGGAATATGAAGGGGAAAGCTATACACTCCGCGCAGGAGAAGGCTTTATCATCGACTGCCGAAAAGCCCACCGGTATAAGACGGAAGGTAAACTGTGGGTGCATGGTGATCTTCACATCTGGGGCGGGAATACGGAATACCTCTATTCAGAGTTCATAAAGACTGCCTCGCCGCTGTTTCGCTCGCAACATCCAAACGGTTTTCAATCCGTGCTGGAAGAATCTCTGCGGGCTCATTCTTCGATCAGTCCCTCCGGCGACCTTGCCGTCTCCGTTCTGCTGGGCGACTTGCTGAAGATGATTTGCGAAGACCTTTCCGGGCCGGCGAAGGGGGCAGTTCCGGAGGGTATTTCCTCCGTCCAGCAATATATCGGCCAACATTATACGGAAGATATGAGTGTGGATGATCTGGCACAGATCGCTCATATGAGCAAATATCATCTGATCCGGCAATTTCGACGGTTTACAGGCTTTACACCTCATGACTATATGATTCGTCTCCGCTTGTCTCAGGCAGAATCCATGCTGCTTCTCACGGATCTGCCCTCCTACAAAATCGGCGCTCTACTCGGATTTCCTTCTGAGGCAAATTTCATTCAGCATTTCAAACGGGTCTACGGGACAACGCCCGGCAGAGCACGCGGAAAGCAGGACAAGGAGTAATACCGAACCTCGCCCTAAAATCGACGTGTTTCGGCACGTCGATTTTGAATGTCCTTATCGAAGATGTCGTATCGGATAAAACGTTGATTTGATAAGAGCACCGCAGTTTCCTACTGTTGAAGCAAACCTTTGATACTTAAAGAGAGCCTGCCGAATTGCTTTGTCGGCAGGCTCCCTTTATCTTCTGTTTTCTTTTCGATATTCCCCGGGGGTCTGTCCGGTCTGCCTGCGGAATACCATGGTGAAATAGCTCTGGTCGCAGAAGCGCAGCAGGGACGCGATCTGCGGGATCGTGCGGTCGCTTGCTGCCAGGAGCTGTTTGGCGGCCTCGATGCGCTCTTTTGTCAGGTATTCCCGCATGGTCAGTCCGGTGTGTGCTTTGAACAAACGGCTTAAATGATAAGGACTCAGGCCTACAGCCGCGGCAATGTCCTCGGTGCGGATCTCCTGGGTCAGATGGTCAGACAGGTACCGTACAACATCGCAATCGCCTCTTATGCGCCTAGGAACATCACATCATAGATCGGGATATACGTGATCTTGCCGTTTGTCGTGATCTCACGGGTGTTAGACAGTACATAGGCCTTCTTTACATGGGAATCCTCGTTCTTTACGAAGGCGCTCAGCGCGCTGTGGACGGTGTAGTCCTTGCCGTATGCATATTCATCTAACCCACTCCTGTAGCGTGCGATTGACATGCTGCCCTAAGAAGTACGGTCTTTGTCCCCTAAGTGAATAGTTCATGATGACGTGCTTTGTCGGTGTGCAACCGAGCGCAGCGTCTAAAATCACAAAATAAATTATAGCACAAGGGATGTCGATTTTACAGAGTGAATTCTGTGAAACCGGCTATTTTTTATGCCTGATTCAACGAATCTTGCTTAGAGCAAGTTTCGCCTTGTCTGTCAAAAATGAATTTGTGTCCTCCGGCACTTTGTTGAGGTTTGCGCACCCCAATCCCGCGCGGTTCGATTTCATCTCACAGTTTTGCAGAAAAAACTGCAAAGGTTTTCTTCGAAAATGATTATGGCACGGATAAAAACTCCGCGCCATCTTTTTTTGCTTTTCAAACTTGCAAGTGTCAAGAATTTCTGACAGAAGATCTTGTGATTGGTCTTGTTTATATTGAAAGCGAAAGATCACTCTGGTAAAATGTTGATGGAAAAAGTCGGAACGGGGAATGAGAAAATGGAAACAACGAAGAATCTGCGCGCGTTGTATCTTGCAAAAATCTTATACGAGCAGACCGATGAGGATCATCCGCTGAGCACCAATCAGCTGATCGAGGCGCTGCAAAACGAGTTCGGCATCTCCGCGCACCGCGTCACGATTTATGAAGATATGGAGCAGCTGCGCTCCTTCGGGCTGGACATCTACACGGTCAAGTCCACGCAGAACAAATACTATCTGGCCGAGAGGCTGTTTGATCTGCCGGAGTTGAAACTATTGATCGACGCGGTGGAATCCTCGAAGTTCATCACCGCGAAAAAGAGCCAGGAGCTGGTCGGGAAGATCACACAGCTTTCAAGCCGAAACAAAGCCGACGAACTGAAACGGACTCTCTACGCCGAGGGACGCATCAAGCCGGAAAATGAAAAAGTCTACTACATCGTCGATGCGATCCACGCGGCAATCAACGCCGGGAAGAAGATATCTTTTTCCTATTTTCAGTACACCGGCCGCAAGCAGCAGAAGCTGAAAAACAGCGGCGCGGAATATGTGTGCAGTCCCTGGCTGCTGGTTTGGAACGGCGACTGTTATTATCTGCTGGGTCACACTGACAAGCACGGCATCACGCCCTTCCGGGTTGACCGCATTGCCCTGCCGCCGCACATTCTCGAAGAAAACGCGGTACCGCAGCCGGAGGATTTTGATATCACGCGCATCAACACGATGTTCGGCATGTTCATCGGCGAGCCGCAGCGGGTGACGCTCGTCTGCGACAACAGTGTGATGGATCACATCGTCGATCGCTTCGGAGAGGACGTCGAGACCTTTCCCGTGGACGGCAAAACGTTTCAGGCCAGCGTACTGGTGACGGCGAGCAAACCTTTCTTCGGCTGGGTCTTCGGCTTTGACGGAAAAGTCCGCATCACAGCTCCGGCAAAAGTGAAGCGCGAATACGAAAAAATGCTGCGGAGAGCAATCTCGCAGGATTGATGACAGAGGTTCAACATGGCAAGTTTTTGTCAAGGACAATTTTATCCCCTGAGCAAGAAGATACCTTGCTCAGGGGATAAAACCTTTTCTATGATTTGCTTGGGTTACTTGCGCAAGGCAGTTTTGCGTAAACCGGTGTTTTCTCGATTCTTATTCGTGCGCTTTCTCTTTTGCTTCGAGAAAAGCAACGATCTGATCCTGATACTTCTCCAAATCCCAAAAAGCCAGGACAATCGCTGCGGTGGCATAAATAACTATGGGGATAACGACTGCGACAATGATCATGGCGCGCAGTGCGCTGTCCGGTTGCTGGGCAAGCGCTGCGTCATAATGTCCCCATGCAAGCAGCCATCCGAGAAGAGCAGAGCCGAGGCCGGTGCCGACTTTCATGCCAATACTGTTGACACTGGTGGCGATGCCTTCTGTACGCACACCGTGTTTCCACTGATTGTAGTCTACAATGTCGCCAGCGAGCGTATACATGGCACTCATCAGAGGTGCGGACCCGAGAGAAGTAATAAAAGAGAAAACCAAGTACCAGATCAAATTGGTCGGCTGAATGAGCTTCAGGCTGGAGCACACGGCAGCGAGAATCATGCCGTAAAACATGGTGTTGCGCTTGCCAAAACGCTTGAATAACACCGGGCAGAAGGGTGAGCCGAGCATAATGGGCACAATGCCGGCAATCGAGAGCAGTCCCATCAGGTTGGCATTACCCATGATGTCGCGCGCATAATAGACCATGATACCGGAGGTTCCATTGGCAATATAGAAAGCAAAGAACAGATACACCGCAATATAGAAATACCGAGAAGAGAGCAGCACCTTGACCGCATGCGCGAAGGTAGGCCGCTTCGATTCGCTTCCATCAGCATCCTGGTCCAACAGATTCTTTTCTTTTACCCCGAAGAAGGTTACCAGAATCGCGATTTCAGCAATCACGCCGTAGAGGATCACAACAGTGGTCCATGCCGTCTGACTGGCCTCGCCGCCGAAGGCTGCGAGAAGCATCGTTGTCACAGTAGAGACGGCGATCGTAATGATGAGAGAAAAAACACTGCGAATTACACTGGTAACGCTGCGGTCCTGAGACGTCAAGGAAAATCGGGGCAGCATGGAATGATAGGCGAGGTTGACGGCTGTGTAGCAGATGACTGACATCACAAAGTATGTAACAAAAGAATAGACCTTCTGTGCGTTTTCTGACCAGGAGCCGGGAACGTGGAAGGTGAGAAACACAGAAACAATCAGCGGCAGACCCATAAACAGCAGCCAGGGTCGGGCTTTGCCCCATTTCGTATGGGTCTTGTCTATGATCACGCCCATCAGAATGTCACTGACGCCGTCAAACAGGCGGCAAATCAGCATCATTGTCCCTATGTAAGCAGCGCTGATTCCGACGCTGTCCGTATAGTACAGCATCAGGAAGGAGGAGGGCAGAGCCCAAATGATATTGACGCCCACATCACCGAGACCGTAAAGGATTTTTTCCAAAGTCGTACTGGTCAGAGGATCTTTCACTTTATTCTTTGACATTATGCATTCTCCTAACTCTCTTTATTTCACTTGAATCGTCAGGCTTTGTTCTTTCAAATCGGAGGAAACGACGGAAACTCTAATGTCTCCTGTCTCCGATCCTGCCCGGATCACGGCCAGTGCCTTGCCATAATAGGTCGTATGTGTATCAGAGACAAATGTTTCGCCCATGTTCGGCTTGGCTGAACCCAGTGCCAACAGCTCGCCCGCACCGGACACTTTTACAGTGATCGGTCGGTCCTCTGTGACCTTCACGGTCCCGTTCTCATCCGTAAGTGTAATATTCAGATAGCAGAGATCCTGACAATCGGCAGTCAGCTCTGTTTTCTCCGGTACCAGGTGAATCCTTGTGCCGCCGGTTGCTGTTGCAAGAGATTTCCGCCCGATTTCACGGCCGCTTTCATCATAGCTCACGGCAGTAATGGTGCCCGGCTCATAGGCGACTCTTTTATAGACAGCCTTAAAATCCCGGGTTTTCTTTTTCCCGTAAGACTTGCCGTTTACCACCAGTTCTGCCGCAGCCCCTGAGGCGTAGACCGTCACCTTGGTCTTTTTCCCTTCAAAACCGGCCCAGGACCAGCTTTCTAGCGCATCGGTATCCCTCCACATGGATACGCTGCCGACTTCTCCGGCATGTGTCAGCGGCTCAACGCCAATGCCCGGGCAATCACTCAATTCCCAGATCAGACGGTTCCACTGCACTTCTGGGCGAAGCTTGCCGCAGATATCAATAACACCGCAGCCGCCGGAGATGATCGGTGCATCGTTGCCCGGCTGTTTAAAGCTCTTGTAGCGTACGGTTCCGATGCCGGATTCGCCAAGGTAGTCCCATCCTGTCCACATAAAGTCGCCGATCACATATGGGAGGCGCTTGACCATCTGCCAGTTGTGAAACAGGCTTTTCGGCAATGTCTCCGATCCGACGATCACTCGTTCCGGGTGGATCGAAGGTTCTTTTTCATAGCGGGAAGCTGCGTAGTTGTATCCGCCGATGTCAAGGGCGGCGATCGCCGCCTCAGTAGCCTTATCGGCTGCGGGCTTGGCTGCCATTCCTTCGATCAACCCGCCCAGCTTGTTCATCCAGAAATTGAAGAGCTGGCTGGTAGGCAGGTTGTCCATGCCCTGGCTGCCGTTTTTGTTCTCCTTGCCGTTTTTCTTCTCTCCGTAGATGCCCCCGCCTTTGGCAGTCATGCTGCAGAGCATGAAATTGACACCAAGCGTTACCGGACGGGAGGGATCGAAGGCCCGACAATAGTCTGCTAAGATTTTACAATACTCCTGTCCTTCAGGGAGCGCCAGCTCAGAGATCTCATTGCCGATGGAGGTCATGACAACACTGGGGTGATTATAATTCTTGATCAGCATAGCACGCAGATCGCCCTCCCAGCTGGCGCGGAAGTCAGCGTCCGCATAGTCATGCGGGTTTTTATGAATCAGCCAGTTGTCGCAGAACTCGTCCATGACCAGCATACCAAGTCGGTCGCAGGCATCGAGCAATGCTTTGGACGCAGGGTTATGGGCACTGCGAATAGCATTGAAGCCCGCCTCCTTCAGGAGCTGGACCCTGCGTTCTTCGGATGCCTCATAAGAGCATGCACCGAGAATGCCGTTATCATGGTGGATGCAAGCGCCCCGAAGCAGGGTTTCCCTGCCGTTAAGGAAGAACCCCTCGGTACTCCATGTTATGCTACGAAAGCCGAAGTTGGCCTCTGCGCTGTCTTGAACAGTCTCGCCATCAAGAAGCTCTGCCACGCAGCGATAGAGCTTCGGCTCCTCCACACTCCAAAGTCCGGCTTTTTCAACTGTGATCGCCAATTCCGTGCCTTGATCGCCAATCTTCGCCGTTTCAGAGGCGACAGCCTTTTCTCCGTCGTAAACTGTAACCCGAACGGAATCTCCGCCCTTGCTCTGTACCTGGACATGGGCGCGGTTGCCTTGCGTGTGGATCAAAAGCCCGTCGGGGAGGATATGCGCTTCTGAGCCAAGATACAGATTGACATTGCGGTAGATGCCGCTTCCGGAATACCAGCGGGAATTGGGGCAGGCGGAGTTGTCCGCCAGTACCTCCAGCAGGTTCTCTCCGCCATAGTGCAGTGCCTCATCCAGCGGCACATAGAAATTGGAGTAGCCATAGTTGTTTTTGGCCAGAAGCTTCCCGTTCAGGGTGACCGCAGCTTTTTGATAGACTCCCTCGAATTCCAGCGTAACCGCCATGCATGCCCATTCTTCCGGGGCAGCGAAGCGCTTGCGGTATACATAGGCGCCGCCCGGAAAATATCCGCACGCGGCCCCGGTCACGGCATTCCTGTCTCTCGACTCATAAAGCATTGCGTCATGCGGCAATGTGACCGCACGAGCTCTGCTCTCTTCTCCCTGTTTGAAGAAGACCCAATCTCTGTTAAAACTGTTTTGCTTCATAGACTGTCTCCTTTTTTGTTGGTGACCTTAGTCTATCAAAAATAGATTTGTTATGAAATGACGAAAATACGGATATTTCTTGTCTATTTGTATCAAATATGCTATAATCTGACCAGATAAGGATTACGGGAGGTTCTTATGGGTCACTATCTCGTCATCACCGAGCACAATATCGTTCAGGGACCGCTGGATTTTTTGCGAAAGGAAAGCTTTTTGCGCACAGCGAATCTGTCTCTCCACAACGGAGTTTTGCGGACGGATGCTCCGTGCCAACTGATACTTATCAGTTACGATCCTGCCCTTTCTGTACCCTACCGAATCATCATGATGTCTTCGGAGTTATACACGTATGTAGAATTTGAGTCCGAAAGCTTTCAGCGCGTCATCATGAACGGCGGCCTTCATCAGCATAATACATATGAACTGGTCTATATTCGAGAAGGGGATCTTTATCAGCGGATCGAATCGGAACGGCATTTGTATCCTGCCGGAAGCTTCGTGATCCTGAATCGAAATGTTCGCCACACGGAAGAGTATGATACGGCATTCAGTACTGTCAGTTTGTCACTGTCCGCCGACTATTTCAAAAAGCTTTTGACTGACGACCGGAGCTCGCCTTTTCCCGCCGGGCATGTGTGGGGTGAAAGCACGGATCTTCGGACGTTTTTGACCGAAGAACTGCTCGGTGATGGCAATCACGGTAAAAACTACCTCGACTTTATTCCACATTCCGAAGGAAGCGAGAGCGAAAAACCAGTTTGTGATCTGTTTGAGAGCATGACCAGGATCATGCTCGCGCCAGGGCCGGGCGACGGTTATTTTTTTCAGGGATACTTCTGCCGACTCCTGAATCTTTTGTGTCAGAAGAATCTGTTCACCACACGTCCGATCATGCTTGGCACAGAATCAGAGAGCCGCATTTTTTCAGAGATCACACAACTGCTGGAGGAAACCAACGGCCGCATCACCCGTGAAATAATGGTGAAAAAGCTTCGTTACTCCGGAAGCTATCTGAATCAGATCGTTCACACCTATACCGGTATGAACATCACGCAATATTCTCTACATTTCACACTGAAACGCGCCGCTCAACTGCTGACCGCGACCGACCGGACAGTTTCAGATATTATCGTTGAACTGGGTTTCTCTAATCGCACTTATTTTTACGCCGAGTTTCAGAAGCAGTTTGGCGTAAGTCCTCGCACATATCGTCTTAAGCATTGTGATCTCAGATAACACACAAATGAAAAGCTTTTCACATTGAACACTTTATATTTCCGAGATGATAAGACAAGACATAGTGGGTTACGCACTTCGCTGAAAGTGCGTAACCCACTATGACACTTTCAGCCTTCGTCTGCAAAGTGCCGTGTGCCAGGGGACGCAGCGCTTCCCCTGTACATCTTCGCCGGATCGACGCATCATCCGCGCCGTCGATCCGTGCTTGCAATTTGAAATCTTTGGGCCTGGAGAATGTACGCTTTCATGATCTCCGCCATACCTTTGCCGTGAACAGTTTGAAGGCGGGCGACGACATCAAGACCGTGCAGGAAAACCTGGGCCATCACACCGCATCCTTCACGCTGGACGTCTACGCCCATGTGACCGGCGGCATGAAACAGGACAGCGCCAAACGCATGGAGCTATATCTGCAGCGCGTCACCGGCTGATTTCTCGCTGTGTCCAGCAGGTTCGTATTGTTCCAATCCGAATAACTGCGAATCTGCGCCGTTAGGGTCAGGGTTAGGGTCAAATGGCTCCGGAATAGCAAAAATCCCTTGAAAACTCAGTGTTTTCAAGGGATTAAGCTGGTGCGCGAGGCGTGACTTGAACCCGCACGCCCGGAGTGAGCACTAGAGATGAATTCAGTGTTTATGTAAGAAAAAGCACCTACTATTCTGAAGGAGACACCTCAGAAAAAGAGCGCAAAAACCAAACCCTGTCACGCAGAGCAAAAAACCTATGCAAAGGTAAAACTCAGGCTGCTTGATTCGGCGGCTGGTAGAATTGCCCGGTGTCGAGCAGCAGATAGATCAGCGGCAGACAAGGAAACG
>JAEEGF010522059.1_pt1 | contig 17257 bp, 14 predicted proteins | sample 9134171 | NCBI WGS metagenome assembly JAEEGF01 (sample SAMN16246542, study PRJNA631951) | gut metagenome | biome: gut microbiome; feature: rumen; material: AP-attached | host: Bos | place: Iran: Karaj | collected 2018-10 | reverse complement strand
TTCACTTATTTCGAAGTTGTTCAGGCTGTCGCTTGTCAGCTCAAAGCTTGCAGGCGCATCCTGATAGCCCTCTGTCTGAAGGTCAAGACCTGAAACATCGACAGTAACGTCGCCTGCGATGAGGTCTGCTGCCGCAGGAATTCCTGAAAGTTCTTCGTCTGAAGCTCCCTCTGTCACAAGTTCTTTTCCATCAACAGTGAATATGTATTCGTTGGAAGCATCTACGCTAATGCCAGCAATCAGCTCGGAATCTGCAGGAACTACGAGAAGTCCGTCCTCGGGATAGTCCGCCTCAGAAACTGACAATTCCTCCGTTGCTGGGAAAGTCAGGGCCACAGGACGCTTAACGACATTCACTTCTGCGAGTGCGTAAGCTGTCTTGCCATCAAAGGTCACGGCCTTAACAGCAGCGTAGAGCTTTGTTCCGGCTGCTGCTTTGGAAAGCTCCACATCCTCAAGCGCTTTGAACGCCTCGGCCTTCTCATCATCAGTAAGCTCGGCAAAAGAACTGTCGGCTACGTCAAATGCATTCTTATCAGCGATAAATTTGTAGCTTGTTGTAAATGAAAGAACGTCCTCTGCAAGGTCATCGTTCTTAAGTACGTATGTGTTTCCATCCTCGTCAGAAACGGCAGGTACGAACAGGGCGTCGAGATGACCGTCCTTGTTGTCTGAGCTCTCACCGTACATGAGATCTGCGTCTCTTACTTCGAGGGTGAGGCTTTCTATGCCGGCAATTTCCGCATCTGCCTCACTATCTGTTTTTGAATCCTCTTCTTTCTCGGTGCCAGTCTCTTCATCAGCAGCCTCTTCGGCTTCGGCACCGGCTTCCTCAGAATTCATGGATTCATCCTCTTTGGCCTCTTCTGCCTCAGAAGCATCCTTTGACTCTTCATCTTTATCGGAAGCATCAACTGTTTTTGTGTTGTCAGCAGATTCTTCGCTCTCGTCTGAAGTTTCTGAAATTTCATCTGATAGCTCTTTTCCATCGGACAGGTCCTGTCCTTCGAAAGCTTCAGTCTCGTCAGCTGCGCTGCCTGTTTCGGCAACTACAGAAGACGGCAATTCTGATGCATTCTCAGCCGCAAAAGCCTGGCCTGAAGGCATCAGGGTTCCGGCCGTTACGACAATGGCCAGCAACCACGACAATACTCTTTTCCGCATTCTTTCTCTCTCTCCTTAAATCTAAAATAATTATTATGAAATTATAAAAAAAACATAAACATTCTAGCAGATTTCGCTAAATTTAGCTACCTGAAATTTTGAGCCCGGGGGACGGGGTTAGTGGCTCATTTTGGGGTCCCAAGGAACGGGGTGCATGACTCATATTCGATAGTGAACAAAAGATGCTAATGCATTACAATTAAAGTAAAGAAATATTCTGATTTGAGGGGTGGGGAAATGGTAGATAAGAAGACAAAGTGGTCATACTGCATAGGCGCGACCGGACGTGATGCCGCATACGTCTTAGTCAGCATGTTCCTTCTGACGTACATTCAGTACACCATGAAGCTGGAAGTAATCCAGTTCACTGTGATCTCAGTCACCATGGTGATCTGCATGATCTGGGATGCGATCAACGACCTGATCATGAGTTCCATAATCGAGAACAGCCACTTCAAAGCCGGAAAGTACAGGCCTTTCATCATCGTCGGCGCAGTGCTCAACGCGATCGTGATAGCGCTCATGTTCACCATCCGTCCCACAGGCTGGCTGTTTGTCTTTTTCATCTGCTTCACGTATCTGCTCTGGGGCATGACCTACACTATCAACGACATCGCCTATTGGGGCATGCTTCCAAGTCTTTCCAGCGATCCAAAGGAGCGTGACAGCCTGGTTACGCTGATGGGCATATTTATCTGCATCGGGCAGTTTTCCGTGGCGGGCGTGGTTCCCATGGTCATCGCAGGAAACGCCGTCTCCGCATTCCGCACGATTGCTCTTATCGTTTCACTTGCATTCGTTTTATTCCAGACACTGACTTTCCTGGGCGTTACAGAAAGGGAGCAAAAAGACAATTCGGAAGCGATCAACTTTAAGACAATGTTCCGGATCTTAAAAAGAAACGACCAGCTGGTCTGCTCCGGAATCGCCTACGTGCTCTTTTGCGTGGGGCTCCAGCTCCTACTGCTTCTCGCGGTAAATTTCTTTTACTTCGAGTTCGGATATTCCAGAAGCGGTGACCTTGTGACATACTTCACCGTTATGTACGGCCTCGGAACTCTCATAGCGCAGTTTGTTTATCCCGTGCTCTCAAAGAGATTCAGCCGCGACCGCATCTGCGACGTCTGCATTGTCGTAGTTGCAATAGGGTATCTGATCATTCTAGGCGTCGGCTACGTCATTCCCAAAAACATTATTATGCTGATGATTACGGCATTTGTGATTTACCTGTGCCAGGGACTTATGAATCTGGCGATGGTTGTTATGATCAACAACACGATAGAATATGATGAATACAGATTTGACGAGCGCCACGACAGCATCATTTCTGCCATCCGCTCTTTTGCATCGAAGTTTTCAGGCGCATTGAACCAGGGTGCGGCTTCGCTGATCCTGATCGTCAGCGGCATCTACGCCGTGAGTCAGAACATCAGCGAGCTGGAAGTCAAAGTCGGAAGCGGCGCCATGACGAAGGAAGAAGCCCTCGCCAAAGCAGATGCCGTCATCGCCACGGTCGAACCCGGACAGACTCTTATGCTGAGGATCGGCATGGTGGCAATTCCGATTATCGTGATCATCGCCTCCCGGGTTATCATGAAAACCAGGTACAAGATCAATGAGGCTGAGTACGACCGCATGGTAAAAGAAATCTCGGAAAGAAACGGACATAAAAAATGATCCCAGAGGACCATTTTTGTTTTGAGCCACTAACCCCGTCCCCTGGGATTATTTAAATTTTCTCCAACAGCTCTTTTGCCGCTGCACTTCCGTGTTTTGCAGCGTAGGAGGCCCACTTCCTGGCCTTCGCAAGGTTCTTTTCGCCAAACTCACCGCTGTAGTAGCCAAGCGCCACCTTCTCCGCAGCTTCGATGTTTCCTTTTGCCGCAGCATCTATAAGGACAAAAAGAGTCATCTTTCTAAGTTTCTTCTGAAGCTGCTCCTTCAGATATTTGTAGCGCTCGTGCTTCTCTTCTTTTTCAAAATGAACTTCCCTGAACTGCTCCGGATTGTTCTCATATGAAAGGACCTCGTCCCCGAACTGCTCGCTGGTCAGGTCAAAGACGCAGCCGTCCACATCGTTGTAGCAGTGGAAGTTCCCGCCTTCCCGCGGTATTCCGTATACTTTTCCGCCGAAGATGTCCTGCACCAGGAACGCAGTTATTGAGCACTGTCCCAATGTCATGTTGTCCTTACTCCAGTCGGCCTGCATCCTCGGTGCGCAGGTTTCTTTGCACCAGATCTCAGAAAGGACATCGTAAAGAACCCTCGGGTTACTGATCAGTTCGTAATCCTTATCAACGGGCTTTACGTCAGCGTTCTCCCATCCGTAGAATTTGTATTCTCTTGTTATATTGTCGCTTACACCTATATTTTTCACTTCTATTGTTCCTTTCGCTATATGAATAGCATCAGATGGTCGGGTTCCAAATTCTGCATGTCTTATACGCATGTTATCAGATATAGACAGGGATTTTGTTTTTGACTACAATTTCTCAATCCAGGAAAAGAACTTGTCCAGCGCTCTGTTCTCCTGCCTCGTCTCCATGAACAATCCCGCGGTGTACCATGAGTGAGTGTTCTTATCATCTACCACACTGTACAGTTCGCACTTATTTCCCAGCTCTTTTGCCTTCCGGGCAAAGTCCACGGCGCAGGCATATTCGATAAGTCCGTCGTGCCGGCTCTGTATCAGCAGCATCGGAATGTGATTCCTTGTCATCAGGGAGACCGGCTCACCTTTCCTCCTGTCGTAATCTTTTTTGAACAGCTGATTCAAAAGAATTTTCAGAGTCCTGGACTGAGTTTTCTTAAAGCTGTACGGACCTCCGAAACCGACAAAACCGATGATATTTGATATGTCGACATCCCACTTCTTCTGAACCATTTCCGAGTAGCACATGATTGATGTCAGGTGTGCACCGGCTGATGGACCTACAACAACAATCTTCGATGTGTCGATGCCCTTATCCTTCAGGTATTCAATGGCAGAATTGTATGCCATGCAGACGTCCTTGATCTGGCAGGGATACTTGAACAGCGGGGACAGTCTGTAGCCAACGGATATCATGCGGTAGCCTTCTTTTGCGATGCACTGTCCTACAAAATCAAAGTAGTCCGGATTTCCGGCATTCCATCCGCCGCCATGCACCCATACGATGATTTTGTCGCTCTTTATGTCGTCCGGCTCATAGTACAGGAAATACTGATCAATGTGACTGCCGTACGATACGTGGTCAGGTTTAAAGATCTTTTCCACCTTCAACATCTTTTTGTAGAGTCCAAAGTAACTCAGACTTTCGCGTATAAAATCATTCATGGATATCCCTCCCTGCTACCGATGCAGTTCATGAAACGGGGTTTTCTTTTATATACTGATCAAGGATCTCTGCGGCGTCTCCGATGATCTCCGCGCAGGGCCGCTTCTTGTAGTACTCCTCAGTGCGGGCCTCCGGAGTCGGCGCCTCGCGCTTTACGTTCAGTCCCAGCATTTCACGGCAGACGATCGAACCGTGCTTTTCTTCAAAGCGGCGGGCCAGCTCCTGAATCCTGGCGTAGTGATCGGCCTTCACCTGTCCGGTCTCAGGGCCGTCATAGCCATAGAGCATACCTGCCACCATGAACATTCCGCTAACGGATCCGCACACTTCGCGCAGTCTTCCCATCCCTCCGCCGAATGATGAAGCCAGCTTCAACAGCAGTGCCTCATCGACAGGCAGCATGTCTGCGAACGCCAGCACAATAGACTGCGAACAGTTATAGCCTTTCAGGAAATTTGCCATTGCCATTTCTCGTCGTGTCATTTTTGTTCTCCTTGTAGAGCCTTTCGACGGCTATTTCGAATCGGTCCGCCATGCCCTCATTTAATTATATGCAAAAAGACACCTCCGCGCTATACCGCGAAGGTGCCATATACTACTGTTATCATACTTGTTCCGAAATATGTATCACTTTGCAAAAATCATTGCAGCTCATCCCATCCAGGAAATGTAAGCCATGCATCTGGCTCGCTTTTATACCGTCATTGTGAAGTCACTTTAAAATAATACGTTCAAAATTAAATCAGGAATTGTCTAATATATATCCAACATTTTCTGAGCACATCTACTTGTGACTTCGATATAGTATTTATAGTCTTCAGTAGATAGATTGTTTGAGTCATACTTGTTAATCTTTTCCGCGAAGTCGGTGTATTTCTGCATGATATTTGCATACTCACTCAGCATTGATATAGCGTTTGAGGGGTCATCCTGATACTTCTTCATGAACTCCACGTATTCATCAACGAAGTCCTCATAGCTGTCCAGGAATGCTTTCAGTTCAGGGTCAACGCCACCGGAATTGCCAGCTTTTGATTCACTATCCTTTGACTCGCTGCTGTTTGATGCACTGTTCTTTGAATTATTGGTATCTTTCTCACTTGTGGAAGCCGAATCCGCAGATGCCTTACTGGTTGTTTGCCACTCCGGAACGGCGTTTCGAATTATATCCAAGTATTCTTCAGAGTTCTTATAATTAGGATCTAAATCGATAAGCAAGGTTATCATCATACCACCTGTAGACAGATCATACGCCCAGGATTCATATACTCTAGCATTATACGTTCCATCACTTATATCATAGTGATATGTATTACCAATACTTTCTTGGGGCTTTACGCCGTCGGTGTATTTTTTGCTTGTCAGTAAATCGTCAACATCTGTTATCCCCTCAATTATTTCGCCCATCTTTTCTTCCAGAACATCCTCTACTTTCTTCTTGTTATTCCTCATCTTTTTAGCTGTTTCAGCGTCAAAAGAATCTCCAAAGACATAAAGAATAGCTGTATCATCTGATTTGGTATAGATGCGCGTAGTGTCATTTGATTCCGTCATTTTATACGCATGTGGCAGCTCAAGCACAAACCCTCCTGCATGTACCTCAAATGTGTCAGATGGTCTTTCCAGTTTCGTATTAAGCTGCTTCTCTATCAGTGCAATATATGAGTCTACATCCTTGCTCTTAGCATCATCAGACACTCTGACGAACATTTCATCCATCCAGGTATCAACATCAGATTGAAAATTCAGAGTTGAAATACTCTCACCGGTTACCTCTGCATAAATATCATACTCCAACGCATTAGAATGCATTGTGACTCTTTGGCCGTCAAAACTCCACTTATCTCCCGTCTCAACATCAAACCATTCTTTCCAGAAATACTCCGCCGTTCCATTGCTCAGAAATGTGATTCCGCTTCCGTGCAGGCCAACATAAGTTCCGGCAATATCAGCTGCAGTCACGGATGCTTCAGGTTCTTTTTCAACAGCAGGTTCCTCTTCGCTTACGGCAGTCTCCTCGGCAGTGCTCTTTTCGTTGTTGTCAAAAGAGCCATTGCTGCCCGAATTTGTTTTGGCGCCCCCACATCCACAGAGCGTTATCGACAGTATCAGCAGTCCAGCTATCAGTCTCTTCATGGTTCATCTCCTTCCTCACCCGGCCGTATGACCTTGTAGCCATAGGACTCGAGTGCTGAAATGACTTCAGGTGTGATGTTAACTGTAATGTCAGCTTTTTTCATGCCTGCCCGGCCGATGATCCTGTGAAGGTCGTCGACTGAAACTTCCATGACATCTGCTATCCTTCGAAGATTGTCACGGTCAGGCAGCCCCCCGTCTGTCTCCCACTTTGCTACAGCAGATTTTGAAACGCCGATCTTATCTGCCAGCTCCTCCTGTGTCAGTCTCATGTTTTTTCTTCTGGCAGAGATGTACTGCCCCAGACTTAAATTTGCTCCCATTTTTCACGCTCCTAATTCCATGGTAAGTTTAGGATTTTTCATAATCAAATTACTTTTTGTTTACGCCGCGTAAGCATTCTTCATATTTATATTTTTACTTTATCAATTTGCGGACAAAAAAATCCCCACCGAAATGGTGGGGATCTCATACTGTCTCAATGTTTTATTCTGCGGAAAGCTTTTGCAGGCCCTGGGCAAGCAGCATTTCATCGATCTCGTACATGTCGAAGATACGATTGTTGATCGCGACTATCATGCAGGCGTCCCTCGGCTCTTTTGCATAAAGCTCACTCATGCCATACAGCTTCAGTGCCCGGTTCGTCTCAACCAGGTTAAAGTGCCCGGCAAGGCAAAGCCTGATGATCAGGTCGCGGTTCTTGGAATGTTTCTCCATTGTGATGATCTTGCTTCCGTAGGACTCTGTGACTCCTGCAAAAGAGTATACATCCTTAAGTTTGATGTTCTTCTCGTCAAGCACATCCTTGAAGTAGTAATAGAAGGCCTTCTTGTCATCAGCCATGTACTTGCTGTTGTCTTTCAGATAACTGTCAAGCTGGTCAGGCTTCATGTTCTCCAAAAGGTCGTTCAGTTCATTCGTGGGTTTCTGTTGCACTACTGTTTCCTTTCAATTTCTTCCAGTGCTGCCATTAGTTCTTTTGCCGAATAGCGGTCCTCGGCGTCGAGGCTGATACAGCGCTCTATCACCGGCCAGATTGCTCCGTCTGCGCGCTGCTCCTTGGGGAAATGGCCAGTGATCATCACGTTGAGTAGCATGCCAACCGCGTAGATATCTGATCTGTCGGATGACGCCTTCAAGCCATATCCAGCCTGCTCAGGAGCTGCGTAATACTGTGTGCCCATGTAATGGGTGTCGTCAGTCTTGTCAGGGTCGTACCACTTTGCAACATTCATGTCCAGCAAAAAGACCTCGTCGCCCGGCGTAATTATGATATTCGAAGGTTTGATATCCCTGTGGACAATTGGCTTTGGCGGACGGTGGAGCTCATCCAGTATTGTGCAGATTTCTTTTGCAATACTTACTGCTCTGTCTTCAGGAACCAGCGTATCTGCAAGGATGTCGTCGACCGTGCGTCCTTCGATATACTCCTCGATGACGATCAGGCAGTTGCTGCTCTCGTATAGCTCAATGATTCTTGGCATGTGAGCAATGGGGTGTCCCTGAAGGTATTCATAAATGCTCTTGTCGTAGGTTGTCAGGAGTTTCCTGATATATCGCCTGTCATTTTCGTGGTTCCGAACAACTGTGATGTCTCCTCGGCCACCGACAGGTTCTTCCTCTGAATACATCGAAAGCTTCAGAACGTCTTCATCAGACAGGCCGCGATACGGGTTGTGCTTCTCCGCCTGGAACTCGTCTTCAGAAGCATACAGTTCGCTGATGTCAATCTTATTCACACAGCCGCATTGGGTGCACTTCCACTCGCCACACTCTTCTGTAAATCCTGGCTGCAAATTCATTATTTCCCCGCAGTCATCGCAGATCCAGACTATGTCGCCCTCCACTTTGGGGTTCATGAGAATCTCGCCACAGCCTTTGCAGACCCAGTAGTTTAGCGACGGATCGTAGCCCTTTTGCAGAGTCAGGTTTGCGTCGCAGTTGGGACAGTATTCATAGGTGTTGTCCATAGCCTCAGGCGTATTGCTCTTTGGTCTGATCTTGTTTTTTAGCTCATCAAAAAGTCCCATTACTCGTCCTTACTGTTAATGAAAATGCTTTACCACTAAGTCTACTATATCAGCTTAACACTTCCTCAGCAAAGAGAAGCACTGTTATCAGGTATACAGCTCTTTTCCATAAGAAAAATCCTCACCGGATCAGTGAGGATTCTTAACAGAAGTAATCCATTATTATCCGATTCAGACTGTTCTGCACTTATGGCCGCTGGCTGCTTCAAAGTTATACCTTACTATTCCGAGATCAATCTTTGTCATAGGTCCAAATCCGGCTTTGATCACAGCGTCTTCTCCGTCCATGTTCAAAAAGAACTTTTGCTGATTCACAGCTGTCGGCGCCTGGATGGCTGCTTCTAAGCCTTCCCTGAACCATTCAGGCATATCTTTTTCAGCAACACCGCAGAGCTTCGAGAGTTCTTTTGACTTATGGTTTGTACCCTTGTTCAGGCCATAGCCTATCGCGATCACGCACACAATCTTCTCCCCGGCATCAATCTCTGCTTTGCACTTTCCGCGGCCATATGTTCCTGCAACCCAGCAGGTGTTGAGCCCCATCATCTGGGCTTCAAGCACAAGCTTCTCGCCGTAATAGCCCGCCAGCTCATCCAGGTCTGAGAGCTTCTTCGGACCTACTAAAGCTATGTAGTTGTTCACTCCCGAGAACTTTCCATAGTGACCAAGCAACGTATCGAAGCACTCCGGATCATCCGTTATAAGCTGGATGTGAAGACCGCTTTCCCTGTTGCATTCCTGTATGAGATTCTCGAGTGAAGTCCTCACATCTCCAACGATATGATCAGATGAATACTGCCTTACACTGTGCCTTTCTTTTATTGCTTCCTTGATATCCATTATTGCCTCCTGAATAGTTTTGACTTGTCGCATTTACTCAATTATATTTTATACAATACACTTTACTTCATCGTACAATCTTTGTCCACTATTATTTGTAATACGCTAAGCATCTATTCTCCCACATAATCCTATAGCATTGATACCGTAATAGATTTTTCAACAGCCTGGCATTTTATTTATTTTAGGTAGCTGGACCAGATTGCTCTCATTTCAAGAACAGGTTCACCTTTTCTTCTACCAGCCTGATATCTAACTGACGTTCCAAGGTCTCCAAAGTGATGATCAGATTATCCCCCAAAATCAGCCCTTGCTCTTCGTAGTCCATAAGTTTACTGAAATTTCTAGTTGCATATCCCATATCTCCAACACGGCCAAGATGTTCCCAGTATATGGTTTTTCTTTTTCTGACATTCAATATGACAAAGTCTGGAAATACACTTCGTGAGCCGACTACTTCAAATCTTGGCTCATACTGATATGGGATGCCCTGCTCAAGTAAATAGTCGGCAATTATCTTTTCTGATTTTGACCTGACGTATTCGCCTCTTCTTGTTTTGAATTCAGTTGCCTCACCATAGGTGTTGACGTTTCCCTTGTGTTCTTCCAGCCACTCTTCAATGAACATTGCTTCTGTCGGTGCAACAGGAATAACCAGTTCTTTTCTGGTATCACACATGATCTCATAAATGTTGTCTAAAGCATCCGTGTTATATCCGGTAATAAACTTCTTAAGCCTTTTATCCATGCTTAACAATGTTTTGTACGCTTTCTTATCATAGTCGCGCTGCGCCAGCATGTGAATTTTGTTTTTCTCATAGGTTGGAATGTATATTTCTTTATCTTTTCCTGGCTGTATGAGATGGTATTGCGGGCATCCGTTACTTTTTGTCACTCTCAGGCTTCCCGGCTCAAGGTTTTTGTATGATCTTTGCCTTTTTTCTACCTCCTGGAGAAGCATCTCAACTTGAGAAAGCTGCTCCATAAGCTCATTTTTGATACTTATCATTATATCGTTTATTCCTTTCTGTTTTTGAAACTATTTTTACTTCTGATTATGACTTTTTCTTTTACCAGCAGTATGGTTAAAATTAAGCTACTGCTCATCAGGCTAAAATCGAATTTTGTTAGTAGCCATTTCTAGATTAGCTGATTACAAAGCATAGAAATTACTGCTGTCAGCGGTAATCTTCCATAACAACAGTAGCTCCCCAACGTGTTTACTTCTCACAACTCAAAACGTACACAGAAGCAGTAGTAACAATCAGCATTGACTACTAACAATTCTTAAAAAAACGGATTCTAGCAGTAGCTCCAGAAATGGGCTACTGTTATTTAGAACAAATCTGAAATACAGAAGTAATTACTCAAGTAAATTGTATATAAAACTCAAGTAAGAAATAATATAGCAAGTCACAAAGAATAATTCAAGTCACTGTATGACCCAAATGCGAATTCAGTACAAAAAGAGACCATACCATAAATAGAATATCTGAATCACTCAGCAAAAAAGCGCAGCAAATAACAGGCGCCTGAATAATGCCCCAAAAAGACAACGAAATGCGCAGAAAACTTCAACGTAACAAAAGATAAACGCCTGCATAATGCATAGAAAAAGAGCTGATGCAAAAGCATCAGCTCTAAAACTATCCAATTCTTAATCAGTGATTGCATAGGCAAAGCCTAAAACCTTAAGCAACATGCACGCGCTCAACAACAGCTCCGAAAGGTGCCAGCGCAACCTTGGCAATCTTGAAGTACTGCTTGCCCCACGGAATGCCAATGATCGTGATGCAAAGAATCACGCCAAGAATGAAGTTACCAAGAGCGAGCTCCCATCCTGTAAGGATAACCCACAGTACATTCACGATGAAAGATCCGGCGCCACCCTCATATCTTACCTCTTTGCCAAAAGGATTAAGGGAAATCGATGCCAGTTTGAAGCACTGCACACCAATCGGTATTCCAAGGATCGTGATGCACCAGAAACATCCGGCTATAACCCAGCCGAGTGCACTGAGCAGTCCTCCAAATATGATCCATAAAATGTTCAAGAATATTCTCATTTAAAACCCCTTTCTGCAACAAACGCATGTAATTAAATAGTGTTTTTTCATCCTCTAGTTTTTTATACGATTAAAGTGGTAACGTGTCAACAAATCCAAACAGGAATTTTTAAATTCGCATCCGGTCGCTTTCCATCACCATATAATTTATCAACTATTTTACCACATGCTGCACAACGTATAATGCATCAAACTTGCAATCATACGCTATCGGGCGCCATAAAACATCTCAGCAGTTTCAATAACATCCCGTACAATTCGCAGATCTTCCAGCGGATCTCCGGTCTCAAGAGAATGGTTTGCACCATCAACAAGATGAAGCTCGAAACCTATTTCCTTTTGAGCATCCTCCACAATGTCATTCTCGCACCAGGGATCGCTGAGTCCATGGAAGACCACAACGTTCTCCCGAGGCAGATTGTGCAGTGTGTCAGGCACGGGTGTGTAAACCAACTGGCCGATTACCATGCCCTTCTCGCGGGCGATCCTTGCAGCAATCGCAGTACCAATGCTCTTTCCCACAAAGATAATATTGTCGTAGTCTTCGAACACCACCTCCGAGAGCTGCTTCTTCGCCTGCTCCGTGAAGTCCTCAATGGCCACCAGCATTTTATCAGGATTATTCTTAATGCCGGGAATCTCGCCGTCAAACTCATAGCGAATCTCCACGACATCATGCTCATATTTTTTGGCTAATTTCCTGGAATAGTACAATAATGGCTTATCGCAGTGATATCCTATTCCCGGGAAAAGAACTGTTAATTTCTTTCTCATAGTTCAAACACCTTTCGCATACAATCATCCTGCCGCGTCTTCAGTAGCATCCAATCCACCACATCTCTCACAGCACCTTCTCATAGCAAAGAAAATCCTGGTCAAACATATAGCACTCACCTACAACATTAAACCCGAAAACTTCGTAGCACCTGATTGCCTTCTGGTTGCACTTATTCACCAGGAAGTGGACGCTCTTATATCCACGCTCCTTAAGCGCATCCAGACCATGCTGCATCATCTTCCGGGCAATTCCTCTGCCCTGCATGGAGGGCGTAACAGCCACACGTGCCAGCTCGCCGCCCGGGAAAAGATCCCTGTTCCAGCACTCAAGTGCATCAACGTCTTCATCCAGCTCAATGGAGATCGCCGCAATAATCTTTCCATTCTCTTTCATCACAAACAAAGCATCCCTGGACAGGTCATAGTCTATAGTCTCATTGGAGGGATAGTCCTCATCCCACGCGCAGAATTCTCTGCCCAGCTGCTCTTTATACAGCGCCATTATCTCGTCCCTGTCACTCTCGGTGGCAAGGACAATATTGTTCTCATTTTCCATGACTCGTCTTCCTATTCTTCGGATTATTAAATTAAAAAGGACCTTCTCCTTTTCACTGCCAAGTTGAAGGTCCTTGTAAAAACTTATTCAGGCTTCATACATTATTACTCAACGACAGTAATGACGTCTGAAAGGATATAGTGGAACAGAGGATAAGACGTGTTCTCATTTTCTTTATATCCTCTGTACAGATCGCAGGTGTCTGAAGGATTCTCAGGATCCACACCTTTGTAATTGCCCTTAAATACGAAATCGCCGTTGCCTCGCTTAAACTGGTCGATGGCTCTGTCCATAGCCTTCTGGGTATCCGGAGCAGCTATAGCAAAATTCAGGTCAACCATCTCAACCCAGCCCTTCTCAAATCCTGCGGACACATCTGATCCATGGATACGGCCTGTAACCACACTCTCGATGGGCTTGTTGGCCATCACTGCATCAACCGCTGCGATTACGTAGGGCTCCCAGCAAATTCTTGAAGTAACAAGTGAAGTTCCCGGTGCAACTTCTGACATGCTCTGGTTGTAGCCAACAAAGTATACCTCGCCGGTCTCAGAAGTTTCCTCGCAGGCAATGGCAGGACCGATGGTATCGGTGTGCTGTGAGATCACTATGCACCCATCATCTATGAGTTTCTGCGCCGCTGCTTTTTCCTGGGCGTAGCTGCTCCAGGTATTGGTGTAGCTTACTTCCATCTTTGTCGTAGGTACGATTGAGCGGGCACCTAAAAGAAATGCCGTATAGCCGGAGATTACTTCCGACGTAGGATAGGCTGCAACAAAACCGATAAGTGCCTTGTCCTCTGTAATTGTTCCTTCGCTTATCATCTGTTTTAACTTCATGCCTGTCGCTATACCGCTGACGTATCTTCCCTGATAGGCTTCGCCCTTGAAGGTGTGGTAATTGGCGGGCACTGTCTTTCCGCTCATGTCCATGTAGGAAGTCTGGCAGAACTGGATGTTTGGATACTCAGGTGCCAGCTTAACAACCAGCTCACTGTATCCGTTGAAAAAGATAATGTCGCACCCCTCTTCAGCAAGCTCACGCAGGGGTTCTTCCATCTCGTCATCAAGCACGTTGCTGCAGCTCACTATATCAACCTTCTCGCCGTATTTCTTTTCTACTGCGTCCTTCGCAAGTGAGAAGTTATAGGTATAAGGTGTGCTCTCGTCGTTGTCGTAGATGAATCCCACTTTCAAGGTGTCTCTTGTAGCAGCAGGATTGAGGAGTCTGAAACAGGCAATGAAGATGAACATCATCACCAGGCAGGTCAGGACAGTTGTGATATATACACGTTTCATGCCTTGCCTCCTTTCTCCTCAGCCTTGTCATCGGCGGGCTTATCTTTATTCTCTTCGGGTTTGTCAGCAGGCTTATCTTCAGCAGGTTTATCTTCAGCCTTGCTTTCCTCAGGCTTATCTTTCTTGTCTTCAGTCTTCTCACCAGCCTTGGTTTCTTCAGCCTTCTCGCCGGCCTTGCCTTCTTCCTTCTTCTCTTCGGCCTTCTCGCCGGCCTTGCCTTCTTCCTTCTTTTCTTCGGCCTTCTCGCCGGTCTTCATCTCGGCTTCCTGTATCTTCTTATCCTCCTCCACACGGCGTTTCAGCTCTGCCTGAGCTTCTGCGTCCGCATGCTGGATCTCAGCCCTCTTCTGGGCATAGAGCTCATCAAGATTGATGTCGCCCCTATCCACCAGCCTAAGGAAAGCATCCAGCGCATCAGGATCGAACTGTGCTCCGCGTCCGCGCTTCATCTCGTTCATAACATAATCTGTGTCCATGTGGTTTCTGTAGACACGGTTTGAAGTCATGGCGTCAAAGGCATCAGCCACGCCGATTATCCTTGCGAAAAGAGGTATCTCTTCACCCTTAAGTCCTTCGGGATAGCCCTTACCATCGTACCTCTCATGATGATATTTGGTTCCTTCCTCAACGTGTTCTACCAGGGTGAAGTCCTTCAGGATCTCTGCCCCACGGTTTACGTGGGACTTCATCTTGGCGTACTCATCGTCGGTCAGACGGCCAACCTTATTCAGCACGCTGTCAGGTATTCCGATCTTTCCAATGTCGTGCATCTGGGCTGCTTTCCTCAGGTTCGAGAGAGCCTTGTTCCTCTCCCACCACTTGAAGCAGTGCATCTCCTCGGCAATGAGCACCGAGTATTCCGCAACTCTAAGGGAGTGCTGGTGTGTACGCACGTCCTTCGCATCGACTGAATTAGCAATGGCCATAACGGTCTCGTTCGCCATGTTTATCTTGATCTGCTGCTGGTTCAGCTGCCTCTGTACGACAAGCCATGTGAACCAGATGATAATAGCGGAAAGAACAATCAGCATATATGCGAAGAACCCGGGCTGCTCGTAGAACTCGCCCTCCTTCACAAGGTTGAACTTTCTTTCCTCCAGCACCTTCTCTCCGGCACTGTCCAGAATGGCCAGATGGAAAGTATATTCTCCGGATGGAATATTTACATAAATAATATTGTTCAGACTGTTCTGAGGAACAACGGTCCACTGGGTATCATAGCCCTCAAGAAAATATCCGACGTTTGGTTCCTGAATCGTGTAATTAAGAACTTCCGGTCCCATCTCCACACGGCTTACGCCCTGTCCCACGGCTATGGTTCCCGTGCGGTCCATGGGCTGAAGCACGCCGTCAAGCTTTACGGATGCAAGCTGCATTCTGTAGGAACGAACGTCGCTGTTGTATTTCTCAACGTCAATGACGTAAACGCCTGTGTCACAGGGGAGGAAAAGATCTCCTGTTCCGCTGTAATAGTTCCAGGAGTTGGCCGTAAGTGATGTTCCAAGACCTCTCCTTGCGTCCAGAAGCTCCCACGCGATCTCGCCGCCTTCAACCAGCTCATCCCTTCCAACCACGTAGATTCCGGCACTGGACATAACAAAGAGTGTATCCTCGTCCTTTACCCAGATATCATAGTTGTTGAAGTAAGGGAACTTATCCAGTACCCTGACAGTCTCATCAGGCTCTAAGTAGCAAAGGCTGTTACTGGTAACAACAAACACTCCATCAGACTTGGGGTCCTTAATGGTCCTTAGGATAACGCCGCTGCTGAGGCCGTCGTCACGAGTGATCATGTCCTCAACTTTGCCATCCTTAATAACCGCGATTCCGTCGCCGTCTGTACCTGCAAGAATTGTTCCGTCGCTTCTCTCTGTTATGGTAAGGATCATGGAGTTGATCAGTCCGTCCTCGTTCTTGATAGTACGTGTAACCTCGTGATCCTCAATAAAGCTTATTCCCGTATCACCTGCAGCAAGAATGGTTCCATCTGAAAGACCTGTTACAATTCTCGCCCTGTTTCCGAAACTTCCGTTATCTCCGTTGTAATCCCAGGAACTTCCGTCTGGCGAAAACTCGATGAGTCCGCTTCCGTAGGTACATACCCACAGGTGGTTCTTATCATCTACATACATGCAACGGATTCTTTTCCCATCAAGTTCATCTGTCAGACCGTTGATGATCTGAGTGTGGCAGGCCTTGTCCACCACATCCAGGCCCTTGTCGGTTCCGATGTAATAGTAGCGCTGCCAGGCCACTATGGTGTTTACAACTTTTCTCTCCATTCCGATGGATCCGTAGACATCCCTGAAAGGAGACTTGGCGAGCCTCAAAAGTCCCAGTCTTGAAGATGTGAACCAGAGGTTGCCCTGATAATCGTAGAGCATGTTATCGATGGAGTTGTTGAACTCGTTGGTGTTGAGCTTGTGATAGCCGCTCTCGTCGATGTAGGAAACTCCGCTGTCAGTTGAAATGAACAGCGTTCCGTCATGCAGATAGTTAATGTTATTGATACTGGCCACGTCCTCGCAGGTCATGGCTCCAAGTTTCTTGAAGTTGTCGCCGGACACATCATAGCTGTAGATGCGGTTGGTGGACGATCCCACCATCAGCGTTCCGTCGGGTGCAAATGAACAGCAGTTAAACAGTTCCTCTGAACTTGGCAGCTGTGTCTGAGCTAATATCTCTCCGTTTTTCAAAAGAAACAGTCGCCCGTCGGACGCGATCGTTGCCACGTGACCTTTTTCATCAGCCGCGATAGAATCGGCATAGTTAATCTCATCTATTGTATTTGCAGCCTTAAGGCCGTTGTTCATAACGAGGATCTGCATGCTGCCGGTCGTACCAATGTAATAGTAACCGTCAGAAGCACGGACAATAGAGCGGACAGAATTGGAAGGAAGACCTGATGACATATCAAGAACATTCACAACCTCTTCTCTTATAACAATGGACAGGCCGTTGTCGTTGGTTCCGATCCAGAGACGGCCCTCCTCATCCACATAGAGGCGGTTGACGTTTTTAACGGACTCATAATTATCTACCCGTCTGAGCTCTCTGCCGTTGTAGCTGTAGA
>JAEEGF011789627.1_pt1 | contig 17258 bp, 16 predicted proteins | sample 9134171 | NCBI WGS metagenome assembly JAEEGF01 (sample SAMN16246542, study PRJNA631951) | gut metagenome | biome: gut microbiome; feature: rumen; material: AP-attached | host: Bos | place: Iran: Karaj | collected 2018-10 | reverse complement strand
AAATTACGCGCGTAGGTAAAGGTTAAGGCAAGACGTTTGATCTTGTCATTCTGCCCAAGCACCTTCTCTATCTTTGAGGGTATTTCCAACAGTTCTCGAATGGTGGCTTGATATTCATCCTGCTCCACAGTACCCTTAGCTATGCCAAGTGCAAGTGCAAATAGCGTAAGCACCACCACCTGACCCGTGAATGCCTTGGTCGAAGCCACACCGATTTCCGGTCCCACATGGATATAGGTTCCGGTATGTGCTTCACGAGCGATGGAGCTTCCTACACCATTCACGATGCCATAGATCAAGGCTCCCTGCTGCTTTGCCAACTGGATAGCAGCCAATGTATCGGCCGTCTCACCCGATTGACTGATTGGAATCACCACATCATCGGGCTCAATGACAGGTTCTGCATAACGGAACTCTGAGGCATAAGCTACTTCGACGGGAATGCGACAGAAATGTTCGATGAGCTGTTTCCCAATCAGGCCCGCATGCCATGAAGTTCCACACGAAACGATAATGATGCGACGAGCACGGAGCAATTGGCGACGGTTGAGGGAAACAGCCGACAATACAACCTGCATGAGTGGTTCCCGCTTACCTTCTGAAGAATAGGGCGATTCTACAATACGTCCTCGCATACAGTCCTTCAACACATTAGGCTGGTCGAAAATCTCCTTCAACATGAAATGAGGATAACCCTCATGGTCGAGCATCGAAAGATCGACATTGACCTCCTTCACCTCAGCCTCTGCACGATCGCCATTGAGATTAAAGACCTCGAGCGGCTTTCCTCGTTCAATGACGGCGACTTCCTCGTCCTTTAGGTATACGATCTGCTTGGTATATTCGGCAATGGGCGAAGCATCACTGGCCATAAAGAATTCGGAATTATCTTCGACAACACCTACTGCCAGAGGGCTGGATTTACGTGCACAAACTATCTTATTGGGCTCACGACGGTCAACGACAGCGATGGCGTAAGCGCCATAAACAAGACTAAGAGCACGGCGTACAGCCTCGTCTAGACTCCATTCTTTCTCACCATGTGTCACAGGGAGAGTCTTGACATATTCAATCAACTGCACCAGAACTTCAGTATCAGTTTCACTCTGGAACACAAACCCTCGCTTCTTCAGCTGCTGACGAAGCGTTCCATAGTTCTCGATGATGCCATTGTGCACCAAGGTAAGGTTTCCTGACTGTGAAAGATGCGGATGTGCATTGGTCTCGCTGGGTGCACCATGCGTAGCCCAACGAGTATGAGCAATACCCAACGTTCCCGACTTATCCTTGTCCTTGGCGACATTCTCAAGGTCACTCACCTTCCCTTTCGCCTTATAGATATTCAGCCGACAGTCACCCTCACTACCCGTAATCAACGCACAACCTGCGCTATCATACCCGCGATACTCCAGACGATGCAATCCCTTGATCAGAATCGGATAAGCTTCACGTGTCCCGATGTAACCAACAATTCCGCACATAACAGTTCAAGATTAATTAAATGAAACAAATATGGCGCAAATATAATTGAAAAAAAGAAATAATCCTACACGCAGATTTAATAAAATTTCCACAAATTCCAATATTTTCCTTTCTTTTTTCCATTTGCAACCCATACTTTACAGAAAAAAGTCCAGCCGACTCTAAATCAGCTGGACTTTTTCACAATGAGTATCGCAAGAATTATATTTTCTTCTTGGCGTAAAATTGTTTCCCTGTGTTGATCAACTTTATCACCAAAGAAGTGACAATCAATGTTGCCAAATACACTACCAAAGAAAAACTGATGTTAGTGCTTAGCATCTTTCCTAAATTGACATGTAAAAACAACCCAAGAAAAACTAGGATTATAGTCCTCAATGGCATATGTACTGCCATAACGTTAAAACTGTTTTCTCCTAACCATCGAACAAACATAATTGGCTTCTGTATCCAACCGTGGTTCAAAAATGAACTCAATACCAAACTGAACATAATTGTTGAAATAGACCCCAAAAAAGCATTAATACAAAACAACCAGACATGTTTGCCCAAATTATTGTGTCCCATTGAAACATAGCCATTGTTTTGCACACTAAGCAAATATATAATAGTAAGAATTGTCGACACAAAGACACATTTGAAAATATTACTATCGACATAGTTAAATATTTTGTCGTGTGACAACCTCTTTACAATCAAATTACCTATTGCATAAAATGGTATAGCGACAAGTGCAGAATCAATACTCCATGGCAGAGCTGTAAAATTATAGAAACGCCGAGACAACATTACACCAACTATCATACACAATAAGCAGATAATAAAATTAATGCCATCAGATAGTTTAGCAATGAAAAAATATAACACTTCCACCACAAACAAACAAGGGACGAACCACAAAGCAACATTATGACCTAGATAGCCATCCGATCCTTGAGCAAGAACTGTTTGCAGGAGATAGTACCAACAATTCTTCACTGTATCATTATGAGTAAACAATACTCCCAATAAGTATATAAACCAAGTAACCAAAGAGAAAACCACGTATGGAACAAGAAGTGTCTTTACTCTCCTACTTATAAATTCTCCTACTGTACTATATTTCTTATGATTGAAACACATACCTGACAGTATGAAAAAAATGGGGATATGGAATCCATAAACCACTCTACATGAATATTTGAAAAGCAATATATGACCCCAGACGATGGCTAACATACCCAATCCTTTAGCGATATCGATATAATCGACACGTTTTCTTCCCATACGATTAAATTAACTTAATAATCAAACTCTCTTTGCTCCAAAAAGATAATGACCAAGGAAATTGCTAGTCCTAATAATCTCGCTAACAAGCAAACATAAGCTAATAACCAAACAAGATACAAAACCCGCAGCGACCAATTGCATCAACATTCTTTCGTTGGGAATCAACCACTCTCGGAAACACATCAAATCGGGCAGGAAAAAATAATGGAGTAAATATATATCAAGTGTGCGTCTTCCCACAAAAAGGGATATAGAGACAATACTATTATTTTGATCGAAATAAGACCTCTTTGCGTAAAAAAAGATAAAGACAAGCAAAACACCGAGATATCTTACCAAGATGTCATGATTGAAAGAAAAGAATACACTTGGTATGACTGAATCTTCAAAATACAATATGATGCAAACTAAAAAAAGAACAATAACAATTGCCTTGAAATAATCGTTAGAAATCAATTTTTCAAAAGAACCATTGTATTTTCGAGATAAAACACCAAAGGTAAAGAACTGGAAATACTTTGTAAGATTTTCCATACAAGTAATCTGATAAATCTGAGGGCTACGATCCGCTAAAGCGAGCCATAATATTCCAAGACAAGACAAAACAAATAATCCGACATCAACAACCTTATCGGAGGTATTTCGGCCGATAAGAGATAAAGTGTAATAAAAAACAAACATTTCAAAAAGGACAAAGGTAAACCAATATCCTTGCCATCCATATTTGAATACATTCAATGGGTTGCCGCCATGCAAATAACAAAACAATGAAAAGAAAAGAACCGCTGGTATAATCTGAATCTGCGCTTTTTTTGCAAAACGTTTCTTAAAGAAATCAAAGGTCCAAAAGTCAATGCTCTTATATGCTATGTATCCACTAATAAAAAAGAACATAGGCATTCGGAAAGTAAGGAAGATTGATCCAATAACGGAACGATAACCTCCCAAGTCCAAACTAAAATGCATAACGTGACCAAATACGACAAGAAACATAGTAAAGCCACGCAAAGCATCCAAATAGTTTATTCTTTCTTTCATTATTAGTTAAATCATTTCCCAAAATCCAAATTACCAGAATAAGAAATACGCTCACGCTGGCGAGCTCTTACATCAACGGAAGAACTTCCATTATCGAATACCTCGATAGTATAGAAATACGTGTCCTCTTCATTGACTACACCTATTTCAATATGCCGTTGACCATTTCTTTTCATGAATTCCTGATAACTACCTATTGGAGCTGAAAAGTTCAAACCCTTACCTCCACCATATGGCACATTGTATGCCCGACCGAAATAGGGCAAATAAGAAATCAGCGTATCATTCCTCACTTCCACAGAATATCCGAATGAGACATGTCTACTACTGCCCCTCATCGGATACATCCTGTCGATAGCGATTTTATAATCTCGATTGTTCAGCGCATTCGTCACATTAGCCGACAATTCTGCCATCTGTGCTGCTTTTTCCTCTGAAGTCGCGCAGTTGCTCCAAAGAATTACTGCCGAAGCAAATAATACTGACAAACAAATTACTCTTTTCATAACGACAAGCTAATAAAAAACTGTTATCTCAAATCAATCGAAATTGCGACCTAATATAGTATCTCATTGTATTTCTTTTTCTCTTCCCATTCTTTGAAGCGCTTTTCCTTTTCTTTGCGAATTCGCTCATTTGCCTTCTTGACCTCCTCGTTGTGCTGTCTAATTCTTTCACTCTTGATTTCACGACGGTTTTCCATCTTTTTGCGAGCCTTCTTAATGCGTTCACGTTCCTCCTGACGAATCTTTTTGAGATCCTTCTCGGTATATCTAGGAGCCCATTCAGAATCGATATCTGTTGTCAGACGATACCTATTTTTATCTCGTCGGTCATAGATGTGATACACAAAACCAGTATGGAGTTTCAAGAACCCACTGACAGAAGCATTTTCTTCAACTCCATCATATCGGCTATCGGTGATGTTATAACTTGCTTCAAATGACCAGTCCCAATGAGATGAGAATCGATAAGCGGTCATCAATCCTGCATGAAACGACCAACAAGTCTTATCCTGATAATCCACAGGATACTCGTCCCATTCCTTTAATTTCATATCAAAATGCAATGCCTCAATAAGCGCAGGTCCAGCAAATACCATAACATCGACCTTTGGACGATACTTACGACGTGGCGCAAAAAGAGTGGTTAAGTCAAGCACGCCATCAGCATACGCGTGCATCAAATAGAAACGGTAACTAGATCCATACTTCTCAGGATTGAGTTTTTGGGCTGCCGCATCAGCTACTCCTGTCTGAGGAGCTACAGATCCCCCGAATCGAACTCCAAAAGCTCTCGTAAAGAATGTACCCAATTGAATGTCAAGACTTGGTAAATTTTTGCCAATATTGTTTTTGGGGGCATTGTCAGCGAATGAAACAGTAGAACCGACCGATGCTCCAATCCACCAGTCCATCCTCTTGGGCACATCAATGGTTCCCCACTCTTCCTTTTGACCGAAAGATGCCCAACACGACATCAATGAACAGCATAATAAACAAAGTACTTTTTTCATATTTTTAAGATATTTCTTTCTCATTTAATATCTCATCGTAAAAATCATACAAACACTGTCGGACAAAATGCTGCTCGAAACGCGACTCGATAGATGGTCGGGCATTGGCAGCCATCCGGTTTCGTTCGGTGTCATGGGTAATCATCCACTCCATCGCCTTCTGCAATGATTTGGCGTCGTGAGAGGGAACAATCAACCCGGTTGCGCCCTGAGGATCCTTCTCGTAAGGAATAATGATCTCGCGGGAACCATTGATATCGGTCACAATCGAAGGCAATCCAAAAGCTCCTGCCTCGAGCACGGTATTGGGGAATCCCTCACGATAGCTTGGGAACACGAAGCAATCGGCTGCCGCGTACCAAGCCAACAAGTCGTCATCGAACTGTTGTCCAACGGCCTCGATTTCGGGTGTCGAATCAATCATCTGTTTCGTATCGGAAGAAATCGGATCGAGTTTTTCCTCAAATCTACCGACAAGGACCAGTCTCAACTTCGTAGCACAATCCTGAGCAAGCAAGGCTGTGAAGGCTTGCACAAGTTCGTTGATCCCCTTGTCGCCCACAATACGACCTACAAAGACGAAGGTAAACACACTTTTCTGTTGCAATAAAACGGCCTTCTCCATCACCTCTGGTCGACGAGAAAACCGCTTCATATTGACCCCCATCACATTGCCATAGCCCAAGACCTTCATCGGCTTGGAGGTGATGCCATTGTTCTTCAAGTCGTTCAGTACCCCCTGTCCTTCCGGTATCACGTGGGTAGCGCATGCACAGGTCAGCCAATCGGTCGTCATAAGCAATCTTTTGGTCATTCCCTTTGCCGTTGGGAACACAAGTCCTGTAAAAGTATGCACTCGCACGGGAACCCTCGCCATCCAAGAAGCTATCATACACAAAAGACCAGCCTTAGGTGTCATAGAGTGCACCATATCCGGTTTCTCCTTGATAAAGACACGAATCAAACGAAACAAAGCAATGAAATCCTTGAACGGAGCTATACGACGTTCCATCGGTATGGCAATGGTTCTAACTCCTTCTCGCTCTCGAAGCGCATCAAAATCTGTATCTGGAGAAGAGATTGCAACGACCTCGTATCCTTTTTTCTTGAGGTCGCTTAGAATCCCTTCACAGAAAGTGTAGAGTGACGTTCCTAATGTTGCTGTTCGAATTATCTTAAGGCTCATATTAACTTACCCAAATATAGTTTCAAAAATGTAACGTATATCACCCAAGAATGTATGATGCTTATAATATTCCAGATTGATACGCACCTTATCGGGATAGATGACCTCGTCATTGTATCGGATGGGATCGTCGACCTGAGAAAGAATTTCTTCTTCATTCCGGTACTTTAAAGAAGCAGGCCCCGTAATACCAGGACGAAGTTTCAATATCAAACGATCTTCTCCCGTTAATTTATCTGCATATCCGGGCACATCAGGACGAGGCCCAACAAAGCTCATATCCCCAATGAAGACATTCCAGAGTTCAGGGAGTTCGTCTAACTTATATTTACGCAGCACTGCTCCAAGCGGAGTTATTCTTGATTCGCCTGATACACTCACAGTGCTTCCGCCATGACCTACTGTCATTGAACGGAACTTATACATCGTAAACAGTTTGGCATCCTTTCCAACTCTTTGTTGCTTAAAGAGAGCTGGACCTCCTGGCATTTTTGCACGAATCAGTAAGGCTATTATGATTAGTACAGGCCATAAAAAAAGTAGTCCCAGAAATGACACTATTCGATCAAAAAAGAACTTAATCATTTATCTAAGGATTCAACTTGCGATTTTTAATGAGTTTCTCAAAATAATAACTGAATTCGCCCAATATGGCTCGTTTATCATCCTTTCGGAAATCATCGTATGCATCAAAATCGAAGTCGAGCAATTGGGAAACCTCCTTCCAGGACAGCTTGAACGACACAAGTCGTCCGACAAAGGTGATGACATCACCTAACAACCATTTGGTTTTTGTACCTTCGCGAATGATGAAATCTCGATTGAAATCTTTCCCAGTAGAGAGACAGAAATGAATATAGGGAATGTCAAAACCTGCTGCTAAAGGTGTCGCAAGGCCACCCGTATAGCGGGCGTTAATTTCAATAAAGTTGGCTTTTCCTGTTTCTTCATCCACCTTAAAATCTATTCCACACACACCTTGATAATCCACCTTATCTAGGATTAATTTTGCATAGTGAATCAGATCTGGATGCTCCACGATAATTCGTTGCGTGGTGGTACCTCCTCCTTCTGTCTTGGTAACCAATGCTCGATATACAGATGCCTTGAAAAAGTCTTTCCCCCTGACACAATCAACACTATAATCACATCCACTACATTTTTCTTCAATTAATGTTTTCCTCCCCTCATATTGACGAATCAGATTCTGCAGCTCTTCTATATTCCTCGGGAAATACACATCTTTAGCAGAATTACTGATAGCTGCCTTGAAAACTACGGGAAAAGACTTGATCTCTTCTATACTATTGAAAACACGTGGTGTGGGAACCCCGACAGAATTGGCTAAAGACGTTGCAATCTGCTTATCTGACAAATCCTGTAATAACCGATAGCTCGCTATCGGAATGATTAACCAAGATGGGAATTTATCAATATGTTTGGCAATCACCAATGATTCATCGTGCGTGGGCAACAAGATATCAGGGTGAAGCTGTTCTATTATCTCTAATAGCTTCTTGATGAAAGCCTCCTCTTCAGTAAATGGATCAGGATAGACATAACTCCCTTTTATATATCTTGACATCGAACAGATATTCCTCCTAGAAGTATCAGCAACATACACATCTATGTCATGAGCAGACAAGCTTCTCATAATATTGTATCCAACACGATTCCAACAATATGTAATTAGAACTTTAGCCTTCATTTATTTATCCATTTAGAGAGTTTCACAGGATGAATAAATAATTGAGAATCTGGGAACCTATTCATCATATCATCTAAATTCTTATATTCTTTTTCAATATTATCCCACTGATATTCGTCAGAATAATAAAAAGGGCCAGTCCCCTGCCAATAAGCTCTGCCCTTTCGTTTCATATTTTTTTCAACTTGAATCTTATCTGAAGATGCTAATCCCAAGGCTGTAGGTATAGCCACTTCTGCAAACAGACAAGTAGAAGAAAAAACGCCACAATAATGAGCGAACTTTTTTATAGAATTGGATGCAACCAACAAAATATCCGAATAAGAGCCCACCATAGGGTAAGGAAGCTTGTAGATATTCTGAAGAGGATGGCGTAATCTTGTCAGAAGCCTTAATAGAAGTCTCGCTTTATTACCTAAGGAATTAATACTAAGTGAAAAATCGCCAAATATCTCTTTGCGAGTTAAAGGACGAATTATGGCACCTTGATTATTCAAAAGATTTGTGGCAATTTCTTCAGACGGAATCTCACTAGCGACCTCTACATATTTCTGCTTCTTAAAATAAAAAACAGCAGAAAGAGTTCCAATCCAAAAAGAACCCATTTCATGAAGCGGGCGCAACTCAGATATATAAGATTGACCATCTTTAACTTCAAAGAATTCACGATAATTATTTTCGTTTATTTGTGGATGGATAATCATATCATCAGCAATAAACAAATAATGCTTAAATTCTTTCTTGATAAAGAAATTTGCTGCTTGAGCAATATATCCTTGGAAAAAGATACTCCGTCCATACACAGGAATAACATTATCCATATCCCCGTCATAAAAAGGGACAATATAATAGCGGTGCGTAAATCTCTCCCTATACATCCTTTCAAGTATAGGGAGATTCTTATCATATCGATGATTAAAAATGACAATCAAGCAGACATCATTCATTTTGCATCCATTAAACATTATAAAAACCAGAAAGTTTTTTGATATTCATATTGACATCGTAACCAGCTTTGGCCACTTCGCAATGATAAGAAACCCTTTCCTTACCTATATCAACCGAGTTAACAACAGTAGCCCAATATTTTGCATCTTTTTCAAGAGGAACTTTTGTGACAAGATCAGTTATGCAAGTATCATTCGATAATGTGTCCGAAAAAATACAAGGCAGGCCTGAAGCTTGGGCTTCAATTCCAACAACGGTCAACCCTTCAAAGAATGACGGGAATAAAAAAATATCCATCGCCGACAACAAATCAGGCACGTCTTCTCGGACTCCTGCAAATACGCATTTATCTGTTAATCCCAAAGAATTAACCTTAGATTTAATCTCACTCATTAAGCCTCCATTCCCAATAAGCAGCAATTTTACATTTTGTCGAACTTTCGATAGTTCATAAAAGATATCAATAAGAAAAGAATGATTCTTTTGTCGTGTTCGAAAGCTACCAATATGACCTATCACAAGATCATTACCATTGAAGCCAAATTCATTACGAATTTTGTTTCTTTTATCTTCATCAAACTGAAATTTATCTGTTTCAATAGCATTGTAAAAAATCTGAAAAGGCTCATCTCCGAAAAGGTATTTCCCAGCATCATAACTACAAGCAAGCCTTAAAGTAGAATACTTTATCAAATCGCGATGAAAAAGCCACATAATTCTCTCCTTCAAAATGAAAATAGGAGGTTTTGTATTATGTGAATGAGCTATTCGCACAGAAATTCCCTCTCGTGCCGCAATTGGTAATACAATTCCTGCGATTAAAAAATGATGAATATGTATTATCTGATATTCACGATGCTGAGAAAAAAAACGTTTCCAAGCCCGTTTATATTGTATCATATTAATCAAAGTAAACCTTGGAACACGATGAATAATACCTCCCAAAGAAAGAACTTCATCTTCAAAGTCACAATGATTCGGAGTATGAATTACAAAATCGAACTGAACCTTTTCCCTATCAATGTGTCTGTAGTAATTCATCAACATTGATTCTGTTCCTCCTCGATCCAACGATCCTAAAACATGCAAGATTCTTTTCATTTTCGTGTTTTATATAAGATATAAAAGTACAAGAGAATACCAAATGGCGACATAAGTATTGTAAGCAATGGAAAAGGAGTATTCTTCAGCCATTCTCTATCTTTGGCAATGATACAACTGCTAACGTAATGCGCTGCGAGAATCATTTTTCTTTTCATAAGAACATGTGTCAACTCCATAGTTTTAGCTCGATATTTAGCATAACTCTTGGGAGAATTCATATACTGACTATAAATTCCTTGGGACATTGAGTCAACACCTATTTGGTACTCTACTATACAAAGATTATCATTAATAATGAGAAAAGGATATACATCGCAAACTTGCATTAGCATATAAAAGGGATTAAAATTCTTCTCCCCCTCAAAACCAATCATAGGAGAAACTTTTCTCATTAAATCTGTTCTCATGACCTGTTTTGTATCGCCTGAATGTAATCGTTTGCTTTCAATTTCCAGCATATTTCCTTCCAACATATATTCGGGGAAGAAGCCTCCTATAGGAGTCATTGTTTGTATATTGAAATCTAATCCCAATATGCCGCAATATCTCTCATTGCCTTTTTCTGACCACAACCGAATAATTTTTTCAACTGCATCATCTGGCATAAAATCGTCGCTATCTACACAAACACACAATTCTGTTAAAATTGTAGCATATGCAGTGTTGTAACCAGTATATAATCCCCCATTGGGTTTGAAAATATATTCTATACGTAGAGGTTGGCCAGTTTTTGCTGAATGAGAAACAATAATAAAATGATTCGAATCTGTCCGATATAAGGGACGCCCCATCCAATCAAAACTCTCACCCTCAGAAGTTATCTTTTCGCCCAAACTCTCTACCCAATCACGTGTTCCGTCGCTACTTCCATCATCAATAATCAACCAATCATAATCTGCAGAAGTTTGACGGCAGAGTGATTCGTATGTCCTATGAATCGTATGTTTTCGATTATATGTTGGGGTAAAGACTGTTAGAGTTTTCATTAATCACAATTAGCCAAATAAGAACATAAACATAGTAAAAGCGGAATGTGCCAGCAATATCCTCCCCGCGATTTTATCCTGATCTTTCCAAATAGGCACTCTAATAACTGCGTATGCAATTACCAATGCATACATAAACCAAGAAAGATAAGCAAATCGATTGGAAAAAGCCACACGGCAAATTAATACCCAGAATGAATTTGCAATGATATATGTATTCGCGATGAGCGTAAATGTATTATCAATAATTCCCTTACTTCTCACATACCCCGCTAACCAAACTGGCATTGCACTATAAAGCAAGAAATCCCATCTAAATCCGGAATGCGAAAAATGTGACGCTCTATCTTCTGCAATTGAAGAGTAAGTGGACATTCTATTATCAATCCCTAAACCAGCAAAAAAGTTTTGAAAGAAACTACCGGAAACCAGCGAAAGAATTACGCAGCCTATCCATATATAGATAGCAATTTTGATATCCTTGACCACAAACATAGATACCATCAAGGCAGCCATCGGGATCATCACGGAACGATGGCATCCGACAGCCAATATGAATAAAATGGCACCAATGGCATAACCTCTCATTTTACGGTCACAGAAAAACGAAATCGCGAGCATCATCATGCCACATGCCATACCATTTCGAATACCATTAGTTCCAAACGTACAGAATTGGAATGACAAGTAAACAAAAGCTATAGCCAACCATACATTTTCCCAAAGCAATCGTTTACATGCCCAAAATTGACAACCGATATAAAATAATTCTATTATAAGAAACCAAAACTGGACATCGTTAACAAGAGCTTTACAAGAAATCAATACGTAATCGAAAAACCACTCTGTATGGAAATTGAATCTAATGCTCGGTTGAATCATTTCAACCATATTCCATCGATGCTGGTATAAAGGCATATCACCGAATCTATAGCTTACGGGTCTTAATCCTAAATAACCGATCAAAACCATAGTAAATAAGAGAGGCAAAAATGCCGAATTCTGTTTCAATAGTTTATTGCACCCCGGACTCCACTGATAATAGAGCGATGTTATCAGACATAGGGCAAACATAGTCCAAAAGAAAACTGTGGTATAATATTGCTCTGGAACAAATTCTATCATTGCGACAAATAAAACTAAAGATACAAATTAAGATAATACCAGTTTATTATTTTCACATACCAGGGACTTTTTTCCTTTTCCAATGGATAATCCATCCAAGGTGTCTTTTTCAGTGTCTCTCTATAAAGATTGCGCATAGGATGTTTACAATTGTGCTCCCAAGGATGGGAAGTGAAACTAGGCGTAAAATGGAATATGACAGTTTCGCTTTTCGCTTTTCGAATTTCTTCAGCATTATAAAAAGAAGACTCATCTTGAAAATATTTTTTTATTTTATCTTGAGCCATCATAAAATGAATCGTCATCACATTATAGTTTAAAGGCAATCTCTTCCATTGACCTTTTAAAACACCATTTAATACACCTTGGTCATGATGTATAACCTTTCCTTCATGACAAGCAATAAACTGCATACTTTTATTGCTCAAATCGTTTTTTCGCCACCTCTTGAGATCTATAAGAAGAATACCAGAATTAAAATAAGGGTCAATCGGGTCTAATCCCACACTGGTTTTTGTATTTGAAGGAACCTGATCTTGAACTGCCCCAACAACATTATCACCAAGGTCAGTATTCCATAGATTATAAAGGTCTCCATTAACAAACACATCACAATCCAAGTACAATACTCTGTCTGCGTTCTGATCGATCATTTCGCTTATAAATAATCTTGCATATGCACTAACAGAGATAGGCCATAACATATTAAGATGTAAACTATCGGACCATTTTTTATAAGGGATGAAAATTAGTTCTGCATTTCCAAAAGCATTAACAATAGACAGTAAATTAGCCTTATTATCAGAACTTATTTCATTATCAACAATATAAAACCTAAAAGTTGGAATCTTTATATTATGAGATAGTATACTGTAAATAGCTACCCCAAGGTGCCTAACATAATTATTATCTGAAGAAAAAAGAATATTCATTTTAATATCTTATATAATTGAAGAGTTCTCCAAGAAAGATAATCTCGAAAACCAAGAATTGAAATCATGATTCTCTCAACTTGAAAAAGAAAGGTTATACTGTATGATTTCGATTGTCTCATCACTTGTAAAATCCAATTACAAGCAGCTTTGGCTTGACTTATAGCTTTTACCACTACAGTATGAGACACGCCTTTATGCCTTATCTCATCAATAATAAGCTTATGTGCCATCAGATTTGTAATAATCTTTTTATCAAATGAATGCCAAGTCTTGCTCATTGCTCCCGTTGTGTTCCTATTATAATAGTAAAGCACTTTATCAACACAACCTACAAGACCATTGGAAGAACAAAGATATTGTACTACAAACAATCCATCTTCCTTATAATAAATGTCTTCTCGAAATCGGATTTGATTTTGCTGTATAACAGACCGTCTAAACATTCTGTTCCATAGATAACGTTGCCAATCAGTTGGACCTGCAGCATAAAAACCTAAAAGATTCTCTTCAAGAGACTCAATTTTGTTCTGAGGAACTATTTCACAATCTTCATGGCTCAACAAATCTGTTTTTTTGAATCCGCACATCGAAGAATCAGCGTCGCCCATTGCTTGATAAAGATCAGACAGATAAGTGGAAGCTATCTGATCGTCAGCATCTACAAAACAAATAAAATTGCCCACAGCATATTGCAGTCCTAAATTACGAGCAGAACTCACTCCCCTATGCTCTTGATGATATATCTGGAATCGATCATCTTTACCTCTAAAATAATCTATTTTGTGTAATGTATCATCATTACTTCCATCGTCTACCAAAATAACCTCAAAATCTGAATAAGTCTGCGCTTTAATGCTATTCATACAGTCAAGCAGATATTGTTCAGCATTATAAAGTGGAATGATAATAGAAAACCGAGGATTCATTTGCAGATAATATTATAGAAGTAGTTCGATTTCTTCACTAAATCCGTGATCGACTACGATATCACTCTCCGATTTGCAATTGCTCGATTTCTTTCTTCGTGATCCTCCTATTTAAATTATAATAAAAGAGTGAATGATTCGAAATCTGCTCTTCAATAGGTGGTGGGGTCATGTAATCGCCATACATGGCAGTTAGAAATTGGTCATACCCAGAAGGCACAAGAATATTTGTATCTTCAAAAGGAAAAGAAACAAATCCATCAAACCATGAGGAATGAAAGATATCTTTCTCTCCAGAAGTCCCAGTGTAAGCGACTATCCATTCACCATTGGACCTATTGGAATGTGTAATAATTTGTTTTTTCAAGATTGAATGGTAATGACTCAATATATACTTCTGGAAAACATACCATATCATTTTTTTAAATTCTCCTTTCAGAAGACAATTCATAATTACCCTTACTGGATGATTATTAGAAGAAATATAGAAAAGATTGACTTTATGAGCATATTTCATTCTCTTAATCGCAACTTCCTCGCGTAAACCATCCTCATAATCCAACACAAATATATCAACAAATGCGCCGTAAACAAATGGGATGCCCTGAAACTCCCAAATGGTTGAATAACGATGAGAAAATTTTGTATGTGCACAATAATAGCCATTAATATTTGGATCTATTATCTCATAATCAGAATTATCCAAAAGGTTTCTCAATGATATGAATCTATCATAATCCGTACGCTTCATATAGACATCAATATCATCATCCCAAGGAATGAAACCCTGATGTCTAACAGCTCCAATCATGGTTCCACCAGCAGCACAATAATGAATATCATTCTCCTTGCAGAAATCATCAAATGCCTTGAGTGTCTGCAGCAATAGAGCCTTATATCTTTTTTTATCGACCGAAGAGAATTCCATTATGCTATATTCAGCAATTTATAAATTTTGTTAACTTCATGCTCATTCCCATAGTCATGAGACGAGACATAATCGGTAAGCAATTGTTGCCGATTTCTATCATTTGCAAGTGAATAGATCGCCTCAGCAATGCTTGAGTTATCCATACCGCAGATTATACCATCGACTCCATCAAGAACCTGGCTTTTGGCTGTCGGGTAATTTGTTATAATAACTGGTTTCCCAAGAATCTGAGCTTCTCGAACCGTTACCGAATGTCCCTCATAACGGGATGGTTGCACATAGATATCACATGCCTGCATCCAAGGATAGGGATTAGACTTTGCACCGATGAAATGTACGCAATCATCTACGTCATCTTCCTGAATAGTCTTGGATATTTCTCCGAGATCCCCAGGGCCAATCACATACCAATGGAATGTCAAGCCTTTCTCTTTTAATATTTTTGCAATATGTGGCAGATTATCAAAATTTTTAGCATATGCTATCCTACCTACCGAACATAACGTAATACCATCTGGATTGAAATCTCCGAAATCAACAGATTGGGCTGCCTGGTCTTTGACAAATGAAGGACTCAGAATATTATGAATTTCAATAATCTTGTCCTTAAATTGCGGAAATCGCTTTAAAAAACGTTCACCAACATGTTCTGAGATAGATACAATATAATCATTATGTCCCCATCTGGATGCAACTAATTTCTCATTAACATCTATGGTAGACCAATCGGCATGAATCCACTCCATCTTTATGTCGGCATCTACCTTATCTTGAACAATGTGAGGAGGATCAAGAAAACTGATAGCCATGTCATAATGCCCAAAATGTTTTAATGAAGGCAAGAAAGGAAGGACTCCATCAAAAGCATACTGAGTGGCACTGCCGTCTCTCGTTTTGCCGATTGACTTTAGGTATTTCTTGTGTCTATATTTGCCAATCAATCTACCAATTAAAATGCCGAAATGACCTTCATACAAAATACTTCGCATAGGTCGTTCGATGGCAGAATAGGCGGGTATCTCAGGCAATAAGTTTATTTTATCTGGGATCAGAGGCATAAAAGCGCCTGTATGCTGATTTAGAAATAAATCGACATCCACCTTATTTGTATCAAGAGCATTTAATAATCCCAAAAGAGCCCTTTCAGCACCTCCAAGTTCCAAATAATGCATATTGATAAATATACGAGGCTTTTTCATAATTATTTAAAACGACTAAAAAAATTAACACCAAACAAACGATGCAAAAATCTAGTTATCTTAAAATACCAGGAAGGCTTATCTACCCATGATTTGGAAAACCAATGAATTGAATGAGTATTACTCGTTTTATTTATAGTTCCAGTCAAATCATCAAACGGATTAAAAAAATCCATCGGATAAATAGTCATTGAATCCAAATACTGAATATCATTGTTAGGCTGCAAACTAAAATATGACTGCAAAACAAATGTCGTATGTGCAACTACTGTACCAGGGATCTGCTCTCCTTTGTCATTTTGGAAATGAATGGTTTTATAATAATCTAAGATTTTTTTTATAACCATATTATTTGCTTCTGCCCCTAATCCAAGGCCTGGATTAACCGCAGGATAAGAACCTTGATTACTAGGTAGCTCGACTCCCATAAAAGGACCAATTGAGACAATATCTTCAAAAGATCTTATAACTTCAACATCAGTATCGAAATAAATACCACCTTCATTCATCAAAATCCAAAAACGTGCCACATCACTGACGAAAGCATATTTTTTAGCCTTGTATGCTTCTTGCGTGAAAGGCATCATATTCACATCAAAATTACTTTCATTCCACTCTTTAATAATATAATCAGGGAAGTATTTCTTCCAACTGTTTATGCATTTAATTGCAGATTTTGGCAAAGGATTGCCTCCAAACCAACAATAATGAATAATCTTTGGTATCATAAGAAAAATGCAGTTTATATGATCTAACGAGTAGGAGTGTTATTCAGTAAATACGTAATATCTGCTTTTGTAATTCTTTTTTCAAGATTAACATAAAAGCGGGCATGATGAGCAATACGCTTGTTCTCTGGAGGCAAGGTCATATAATCCCCATAAACTTGAGAGAGAATAGAATCA
>JAEEGF010551536.1_pt1 | contig 17258 bp, 14 predicted proteins | sample 9134171 | NCBI WGS metagenome assembly JAEEGF01 (sample SAMN16246542, study PRJNA631951) | gut metagenome | biome: gut microbiome; feature: rumen; material: AP-attached | host: Bos | place: Iran: Karaj | collected 2018-10 | reverse complement strand
GCGTGGGCATCGCTCAGAGAGGTCATCCGGTTTCCGGTATGGGTGAACGAGAGGTCGTTTTCAGTGTTGGAGAATCTATAGCGTCTAATCGATCGAAGGCAAGAAAAAGAGGATGACAAGAAAGCCTCAAGGGGCTTATTGGTCATCCTCAAAAGAAGGAAATAGTCTCTGAGAGATAAATTGGAGAAAGCTATTAAAACTACCGCTTATTGCCAGAGTAATCGTAATTCTCCAATGTCCATCTAAAGAACACTTCATCAATCATCTCAAACAAATTCGCATATACACGGTTTGAAACATTCTCTAGAGCTGGTAAATCATGCTGCCAAAACACGATGGTCCCATCTCGGGAGTCAAAACAATAGTGATTGCCAAAGCCATCGGGTGAGAATGGAATTAGGTACTCCAGCATAGGGTTATCGACCAAATAGTGCTCTATTTGATAGGTGGTTTCTAATGATTGACTTAGACAGGAGCTGCCAACACCATATATTTCATCTCCCATTAGCATAATCCCATTAGAAAATGATAATAATTGCTTGTACTCTTTTGGTAAAAGAACGGATCTATTATGTTCAAAAGCAAGAATATCCGAACTACTGGCAGGATAAGTACTTGCTTTTATAGAAATAGAAAAACGTTCAAACTCCTCAATTATTTGTTTTATATTCATTTTCCCAATATTCTTTTTTTTGAGCATTAAAACTCTTCCGATCGATATTACTGGTATTGGTCTTAGAGTGATTCTCTTTATAATGACCTTTTCCACGATGATCTGACCAATGCATTTCTTTATATGGTCCCTGAGGATCCTGACCAATATGATGAATCTCCACTTTCGTCCCATCTGACTTGAAAGTAGGTGCATTGCCAGGCTTATTGGGTGCATTCAATAAAGATCTATCGACTTTATTTACTTCTGAGATAACAAGCTTTGCGCCATCTTTACTAACATCAGTTACATCTTCAACCCGCCTTTCGCCTTCGGATCCGCCGCAGTCCACCTTGCCATGAAAGGGTCATACATCCGCGCGCCGAAGTCGAGCAGGGAAAGGTCAAGGGAACCGAAGCGCTGGACCTCCTTGCAGGCATATTTCAAAGAGCTGTCTTCTTCGTCGTTATCACTTCCGTGCATCCCTGCACTGTCCACTAAGTTAAGGATATTCCAGCGCAATTCCAAGCCTTTCCGACAGACTCGGCCAGATTCCCGTCAAGCCGGCGCACGATGAAAAGGCCTATATGAGCGCGAGAGCCCAGTACCCGTGTCTGAGGCATTGATTACAGGCATTGAGGCACGCACAACCGTCTGCCACACTACTCAAAGCACTATCGTGGTGCGCGTCAATGACGGATTCTAACCCGGATACATTTCCAAAGAAAAACGGTTCGAAGACACCGCGTACTTCGAACCGTTCTACCTCAAGCAATTTGTCGCTACCGTCAGCGCCAGGAAACTCTTCTAAAGATTCTTCTTCAGATAGCTGCGGAGCCCGTCGGGACCCATGCCGGGATCGCTGACCAATCCGCCGTCGGCAATCAGGTAGAAAGCCGGCAGGGCCGTCACGTTGTAACGCTGCAGGGCCACGCTCGCGGCACCGAAACCGTCACAGACATTGATCCAAGGCAGCTGCTGATTCTTGACCGTCGTGCCCCAGAGGGTCTTGTCCGCATCCACGTTGACGGCATAGATCTCGAATCCCTTCGGATGATACTCCTTGTACAAGGGCAGAAGCTGGTCGATGTTGAACATCTTCTGCGCAGCATCCGCCGCATTCCAGAACATCACCAGGACCACCTTGGCATCCACATCCGAAAGTTTCGCCTTGCCGCCCTTGCTGTCCGCGATCTCCAGGTCGGGGAAACCCATCTGCTGCGCATCTTTCATCCGGAGACTCAGTTCCATCAGGTTGATACGGCGGGTCGCTTCCTTATCCAGGGCCTTGACATAGCCGGACTCCGGATAGACCGCCTTCAGCGAGTCGCATACGCTCCGGAAATGGATGGCATCGCTATCCTCCTTGAAGATGGGGAACCCGTCGTTGATCTTCTGGTACAGGACCGGGATGACCGTCAGGGAATGAGGGTTGGACACGATGTATTTCAAGGCATTGCGATAATAAGCAATGAACTTTCTGGACATCTCGCGGTTGAGCTCCGCGACATCTCCCGAAGCCCCGTCGATCGTAGCGGTCAAGTCCGTAAGGAAGGCGGAGAAATCCTGCTCCACCTGCTGCAGCTTGACGCTTTCCTCGGAACCCTCGACGCTGTAACGGCCGAGCGTATCGGCAGTGACCTTCACCTTGTCACCCTTCTGCAGGAGCAGGGATGCGACCTTGGTGTCACCGTAATACAGATACACGAATTCAGGCTGCCCTTCCTTGACGTCCAGGCCGTACTTGAACGCGCCGGAGGCGTCCGTTTTGACCGTATCCAACACCTTGGGCACATTGACATCCAGATACTTGACGACGACCTGACGGCCGGGCGCATCGGTAAGGGTGCCCTTGATGGAAGTATTCTTGCCGCAAGAGGCGGCCGCAAGGACCAGCAGGCCCAGGACGAAGATCTTACAATTTCTCATATTCTTTCAAGATGGAGGCGGCGATGGCCGTCTGTTCTTCAGGCGTCACGACAGGACGTTCTTTCCGGAAATCCAGGTCTCCTTCCGTCTGAAGCGGAACGAGATGGATGTGCGTGTGGGGCACTTCCATGCCCAGAACGGCGACACCGACCCGCTGGCACGGGACGGCGGCCTTGAGGGCGGTCGCAACCTTGCGGGCGAAAGCCCAGAGACCTGCATAAGTCTCCTCGTCCAGATGGAAGATGTAGTCGTCCTCCACCTTCTTGGGGATCACAAGGGTGTGTCCTTTGGCGAGGGGGCTGATATCAAGGAATGCATAAAAGTCCTCGCTCTCGGCAACCTTCCAGGAAGGGATTTCGCCGTTGGCGATACGGGTGAAGATCGTGGCCATGCTTCGCTTAGATTGAAATGTCGAGAATCTTGAACTTGATCACGCCTGAAGGGACCTGGGCCTCGACGACCTCATCCTTGGCATGTCCGATGAGAGCCTTGGCGATGGGAGTGGTCGCGGCCAGTTTGCCGTGGGCGAAGTCAGCCTCGGTCTCACCGACAATGGTGAACTCCATCACCATCTTGTTGGCCAGGTTCTGGACCTTGACCTTATTCATCATGCGGACGACATCCGTATTCAGCTGGCTCTCGTCGATGATCTTGGCGTTGGCGACCAGATTCTGGAGCTTGGCGATCTTGACCTCGAGGAGGCCCTGCGCTTCGCGGGCCGCTTCGTACTCGGCGTTCTCGGAAAGGTCACCCTTCTCGCGGGCCTCCGCGATCTGCGCGGAAATGACCGGCCGCTGGGCGAGCGCTTCGGCGAGGTCGGCCTTGACTCTCTCGAGGCCGTCTGCCGTCATGTAATGGAATTGTGGCATATTACTTTTGGTTATTTGTCAAACAAAGTAATCAAAAGAGAGTCCTGCCTGGATGGCAGAACCCCTTTATCGACTGCAAATATACAAATAATTTTTTATTCCTATAGTAACGACCGGCATAATTCGCGGTCGGCGACCAGCTGCTCACGGAGATCCGACAAGGAAGAGAATCGCCGCTCAGCCCGGATGCGCTGCAGGAATCCGACACGGATATCCAGTCCGTATATCTCCTCGTCGAAACCGAAAATATGCGTTTCGACCGTGCGGACCTTGGCGGACAGGGCCTCCCCTTCCGACACGCCCGTCACCGTGGGACGCGTACCGATGTTGGTCATCCCATGGAAGTCCTGCCCCAGGGTATGCACCTTGCACAGGTAGACGCCGTTCGCAGGGACGACTTTCAAAGGATCCGAAGCTTGGATATTGGCCGTCGGAAAACCGATGGTCCGTCCGATCCGGTCCCCTTCCACGACAATGCCGGAAAGCGGATAGGCATAACCCAGCATCGCGCCGGCCCGGGCCACGTCACCGGAACCCAGCGCCCCCCGGATCTTGGTCGAACTGACCGTCACTCCGTCCAGGACATAGGGCTCGGTGCGGATCACCTCCAGTCCCATGCCCCGCGCGATCGCGGCGATCTGGTCCGTCGTACCGGAGTTGTAACCGATGCGGTTGTCAGGCCCCAGCACGATGGCGTCCGCCCCGAAACGATCCATGACCAGCGACCGGAGATACTCCTCCGTCGTCAGGCGGCTGAACTCCCGGGTGAAAGGGATGACCTCGACCCGGTCCACGCCCAACTGCCGCAGCATCGCCTCCTTCTCCGGGAAGGATGAAAGCAGCCGAAGGCTCCGGGCATCATTCTGCAGGACATTGCGCGGATGGGGCCAGAACGTGACCACGACGCTTTCCGTGCCCCGCTCCCGCGCGGCACGGACCAGCGCCTCAATCACGATCCGGTGTCCCAGATGGACGCCGTCGAAAAAACCGGTGGCTACGACCATTTCAGGAAACTACAGCCATTTCACCAGCGGGAAATCCTGCCGGTGAGGAAGCTCCGCGTTCTTGGGATAGACGCGGGTCGCAACCTGGTACAAGCCGGTCACTTCCGGAAGGATGGACGCCTGGAAAGTCGCCACGCCGTCGTTGTATTCTACCAGGTCAAAGCCGAAAACACTGTTCAGGTGCAGCTTCCCCTTGCGGTCGGAGGTCGTGAAGAGCATTTCCACGCCGATATCCTCGGGCTTGAGATCACCGATGTTGAGCACAACCTCCGCCTTCAACTCATTGTCCGGAGACAGTGAATAGGACGAAGCCGGCTGCGTCGAAGATACCACAGAGATGTTGTCCCAGCTGCGGCGCACCTGCTTCTTCCACAGGGCGATCTCCCGCGCCTTGGAGAAATCATCGGCATTGACCCATGCCGAACGCTTCGCCTGCGGAAGATAATACTGGTTGCAATAGTCCGTCAGCATGCGGTTGGTCGTAAAATTGCACGCCACCTGCGCCACGGTATTCTTGATAAAGCCGATCCATTCCGAGGACATCCCCGTCTTGGCGTCCGTGGCATAGTACGCCGGCGCGATCTCATTCTCGATGATATTGTAAATCGTCGCGGCATCCAGCTCGTTCTGGTAGCTCTGGTCGTCGTAAGTGCGCTCCTGCGGCAAGGCCCAGCCAGCGCCCGGCTTGTAGCCTTCGACCCACCATCCGTCGAGGACGGAGAAATGCATTACGCCGTTCATGGCTGCCTTCTCGCCGGACGTACCGGAAGCTTCCAGCGGCCGGGTCGGGTTATTCATCCAGACATCTACGCCCTGGACCAGTCGCTTGGCCAGCGAAATGTCGTATCCCGGCACGAAAACGATCTTGCCGATAAAACGGTCCTGCTTGGAGATGTTGATAATCTGCTTGATCAGGTCCTGACCGGCCTTGTCGGCGGGATGCGCCTTACCGGCGAAGATAAACTGGACGGGACGGGACGGATTGTTGACGATGGCGTCAAGCCGGTCCAGGTCCGTAAAGAGCAGCGTCGCCCGCTTGTAGGTCGCGAAACGACGGGCAAAGCCGATCGTCAGCACGTCGGGGCGCAGCGTATCTTTGATCTTGACGATCTGGCGCGGCGAATAGTGGCTGCTCAACGCCTGGTCACCCAGCCGGTCGCCCACGATGCGCACCAATTCCTTCTTGAGGATCTTGCGCACATCCCATACCTGGGCGTCGCTCAGGTTATAAATCCCTTCGAAGCAGGACTTGTCGTAATGATGGGTCTTGAACTCTTCGCCGAAAACGGTCGCATGAAGGGCTTTCCATTCCTTGGAAGCCCAGGTCGGATAATGCACGCCGTTGGTGACATAGCTGATATGCAGTTCCTCGGGCAGATAACCGGGATACATGTTCGCAAAGATGTCTTGGCTGACCTTGCCATGCAGCATCGACACGCCGTTGATATTTTGGGACACATTGGCGGCGAGGATGCTCATCGAGAACTTCTCGCCCGGATCGGAGGCATGCACCTTCCCCAGTCCCATCATCGTCTCCCAGCTGATCTTCAGGCGCTCCGGATAGTGGCCGATGTACTTGCGCAGCAGGCCTTCGTCAAAGGCGTCATGTCCCGCAGGCACCGGCGTATGGGTCGTGAAGAGCGAGGAGGCCTTGACCACCTCCATCGCTTCCGCGAAGTCGAGATTCTTGTCCTGGATGTACTCGCGCAGCCGCTCCAGGCCGATGAAAGCGGCATGTCCCTCGTTGCAGTGATACACCTGCGTATCGATGCCCAGGGCGCGCAGGGCGCGGATACCGCCCACGCCGAGGAGCAATTCCTGCTTGAGCCGGTTCTCCCAGTCGCCGCCGTACAGATGGTAGGTCACCTGCCGGTCCTCCGGCACGTTGGCCTCGAAGTCCGTATCCAGCAGATAGAGGTCGGTACGGCCGACCGCCACTTTCCAGATGCGCGCCGTCAGGGTACGGCCCGGGAACGCCACCTTAGTCGTGAGCCAGTTGCCTTCCGCGTCAAACACCGGTTTCGCGGGGATGCGCAGGAAGTCCTGGGCGTCATATTCGGCGACTTGGTCGCCATAGGCCGTGATCTTCTGCGTGAAGTAGCCATAGCGGTAAAGCAAACCGACCGCCACGAGGTTGACGTTCATGTCGCTGGTCTCCTTGAGATAGTCGCCGGCCAGGATGCCCAGACCCCCGGAATAAATCTTCAGGGACGTGTCCAGACCGTATTCCATGCTGAAATAGGCAATGGAGGGATCGGTCCTTTCAGTCTTGGCGGCCATATAGTTATCGAACTCCGCGAGCACTTCCTTCATCCGGGCCAGGAATTCTGGATCCCGGGCCAGTTGCTTGAAGCGTTTGAGGCTCACGGTATCCAGCACCTCGCGCGGATTGTGACCGGACTTGTGCCAAATCTCCGGATCCACGGTCTTGAACAGGGCCTTCGCGGAATCATTCCAGCACCACCACAGGTTTTCGCTCAATTTCTCCAGGCCGGCCAAGGCATCAGGCAGATGCCGGGTCACCATCACGCTTCTCCAAGTCGGGGCGCTGATCTGCAATTCGGTTTCTTTCATTAACTTTTCTTCTTTTAGGGACGGGTACTCGCCCATCCGGGACACTACTTTATCAAGCGCAAGCGAATAGGCTTGCTTATAATATTCTATCTGATTCTGCCACAAGGCGATACGGGACACCTCGCGGGCGTTCTCCATATACTGGAGACGGGTCTGGGAGTCGAGCGAGGCCATCTCTAGGATACGGGCCTTTACCGCGCTGACGACTTGGTCATAGTTGTCGTCGCTGCGATCCACCACCGCAATGCCGGGATGCTTGCCCTGATAGTGGCTGCGAACCCATAGGCCGAAGCCCGCCAGGCTCGTCGTCAAAGTCGGAACGCCGAACGCCACACTTTCCAGCGGCGTATAGCCCCAGGGCTCATAATAAGACGGGAAGACGGTCAGGTCCAGACCCGACATCAGGTCATAATAGCGCATATCGAAGATCCCGTCCGACCCGTTGAGATACGAAGGGATGAAGAACACCTTCACATCGCTCGAAGGAGCGTTGTACAGGCCCTGCTCGGCGAAACGCCGGGTGACGGTATCCCACTCCGGGTTCATCAGCTGGTGACTGACCTGGGTCGTATAGTCTTCGCAACCCTCGCCTGCGAGTTTGCGCAGCAGGTTGCGGTCCGGTCCATTATGGCCCGAAGGGATCATGATGAAGGCGCAGACCTGGCGGTCCTTACAGCCTTCACGCGCGATCTGCGCAAGCGCATCGATAAAAATATCAATGCCCTTGTTGTGGAACTCGTAACGTCCGCCGATTCCGACGAGCAGCGCATCCGGCGCGATCGAAGCGCCGCACATGGCCGTCGCGACCCGGATCAGTTTCTCACGTGCCGCTTTCCGGATCCCGTTGAATGCCTCCGCATTCTCCGGCGTGATGCTTTCCTCAAAGCCGTTGGGCGTCACGATGTCGACCGCACGGCCGTCAAAATGCTCGCACTCCCGTGCCGTGATCTCGCTCACCGTCGTGAAGACATCAGCATTCTGCGCTGACTTGGCTTCCAGGCTGAACCGCGCCTTGACACCCAGGCGCGTCGCCATCTCGTCCCCATTGTACTCGTTGAAACGCCCGTAGAGCGGGTAATTGTTGCCGCAGATGCAGCGTCCGACCATGGTCGCGTGGGTCGTGAAGACCGTACCGACCGCCGGACAATGCTTCTTCAGATACAGCAAGCCAGCGCCCGTCTGCCACTCGTGGAACTGAGCCACGACCTTGTCGGAAGCATAGAGGTTGTACTTATAGAAACTCTCGATCGCACGGCCCGCGGCATAGCCGAAGAGCGCAGACTCTTTGTAGTCCCAATTACCCGTGATCGAGTCCACTCCGAAACTCTCCCAGAGCTGGCCCAGAATGTGGTCCGTCTGGTCGATAAAGCTTTTATAATCAATCAGGATCGCCGTTGGCCGGCCCGGCACATTCCAGCGGCCGACCCGGACCCGCATTCCCTCGGCAGCCGCCTGGGCCTTCCAGCCGGCATAGAGGGTCGGATCTTCGATGAAGTCCGGATTGGCTTCAACGTCCATCCAGACATCCGGACCGATCAGGATATGGTGCCTTTTCAGCTGCGGCTTCAAATAGAAAGCCTTGGTGGAGACCACCGTATAGATACCGCCGACCTTGTTGCAAACTTCCCAGCTTACCTCGAACAAATAGTCGGGATTCTTAATCACTTTAGCGCTCATTTCTCACGGCCATTGCGTCATTCACCCGGATGATGAAGTCGCTCAAAACGTTCATATAATTGATGAAGGCCTCATACGGCGTATCATACACGTTAGGATAGCGCCAACTGGCCCCGTCAGAGAAGAACTGCGTACTCATGTAGTAGAAATTGGCGCTCTGCTGCAAGTGTCCGAAGTCCGCCCAGAGGACGGGATCATTGAGGATCGAGAGCTTTTCCGTCAGTTCATACAGCTTGTTGAAAGCATCTTGCTGGAGCTCGTTACCCAGATACACGGAAAGGTCATTCTCCGCCGTAACCCAGGAGATCGCATCTTCAACCTCGATGGGGCCGACACTCTTGTGCTTCTTGACAGCCTCCGCCGGTGTGACGAACGCCATAGATCCGTCGGACAGGACCTCTTCGGGCAACGCCCGCATGAAGTCGAAAATCCCGCTCGAAGCCGGATGGAAAACGCCGAAGGACTCATAATCCATGAAGAGGTTGACAATGTCGCCCTCCGCGCCCCGCAACCAGCCGACATATTTCTGCGCCGTGAGCGGCTGCACGTCCCAGGACGGATCGGAGAAACGCACGGCGATGTCGTCGCTCAGCGAAGCGTTGCGCATCAGCAGGTTCAGCTTAGGCTGTGCCGCGCAGGAATAGACATAATCCGGGTTGCGCCAACCCAGGATGTGCCGGGCGCCTTCGGTCAGCATTGTCTTGAAGCCCATCTCATAGACGGTGGCCCCGATGCTGTCGGAATAAGTCATCTCCGTATTGCAGAAAGTCACAGGCTTGACACCGAAGAGCTGGCTGACGAGATCCCGCTGTTTCATGACCTGGTGCTTGAATTCAGCCTGGGAGGCCACGGAAGAGAGCGAGTGATAATAGGTCTCGCAGACAAATTCCACGCAACCGGTATCGGCCAGCGCCTTGAAACTGTCGATCACTTCAGGAGCATAGCGCTCGAACATCTCCAGCGTAGTGCCCGAGATGGAGAAGGAGACCTTGAAGGCGCCTTTGTGCTGCTTCAACTGCTCGAGCAGCACGGCGTTCATCGGCAAGTAGCAGTCCTGGACTGCCCGGCGGATGATCGTCCGGTTCGCAAAGTCATCATAGTAGTGGGAGTCTTTACCGATATCGAAAAAGCGGTACAGACGGAGCCGGGTCGGCTGATGTACCTGGAAGTACAGGCAAATGCTCTTCTGGTTCATATTAGCGATTCGTAAACTTTTTTCAACTTGGCGGTGGCATTGTTCCACTTGAGTTCATTAACCTCGTCATAGCCCTTTTTCGCCGCAAACTCGGACAGGACAGGATACTGGAGCAACGCATAGATGTCATCAGCCATTGCGTCAACGTCCCAGAAATCCACCTTGAAGGCGTATCTCAGGACCTCGGCGGCGCCGGACTGATGGGAAATGATCGAAGGGACTCCGGTCCGCATCGCCTCGAGCGGCGAGATGCCGAAAGGCTCGGAGACTGAAGGCATGATATAGACATCCGACAGGGCGAACATCTTCTGGACATCCGCGCCGCGCAGGAATCCCGTAAAATGGAAGCGGTCCGAGATGCCCAGGCGCGCCACCTGGCGGATGGCCCGGTTCATCATGTCACCGCTGCCGGCCATCACGAAACGCACGCCCTCGGTCCGCTTCAGGACCTTGGCCGCCGCCTCGATGAAGTACTCCGGTCCCTTCTGGAACGTGATACGGCCCAGGAAGGTGACCACCTTGTCCCGGACGCCCCGCTTGACCTCCAGGTTCTCCCGGCCGCTGAAATCTACGGCGTTATGGACCGTGACGACCTTGGCCGGGTCGATATGGTAGCGGTTGATCACGATGTTGCGGGTCAGGTCACTGACGGTCACAACCCGGTCCGCCGCCTGCATGCCGCGGGTCTCGATATCGAGCACGCGGGTGTCGATATGCTTCTCGTCTCCGCGGTCGTAGGAGGTCGCATGGACATGGACCACCAGCGGTTTGCCGGTCAGTTCCTTGGCCGCGATGCCGGCCAGGTAAGTCAGCCAGTCGTGGGCGTGGATGACGTCGAAACGGTCCGCGTACTGCATCGCGATCGTACCGCCGACCTGCGCATAACGCGCCACCTCTTCCATGAGGGAAGCGCCATATTTCCCGGAGAACTTGAATTTCTGGCCGAAACCGACGGTCGTCTGCGTCTGCGCATTGCGTTTCATCTCTTCGATGGCGGAAAAATACTCCTCCGGATCGACATAGGGCACGAGGTTGGAATCCACATACAGGAATTTGGTCTTGTTGATGAATTCCTCAACCGTGGAGCTGACATTGCGCACTTCCACGTCGCTCGCATTCAAGATCGTCGTCGCGCTCTGGTCTTCGTCTCCGGAAGCGGAGGGCATCACGAAAAGCGTCTCGACGCCATTGTGCGCAAGGCCTTTCACGATGCCTTCGCAGGCAGTGCCCAGACCGCCGGCGATATGGGGAGGGAACTCCCAGCCAAACATAAGCACTCTCATAGCTTAGCGGTTTTGGTTCAGTTTATACTCGATGGCAAGCAGGGCCGCGGTGCTGAGCGCCGAAGAAATGGCGCCGTGCGGCTCCTGGGGCGGATCGCCGTCGTACAGCTCGGAGAAGGCGCCGACGCCATGCTTGCCCAGATCCTCGTAGAAGCCGTCCACGAGGGCGCGGGCCTTCGCATGGAAAGATTCTCCCTTCACGCGGAAACAGACATCCACGTAAGGCTCGAGCAGGAAAGGACGGGTGCTGCCGTTGTGGTAGGCCCGGTCACGCTCCAGCTGTGAACCGTCATAGACACCTTTGTAAAGGTTGTCACGCGGGGAAAGGGTCCGGATACCCCGGGGGGTCAGCAGCTCACGGTCCACGACGCGGATCACCTTCGGGATGATCTCATCATCCACGGGAGAATACTTGACCCAGACCGCATAGAGCTGGTTGGGACGGATCTCCAGATGCTGGCCGTCGTTGTCCACATAATCACAAAGACATCCGATGCGGTCGTTCCAGAACAGTTTCTGGTAATTGTCCTTGACCAGGTCGCGGACACGGGACCAGCGGGTGACAAAATCACCCTGGCCGGCGCCGTAACGACGCTCCATCTCCAAAGCGAAGCAGATGGCGTTGTACCAAAGGGCGTTGGTCTCGACCTGATAACCGGCACGCTCGGTGACGGCGCGGCCGCCGATATAGGCATTCATCCAAGACAGGGCGACCCCATCCATCTGAGCCCAGAGCAGGCCGTTGGGCTGCATGGCAACTTCCTTGCGCTCGCCCGGCACGTAGCTCTCCACGATGCCGCGCATCACGGTACCGTATTTTTTCCAGACCCGGGCCGGATCGGCCCCGAAATCCAGGTAGGCCTGCAGGGTGCAGGTCATATAAAGCGGCGCTTCGACCTGGGTGGTGCGGCAGAACAGGCGCTCCTGCTCGTCCGCGACGATGTTGTCGAGGATCTCCTCGAATTCTGCGGTATCTCCCTTGGCGTACAAGGTCAAGCCCGCAAGGGACTGGAGGGTCTCACGCAACAGGCCCGTGTACATCCAGGAGAATCCGGCGGTAATCTTCTTCCGGTAATTGTGGTTGCAGACCAGCGTGTCGGCGCAGCGCACCAGCTGGTCGCGGCTGTCCGTGACCGGCGGCGTAGCCCGCAGGCGGTCATTGAACTTGCGCTTGAAACCGGCAGGGGCCTCTTCCTTCATCGAGGCGGAGAAGACCACCTCGGATCCGGGCGTGAGCGTCATCTCAAACCATCCCGGGACGAAAAGGTCTTCCTTGCAGTCGAAACCGCGGCGGTATTCATCGGAATAGGTGATGCCGTTGTACCAGTAAGGGGCGGAGACGAACTGTGCCTTGGAGTCGCTGACCTGCAGATTGAGGTCAGGGAAATTGGAATACATGCGGAACGACACGCCGTTCGCGACGGTCTCGTAACTCGTGCGGGCGTCGGTATTCTGCCGGGTCAGCGCATGGATGTTGCGGAAGGCCAGGAAAGGACGCAGCTGCAGCGTGGCCTTGGCGGGAGCTTCCAGCAATTCGAACTTGATCAGCACCTGGTCCTGGTCGGGTACGAGCAGGATGCTCTTGCGGAACAGGATGTCCCCGACACGGTACGTGATCTGCGGCACAGGATCACCGGCGAAATCGACGACATACTTGTGGCCCCGGGGCTCGTAGAGCTCACCGTAGCAGTGGATGCCGAGGTTGAATTGCTTGCCGTTCACGATCAGGCTCTCATCCAGGGAGGACAGCAGCAGGAACTTGTCTCCGCCGAAACGGTCCAGCGTCACGGCGAGCAGGCCATGATAGCGCCGGGTGTTGCAAGTCAGGATGGAGGTATTGCAATACGCTCCCGTCTTGCTGGCCGAGATGATCTCGCGTTTGAGCGAGTAGGACAGGTTGACCAGTTCGGACTTGTTGAATTTCAAAAAAGCCATATCAAATCTTACAGTTTTTCATATACCGCCGCACACCGGCCGGGCAGGTATAGGTAGAGCGTATCATCGAAGGAAGGATTCCCGTTCGGTGATTTCTCATGGACGGACACGTGGGTTTCCCCTGCCTTGAGGCGTCCGAAGCCATCAAAAGCCTCATCGTCCGTGCTCCCTACGAGCCTGTACGTGCCGGCTGGCGCCGAAAATCCATAATCGGCAAAAGAGCCGGTCGGATGGAAATTGAATGCAAAGATACTGTTATTTCTGCTGAATATCAATATTTTCTTCTCCTCGTCGGCAACCAGCAAGACCGGGCGGGCGGAAAGAATGCGGTTCTTCTTGATATAACGGATCATCGCCTTGTCGAAATCGCGCAAATACTTGTAGCGCAGGTAATCCGGCTCGGCGAGCGACCATTGCCGGCGGGCGTGGGCGTAAGACCATCCGTTCCCTTCCCGGGGAAAGTCGATCCATTCGGGATGGCCGAATTCGTTGCCCATGAAATTGAGGTAGCCATCCCCGGCCGTCGCGGCGGTAATCAGGCGGATCATTTTGTGCAAAGCAATCCCCCGGTCAACGACCAGGCTCTGCGAATCCTTGGCCATCGAGAAATACATCTCTTTATCCATCAGCCTGAATATCAGCGTCTTGTCTCCAACGAGCGCCTGGTCATGGCATTCGGCGTAGCTGATGGTTTTCTCATCCTCGCGCTTATTGGTCAGTTCCCACCAGATCTCCCCGGGAGACCAGTCCTCGTCGCGGCGCTCCTTGATCCACTTGATCCAGTGGTCCGCCACGCCCATCGACATCCGGAAATCGAAACCCACGCCACCCTTGCGGAAAGGCGCTGCAAGGCCGGCCATCCCGCTGACATCCTCCGCGATGGTGAACGCATTGGGAGCGATCTCGTGGATCAGCAGGTTGGCGAGCGCCAGGTAGGTCACGGCATTCTCATCCACTCCCTGGTCGAAATACAGGGCGTAATCACCGAAATCTTTGCCTAACCCGTGATCCCAGTACAGCATGCTGGTCACTCCGTCGAAGCGGAACCCGTCCAGCCGGTACTCCTCCATCCAGAACTTGCAGTTGGAAAGCAGGAAATACTTGGTCTCATCCTTGCCATAGTCGAAGCAGCGGGAGCCCCAGGCAGGATGGTGCCCCTGCGGGCCGTCGTAGAAATACAGGTCTTCGCGGCCGTCGAAACGGCTCAGGCCCTCGGCTTCGTTGTTGACGCTGTGGGAATGGACCAGATCCATCACGACGGCGATCCCCTTCCCATGCGCATCATCCACCAGGGCCTTGAATTCCTCCGGCGTGCCGAAACGGGAACTGAGCGCATAGAAATTGGACACCTGATAGCCGAAGGAGCCATAATAGGGATGCTCCTGCAAAGCCATGATCTGCAATACATTATATCCCAGCTCCGCCACTTTCGGCAGCACATTCCGGCGGAAATCTTCGAAGGTAGAGACCCGTTCCTCTTCCCCGCTCATCCCGATATGGCACTCATAGATCAGCGGATGCGGGCGTTTTCCGGCACGGCCGTGTTTCCAAGGATAAGGAGCCGTATCCCAGACCTGCGCGCAGAAGACCTTCGTATCCGGGTCCTGGACGCAGCGCGTGGCATAGGAGGGCAGACGTTCGGCACCGCCGCCGGGCCATTCGATGAAAAGCTTGTACAGGGCGCCGTGGTGCAGCATCATCGCAGGGATGCGCAACTCCCAACTCCCGTCCCCGATGGGCTTGAGAGCCCAGCCTTCGGTCCTGTGCCAGTTATTGAACTCTCCGATCATCCAGATCCGGGTGGCATTGGGCGCCCATTCACGGAACACCCAGGATCCGTCCCCTTCCCGATGAAGGCCATAATACAGGTGATTGTTGATCCCGGCGCTGAGGGAACCGTCCTTGGCGAAACGGTCCCGACAGGCGAGGATGCGGCCGTGACGCGCATCGATGGCCTCCTTGAAAGGCATCAGATACGGGTCTGTGTCGTAAATCATCATATCGTATCCACTTTTTCGCGCACCCCGCGCAGATATTCCCGGCAGCGGGAAGTCAATTCCTCCGCCTGCCGCACATATTTGTCGATGTCATCGATGCCGGTCGCTGGATCCTCCACCTTGGCAAGGATCTTTTCGAGGGTCTCGACCGCCTTTTTATATTCAAACTTTTCCATCTACCATACAGTTCAGTTTGCCGTCGGCGAACAGCACATCCACCCGGTCTCCGGGTTCGACGGTCGCCGCGCTCTTGAGAATCACGCCCCGTGCGTCGGTGGCGAGGGCATAACCCCGGGACAAGATGCCGCGGGGATCCGCCGCCTTGATGCGCGAGGCAAGCAGCTCGACGCGGGAGGACATCGCGTTGATCTTGTTGACGAATGCCAGGCGCAAGCGCGTGACAAAACCCGAGATCATCTCGTCCTCCCCGATGTAAATGTCCAGCAACAGGTCTGCCAGGGCCGTGGGCGTCTTCACGTCCTGCCACGCGACAAGGTCCGCCACGTGCCGGTCCCTTTCGTGACCGATGGCCGTCAGGACCGGGATGTCGCAGTTCGCGATATTGAAACACAGGCCATAGTCATCGAAACAGGCCAGGTCGAAATTGGACCCGCCGCCGCGCAGGATGAGGATGGCGTCATAAGGCTCTTCCGCCGCCACGGCGGCATCGAGGGCGTCCGAAATGGAAGCCGGCGCCCCTTCGCCTTGCATGGCCGCTTCGAACAGGTCCAGCTGGAAACGGAAGCCATATTCATTCTCCATCAGATGATGGCGGAAATCCCCCCAGCCGGCGGCTGTGTCGGTCGAAATGACAGCCAGACGATAGGGCAGGTCCGGCAGCGACAGGGATTTCTGGCGGTCGATCAGGCCCTCCTCTTCCAACTTGGCGATGGTTTCGCGCCGGATGCGTTCCTGCTCGCCGAGGGTAACCCCCGGATCCAGCTCCTCCACGACAAGCGTCAGGCCGAAAACCTCATGATAAGTGATCCTGACCCCGGCGAGGATGGTCATCCCGGCCTGCAGGTCGGAACCGGTCTCTTCCCGGAACATGGCCGAGAGCAGGAAGTACCGGTCCCGCCAGATGACGGCCCGGACTTTGGCCACCACTCTCCCCTTTTCAGTCTGGCTAAGCTCCAGATAGCAATGACCGGCCTTCACACTGACCGAACTGACCTCCGCCCGCACCCGGATCCGCTCCGGGAACAGGTCCTCGATCCCCTCTTGCAAGCCCCTCTGGAGGGTCAGTAAATCCACGAAATCATTTTCCATCTCAAAGCTTTAGGAACTGTTGCAAATTTAGAAAAAATAAAGGCTTTTTTTGCTATCTTTGCATTGCATTTGAAGAAAGGATATGAAGATCGTTTCAGCCCGATTTGCCGGAAGCAGCACCCGGAACGACAGGAAACCGTCGCCGGCTTTACCGGAGTTCGCCTTCATCGGGCGATCCAACGTGGGCAAATCCTCCCTGATCAACATGCTCGCAGGCAACCATAAGCTTGCGATGACCTCCTCCACCCCCGGAAAGACCAAACTGGTCAACCATTTCCTCATCAACGACCGCTGGTATCTGGTGGACCTGCCCGGCTACGGCTATGCCAAGCTCTCGCAGAAGAGCCGGGAGGAGCTCAAGACCATCGTCCGGGACTATATCTTCAATTCCCGGGAGATGCAGGTCCTTTTCGTCCTCATCGACGCGCGCCACGATATCGGAGCCGCCGACTGGGATTTCCTCTGCGACCTCGGGGAGAACGGCATCCCCTTCGCCATCATCTTCACCAAATGCGACAAGCTGGGTCCGGTCGCCCTGGAGACCCAGATCGCCCGGGACAAGGAGCGTCTGCTCAGTTCCTGGGAGGAGCTTCCGCCCTGTTTCCTGAGTTCTTCCGAGACCGGGAAAGGCAGGGAAGAGATCCTTTCCTACATCGAATCCATATTATCTGCAACATAGTCATGATCAAAGAACACCGCATCGAATTGTTTGCCTGCCGGGCATCCAAAGATTTTGCTGCCAAAGTCATTGATGAGCTGAACGCCTCCCGCGAAGAAGGGGAAGGACCGTACCGGCTCGGCGACTTGGTTGTGACCCCGTTCAGCGACGGTGAGTTCCAGCCCGCCTTTACCGAGAGCGTGCGTGGAGCGACCG
>JAEEGF010438769.1_pt1 | contig 17262 bp, 13 predicted proteins | sample 9134171 | NCBI WGS metagenome assembly JAEEGF01 (sample SAMN16246542, study PRJNA631951) | gut metagenome | biome: gut microbiome; feature: rumen; material: AP-attached | host: Bos | place: Iran: Karaj | collected 2018-10 | reverse complement strand
CTTTGCTAAATAGAACTGTTGTAAAATACTAAATCAATTTGTTGACTTTGCTGAATAAACTGCTACCATATACTCATAATGTTTGTGGGGGATGGTTTATGCCAAAAGCAAGGACAAACTTCGCTGATGATTATGAGACATGGGTAAAGCTCGGTCGAGGACAAGGTGAGTTTAAAGATTATGTCTCATGGCTAACAGTAAGAGATGTCAAATCACCTGTTGGATGCAGTCGCATATGGAGCAGGAAGCTTCAACGTGTCATTAACGTTTTGTCATTTGGAGAAGCAATAGCTTTTTACATCCTTGAATGGCAGAATGAGGTGGCGGACGTCAGAGAACAGTTTCCGCTTGATCCTGCAAACACCAGGGATATTTGCAAGGAAATGCGTCTGATCCACCCCGGAATCGGAGGGCGTGATATTGTCATGACCACTGATTTCCTGGTGACATACAAGAAAGGTGATCGTTTTTCCTACAAAGCTATTCAGATCAAGGATTCAAGGCAGACGGTTATGGATCCGCGTACCAACAGCAAACTTCAGATAGAACGAAAGTATTGGGAACGCAAAGGTATCCCTTTTGCTATCTGGCTGTCATCAGATTTCTCGCCCATTCTTAAATCAAATTTCAAACTTATCTCAGGCACTCGAAATATCCTGACAGAAATAACTGATGATGACAGAAATGCCATCAGTGAACTTATGAAGGAGATCACAGCGGCAGCTCCGGAACTTCCGTACAGTGAATGCAGTGAGATTATTGAACTGCATGGATATCCATTGAGGATCAATGACTGCCTCCGCATGCTTGTGGCATGGAACCTCTGGCATTTTCCCATGTCCGAAAAACCCATAACATCTTCGCTTCTTAAGGATTTTACCCCCATAGGGTTCTAAGATGTCATAGAAACAAGCAGACGGAGAGACAAGTCATGACAGCGGTAAATGATGTTTTGGAAATTGATGGCACCTGCTTTCGCATTATCTGGCAGATGGAAAACGAGTTTGTTCTTTTCCCTCTGTACCATGATGCTTTGGAACTGGAGAATTATTCTGCTGAGCAAATTGCTGATGCCTTCAAAAACGGAACGGCAAAAAATCTGCAGGATCCCTATGAGGGGCTCAGGATGTCCGCTGTTTCGCCAAAACTCATGGAACGGGCGCAAAGCAGATTTGATTCCATTCAGGAACTGGTCAGCGATCCCAGACTGTACAATCCGATCACCAGAAAGGCGGTCTTCAGAGATGCATCCGGAGGCGATAAAAAACTGCTTATCAAGCTGAAAAGGAATCTGTTAGCCTTTTGGAAAAAAGGACTTTCTGTAACTGCTCTTATTCCGGAAAGCGGCCGGACAACAGGAATTCATAGCAGCGGACGCAAGGGCAAATGCCCGCGTTCCCCGGAAATGGAAGCTCATCTGGAAATGATCTGCAAAAAATACCTGCTGAAACAGAATCATGTATCCATGGACAAGGCGTACATACACAGTCTTGATGAGTGGGAAAGGAAGTATCCAGGCACGCCGGCGCCAAGCAGAACACAGCTGCGATACTACTTTGAACAGCATTACACCAAACTTGAGAGAGCCATAAAACAGAATACCGCCATCAGGTTTAATAAGGACATAAGGTCGCTCAGAGGCAAGGCAGCTGATATGACAGAGGGGCCGGGAGGGATTTATGAAATTGACTCAACCACTGATGATGTCTATCTCGTAAGTTCCAGAGATCCTAATCAGGTTGTCGGCAGACCCACTCTCTACATAGTTTCTGATGTCTTCTCCGGAATGATTGTCGGCATCAATGTAACCTTAGAGTCTGCAACATTTAATTCCGCATCGGATACTCTCTATTCAGCATTTGCTCCTAAAGCAGAGTTTTGCAGGCGTTACGGAGTGGAAATCACCGAAGATGAGTGGCCATGCAGCGGAATTCCGGCGCAAATAGTGTGCGATAATGCTGAACTTATGGGGTATCAGAGTGATCTTCTGGTCGGAAATCTGGGAATAACACTGCACAATACAGGCTCCTACCGCGGTGATCAGAAAGGCAATGTGGAAAGGCTTATAGGACTCATTCAGAGTTCAGTATCAGAGTTTATTAAATCAAAACCATGCAAGGTTAAGCTGAAAAAAGCCGGAGCCGAAGATCTGCGTCCTTATGCGACGCTGACATTATCCAAATATATGGAAATTGCCATCACAATGGCGATTGCATGCAATAACCATCTGAGGGATTACCTGCCTGACGGCTATCCTCAGGATGGCAAGCCCTCCAGCATAGAAATATGGAAGTGGGGGCAAAAAACCGGAAGAAACTGTCTGGTTAACACAATCAGCATTGCCACCATTAGAATCCTGATGCTGCCCCGCTATGAAGCCTCATTTTCCAGGGAAGGGATTCTGGCTTCAGGAGCGCCGATAACCTCACTGAGATATTGGAACAGCGAACTTGACGCCAGCGGAGCATTTATCAGAAACAGCACGCCATATCGTCCAAAAAATGCATGGATTGCTCTGGATCCGGCAGACATATCAGTGGCATATCTCTTTGATGAGCCAGACAATATTACAAATTACAAGGTATGTCAGCTCGCTCCGCAGTGTTCTCAGTACAAAAATATGACATTATGGGAAGGTCAGCATCTGAACAAAGCCCGGCAGGAGGCATATAAGGCAGCTCAGGAAGAGTATGACCAGATGAGAAAAAGGGCAAACCGCAAAGTGAGCGAAATATGCAGCGAAGCGGAGAAGCGGAAAACCGCGGATACAAAGGAAGCCAAAAAGAAAATTAAGGATCTGGTCGAAGCCCGGAAGGAGGAACTCAGCCGGGAGCAAAAAAATAACCGGCGTGTGCCTGCACCGAATTCATCAGATGCGGAAGACAGTGTTTCCGATACTTCCGATAATGCATTATCCGCAGCCGCGCCATCAGAAGTAAATGAAACCTCTGGCATGGAACAGTCTGAGTCAGATTATCATTATCCAGCTTCAATTAAGGACATTCATGACTGAAACAAAGACAGAATCAAAAGCTGACAGCGTATCCGTTAATGCCCGCGGCGCTGATGAGGCCTGCGATGCCGGCAAGCTGATTTCGTCGAACGGGCAGCAGTGTCAGATACAGGAAGCTACTCCTTCAAATTATTCATACAGCCGGGATGCCAGTATTACGGCCAATCCTCTGACAGCGGTGCTGCCCGACTTCAGTTCCATGACCACCAGAACCATCTGCGATCATCTGAAAAGCGAACCGCGAAGGACGAATGACTATGCCAACAGAATTCAGCGTTCAGACTACCTCATGTCTCTGGCAACAGATGCTTTCTTCCCTCTGGCGCGTCATATTCAAATCCATAATCTTATTGTTTTGCTGCTTAAGCTGGGATACAAAAACAGGAGCATAGACAAAGAGACTGACCATATTCCCACTCTGGAAGAAGTTAAAGAGCAGTACAAAATAAATGAGCCCTTCAGCAAGACGCAGAGCTGTCTCTCCGCGGCTGTCATAGGATGTTCCGGCATCGGCAAATCCTATGCGATAGAGAAGATTTTAGGCCTCTTTCCGCGAGCTGTTCGGCATAAGCGCAAAGGCGAAGAGGATTTTATTCAGGCAATTTACCTGAAGGTGGATTGTCCCGCAGACGGCAGCGTCAAAGTTCTTTTTACCAGAATAATCTCCGAATTGGCAAACTGCGTGAGGCAGAATTATGCGGACAGCTTTCTTAACAGCCGCCGCATAACTCTGGAAATACTGATGGCCCGCGCGCTGAGGCTTATGGATCAGCACAAGGTGGGACTTCTCATTATTGACGAGATCCAGAATCTTGTTCATTACCGGCACAATCATGAGATCCTGTTTAATTTTCTGGTCAGCCTCTCCAACACCCTGAAAATACCGGTTCTCTATGTTGGCACCCCCAAAGCGCTGCAGTTCTTTCAGGATAATCTGAGGATCGCCCGGCGGTTTGCCAGCTGCGGTGTCTACTACTGGAACCGGCTTATGCCTGGCAATAATGGAGCCGTGGGCGAATGGGATGAATTTATCATAGATCTTTGGTCTCACCGGATTCTGAAGAATGATCCGGTATCGATCCCCGATGACATCCGGAAAACCCTTTATGAATGCAGTCAGGGGGTGATAGACATCCTCATGAAACTGTTCGTTCTGGCTGAGATGCGCGAACTGGAATTAGGCAGAGAAACTCTTTCTGTCGGTGCCATCAAAACAGTTTTTAATGATAACTTTCAATCAATTGAGCCCATGATCAGAGCTCTTAAAGACAATGATATTCAAAAGATTAACGAATATCAGGATCTGATAATTCCGAAACCGGTTTTTACTGAAGCCATGAAAAAATCACGTGCCAGAATCTCTGAGATTGCCGGGCAAACTGTCGGCACTCCTGACCTGGCAACTGATGATGAAATAATCGAAGACTGCCTGAGCATTGCCGCCGGATGTGAATATGATCTGTCCAACATGAATCTCATAGAGATGCTTCATCTGAAAATCAGAGAGCAAAAGACAGGGGACATCATCCCTATTTGGAACAAGGTGATCAATGAGATTTCTAAACGTTTCAAAGAAATAGCAGCCAGCGAATCCAAAGAAAAGGATGAGGCCAAAATGACGGTTGCACTTAGCAGCGACCTGCCCATAGAGGATGTACCGAAATAACAGTTTAAATTAACAAAAGCAACAGTTTAGATTAATTTATAACAACAGTTTTATTTAGCAAAGTACAAATTCCCGCGCATGTCCGTTTTTTTGTTGCGTTTCCGCTGGGAGGAGGCAGGCTCAGGTGCAAAATTCCTCTTGCCAGAGGTCTTCTGCGGAAACGGCAAACTCAAAATCACAGCCTGACTCCTGATGATACGAAGCGTATCTTGCCATTAACTGGGTGCTGTTCTGGTTTTGTGATGCTGGAATGCTTCTGAGAAAACTCGAACCTGGTAACGTTGCGCATAATCAAAGAATAATGCTATAACAACATTGCGCATAATCAAAGAATGAACCGTTAATACCTATGCGTATAATCAAAGATTGTTCCATTGCCAACCGTGCGCATAATCAAAGGAATTTGATAGCTGCATGCTGTGAGCTTGACGGGTAATTGAGGTACGTTGATATGATTTTGAAGAGAAAAATCTACAGCAAACTGCTCGAATGGAAAAACAAATGCAAGGGAACCAAGGCCATTTTGGTGGAAGGAGCCAGACGTATTGGCAAGTCGACAATTGCGGAGGAATTTGCCAAACGGGAATATGAATCCTATCTTCTTATAGATTTTTCCAAAAAAGACAAACTTGTTGAGGAATGCTTCCATACGTATCTGAACAAACTTGATGATTTCTTTATGTTGCTTTCCACGCATTACAGCGTAAATCTCGTTCCCAGGAAATCAGTAATTATATTTGATGAAGTGCAAATGTTTCCGCAGGCTAGAGCTGCCATAAAGCATCTTGTTGCTGACGGACGATATGATTATATTGAAACAGGATCATTAATTTCTATTAAAGAAAATGTGCAGGATATTCTGCTTCCGTCAGAAGAACGAAGTATAAAAATGTATCCGCTTGATTTTGAAGAATTTGCATGGGCTCTTGGTGAAGAGCTGCTGTTGAATTATATAAAAACATGTTTTGAAAAAAAAGAACCTCTTGAACGAGGATTGCACAATAAGGCCATGATGCTGTTTAAGCAGTACATGCTGGTTGGAGGAATGCCAAAGCCGGTTATTCTTTATATTCAGAATGCTAAAAATTTTGCAGCTGCAGATGCGGAAAAACGTGATATTTTGAAACTCTATCGCAATGATATTATGAAGATAAAAACCCAATATCGCACTAAGGTTTTGTCAATCTTTGATCAGATACCGGGATTGCTGTCCAAGCATGAGAAACGTGTGGTTTTTAAAGATATACAGGAAGGAAGCTACGCAGATCAATACAGAGATACGTTCTTCTGGCTGGCAGATTCTATGATTTCAAATGAATGCTTTATGTGCAATGATCCTAATGTCGGACTGTCCGTCAATGAAGATCGCACATATGTGAAATGCTACCTGGGGGACACCGGGCTTTTGCTAAGTCATGCTTTTGATGAAAATGAAATCCTTGAAAATGAAGTTTATATGCAAATTCTTAATGATAAGCTGTCCATAAATGAAGGAATGCTTTATGAGAATGTTATAGCGCAAATGCTTGTTGCGAATGGGCACAGACTGTATTTTTACACTCATTACTCATATGAAAAGCATCGTAATGACATTGAGGTTGATTTTATTATTTCAAATAACAGTAAACTGAAATATAAGATGTACCCGATTGAAGTTAAATCCGGCAAGAATTACACTACTGCATCGTTGAATAAGTTTATAGAAAAGTATAAATCAAGAATAGGCGAAAGTTATATAATTCATCCCAAAAACCTTATTATAAAGGATGGCATAGTTTGCATCCCGGCATATATGACTTTTTGCCTTTGACTGCGGATTAACCAAAAAAGATCTGTAAAACCAGCCGTGCAGATCTTGCATATTTGAAGACAAAGCTCGCAGAGTAAGGCCCGTAACCTGATGATGCCAAAATAAATGCGCATAATCAAAGATTACCCGGCCTGGAACCATGCGCATAATCAAAGATTGCCCGGTATGGAATTATGCGCATAATCAATATTTCACCGTTGGTTCTGACTCTCTGATCTTCGTTACCCGTCATTTTCCTCGTCAATTTCGCTTTCCGACATTTTTCTGACTATGTTCTGAAAAAGCGGGAATTGCCGTATTCAGATCTCTGACACTAAGGCTGTTTTTGCAGCCATTCAACTGCTGCGATCCTTGTGATATAAGCCTTTGTTTTCAGTCTGCTTTTGCTGGCACGATTTATGAATCATATCGATAGAAAACGAGATTCTTGTCGGAGATATGACTATGCAGACCAGAGCAATTCCTGAAAATACCCCGGATTCCATCAGCGCTGTTATGAAGGAGGTTTTTGATGCTTCCTCAGCAGCCTTTGTGATTGTAGACAGGAAGGGGCTGGTATCACATGCCAACAGCGCTGCTAAAAACATGTTCGGAAAGGATATCTCCGGCAGAAAATGGCTGGCTATCATAAAGGAAAGCTTTCAGCCATCAGGTGATGACGGAAACGAGGTTACCCTGAGAGACGGTCGCAAGATTGCGGTAAATACCAGACCGCTTTCATTGGGACAGCTGGTGGAGCTTACTGATGTTACCCCTACCAGAAAGCTTCAGGAGCGCATCAGTCATATGGAAAGGCTGTCCAGTCTGGGCAAGATGGCCGCTTCTTTGGCCCATCAGATCAGAACGCCGCTTTCTGCCGCAATGCTTTATGCTGCCAACCTGGCTAACCGGGGTCTTAACGAAAGCATCAGAAGCCAGTTCCTGAAAAAGCTTACTGACAGGCTGCAGGATCTGGAAAATCAGGTGAAGGACGTGCTGCTTTTTGCCCGGGCCGGCGATAAAATTGCCGATCGTCTGGAGGTTACCGAACTGGTATCCTCCATAAAGAATGCCTCCGCCGGAGTTTTGTCCCGGGGTAATGCCCGCATGGATATCCGCATGGACGATCCTCCTATGGAAATCATCGCTAACAAGACTGCTCTGGCCAGTGCTCTTAACAATCTGGTGGCCAATGCTGTGGAGGCCGGAGCAACCCGTATTTTTATTGATGTGGCCAAGGCGAACGGGGAAGCTGTCATTAAAATCGCCGATAACGGGAGTGGCATGAGTCCGGATCTCCAGCGCAGTATCTTTGAACCGTTCTTTACCACTAAGGCCAACGGTACCGGTCTCGGACTTGCAGTGGTAAAGTCCGTGGTAGCGGCGCATCAGGGGCGCATCGGACTCTGTTCGGAAAAGGATCGGGGCACCTGCTTTACCGTGGCATTCCCTCTGGCCGCTGACAATATGGCGAAGAGCCTGCCTCTGGCAGCCTGAGAAGTCTTCGGCCACCTGAGCCCGGCACTGATATGCATTTGATTTCCTGCCGGCTGGCGTTAATCTGTCAGCCGGCTTCTCTTGTGCTTTCGCCACGTTCTAACTGCTGACTTTTCAGCTTCTTTCCTGATTGTTTATGCTCACAGGCTGCCAGGCTTTTTCCGATGGTTCGGTAAAGAGAGGAGGTTTCATCGGCGATCTCTGTTACAGCGCTTACGGGCGGGAGATATTTCAGAAGAAGCTAACAAGGAGGCACAGGTGTAGATGAGTTGATTTCTGACGGACAATCAACCTCCTGATAATCCATGTTAAAACTCACATTCTCTGTTAAGATCACAAGAGCATGGACATCATTCAGTATAAACTTGTCTGTAGCGTGTAGCGGCTTTCCGCTTTCGGGAGATACCGGATTCCGGGAGTGAGTTGCCAGCTTTCCAGTGAGGTCTTTTTTCTGACCTTGCGCCTTGTCTTCAAAATCGAGATAATCGGCTTTCCGGTAATAGCTGATTCAGGGAGCCTGTCATATGAAATATCAGAGACTTAGTCAGAGATTTTTGCTGGGGACTCTTTTGCTGACTGCCGGTTATGCGGCAGCCGCGTCTGATTATGATCTTGAGGCTTCCGGCAAAAATGAGGCGGCGGCTTTGGGAAATCTCAAGATGCAGGCTCTCAGAACCGAGATGACCCGGCATCTTTCTCAGGATGAAATCAAGAGTAATGCCAAAATAATTCGTACGGAAATTTTTCTCAAGATAGACGATTTTGTCAGCGAGGCGGGAGAAATTTCCTACACCCAGGACGAAAAGAAGGTCATTGCCAAAGGCCGGATTTCCGTAGACGATGAAAAGCTGCTGGCTGTGCTGGGAAAGACACCTCTGGCCAAATCTGAAGGCGCGAATAAGGTGACTGAGGCAAATGAGGCGAATGAAACAGTCTCCGGAAACTCCGGCTCGGGAGAGGGGGAGTTATCCTCAGCCGGCGGAGATAACTCCGTATCGGAAAAATCTGAATCCGTCACTCCGGAAAACCAGCCGGAAACAACTGTTCCGGCCGGCGCAGTTACCGCCTCCGGCTACGAGGCTCTCAAAGAATATCAGGGTGAGGCCAGTCCTGAGGATAATGACAAGTTCCGCAGCATGGTGCTTAACGGATCAGCAAAGCCCGAGGATATCAGGAAAGCGCTGGAAAACGGCGCTAACCCCAATATCATGGTTTCCGAAACCTTTGGTTACAGCTCGAAGCTTAAAAAACAGCTGACAGAGGAGGTGCCGCTTCTTTACAAATACGTTAACTGGAAAAGCGCCAAGCTCGAAGTCGTTAAGCTTCTGATTGAGCATGGAGCCTGGTATAACTGGGAAAATCCCGCCGGCACGATTTCCATGGCCGAGTTATTCCTGAAAGGCAGGGAGGAGTTTCTGGAATACTGGCTGTCACTGAATCCGGATCTCCGGCGGCTTAAAAATCTCAGTCTCTGGAATGTTCATCTTGAGAGAGAGGGAGAGGATAACCAGGATCATCTCCTCTTGGACTTTATGCAGCGGAAGGACAGTCTGAAGACTTTGGATCACTTAACGGTGTTTAACAAGCTCCTGGATCTGGGGCTCTCTCCTAATGAGAAAATCGTCCTCCACAATTGCTATCTCCCCTACAAGGTTTATGAAAAGGCTCTGGGAGGGAAAGGAAGCAAAGAGGACGGGAAAAAATATCTTGCCGCTCTTCTGGATCACGGAGCGAATCCCAATCTTTATGTCAACTATTTAGACAGCATTCTCTATCTGGCAGCCCGGGAGAATGATGCGGAGCTTCTTAAAAAAGCCCTGGCCCGCGGTGCCAGCATCACGCTCAGGGACACGGAATCCTATCTCCTTATTTATTTCAGTCTCATGTATCAGAAGGCTTATCGGGGTGAGGATGGTTCCTACAGTCTGGACTTTATCAAAGCCGCAGTTGATGCGGGAGGTGATATTAATTTTGAGTCCGAGGACGGCAAAAGAACGGTAGCAGAGCAGCTTTTTACCCGCCGGAGTTCTCCCGAGATCATTGCGTATTGGATCAGCCTGAAACCGGATCTTAAAAAACTGAAGTCGTGGGACAAATTAAAGGCCGAGGCTTTGGAAAACTGGCTGGACTTTAAATCCATTGGCGAACCCCGGCATCTTGAGCTTACCGGAAAGCTTTTTGACCTGGGATTTGATCCCGGAGTCAGGGACGGAAATCACCTGATGCTGGAAAGGGCCTACGAGAAGGGCGGCCTTCCCTATGCCAGGCTTTTTCTGGAGCGGGGAGCGGATCCCAATGCTGTTAATGCCTATAAAGCGCCTCTGATCTTCTGGGCGGCGGAAACCGGAAATCCGGATCTTTTACGGCTTTTCAAGGAATTCAAGGCGGATTTCAATGCGGTGAACGATCACGGGGAAAGCGTTCTTTACGATGTTGTATCAAAGGATGAACCTAACATGGATCTTATTGCCGTCCTTATTGAAAACGGCGCTGACGTTAATTTTACCCGCGTAAGGAATGAGAAATCCGTATTGATGCTGGCGGTGAGCGATCGCTCAGCGATCAAGGAACAGGCTGTGGATCTTTTGCTTAAAAACGGAGCCAATCCCAATGCGGCAAATTCCCGCGGTCGTACGGCTCTTATGATGGCCGTAAGCGAACCCAGGAATCCCAGTCTTAAGGTTATTGAAAGCCTGCTTAATGCCGGAGCTGTTATAGATACACAGGACAAGGACACTGCCACTGCTCTGAGCTATGCCATTGCCGCCAACCATCCCGGTGCCGCAAGACTGCTTATGGAGAAGGGGGCGGATCCCGAAAAGGCACTGGCCCCGGGACATGAGATGAAGATCGGAAAAGGCAAGGATGCCAAAACGGAGTATAAGACCCTGAAGGATTTGGTCAGAGAAACAGACAAGCCCGAACTTAAGGAGCTGAAAGAGCTGTTGGCCAAGTATCTTTAGTGTTTTAAAAATAAAGTTGATTACCCCCGAAAAACCACTGCTGCTGCCATGTGTCTTTAACACTCAGCACAGGTTTGCACAAACAGAGATGTTTTTTATTTGTGAGTCAGAAGTAAAAATGTTTACAGGATCAATATAGCAGATTGACAGTTCTTGAAATAAAAACGTGAATATTAATGATTTGTAGTGTAAAAGTAATTTAATATGTGTATTGCAATTACTCATGATACAAGGTACAATCCTTAATTGGGTGTTTTGCGGTAAAATTGAGTTTCTGACTATTATTGAACATGAAATGCAATAATCAGACTGTCTTAAGTTTGTTGTTGCTTTTTCTAAAGATGAAATCATAGGAACATTTTTAAACTTGAAAGGAAATAAGGCTTTTACATAAATTGTAATTAATGTCATAATTGATATTATATATTACTGAAGAACTTGATTATTAATAAATATTAACACTAAGTTTTGATTTATCATATAAAACTTTGAAAATATGTATGCTATTGGCTATAATGCAAGTTATTGAATGTATTACTTTTGATTATGTGTGTTATTGTTGTAATAACTAACATTTAGAAATACGAAATTACTTAAATTTTTGGATCGAATGCATTTTTTTACTGAGGTAAAAGTGAAAAATGATCCCGCGATGAAATCGTCAGCAATGGCAATGTTTGTTGGTTTTAAAATTCTTAAAGAAATAAGTAACAAGAAGGTAGATCATATCTCCATTTATGATATTTATGAGTTATTGAGGGAGTCGGGCATTTACGGAAGCAGATCTTTGCTTTTTGGTCTTTCTTTTTTGTATTCAGTTGATATTATTTATTTTGAGGAGGGTATGATATGGGTAAAGAAATCAAATACATCTGCTTGAATAAGCTATCTTCTCAAAACAATACATTTGATGAAATTATTTTTCGCAAATGAATTATTATTTTTGTAAGTATGATGAGATATTGGTATTCTAATGCAGCGTTTTTTAATTAGGTGATTATCACGGGCTCCTTGCCTGCCATTCATTCATAAGATGATTGCGATAAAGTCATCCAGTGAATATTCATCTATTTTTGAAACAGAGATACTCTTTCTCTGCGGCGGCACCCGGGGTATGTCCGGTTCCAAAGGCCGTCCGGTTATATTTTTATTTGCTGCCGGTTTCAGTCTGCGATAAAAGGCTCCGGCCGGAATAAAGAGGCTGCCATGGTAAAAAACCGTATTTTGATTGTGGACGACGATGCCCGGCTCCGGGAGGCCATCACCGATACTTTGATGCTTTCGGGGTATGAGTGCACAGAAGCTTCCGGAGGAGCTCAGGCTTTGGATCTTCTGTCGCGTCTCAGAATCAGCATGGTTATATCCGATATCCAGATGGAAGGCATGGACGGTCATTGCCTTCTTAATGCCGTGCATGAGAAATATCCCCAGATTCCGGTGCTTTTGATGACGGCCTATGCCAATATCGACGGCGCGGTGAAGGCTATGCGGGACGGCGCGGTGGATTATCTGGCCAAGCCCTTTGCTCCCGAGGTGCTTTTGAATCAGGTCAGCCGTTATGTGCCTCTTCAGGTGGTGGACAAAAGAGAGCCGGTGTACGGGGATCCCCGGACGGAGGCTCTGCTGGAAATGGCCCGGAAGGTAGCCAGATCCGAGGCTACGGTAATGATCACAGGTCCCAGCGGTTCCGGAAAGGAGGTGCTGTCCCGGTACATTCATGACAATTCGGAGCGCAGTTCGGGGCCGTTTGTGGCCATTAACTGCGCTGCCATTCCCGAAACCATGCTGGAATCCACGCTGTTCGGTTATGAGAAGGGGGCTTTTACCGGAGCAGTGCAGGCCTGCCCCGGGAAATTCGAGCAGGCTCAGGGCGGTACCATTCTTCTGGACGAAATCACGGAAATGGCCTTGCCTCTTCAGGCCAAGCTCCTCCGGGTGCTGCAGGAAAAGGAGGTGGAGCGGCTGGGAGGCCGGAAAACCATCTCCCTGGATGTGCGGGTTATCGCCACCTCCAACCGGGATCTCCGCGCGGCAGTGCAGGAGGGGGTATTCCGGGAGGATCTTTATTACCGGCTCAACGTATTTCCCTTAAAATGGCCGCCCTTAAAAGAGCGCCCCCTGGACATCGTTCCTCTGGCTCGTTTTCTTCTGAAATCCGCTTGCGAGGAGCAGAAGCTGCCGGAAAAGCTCCTGACTCCGGAAGCTGAGAAAAAACTTTTGGCCTATGGCTGGCCCGGGAATGTGCGGGAGCTGGGAAATGTCATGCAGAGGGCTCTCATTATTGCGGGAGGGGAGATTACCCCGGAGAACCTGATTTTTGATGATGAGAGTCAGCTCTCTCTCCCGGAGGCCGGAGCAGTGCCTGCCTCCCCGCACACTGAGACGGCACCGGAATCCGACAGGCTTTCCGGCGGTGGTACTCTGGGGGAAGAAATGAAGATTCAGGAATTCCAGATTATTCTGGATACTCTTATTGAGTGCGGCGGCAGCCGGCAGCAGTGCGCTGAAAAGCTGGGCATGAGCCCTCGCACCCTGCGTTACAAGCTCTCTAAAATGCGTGAGGCGGGGTTTGTGATCCCTGAATAGTGATTCCGGAACAGAATTTCAGAGCTTAAGGTGGTAACAGTCTCCCGGAAGGCGGCGAAAACCCCGGAAAACAGCGTAGTCAGGTTCAAACTCTGAAAATTCAGCCAATTCCTGTGGCAGGTCTCCTGCGCTGTGAAATCAGCATTTTTAATGCCGTGCATGACACTGTTTCGTTTTGTTTTTTCTTTAAAAACCGGCACCACAAGCGAGGTTTTATGAAAATACTGGTAATAGCCCCTTCCTGGGTAGGGGATCTGGTAATGGCTCAAAGTCTCCTCATCACCCTGAAAAAGCTTCATCCTGAGGCGGTTATCCATGTGCTGGCACCGGCCTGGTGTCTGGATATTGTGAGGAGAATGCCCGAAGCAGAGAAGGGGATTCTCATGCCTATCGGGCACGGCAGCTTTGATCTCCGGGGGCGTCTCAGACTGGGCCGGGAACTTCGGGAGGAGCATTATGACGCTGCCTACATTATGCCGAACTCCTGGAAAAGCGCGCTCATTCCCTTTTTTGCCCGCATTAAAAAGCGGGTGGGCTGGAAAGGGGAGATGCGTTATGGTCTTTTGAACTCCATGCGCAAAAACAAAAAGGATTTCCCCAGACTTATTGCCAGATATTCAGCTTTGGCCTGGCCTCTTGATAAGGTTAAAAAGCAGGAGGATCTGGAATTTCTGCCGTACCCCAGACTGCGGGCCGAACCTGTTGATCCCGCCGTTCTTCTTAATAAGTTTGGCATAAAAGAGGGCGTCCTTCCTCTGGGGCTCTGCCCGGGAGCGGAGTTCGGCCCTGCTAAAAAATGGCCTCCCGAGTATTATGCCGTTCTCGCAAAGAAGTATCTTTCCCTGAACCCGGCTCGGGAATGCTGGATCTTCGGTTCCGGCAAGGATCGGGAGACCGGTGAGACTATCAGGGGGCTGACAGGCGAGGAATATCAGAGCCGCGTCAGAGTGTTAGCTGGGAGCACCACTCTGGAGGATGCCATTGATCTTTTGGCTATGTGCTCTCTTGTCATTTCCAACGATTCCGGACTTATGCATGTCAGCGCGGCCGTGGGAGTTCGTCTTGCGGCTGTCTTTGGCTCCACCAGCACTGTCTATACTCCGCCTTCTCAGGATGATGCTCTTTTGATTGAATCTGACATGAGCTGTCATCCCTGCTTTAAACGTGTCTGTCCCCGGGGCAATCCGGAGTGTCTTACATCACTTCTTCCGGATCTGGTGTGGGATCGTCTGATTAAAAAGTGGCCGGATCTCGGTGTTTCCGAAAAAGCCGCCGGGGAGAGTTAGGCCATGACCGGGAGATCTCCTTTAGTTCGGGCGGCGGAACTTTGCTACAGTGCTGGTACAGCCATTCTGGCCCCGTTTTTTGCCATGTTTATCAGATTCCGTTCCCGCACTCCTTACGGTACCAGATGGCGGGAGCTTCTGGGGTATGTCCCTGAAACTGATTACGGCAGCCCGGTGTGGTTTCATACGGTAAGCGTGGGAGAATCCATGGGGGCGAAGCCTCTTATTATGGAATTCCGGAAAACCCATCCTGATATTCCGGTGCTGGTTACCACCACTACGGCTACCGGGGCGGCGGTTTATGACAGCGTCCGAAATATGGTAACCCACCTCTATGCCCCGCTGGATTCCCCGCTGGCGGTAAAGAGATTTCTGAACCGGGTTAACCCCCGGCTTTACGTTACCATGGAAACCGAACTCTGGCCCGTGCTTTTGGGAGAGCTTAAAAAGCGCGGCATTCCGGCCTTGGTAATGAATGCCAGGCTGTCTGACCGTTCCCGGGATCGTTATCTCCGGGCGGGGAAGCTTTTTCCGGAAGCTATCGGAGATCGGATTACCCGGTTTATCTGTCAGACTCCGGCGGATCTGGCGAATTTTGCGAAGCTGGGCATTCCGGATTCCCGCCTCGCGGTTTCCGGATCCATTAAGTTTGATATCACTCCGGACACCAGAGCTTTTGAGGAAGGGCGGGCTTTAAGAAAGCGGCTTTCAGAGAGGAAAAACCCGGAAGGTTCTTCCCTTGAAGAATCTCCTGATAGAGAGCCCCTTTTTCTTACGGTGGCCAGCACCCACCGGGGGGAGGATCCTCTGGCTTTGGAGATGTTCCGGGAAATCAGGAAGACAGTGCCTTCTCTTGTGCTGGTACTGGTGCCCCGTCATCCGGAAAGGTTTCAGGAGGTGTGGGATCTAATCGGGGAGAGCGGCTTTCGGAGGAGCCGGCGCACGCAGCTGGAAAATGAACTTAAGGATCCCTCCTTTGCGCTTCCGGAGGTGATTCTGGGGGACTCCATGCAGGAGCTTTATCTCTATTTCGGGATGGCGGATCTCACGCTGATGGGAGGCAGTCTTATCGATATCGGCGGGCATAATCCCCTGGAGCCGGCGGCTCTGGGAGTTCCGGTGGTTACCGGTCCCTTTATCCGCAATTTCCGGAAAATTTTTCAGGAAATGGCGGCAAAGAAGGCCAGCCGGGTGATCCCTAATGAAACGCTGGCCCGGGATCTGGCAGCTTTGCTCAGGGATCCCGAAGAGCTTAAGAAGCTAGGGCTGGCCGCCCGGGAGTTTATTGATGAAAACCGTGGTGCGCTTCAGAAAACGCTGGAGGAAATTAACCGGATTCTGGATGCCGGAGCTGAGGATAGCAGGCAGCCGTCTTTATCATGATGCCGCCTGTCATTTTCAGGAACGCATTTTTCGGAACACAGCTTCAGAATTATGGCGCTTTTTGGCTTTTGATGAGTATCTGGAGAGATTGCTATTGTGGTTGGTTAATTTAGTTTGTCCATTTCTCGCTGTATCATCTAAGGATATAGTTCCAACGCCAATGGATTAAACACAGACAAAGTAAATCAAACCAAAATCGAACTTTGGAGAATTTGGGACAAACTAAATGAGTTCATGGTGATGTGGTACAATTACCGAAACAATTACCAAAAGCCGTGCAGAACGGAAATTCACTGATTAGCTGGGTCGTTAGTTAACCCGCAGGCAAAGTATTGTAATAAACGCTGCAAGAAACAAAGAACTTCCTAAAGAGCATAGTAGGTGAGGACAGCTAAGCCATGAGCGAACTGAAAAATAAAATAAACTACACTGTAGTGTGTGTAAATGAATTCGCCCGCAAGTTCCATATTACTGAAAAGGAAGCTTTTACCTATCTCTATGACCATAAAGGTATAGAATTTCTAAAGGAACACTATGACATAGAACAACCCTCAGCCTTGATGATGCCGTGGAGGATCTGACTATAGTGTGCAGAAATAATGGAGGTACGTTAAGTATTGATGCTGCTTTATCACGGGAGTAATACGGATGTAAAGGAGATAAATTTGGCTATGTGCCGTCCTTACAAAGACTTCGGTCAGGGATTTTATCTCACTTCAATCAAAAAACAAGCTGAAAAGATGGCCGAGAGAGTAGCAAGGATCTACGGCGGCTCACCGATTCTCAATACCTATGAGATTGATGATTCGTTTATGCAGAGAGAAGATCTGAACATCAGGGATTTCGGAGTCGAAACCTCAGAAGAATGGGCGAGATTCGTCCGAAATAACCGCAACAAGAGGTTTGCCGATTTTGCTAATCCGGAATGCAACCTGGATAAGAAATATGATATTGTTATCGGTCCCATCGCAGATGATAACATGACGCTTCTTTTCAGCACAGACTCCGTAAATATTAGGCAACCAAACGCGATATTAGGTAAACATCACAAAAAGACCTTTTGCTATAAGGTTTGAAAA
>JAEEGF011258503.1_pt1 | contig 17266 bp, 10 predicted proteins | sample 9134171 | NCBI WGS metagenome assembly JAEEGF01 (sample SAMN16246542, study PRJNA631951) | gut metagenome | biome: gut microbiome; feature: rumen; material: AP-attached | host: Bos | place: Iran: Karaj | collected 2018-10 | reverse complement strand
CCATCACGAGGATGGCGAGGGCCTTGTGCTCCGCGCCGATGAACTGGATCGGGACGATCATGAAGCACATCGAGATGGCGGTGAGGATGAGGCCCAGGGGCAGGAACACGCGGGCGTTGGAGCGGTCGGACACGCTGCCCATCAGGAACTTGGACAACGCATAGGCAGCCGCGTTCAGGCCCAGGACGAAGCCCAGCTCGGTCTTCGCGAAGCCGAGGGGAGCCATGGCCGGAATGGCCATCGACAGGTTCTTGCGGACCAGGTAAAAGCCGGCATACCCGATGAAGGCGCCGATGAATACCTGCAGACGCAGTTTCTTGTACTTGGCGTCCGCCTCGGGACCGGTCTCTTCCGGCAGATGGGCGGGCTGTTGCAGGAATTTAAGCATATTACTCGTCAGATTTAAGTTCAAACACATGTTCCCAGGAATCGCCGTAGGGGTTCCGGACGGTGATGGTCACCGTGCGGGCCTCCGCGGAAGGCTTCGCGGCGAAATAATGGATATTCGTGAAAGGACGCTTGTACCCCGGAATCTTCTCGAAATCCCCCTTGTACACGTCCATGATCTGCCCGACATAAGTAGGGGAGACGTCGCGGACCTGTTCCGCGGCCCCCTGCGGGACGCCGTCCTCGGACCAGACGACCTCCCAGCCCTCGCCGTAGTCCCAGACATTGGCGAGGCAGGCGTCAGGATTCGTCGGCGTGCCCTGGAGCCACTCCACCTGGTAATCCTCCGGATAGTCGATGTTATGCCAGGTCCATGTGCGCTTGCCGCCGGTCTCGGTAATGATCTCGTAGCCGCGGGGCGTGCCGTCCCTGCACCAGGCCGTCGCCCACCAGGCACCGCCGATGGCACCCGCGTTATGGTCGATGATGCCGGGAGCCAGCGTGGTATTGAGCATGGTGTGCGTATGTCCGGACAGGAAATCGACCTCGTACCCCTCGAGCAGTCCGAGCAGGCGGTCGGCGCCCTGGATGGGCCCGTTCTCGTAAAAGTATTTCACCGGACTGTGCTGGGCGATAAACAAGTGCGTATCCTTGTCGACATGCCTGAGCAGGCCCTCCACGAAATCGAGTGTTTCCTTGCCGTAGCCTTCCCCGTAATTGTTGGAGGATTTCTCCGGATCGTCGCTCCCGTTCCCCTTGAACAGGATGTTGTTCAGGCCGATGACGAGGTCGTCGCCCAGGAAGAACGCATAGTTGTACGGCCCGAAAGCGGCCTCGTAGGCGGCTGCGGCGGCGATTCCGTCCTTGTTCTGGATATAGTCATGGTTGCCGATGACGGCATAGAAGGGAATTCCCGTCGTGGCGATCGCTTCCTTGTACTGGCCGAACACGCCGAGTTTGTTCCAAGCGACGTCGCCGAGGGCGATGCCCACGGTAGGACGTTCGGCGGAATACCGGGCGGCCTGCTCCTGTAGATCCTGCAGCGGTGCGTCCGAGAACCGGTTCACATGCTTCTGGTTCTGCATCTGCGGGTCCGAGACGGAGAAGAGGGTATAGCCAGTGGTCTCTGCGGTCCTTTGCAGCGAGAAATCGAACTGTTTGCGTCCTTCCAGCGCCTGGAAGAATGCCGGGACACCGGACGAGAAATCGGCCACATATCCGCCGGGCGTAACGACGGCGATATACCGGGCGTCGGGGTGCGTTTTCAGGCGGAATCGCCCCTGCCTATCGGTTTCCGTGAAGCTGTATCCGTCCGTGACGATGACGTTTTGGAGGCGGACGCCGTCGCCTTCCACCGTCCCGCGGACCTTGCGGGCGGTCGCCGGGAGCGTCAGCGCGAGCAGCAGCAGGATGGACAGACAGGCTTTTCTCATGAAGATTTCGTATTGCGGTCCCAAAGATACGGATTATTCTTGTGAATACCGCCTGCGCTATTCCATTCCGTATTTGCGGAGGATGGCGAGGACGGGCCCTTCGATGGACCGGGCCCACAGCGTGTAGCCATAGTCCCCGGGATGGATGCCGTCCACGGATGTGTCATGCTCCGGGGAGGTGGCGTTCGGATGGATGTAATAGACGTCGGGATAGCGGGCGCAGGCGATGGCCATCAGGCTGTCCGCAAACTGGATGCGTTCCGCTTCCTTCCTGGCCGAGGCGGTGTCGAAGTTCCGGCTCTCGCGGTAGATGGTACGCTGGAAAATGAGCGGTTTCCCGGGATGGGCAGCCATCATCCGCTCGATGAACGGGAAGAGGCGCTCCCGGATTTGCTGAACCGTGGGATTGGAGAAGGTGTCGAAGATGAAACCATCGACAGGGGCGTCGGCCAGCGCATCGGCGAAATAGGGCTGCATCTTGCAGTTTCCGCTGCAGCCCAGGCTCAGGAGCTGGATGCCAGTGTCCCGCGTGAACTGGGCGGGGTAGGTCATCCCGCCGCGGGAGGTGCTGACGCCGTGGGTGAAACTGGACCCGAAGATGCCGATCCGGTAGCGGAAGGGGTTGGGGATGGCTTCCAGCACGGCTCCTTCCGTCACGCCCACCTTGACGGACCGTTCCTCCCGGAAAGTGGGCAGATACAGCAGGCATTCGTGCATTTCGCCGTCCATGTCTCCTACGACCGTCACATCCTCGTATTGACCGTTCCGGGGTCCCGAGCCGGCCCAGAGCCATCGCCCGTCCCGCCGGATGTACAGGTCATAGCCGTTGGCGCTGATGCCCATCGTGTTGCTGGGATTCTCCACGTCACCGAAGACGGTCTTGATCCGGATGGACTTGCTGTTGGTCCGGAAGGCTACCGAGATGCCGGAGGATTCCCGGACCTGCCGGTTCTCGGCTTTCGTGAAGCCCTTGTATTTCACGGTATCCACCCGGTGATAGGGGTTGGGAGTGTCCGGGAACAGTTTTCCGACCAGGGTGAGGTCCGATGCTTCCGTGTACCGGAAGCCGTCGTCCTGGGCTTCCGCCACGGAAACGAAGGCGAGCAGGAGCAGCAGGAATAGTCCGTATTTTTTCAGCATGGCGTCGATTCTTCTTTTGGTCATTCAAAGATAGTCAATCTCGCGAAAATGTATGGGAATCCCATAAAAAAAAGTAACTTTGACACAGATTTCACGGTTTTAGCATTAAAATCGGAATGATTTTATTCGGAAAATGAAAAAAGTATTTTCGATATCCGGGCTGCTCGCAGCGCTCTTCCTTCTCTCCTGCTGCGGTGGAAAAGAGCCTGTGCCAGAGAAGATTGACGTTCAGTTCGAAGTCCCTTCGCAGATGACTGTCGACGACGGAGCGTCCGAAATCTCCTTCCGTGTCCAATTCTCCAAGCCACCGCTTCGGACTGACCAGATCATCCTGGGCAGCGGGACCACGGAATACACTTGCAACGTCACATCGGTCTCCGATACGCGCTTTTCCGCCTCCATCGCCAACCATTGGGACCATGGATTCGGACCCGGAGTCTACTCGGTATACCATCAGCGTGGTTCGACCCGGAGCAAGAAAGGGTCGATGGAGGTCATCGTCAAGTACGCGGGCGACGAAGAAGTCAAGCCGGCCGAAGGCAGCACCGTTTACGGGAAGGTCTCCTGCGACGGGACGGGCATCCAGGGCGTCGTGGTCTCCGACGGCGTCGAGGTCGTGAAGACCGACGCCAAGGGCGTCTATCAGCTCAAGTCCAAGAAGTATCACGGCTACGTCTTCGTTTCTACCCCGAGCGGATACGAACCCGTCACGAACGGCATCCTCCCCAAGTTCCACGCGATGCTCAAGTCCTCTCCGACCACCGTGGAACGCGTTGATTTCCAGTTGAAGAAGGCTGATGGCCAGGAAAACCACCGCGTGCTGATGCTGGGGGACATCCATCTGGCGAACCGCACGGATGACCGGAGGCAGTTCAAGGATTTCGTAAAGGACATCAACGCTGCCGTCGCCGCCACATCGGGCAAGGTATATGCGATGACCCTCGGCGATATGACCTGGGACCTGTATTGGCTCGTGAATGACTATTCCTTCAAGGAGTATCTCAAGGATGCGTCCGACATCAAGGGCGTGATGATCTACAACACCATCGGCAATCACGACCACAGCATGTATTATATGGGCGATTTCGATACCGTCAAGGACTACAAGGAGAACATCGGCCCTACCTACTATTCCTTTAACATCGGCAAGGTCCATTATGTGGTCTTGGACGACGTGGAGTGCACCAATAGCACGGCAACTACCGACGACAAGGGTAACAAGTGCTATGAGCGCGCCTACGACGGCCATATCGTAGCCGACGAACTGACCTGGCTCAAGAAAGACCTGGCATCCGTGCCGAACGGGACTCCGCTCGTCGTGGCGATGCATATTCCGCTGTACGACCAGAAGGGAAACTCCCGGATCAAGGAAGCATCAGCCTTCGAGAGCGTCCTCAAGTCCTATCCGGAGGTCCATCTCTTTACGGCCCATACCCATACGGTCTATAACAACGACAAACTATCCGCAGGCCATGTCTTCGAGCACAACGCCGGTTCCATCTGCGGCACCTGGTGGTGGAGCGGGAAGGAAACGCCCGGCGTTCACATCGGCCAGGACGGATCTCCGGGCGGCTATACCGTCATGGACGTCACCGGGACGGCCTTCAAATGGCAGTACAAGGCCACGGGAAAGGGGACTGACTACCAGTTCCGCACCTATGACCGTAACCAGATCCATCTGACCGTCGACGCGTACGTTCCGCATTCCACCGGCACCTACAAGTTCGAGCCTTCCATCTGGGGGAACGCCAGTTCCGCCAACGAGGTCTATATCAATGTCTGGAACTGGGATCCCGCCTGGACCGTGGAGGTGACCGAGGAGGGAAAGCCCCTCACTGTCGGACAGATCCTGTCCGGCGAGAAGGACCCGCTCCATCTGATCGCCTATACGGCCAAGCGGATCGACAGGAACTCCAAACCCACCTTTGAGACCGACAAGAACTATCATATGTTCAAGGTGACGGCCTCCGGCCCGTCCACCACCCTCGAGATCAAGGTGACCGACCGTTTCGGCAACGTCTATACCGAAACGATGACCCGGCCGAAACCCTTTACGACTGACAACTATAAATTTTAACCAACTGTTTTATGAGACGGATTCGACACATTGCTGCGACCCTTCTGCTGCTTGCGGCGGCCGCCACGGCCGCTCTCGCCCAGAACCGGGTCGTGTCCGGCACAGTCCTGGACACCGGGCGGCAGCCCCTCATCGGAGCGGCCGTCATGCTTGCCGGAACGACGACCGGTGACGTGACAGCCCCCGATGGAACCTTCTCCCTCCGCGTCCCCTCGGAAGAGGTGACGCTGGAAGTCTCCTGTCTGGGCTATGTCTCCCAGACCGTCCGCGTCCCCGCCGGACAGCAGACGGTGAATGTCATCCTAGAGGAGGACAACATGCTCCTCCAGGAAACCGTGGTCGTAGGCTACGGCGTCCAGAAGAAGGTGAACCTGACCGGTGCCGTTACCGCGGTGGACACCAAGGAACTGGAAGACCGTACCACGCACAACCTCACGAACATGCTCCAGGGCGCGGTCCCGGGCCTGAACATCTCCACTTCGGCGGGTAACCCGGGTTCCTCCGGTTCCCTGAACATCCGCGGTATCACCTCCATCAACGCGGCGGATCCGCTCGTCCTCGTGGACGGCGTGGAGGCCGACATGAGCCGGGTGAACGCCAACGACGTGGAAAGCATCTCCGTCATCAAGGACGCTTCCGCCGCCGCCATCTACGGCGCGCGTGCCGCCTATGGCGTGATCCTCATCACGACCAAGACCGGCAGCGACAAGGGCGGAAAGGCCACGGTCCGCTACAGCGGCCGCATGGGCTGGGAAGAGCCGACGGTCTCCACCGACTTCGAGACCCGCGGTTACTGGTCCGTCTATACCGTGGACAAGTTTTGGGCGACGGACGCCGGCAAGAATTACACGACCTACACCGAGCACGACATGGCCGAACTCCTGGCCCGTGTCAATGACGTGACGGAGAATCCGGAGCGTCCCTGGGTCGTGGAAGAGTACCGCAACGGCCGCAAGCAGTGGGTCTATTACTGCAATACGGACTGGTACCACGAACTCTACAACGACCGGCATCCCGTCCAGCAGCACAGCGTCTCCGTCACAGGCGGCAACAAGGACGTCAAGTACTTCCTTTCCGGCGCCTATGACCGCCAGAGCGGTATCATCAAGCTCAATCCGGACGTGTTCCGGAAGTACAATCTCCGCGCGAAGGTCGATGCCCGCCTGAACAAGTTCATGCAACTGTCCAACAACACGTCCTTCTACAGTTCCGGTTACGATTATCCGGGCGGCAGCAGCGTCCAGGATTCCTTCGCGTACGCGTCCCGCCACGCGCTGGCTTCCTTCCCGCTTCAGAATCCGGATGGCAGCTGGGTGTACGGCACCCCGCTCATCAGCGGCAACTACAACGTGGCGAACGGCCGTCACCTGGTGTTCGGTGAGAACAAGCACCGCAACCAGCAGCTGCGCACCGACTTCACCAACACGACGGAACTGAAGATTACCCCGACCCGTCACTTCACCCTGACGGCAAACTACACCTACCGCATCTATCAGAGCCGCAACCAGTACCGGTCGGTGAACTTCAAGTTCCGCCGTTATCCGGATGCGGACTACGAGTACTACACCACCGGCGCGGGCGAGGACTCCCTCGAGGAAACGATTTCCACCAGCAAGCGTCACGCCGCCAACGTGTTCGGCACCTATGACAACACCTTCGCCGATGCGCATCATCTGACGGTCACGGCGGGTATGAACATGGAAGACTGGTCCTCCAAGTCGGTGGGCGCCCTGGGCCGGAACCTCCTGTCCGAGACGTTGAACGATCTGGACCTCGTCGGTCCCGATGAGACAGGCAACGTCCTTACCGAAGTCTCCGGCGGCCAGAATGAATATGCCATCATGGGTTACTTCGGCCGTATCAACTATGACTACAAGGAGCGCTATCTCTTCGAAGTGTCCGGTCGTTACGACGGTACTTCCCGTTTCAAGAAGGGACATCAGTGGGGCTTCTTCCCGTCCGCTTCCGTGGGCTGGAGAATCTCCGAGGAACCGTTCCTCAAGGGGAAGACCCGCTGGCTGGACAACCTGAAACTCCGCTTCTCCTACGGTAACCTGGGCAACCAGGTGGTCCGTACTTCCGGCGGCGGCCAGAACTATTACGCCTACCTGCGGCAGATTTCCGTCAATGACTTCGCCGGCTATTCCTTCGGCGAGGGAACCACGATGGGCAAGTATTCCACCCTGGGCGCGCCGGTAGACGCGAACCTCACCTGGGAGACGGCCGAGCAGTATAACCTGGGTCTGGATTTTGCCGCGTTCAGGAACCGGCTCACCTTCACGGGTGAAATCTATCGCCGTAATACGCTGAACATGCTCACGGCCGGTCCGGACATTCCCGCCGTCTTCGGCGCCGGATCGCCGCAGACTAACGCGGCCGACCTGAAGACCGAGGGCTACGAACTCTCGCTGGGCTGGCGGAACCAGGTCTCCTTCCTGGGCCATCCGTTCGGTTACAGCCTCCGGGGCACCCTGAGCGACTACCGATCCTACATCACCCGCTTCAACAACCCGACCAAGTCGCTGGCGATGTCCTACTACGAGGGCCAGCGCATCGGCGAAATCTGGGGCTTCGAGGTGGACGGCCTGTTCAAGAGCGACGAAGAGGCGAAGCAGTACACCTCCGAGGTCGTGGACTGCAGTTACATCAACAGCCGTATGACCGGCGGCTTCCTGGCCGGCGACCTGCGCTTTGTCGACCTGGACGATAACCATGTGCTGGGCATCGGCTCCAACACGGTGAGCGATCCGGGCGACCGGAAGATCCTGGGCAACTCCCTGGCGAGCCTCCAGTACGGATTCACCCTCTCGGCCGACTGGCTGGGCTTCGACGTCACCGCGTTCTTCCAGGGTACCGGCAACCACTACTGGTATCCGGCCGGCATGAACTACATGTTCTGGGGCCCGTACAGCTATCCGTACGTTTCCTTCCTGCAGCGCGACTTCATCGACCGGGTCTGGTCCGAGGAGAATCCCGACACCTATTTCCCGCGTCCCCGCGCCTATTCTTCCACCGGCGGCGAACTGTCCAAGGTGAACAGCCGCTATCTCCAGAACATCCGCTACCTGCGCTTCAAGAATCTCACGGTGGGCTACACCCTGCCGTCGAAACTCACCCGCAAGGTGGGACTGGAGAAAGCCCGCGTCTACTTCTCCGGCGAGAACCTGGCCTACTGGTCCCCGCTCGCGAAATACACCAAATACCTCGATCCCGAATCCGCCTACCGGCGCAACACGAGCGAGTCCGCCGCCCAGGACCACATGAGTTATCCTTGGCAGAAGACCCTCATGTTCGGTCTCGACATCACTTTCTAAAGCATGGAGGATAAGACAATGAAACGCATCATTATACCTGCCCTCGCCCTCCTTCTCGGCCTGACTTCCTGTGACTGGCTGGACCGCAATCCCAAGTCGACCCTCGCCACGGAGAACTATTTCCGCGACGAGACGGACCTGCAGCTGTTCTCCAACACCTTCTATAACAACCTCCTGGACAAGGAGCCTTATGACGAGCAGAGCGACCATTACGTCTATCTGAACCTCTCCAACGTGGTCCGCGGCGGCAACAACCGCACCGTGCCGAATTCCGGCGGCGGCTGGGGCTCCGGCTCCGGCGCCTGGGGTGACCTGCGGAAGATGAACACCCTGCTCGAATATATCGACAAATGCGAAGACAAGGAGGCCGTGGTGAAATATACCGCGGTGACCCGCTTCTTCCGCGCTTACTTCTACTTCAACATGGTCAAGCGGTTCGGCGACGTTCCGTGGATCGATGCCCAGTTGGAAACCGACAGCGAGGAACTGTACAACCCCCGCGACAGTCGGGAAACCATCATGACCCATATGCTGGAGGATATCGATTACGCCATCGACAACCTTCCTTCCGCGGTGAGCGTCTACCGTGTCAACCGGTGGACGGCGCTGGCCCTGAAGGCCCGCTTCTGCCTGTTCGAGGGAACGTTCCGGAAGTATCACGATCCGGCGCAGCACGCGTATATGTACGTGGTTCCGCTGCCTTCCGGCGCGCATGATTCCGCTTACTATCTGAATCTCGCGGCCGATGCGGCCCGGGAGATCATCGACAACGGCCCGTACCGCCTCGCCTCCGATTACCGGCTGATGTTCGCGGGACCGGACGCCGACAAGAACGAATGGATCCTGGCCATCAAGAACGACCAGAGCCTGCAGATCTGCAACAACAGCACGGCGTTCGCGACGATGCCCACCCAGGGCTGCCCCGGCCTTACCCGCAAATTCGTCGCTTCCTTCCTGATGGCCGATGGTACCCGCTTCACCGACCTGCCGGGCTGGGAGACGATGCAGTTCGTGGAGGAGATGACGGGGCGCGACCCGCGCCTCGCCGCCATCACCGTGACGCCGGGCTACATCCGCCTGGGCGATACGGAGGTCTCCGCTCCCGACCTGGGCTCCAGCGTCACCGGCTACCAACTCGTCAAGTACGTGATGGACAGCACTCTGCCTGAGGTCGGCCGCGTGGACAAGAGTTACAACGACATGCCGGTCTTCCGCCTGGCCGAGGTCTATCTGAACTACGCCGAGGCGAAGGCTGAACTGGGCACCCTCACGCAGGATGACCTGGACAGCAGCGTGAACAGACTCCGTGACCGCGTGGGCATGCCCCACATGGACCTGGCGGCGGCCAATGCCGATCCGGATCCGTACCTGCTCTCGGAGGAATACGGTTACCGGAACGTGAAGGGCGCCAACCAGGGCGTGATCCTGGAAATCCGCCGCGAGCGCGGTGTGGAACTGGCCGATGAGGGATTCCGTCTCGCCGACCTGATCCGCTGGCGCGAAGGAAAGTGCCTGGAGCAACCGCTCGTGGGCATGTACTTCCCGGGCGCGGGCCAGTATGACCTGACCGGCGACGGAAAGGCCGACCTGTGCCTGTGGTCCGGCATCGACCCGAAGCATAAGGACATGGTGGACAAGGAAATCGGCGCCGATACGGGCGTCATCCTCTCCGACGGCGAATCCGGTTACCTGGACCATCATCACAACGTGGCGCACGTCTTCGACGAGAACCGCGACTACTATTATCCGATTCCGACCAAGGAGCGCCAGCTGAACCCGAATCTCCTGCAGAATCCGGGTTGGAACGACGGTCTGTCCTATTAACCGCTAAAAGCAGATGAATATGAAACAGATACGATATATCATAGCGGGCCTGGCGGCCCTCCTGGCCCTCTCCGGCTGTCAGCCGGCCGAGAAGGATGTGGAGGCCCGGGCCGTCGCAACCAGCGAGAACGTCCTCGTGTTCGAGGCGCAGGGGGCCGCGGCGCAGACCGTCAAGGTCTATGCGGACGGCACCTGGGCGGTGGATACGTCCGAAGAGTGGATCCATGTGTCCCCGATGACGGGGAAGGGGATGGGCGAGATCACCATCACCGTGTCCGACAATGTCTCCGGCGGTGTCATCGACCTGCCCCGTACCGGTACCATCCTGGTCCAGGGCGGTACCGTGGAACGCCGCGGAAGCCTGACCATCAAGCAGTTGGGCGATACCTACAAGGGCGTGCAGGAACTGACGGTCAAGGAAGTCTGCGTCCTGGACGATGACGCCGTGGCGAAGATTCCTTCGGCCCGGGTGGCCGCCGTCACCACGGGCGGCTTCGTCCTGACCCAGGACGGCGAGAACCTGTACGTGCAGGGCGCCCGTGACGTCAAGGTGGGGGACGATGTCTCCCTGAACGGCGCCAAGGGCACCTTTAACAACTGCCCGACCTTCTTCGTGGACGAACTCAACGTCACCTCTTCCGGGACGATGGTTTATCCCGAGGCCCCGGACATGACAGAGCAGATTGCCTTGTTCAAGGGCGGCTCCATCCCGTACATCTCCCTCAGGGGCTCGCTCGTGAACGGCGCCCTGAAGGTCGGTCCGGCTTCCGTCATCGTCGTGGATCCGGTCGAAGAACTGGGCCTGGACGCCGTCGACCTGCACAAGGTGGTTCTCACCGGCTATGCCGTGGGTATCAACGGTGCCACGGGTTACATGGTGGTGACCGGCGTGGAGGATGAGGGTGCCGACGAGACGCTCGTCCCGTACCCGCTGAAGTGGGCCATCGGCAAGGACCTGAACTACTCCAACGAGACCTTCAACGCCGAGCATCCGCGCATCGACCCGGTCCAGGGCATCGGCTATATCGAGTATGTCCCGTACGACCTGGCGACCACCGATCCCAGCGGCAACTTCAAACTGGATGTCCAGGCGAACAATCCGCGCGTCACCGGACCGTGGGTGAACGACTACTGGCTCTTCTACGGCAACGGCGCCATCCTGGCCGGGACCGAGGTCCAGATTGCCTTCGAGATGCGCTCTTCCGCCTGGGGCATGAAGTTCTGGCTCCTGGAGTACCTGGACGGTGACGAGTGGTATGCGGCCGGTACGCCGCAGATCTCCACCGAACCGGGTTATGAGGTGCAGTACACCGTCGCGACGAACCCCGACGGCTCCACCAACGTGCCTGTGATGGAAACCATCCGCTTCCGCCGCAACAACGACCATCTGCAGATCCGCCTGCGCTGCTCCGCGCTCTGGCGTGGCGGCGGCGGTGTGACGGCGGGCCGTTCCACGGCATCTTCCCGTCTGTCCATCACCAACGTGGACGACGACACCTACCGTCCTTCCGTCATCATCCTGAAGGAAGGCAACGGCGTGGAGAAGGATCCGGTCTATGCCGATATCCAGGTGGATCCGGAACTCCTCACCTTCAACGGAACGCCGGGCGCTCCGAAGACGCTGAAAGTCACCTCCGATTACGATTGGACCATCGCCACGGCTTATGACTGGCTCCACCTGGACGTGGAGGGCGGCGTGGCTGGCGAGGAGACCGCGGTCACCGTCACCTGCGACGAGAGCGAACTTTCCGAACTGCGCGAGGGCACCATCCGCATCGTCTCCGAGGACAGTGAAAAGGTGGTCCATGTGGTCCAGAGCGCGGCCGGCCAGATGCTGGATCCGTTCATCAGCGTGACCACGGGCAACCTCCTGGAAGTCAGCGCCGAGGAAGGGGATTCCAAACTCCGCGTCCAGTCCAATACGGAATATGCGTTCAGTGTCGATGCCGACTGGCTCACCCTGACCCCGCTCAGGACCCGGGCGCTTGTCGAGTGGGACGAGTTCGTCCTGACCCGCACGGCCAACGACAGCGAAACTCCGCGCATCGGCACGGTCCGCTTCTACAACGAGGCGAAGAACCTGGAGGCCGTCGTGACGGTGCGGCAGGAAGGCAAGGAGGTCATCTTTGACAACAACCTCATCCAGTGGGGCTTCGATGCCTCCCTGATGGATTCCTACAAGGATTCCTTCGAGAAGGACAACAGCTTCAAGTCCAACGTCGCCGGTGTGGGTTATCTCTCTTGGAACGACCTGCCGGAGAACGTCGCCCTGGATGTGAACGCCAAGAAGAGCCACCTCATCGGCGGTACCGGCCAGCCGTACATCACGGGTGCCTGGCCCGGCGATTACTGGGAGTTCACCGTCCCGCTGAAGAATGTGCCCGCGGGCAACGTGGTTACCTTCACGGCTCTCCATCGCATTTCGGCTACCGGACAGAAGTACTGGCGGATGGACTGGTCGCTCGACGGGACCACCTGGACGCCGGTGAAACCGCTCCAGACCGAAACGGAGACCGGAACGTCTGCCCAATATACCCATATCGCTCCGACGAGCGACGAGGAGATCTCCGAGTCCGTCACGCTCTCGCAGGCCGTTGCCGACGGTACGCTCCGCATCCGCTTCACTTGCGTGGCCAACTGGCAGGGTAACGGAAAGGGTGCCCTGACGGCTCCGAACGGCGGTACCCACCGCTGGTCCGGCACGGCCGAAACGGGCCCGAAGATCACCGTTTCCGGCCCTCAGGTGAAGGAAGTCTTCGCCGATGACTTCGAATGGCTGGAGCCTTGGGCGGCGTACACCGTGGACGATGTCGCCAACAATTCGGTGGGCTCCTCTCCGAACGTCTTCACCAAGGCGGAGGTGGCAGGCGCGCTCGCCGAGTTCCAGAATCGCGGCTACGGCTACGTCTGGGGCTGGCAGGACCAGGACTGGTCCGACGGTACGCCGGACACCGGCAACAAGCAGACCCTGTACCTGATGCACAACTACCTCAAGTTCGGAAAGACTTCCTGCAACTCCGGCATCATCCTGCCGGCCCTGTCCGGCATTTCGGGTACGGCAGATGTGGACCTGACCTTCGACTGGTGCTGGTGCATGACGGGCGCTTCCAAGCCCGATATCATGACCCTCACCGTCACGGTGAGCGGCGGCGGACGCCTGGCCGACACCGGAACGGAGGTGAGCGGCGAGATCCGGTCGGCCCAGCCGACGGAGGGAGACCAGACCCGGCTCGAGTGGCAGCACGCCAAGGTGACCGTCCTCGGTGCGACTCCTTCCACCCGGATCACGATCCGGCCGACGAACGCCGATCCGTCCATCTCCTCCTCCCGGAAGCAGAACCGCTGGTATCTGGACAACATCAAGGTCGTCGGTTACTAGTATGTGACATTTTGTCCCTTCGCCCGATTTTTGCAGGACGGAGGGACAAATAGTTTACGGCCATGAACGAAGAAGAATTCCGCACCGAAGACCCCAAGGGGGAAGAGATGGTGAAATACGCAAAGCATTACGATGAGAACGAACTCTGGGAGAAACTCCGGAAGTTCGGCCGGAAAGCGGGCATCAAGGTGACGTATGCCGTCCTGCTGCTGTACTATGTGCTCAAGAATCCGGCCACGTCCGGGAAGGACCGGGCCAAGATCATCGGCGCGCTGGGCTATTTCATCCTGCCCATCGACCTGATTCCCGACTTCATTCCGGTTGCCGGCTATACCGACGATCTCGCGGCCCTGACCTGGGGTATCTACTGCGTCATCAAGAGCATCACCCCCGAGGTGAAGGCCAACGCCGCCGCAAAACTCCATGAATGGTTCGGCGACTTCGACGAGCATCTGCTGGACTTGTTCTTCGAGAAGAAGAAAGATTAAAGACAAAGAAAAAGGCTTCGGAATTTCCGAAGCCTTTTTTGTACTGGGTAGGAGAATCGAACTCCTATTGCGAGATTGAGAATCTCGAGTACTAACCGTTATACGAACCCAGCGGGTGGGAATGCAAAGGTAGTGCTTTTTTCCGGATTTGCAAATTTTTATTTCAAAAAAGCGAAAAATACCGCCATAATGAGGCACAGGAAGGCCACGACGTGGTTCCACTGGATGGACTGGCCCTTGAAGAGGAAGGTGACGATGATGGTGAAAATGGTCAATGAAATCACTTCCTGGATTACCTTCAGCTGAATCAGGCTGAATGGACCGCCGTTGCCCTGGAAACCGATGCGATTCGCCGGCACGGTGAGACAGTACTCGAAGAACGCGAGGCCCCACGAGAACAGAATAATGAGGATCAGCGGCCATCCGGTGGAGATTTTCATCTCCTGCAGTTTCAAATGGCCGTACCAGGCGAAGGTCATGAAGACGTTGGAAAACACCAGCATCAAAACAGTCCAAAACCCTTTCATAAGTACATCTCTTGTTTTGCGGGCGCAAATTTAGTACTTTTGTGTGATTTAAAGAAACATTTTCTATGACTCTGATTAAATCCATTTCCGGCATCCGCGGCACCATCGGTGGCGCACCGGGCAACGCGCTCACTCCCATCGACGTCGTCAAATTCACGGCCGCTTACGCCGCCACGCTGCCGCAGCGCAAGCCGCAGCCGAACGGCACCCGCTACAAAGTCGTCGTCGGCAAGGACGCCCGCCTGTCGGGCGACATGGTGGAGCAACTGGTCGTCGGCACCCTCATGGGCTGCGGTATCGACGTGGTCAAATGCGGCTTCGCCTCCACGCCGACCACGGAAATGGCCGTCCTCTTCGCCGAGGCCGACGGCGGCATCATCCTGACCGCCAGCCACAACCCGCGTCAGTGGAACGCCCTCAAACTCCTGAACGACAAGGGCGAGTTCCTCACCGCCGTCGAAGGACAGGCCGTCCTCGACCTGGCCGCTTCCGAGGAGTTTGTTTTCCCGGAGGTCGATGACCTGGGCACGGTGGAGGAAGAGGACTTCACTGACAAGCACCTGGACGCCGTCCTGTCCCTCCCGGCCGTGGACGTGGAAGCCATCAAGGCCGCGCATTTCACCGTCGTGGTGGATGCCATCAACTCCGTGGGCGGCATCATCATGCCGCGCCTGCTGGAGCGCCTGGGTGTCAAGTGCGTCGAACTCAACTGCAACCCCACGGGCGATTTCGCCCACAACCCGGAGCCGCTTCCCGTGAACCTCGTGGACCTGAGCCGCACCGTCGTCCGTGAGAACGCGGACCTCGGCGTGAGTGTCGATCCGGACGTGGACCGTCTCGCCTTCATCTGCGAGAACGGAGAGCCCTTCGTGGAAGAATATACCCTCGTGAGCGTCGCCGACTACCTCTGCAGCCTGGCCGAGAAAGAAGGAAAGCCCATCGCCACGGTGTCCAACCTGTCCTCCACCCGCGCCCTGCGCGACGTGACGGAGGCCCACGGCGGCACCTACTACGCTTCGGCGGTCGGCGAGGTGAACGTGACCACCCTGATGCACAAGGTGGGCGCCCTCATCGGCGGCGAAGGCAACGGAGGCGTCATCTATCCGGCCATCCACGCCGGCCGCGACGCCATGGTGGGCGTGGCCCTGTTCCTCTCGAACCTGGCCCACAAGAAGATGAAGGTCAGCGAACTCAAGAAGACTTACCCGCAGTACTTCATCGCCAAGAACAAGATCCAGCTCAGCGATCCGGCCCTCATCGACCGTATCCTGAACGAGCTCAAGAAGGTCTATGCCAGCGAGAACATCAACGACATCGACGGCGTCAAGATCATCTTCGAGGCGAAGAAGCAGTGGGTCCACCTCCGCAAGTCCAACACCGAGCCCATCATCCGCATCTACGCGGAGGCCGGCACCATGGAGGCCGCCGAGGCCCTCGGCAACGAGGTCATCGCCGTAGCGAACAAGATCATCGGATAATGTTCTCCTTCCGCACCACGCCCCTGGAGGACCAGCTGGACCGGACCCTGCAAGAGGGCCGGATCGGCTGTTTCTGCACGCAGAACTGCTGGGATACCGGCCGGAGCCGCTGGATGTACGACATCTTCCGCCTCCGGGGCAACCTGCAGACCGTCTTCACGCCCCGTGACGCCGAACTGACCCCGGGAACGAACCATATCGACTTCGACATGGAACGTCTGCAGGGCCTGGATGCCGTCGTGGTGGAGATCCAGGACGTGGGCGTCCGCTATTTCAACTATACGAAGGACGTGATGCGGCTGATGGAAATGCTGCAGCTGCTGGGCGATGACGCCCCGTCCCTCTATGTCGTGGACCATATCAATCCCTCCGGCCGCGTGGTGGAGGGGACGATCCCGGCCGTCGTGGGCGAAATGTTCGTTCCGAAGGTCGCGCATCGGCATGGACTCACCCTGGGAGAACTGGTGAACCTGTACAGCGCTGAAATCGGCGCGAAGTTCCCGATCCATATCATTTCGGCGCGGGCGACGGACTCCAACCGGCAGCTGCTGCCGTGGACCATCGCCCCCGCTTCCGACATCCCGGGCCTGTTCAGTTCCTACCTGTACAGCGGCGGCGGCCTTTGGAACAATACGACTGTCACGCCCGGCATCGGCACGGCACGTCCTTACGAGTATATCGGCGCGCCTTTCGTGCGTCCGGGCCTGCCCGTGGACCTTCCCGTCGTGGAAGGTGCCATCCTGCGGCCCTGCTCTTTCACCCCGGCGGCCGGCCGCTATGCGGGCGAGCGCTGCACGGGCTTCCAGATCATGCTGCTCCCGGGTGAGGACTACCACAGCCTGATGCACACCCTGCGCCTGATGCGTTGGTTCACCGAACATTACTCCGCCTTCGAGTTCGAGGAAGCCTTCTGGACCAAACTCGCGGATCCGGTACTGGAGGAATACCTGAAGGGTTCCATCCCGTTCGATGTCGCCCGTGAGCACATCAAACTGGAAGAGCAGAAGTGGATCCGCAAGGCCAAGCGCTATCTCCTGTACGATGACCAGCCGTATCGCATGAAATAATTTGGAAATACCGGAAAAGATTCCTATCTTTGCAGTCCCAAATTGTTAACAATTAGTTTTTTTACGTAAAATGAAGAAAGGAATCCATCCCGAAACCTACCGTCTTGTAGCTTTCAAGGATATGTCGAATGACACCATCTTCGTCACCCGGT
>JAEEGF010411198.1_pt1 | contig 17266 bp, 15 predicted proteins | sample 9134171 | NCBI WGS metagenome assembly JAEEGF01 (sample SAMN16246542, study PRJNA631951) | gut metagenome | biome: gut microbiome; feature: rumen; material: AP-attached | host: Bos | place: Iran: Karaj | collected 2018-10 | reverse complement strand
CCAGATTATCGAACTCGTTTTTACCAAACTCTTTTAGCAGCCAGGTTTTACCCACCTGACGAGCTCCCTCAAGTACCAATGGCTTGCGGTCTGGGGCATGTTTCCACTCTATCAGCGAGTTATAAAGTTTTCTTTTCATACTGATTTACTCTTCCAGAATAGAATATCGCTGCAAAGATACATGTTTTTAGGTGAATCTCCAAATATTTTGCCAATTTTCTTGGGGAACTTTTGGTTTTGCCTGCCAATTTTCTTGTGGAACTTTGGTGCTGTTTTGCCAATTTTCTTGGGGAACTTTGCCGTCAGAATACTTTGTGTTGTACCAGATTCTTTTAAGTATCATGCCGGTGCTGTGTGATGGTGCGCCTGAGCTCTATGAGCGGATTGCAATCCCGGCTCAGATCGTTGATGGTCTGAGCCGGAAAATGTTATGTTCGCTTCATATGGGCCCCAAGTGCATTTGGGGCATTTGTAACTTGGGAAACACGAAGGGCAGACACGATAGCCACAAGTATCACATATCCACCCGGACCAGTCCTCTGGGAACTGTCGTCCACAACACATACATGGTATAAACATAAGCGCAAATGTTTTAAGTTAATAATTACGTTGCGAAGATAAGCATTTCTCCTCAATTTTCCAAAGAATTGAGGAAAAAAAGCCAAAATATTTTTCCTCTATCTTCCAAAACATAATCCATATTTTTGTTTTTCATCTCATTTTCTTGGTAGAGAGCCTTTGATCTATTTTGATCTTTTTTGTTAACTTTTGATCTATTCCCATTTTTCTCATAGATTTTTTGTTATTTTGCATGATGTATGAAGAAATACAGTATAGAAGTGTTGGAGTTACTGAGTCGCATCGTGGAAGTGGAAGCCAACGATAAGGAGGATGCTATAGAAATAGTGAGACAGATGTATCGAAAATGCCAAGTCGTACTGGATGATTCAGATTATAAAGTGACAGAAATAAGCGTGAAAGATGAGAAATCTGCCTGAGTGCTTGTAGTTTTCAGAAGAAATGACTATCTTTGCACCGCTTTTGATACTCATCATGAGCGCAATTGACATCGTGGAAAATTAGATAGCAGTATCTATATTCGAAGAGACCTCAGACATAAAAAGTCCACCAAACATTTTATACAGAGGGGCTCGGGGAATGCGGATACGCCTATCGTTGTATAGGCGTACCCCTTCCTTTCCTTCTCTCTGTATGGGCTTCTGTGGTGGACTGCCTTTGTCTGGAGTTGGAAAACGGAGGAGGTGCGCTTTCTTTTTGTCCACGCCAAAAGACAAAAAGAACGATGAGTACAGAAGCGAAGCCTTTTTTGAAGTGGGCTGGAGGTAAAGGACAACTTTTATCGCAACTAGACGAACATCTGCCAGGCGAGCTGCAAAGGCAGGAGTTTACTTATATTGAGCCATTCGTGGGTGGTGGAGCGATGCTATTCTACATGCTCCGCAAGTTTCCCAATATCACTCACGCTGTAATCAATGACATCAATCCTCATCTGGTGACAGCCTACCGTGTCATCAAGCAGCAGTCTGATGAACTGATACAACGACTGTCGGCTTTGGAGCGAGACTATGTCTCGCAGCCAGATGAAGAGTCAAAGAAGGGGTATTTTCTTAACGTGAGGAACATCTTTAATGAGATGGAACTCGATGACTTAGATAGAACTAAGTTTTTGATGTTTCTGAATCGCACCTGCTTCAATGGCTTGTATCGTGTCAACAGCAAGGGAAAGTTCAATGTACCCTTTGGTCGTAACTTGCATCCCATAATATGCAACGTGGATATTATATTGGCTGATAGCGAATTGTTGAATCGTGTGGATGTGACGATACTTAATGGAGACTTTGAGCGGACTGCAGATGAAATACAGGCAGGACAGAACTTCTTCTATTTCGACCCTCCTTATCGTCCGTTGAATGCTACATCAAGCTTCAACTCTTATGCCAAAGAGGACTTCAACGACGATGAGCAGATTCGTCTGCGTGATTTCTGTGCACGTCTTAACGAACAGCCCAACGTGAAGTGGATGCTCAGTAATTCCGATTGCTCTGCCAAGAATCCTGATGATACGTTTTTCGAAGAAATTTATGCGGATTTCAATATCAACAGAGTATACGCTTCTCGTGCGATTAATGCTGATCCAAATAAGCGAGGTAAACTAACTGAACTATTGATAAAGAACTATGAGTAGTAGTATTCTATCGAGAATGAAGATTTCGTTGAATTAATATGATAAACGATATGGCAAAAGATTTTAATAAGTTCATGTCTCAACTTCAAGAGACGAACCAAACATTAGATTTTTTCTGTGATTTCGATAAAATTACACAGAATGTTGAGGATATTAAACTCAGCCTTTGCATGCTGAACAGCCTCATTGGTTCCTCAGATATGCGAAAGTCAGTTGAAACAATATGGAAACGCGATAAGTCCGCTTTCAATGTTATGGACATACTAATCGCAGTTCGTAGCGAGGGTAAGAAAAAAGTCCTTGATAGTTTGGGAAATTGTGTCATTCTTGATTCTCTGTTTAAGTCAGTTGATGGCGTAATGGAATTTCTCGACAATACAGGATTGACAGAGATATTCCAATCAAAGAAAATAAACGACCTTGTTGATTATGTCTTTGGTATAGAAACCGGCCTGGACACAAATGCCCGTAAGAATCGGAGCGGTCATGTGATGGAAGGTATGGTCGCACGTATACTTGACAAGAACGGCATTCGTTATCGCCAAGAGGTTTATTCAAGTGAATGGCATGAGATTACAAAAGTTCTTGGTGACGATGAGAAACGCTTTGATTTTGTGATTAAGACCAAAGACAAAACCTATCTGATAGAAGTAAATTTTTATAGTGGCGGTGGCAGCAAGTTAAATGAGGTCGCACGTTCTTATTCTGATATTGCTCCAAAGATTAACTCCGTTTCTGGTTTTGAATTCGTATGGATTACGGATGGTATCGGATGGAACAGCGCCAAGAATAAACTTCAGGAAGCGTATTCCATCATCCCAAGCGTGTATAATCTTACAAATATCGGTTCATTCATTGCCGGCTTGAAAGGATGATTACCCCATATTATAAATCTCCCAACCACGACTTCAACTTGATATGTGGTGATACGTTTGATCTATTGCCTCAGTTCAACTTTAAGTTCGACATGATATTTGCCGACCCGCCATATTTCCTGTCAAGTGGTGGCATTAGTGTACAGAGCGGTAAGGTGGTTTGCGTTGATAAAGGCGACTGGGACAAAAGTATGTCTCAGGAAGACATTAATGCCTTTAATCTGAAATGGTTATCCCTATGTAGAGAGAAACTAAAGGATAACGGTACAATTTGGATTTCTGGTACATACCACAATATTTTCTCTGTCGCTAATTGCTTAACGCAGTTGGGCTATAAGATTCTAAATGTGATAACATGGGCTAAGACGAACCCACCGCCCAATATTTCTTGTCGTTATTTTACCTATTCTACGGAGTTCATTATTTGGGCTCGCAAGAAAGAGAAGGTGCCACATTATTATAATTATAAGTTGATGAAGCACATCAACGGTGACACACAAATGACTGATGTGTGGCGTATGCCTGCTATTGCTCCATGGGAAAAATCTTGTGGGAAACATCCTACTCAAAAACCGCTTTCTGTCCTATCTCGTATCATCATGGCATCTACCAAACCTGGAGCATGGATTCTTGACCCATTCGCTGGTAGTAGTACAACTGGTATAGCAGCCAATTTATTAGGCAGACAATATCTTGGCATAGAGCGCGAAGAAAAATATGCCGCTATTAGTAAGGCACGTCGCATAGAGATGGATCAAGGAAATAATTATGGGTTATTCCGCAAGAAAATATCAGATATTGTAAAAGCGAAAGATACACAAACGGACATTTTTGGTTCCTGTGAACCCAGACCAATAGAAGAACTGACATTCCTATGTGAAGGCAAAAGTGAAGAGTGTTAACGGCAAGAAGAAGCTGTTAAGACAATAAAAAACGAATTATAACTTGGCGCAATCTCAACTTTTTTGTGAGATTGCGCCAAGTTATAAGGTTATTATCTGGCGCAATCGCATATTTTATTGGTTTCTCTGAATTCAATTTCTAATCAGTCTGCTATCAGAACTGCCGCTATAATAAATAGAGGTACGTAACTTTTCAGGACATTGGTGATGTACTGGTTGAATTCTCTAAACTTCTAAATAATTCTGAGGAAATTTGGCGGTTACGAAGAAATACACTATCTTTGCAGGGAATTCTCATATTATATATAATATAACCCATGAAGACGAAGGACTACTCGATGCGGGAGATGATTATCGACCAGTGTCTGGGCACTGGGCGGGAGTATACACGTGAAGAACTGCAGGCTGCTGTGAACAAAGCGCTGGAGTCGCGCGATATGCTACCCGTCAAATCGAAGGTTACCATCTTGCAGGACATCAACGAGATGAACGAGAAGTTCTATCGAATCTATGAGGAATACGGCATTGTGTCTGAACGCAGAGGTCGAATGACATACTACCGCTATCGTGATGGGATTGAGTCGATCTACAACCGCGAACTGACATTCGACGAGATTGAGAAGCTGCAAGAGGTGCGCAGTCTGTTGCAAGGGCTCAGGGGAATGCCACAATTGGAATGGATTGACCAGATGTCGGCTCGTTTCGACCAGCAGATCATGAGCCCCAACCAGACGATTGCCAGTTTCGAAGAAGGAACAGCTGGCGACAGCAGGTTCTTCCTGCAACTTTTCAATGCGATCAATCAAAAGATGGTGCTGACCATCGAGTATCAGCGCTTCGGCTTCGAAGCGAAGGAACGTATCATTCATCCTTATCATCTGAAGCAGTTTATGCGTCGTTGGTATCTTTTCGCGACCATCGAGGGAAAGGCGTTCGTGACAAGTTTCGCTCTCGACAGATTCGTTTCTGTGCGTGAGAATAAGGAGGTGGCATACAGGAAGACCGATATTGACTTCAACCACTATTTTGATGATATCGTAGGCATCACTCATCCTGACGGAGGTGTGGTGGAACACATCGTGTTGGAGGGCGATAGTTGGGCTGACAATTACCTGCATACGTTGCCCATACATCCGCTTCAGAAGATAGAGAGTCTGGGCGAGAAGGGCTGTCTGGTGAAGCTTGACCTGATGATCAATCATGAACTGGAGCGTGAGATTATGTCGTATGGTGACCACCTGAAAGTTGTGTCGCCAGAGCATTTCCAGATAAGGATGAAGGAGCTTTATCGTACGATAGAACAAGTGTACGACGAAGAATAATTCAACTTTTTTTCTTTTTTTCTTGAATTTTTTTAATGCGTTTACACTCAGTGAACGCATTGGGCCTATCTTTGCAGCCGTAAACTAATAAAATTAAAGATTATGGCAGGTTTATTTCTAGCGTTCGTGATAGTCGTAGTGCTCTTCAATATGATGAGTGCATACGCAGAGAGATTATAAATACATTATTAATTATTAAAACAAAACAAGATGAGGTATAGTACCATTGTCGAGAAGAACGAAAGCAGCCTTTTGCAGATCATCAAGGCTGTGGAAAGTTTCAATGTCGGAGGATTTCTGGAGAGCCTCCGCAAGCGTAATCTGTCGACCTATGAGATTGACCAGTTGGCCGACGAAGTGAAAGAATATCAGCTGAAGATGAACCGTGAGGTTAAGGCGTTGGCTAAATTCTCGGAAACCTTCTTATCGAGCTATGCCACTGAGAACAACCGTTGTTACGAAACGACTGAGAAAATGTTTGACCGTATCCGAAGCACAATCTCAGGAGCACGCAAGGTGTTGCGCAAGACCTGTCCGCGTCGTATGCATCGACAACCAGAAGGTAGGGATCGGCCATTGTTTTATCTCCGAAGCACGTTGACTATAGGTACGCATACTGGCGACCTCTTCGGAATCGAATCGTTTGAATATTCGGTGCAAGAGCTCTTCCGTGTGATGACCACTTTTTTCGCGACCATTATCGGCACGCTGGGGCTGTGTCACAGAATGATTATCTCGGAACGTGAGATCCGTCAGGATGCTGACCGTTGTCTGGATATCTACAACGACACCTGTGCGAAGTTGATGGACGAAGTGGACCAGATGTCGCGTTGGCTGGGGGCTGTAAAGCAGTTGCCTGAGAGTGAGTTGCTGAAGCGCAAGCAGCATGCACGATCAGAGAAGACTTTCGTATGTGAGAACTATCATCAGTACACGCCTGCCGAACTGAAACAGATGCTCGTGCTTGAAGTGGTAAGAAGGGCTCAGAACGATGGCCTGACCGAAGAGGAAGCACTGCTTTGGCCGAACGACCACCAGCAGGCTTTGAAGGTAAGACGTGTGATTCCGCTGTTCGACCGACTCGGTGCAGAGGGCTTGAAGGGTAAAATGGATAGTGGTTTGGTCATTGAGTTCCTGAAGTGGTGTAAGGTGGATGCGAAGTTGGAGAAACGGCTCTATCAGTATTTCTGTCGGGCCTATAAGGAGCAAGGTGGTCAACTGCAGACGCTCGGCTGGTCATCAATCAGTCAGGTTCGCAAAGATCGTCGAGATCGTGATATCAGTGATGAGGAACAGGCTGCATCATTTGAGCGTCTGTTGGCAAAGATCGCGTAAGAAATCGTATTTGTAACAAAATCACCGCCTCGCGACTGGATTTTGAGTGATTTTTAGTGGATGGATTCCGAGAGGGTCCATCCACTTTTTTGTGCCTTTTTGGATGGCAGAATCCAAAGATTGGATAAGGTATGGATAGTTGGTTAAGTGGTAAATCCAAAGATTGGATTGGTATTATCCAAAGGTGTACAAAAATCATCCAAAGGTTTTGGATGGTGCTTTGTAACTATCATATAATCAGGATTTTAGCTATCCATATGGTTTTAGGAAAAAGTTTGGAGGGTATCTGATTTGTGCCTAATTTTGCAGTGTCGAAAGGACAAAGCGATCTTTGACATGTTGCTACAAAACGGAAAAGCAAAGGTGTTATTCCCATACAAGAGAGTTATTAACATTATTCATTAAATTAATCCATATGAAAAAATATGAAATACAATTTTATCATTCAAGAATTGAAGGCATCGCCGGACCCTATTGTCCGTACGTTTGTCAGAGAGGTGGAGAGGATTGAAAGGCTGACGTCTGTGAAACGACAGTATTATTATTCTCATCTACATGAACCAGATGCAATAAACAGTCTGGTAAATGACCACATACCTTATATTACCCGGGTGGCATATGTTCAGAGTTTGAAAACAAATAGTGTTTCTTTCCTGGACTTGGTCAATGAAGGTATTGTAGGTGCTTGCATTTCTTTACTCAGATCTGAAGAAGGAGGTAAAGCGAAAGTTGCACGGGTAAGAGCTAACATTAACAACTACATTAAGAGGGCTATAGAAAATGAGGAACAACAGTTTTCAGAAAAAGACGGTCCTGTATCTTTCTGCTGTGGTGATGATGTTGAAAGTATCAATGAGAACGATGTGATCAACGCAATAGATCGCGGAAAGGAACGTGTTCTTATGAGCAACCTCATTTATAGGAATTTGGGTTCCCGTCGTGGGGGTATTATCTTAGAGTATTATCTCCAATCGGATCTAAACGTAAAAGAGGTTGCTGAGAGATTTGGCCTTACACGAGAAAGAGTCCGCCAGATCATTAGAAATTTCAACCAGATATATAAGAACGTGGATAATCTTTGGTCAGTGTTCTCATCAGACTTTAATCTTCCTGTCAATGAGAGTAAATTCTATCTTAAGAATTCTAACAAGAGGAAGAGAGTTAAAGTTGAAACTAGCCAATCAAAGTCTAGAGATAAGGCTTGTAAAATAAACGATCTCTGGAGGATAGCAGCAGACTCTTTGGAGCTAGCAGGAATCATTACTTCAGGTTTTCTCAAGAGCATCAGTTCGGAATACGGCAGTTCCTTTTATGACTATCTTCTGAAGTCAGGTATATGTGATGAGGAATACGAAGGTATGTTGATATTAAAACAAAAGATTCCAAAATCAATTCCATCTGATTGGGATTCTATTATAAATAATTAAAAAGGTTTGACAGAATGAGAAATAAAAATGGTATAGAAATCAATGAATGTTGCGCATCTTGTGAGTTTAAGAAGATAGACTCCAATCAAGGTCGTATATGCTTGAAAAAGCATAAAGGTGTCGGTAAAAAAGGATGGTGCGAAACTTGGACCATCAGCAAGGGAATGCAGAATGCCGGAAACGGAGGAGGCAAGGTGAAGAGTCTGGAGTATCTGAAGTTTTTGGTACAGATAAGAGAACGCGAACTAGGTGGTGACAATCCCTGCGGTTCACGTTCGCCAAAAGAGATCTACGAAGAGCTTTATGGCTCAGTATATATTAACATTTAATTTTTAAATTCTATTATGCAAACAGTCATTTTAAAAGTTGTATCGCAGACAGAGCCTGTCTACGTACAGAGTAAGAAACAAGAAAACGGTCAGTTGGCCAAGTGTAATGTGCATCTGAAAGGTATCGGAGGCGACTATGCCGAAGAGTTCTATGCAGTTGCCTTCGGTGAGAATGCTACTCAAAAACTGGAGCCCGGTGAACTGGTGGCAATTAACCTGAGGTTTAGCACTCATGTGAACAATGACAACGGAGCCATTTATCAGGATGTTGTGGCTCAGGGAATTGTGAAACTTAGCGAGACAAAAGTATTTTAAACAACGAATTCTTGCGTCCCTATGGTAGCAAGCGGCAAAGCCGAGCGAAAACGAATTACACGAATTAATTAATCGAGCGAAGGATTGGTGAAGGAAGTCATCGATGTGAAATAAATGGTACCAAAATATTCCGACACACCTTCACTCAAAAATTTGCTTGATTATGGATAAGAACAAGACAATTACGCTGAATGCCCAGATGGTAATCAGCAGGAGTGAGAATGGTTTGGATTTGGTGCAGGTAACGCCTGAGAATCCGTGTGAAGGACTGGTGAAGCCGTTTAGCGGCCCGGGGCACGCCCAGTTGCAGGGTACTGCCCAGTTTGACTTCGTGCGTAAGAGGCGCATCAGGAGGAAGCCGGAACTGAAACAGCTTCATAGCACCTTGTCGTATGGCAGGGACGGTATTGACCGCTATACCTTCTATTTGCCCTCAGAGCAGAGGGATGAGTTTGCTAAGTGGCTGAAAAAGGAGGCCGCTGTGGCTGTTGCTTACATGAAAAATAAAAAGTAGGAGCCTATGATTTACGAAATCACATATATTGAAAAGGAGAAGGGCAAGAAGCAAAAGCTTGCCCATCCTGTTAAAGACCGCAAGGCATTGCTGAAGCTAAGGGATGCCAAGAAAAATCTCAGTCTGCTGGCAAAAGCTCGACAGGGTGATGAAAAGTCGAAGGCAAAATTGCTACAGCTGGCCTATAATTTAGGTCATGTTAACGGTCCTTTGGCAGGTTGTAAGAGTATCGGCAGTTTCTTTTTCTATGATATAGACTGCTATGACAAGGAGCAGGCTGTAGCTATGAAGGATCAGATACTTGCGATGAAGGATACCATTGGCTTGGTGATGCTGGAGAGGAGTGCTGGAGGTGGTTATCATGCAGTCTGCAAGCGTGTGCCCGGCACCACGATTCTGGAGAATCAGGTGAGGGTGTCGTGTTTGCTGAAAATAGAGATGGATACTGGCGCGCATGATTTGCAGCGGGTGGTGTACTCAACGAGCGGTTCGGAGGAGGATCTGATCTATTTGGATGATGCTCTGTTTGAGGAACCGATGACTCCTGAGGAGTGTGAGAAGGAGTATGAGGTTTTGAAAGAGCGGGAGAGGAAAAAGCTGGAGGAGGTGCCGAAGGGGGCGAAGAAGGCGAATAAGCATTATCGGCCGTGGGAGGACACAAAGGGGTCAGGCACTTCTGTGTCCAAAGGCGGTCAGGCTGACGAGGGTCGCACACAGGGGACAGGCACCTCTGTGACATCGCAAGCGACAACACAGATGAGCCAGTCCCCATGTGCGACGGGTGCCGAAGAAAGAATTCCCAAATTCCCGGATTCCGTAGACACAAAAAACTCCTCAGAAATAATAGAAGCTTCAGAAAGGACGAGGTATGTGTTCAGGGAGTGTATGAAGGAGGAGGATGTGACGGAGGCGGATCTCGTGAACGAGGGCGGACGACACAACTCGGTGAAAGTGGTGCTGAGCCATTGTAACCAGTTGTTGTCGGAGGCCGAGACACTCGGGGTGCTGAAGGAACTGATGCCGGAACACTGGAATGATGAGAACATCCGGACGTTGGTGAAGGCGTATTATACCGATTACTATAATCAGAACCAAAGGCTGACGATGTTTCAGAAGCGGGTGTTTAAGGAGAGTAAGAGGATGGGCATTGAAGGGCTAGGGGACACACATGGGGTCAGGCACTTCAGTGACATCGCAAGCGACATCACAGAAATGCCAGACCCCAGTGTATCCCCACTCTCGAGGCTGTTTGCGAGTAAGGAACCGCCAAAGATTCCTGAAGTGTTGCCTAAATTGGTAAAGGTAGTTACGCAAAGTACGCCGAAGAAGTTTATTGCAACGGTTGCTCAAGCGATGTTTCCACCACTGGCCACCTATCCGAAGAAACTCAGTTTTGTGTATGTTGACAATCAGGTAAGAGAGTTGCGAATCAACTGTCTGATTGTAGCTGGTACAGGTACTGGTAAGGATATGTGTACGAAGCAGCCACTGACTCATATCATCACTGATATGAAGGAACGCGACGAACAGAACCGTAACCGCCTGAAGAAATACAACGAAGAATGTAATAGAAAGGCAAATAACAAGCAGAATCCGCCACGCCCTACTGATCTTGTGATACAAGTCATCAAGTCGAACATCACTTATGCTGCTTTGGTGCAACGTATGGATGAGGCTCAAGGTGCACCACTTTATGTAAGACTCAATGAGCTGGAGCAGTGGGATAAGATTGAAGGCTGCACAGGACGGAGCAACCAGTTTACCAATCTGAAGCTTTGTGACGATGAAGGCAACGATTTCGGAGCCGATAGAGCCAGTACGCAGAGTGTGATGGGATCGGGGTGTCTGCATCTGAACTGGAACGCGAATACCACGCTGTCGAAGGTAGTGAGGTACTTCAGGTTTGTACTGACCGACGGACCAATCTCGCGCCTCTGTCTAGCTACGATACCTGAGGATGAGATTGGCGGAGACATTCCTGTGTTTGGTGAATATGGTAATGAATATGATGAGGCCCTTAAGCCCTACATCAACAATCTGAAAAATGCGACTGGAGTCATTGACTGTCCCGAGGCACGCAAACTAATTAAGAAGCTGAAAAACGAGTGTGCGGATTTTGCAAGGTTGTCGCAGGATTCAGTATTCGACAATCTCTCCCATCGTGCGCTTGTCCACGTATTCCGTAAGGCTTGTTTGCTCTTTGCCGCTAATGGCATGAAGTGGGAGAAGGCGATCGAGGGATTCTGTCGCTGGAGTCTGTTCTATGACCTCTATCTGAAGATGATGCTGTTTGGTGATTTGATTCGTCAAGCGGATGGTGATGTGTCGACATCAAAGCGTGGGCCGCAGAGCCTGCTGGAACTGTTGCCAGACGAGTTTACCATTGAAGATGCTGCCAACGTGAGAAGGAAGATGGGTATGGAGGCTGGTCAGGCTAGACATATGATAACAGTCTGGATGAATCGGCATCATGTGTATCAGATATCAGATATCAGTTTTAAAAAAGCAAACAAATTAAAGAAGAAAGATAATGAGTGAAGTATCTAACAATAAACAAGCAAAACTATCGCCACATTTGGCTTCGCCGAGTGAGGCTACGCTCAGCCAAACGAACGAGCTCGATGGCCTTCGCTTATCGCCTCACTTTACACTAGGAGAGTTGACGAAGACAAGTTATCACACGCTGGATGGAAACATCCCATCACGTGTGTCGATTGAGAACCTGAAAAGGATCTGCGGGTGGCTGGAAATCTTGAGGGAGAGGTATAATCGGAAGTATGGGGATACAGGAGGGGAAGTGCCCGTGATTATCAACAGCGGGTATCGCTCAGAGGAGGTGAACCGGAAGTGTGGTGGAGCTAAGGGTAGCAACCATCTTACAGGCTGTGCGGTGGACATCAGGTGTCTGGGGCCAGAACAGATGATACGCTATGCTTGTCTGCTGCTTGACACCGCTGATGAAAACGGCTGGGTGTTCGATGAACTCATCCAGGAGAAACGAGGCTCCACCTATTGGATTCACTTCGCCGTGCGGCCGAAAGACAATCGCCGCAAGATCCTCTTCGACTGCCGATAAGGGCTACTTCACACATTCCCCAGATAGACGTGCTGGATGCCTTCGTCGAGGGCGATGCGCTGGGCGGCGCGGAGGGTGGAGAGAGGCGTTGGCGGGGTGTCGGGGAGACGGTAGCGGGGGAAGAAGCGGGAGAAGTGGAGTGGGGCATCGGACAGGTGGTGATTGACGAGCCAACGGCACATCTGGCGGATCATATCGAGATCGTCGGTGAGGTCGGGGATGATGAGGTTGGTGAGCTCGATCCAGACGCCGGCGTCGTGCATGGCGAGGATGGTGTCGAGGACGGGTTGCAGACGGCCGCCGCTGACACGACAGTAGAGGTCGTCGCTGAAAGATTTGAGGTCGATGTTGGCGGCGTCGAGGTAGGGCAGGAGGTCGGCTAAGGGCTCCTGACAGACGTAGCCCGCCGTGACGAGGATGTTCCAGAGACCTGCCTCATGGGCCAGACGGGCACAGTCGGTGATGTATTCGAGGTAGGTGAGGGGTTCGGTATAGGTGTAGGCGATGCCCGGACAGTGGTGCTGCTGACAGAGGGCGACGAGGGCCTCGGGAGTGAGGTCATAGTGATCTGTGTCGGCGGGTGCGGCCTGGGAGATGTCGTGGTTCTGACAGTTGAGGCAACGGAAATTGCAACCTGTGCAGGCGAGGGAGAGACACAGGGTACCGGGATGGAAGTGATAGAGGGGTTTCTTTTCGATGGGATCGATGGCGAGGGCGCAGGGACGGCCGTAGACCTCGCTGACGAGCACGCCGGAGTGGTTGCGGCGGCTGCGGCAGAGACCGGTCTTGCCGTCGGTGATGTGGCAATGGTGCGGGCAGAGCTGACACTCGACTGCCCCATCCTCCAGTTTGCTATAATATCGACACTCGAAACTATTCACTATCATCATTTCTTGACCTTGCGGATGGTGTTGCCTTGGCGGATGATGTAGAGGCCCGGGCGGGACATCGCGGGCACCTGACGGCCGTCGGGGGTGAAGATGGCTGCTGGTGCCGACTGCAGGTCGGAGTGGGGTGAGAGGATGCCGACCTCGGAATGGGCATCGACCACATCGAAGGAGATGATGCCGCGCTGCCTATCCTCCTGAATGTTTATCAGGGCCAGCGGGGTTTCCTTTCCTTCCCAGCTGCGGAGACTGGCGGGCGAGGTGTAGTTGGTGAGACTGGTGACGCGGCCTTTGCCCGGGAAGGGGTCGTAGCTGGAATCATAATCTGCGTAGGGCTGGGCGCGCAGCAGCTCGTAGTAATTGTGCGACGGGTCGCAGTTGGTCATATTATACTTCCAGACCTGTGGATTGGTGTAGTCGACACGATAGACCATCATACCGGTACCTGGCAGGATCTCGTTCCATTTGTCGTCTTTCTGTCGGTTCTCCAACAGGAAGAACTCGTCTTCCTGGGCACTGTTGATGCGGAAGCCCACATTCTTCGACAGTTTGTCGAGGGTGTAACTGCCCACGCTGTCGATCAGTTCGGGTTCGGCCCATCCCATGAACCACCGTTCGTAGAGTGAGTAGGCTACGGGTGTGTCGTAACAGCCGTCGGCCATCACATCCCAGACGCCGGGGTAATGACTCTCGCCGCCGCTCTCCTCGTTGTCGGTATCGTAGAAATCGGGCAGCCCCAGCACGTGGCTGAACTCGTGGACAATGGAACCGATGCCATCGAGTCTGATGGATGACGGCTGATCGGTCCAGCCTTCGAGTTCTGTGGAACAGGCACAGTCACCCAGGAGGACATTGTCTTTGCGCACCCAATAATAATCGCCGTTCTCGTCCATATCGTAGATGAGATTGGCGTGTGGCCACAACAGCCGCTCGTCGTTGCCGGGATAGTTTGAACCGTTGCCGGCGAAGATGAAATAGACGAGGTCGACGAATCCGTCTTTATCGCCGTCGTACTGCCTGAAGTTAACATTCTTGTCGGCGGCGTCGAGGGCGGCGTTCATCAGCTTCCAGGCGTCATCCGACTTGTGGGCATCGTACTGGCTGTACTTGATCTTGACGGGTCCGACGACATCGAACTGAGGTTTGAACTGCCCGTCGGACATATCGCTGAAATAGTCGCGTACGCTGCCCGTATACGGATTGCCGGGAAGGATGCCGAGAAAATTCTCCTTGTTGAGAATGTCGTTGGCCACCTGGTTGAAGTCGGTCATCGAGAATTTCTTGTCCTTGTATTCCACGAGGATGACAAGGCCGCGGAAATTGTTGAGGTTATAGGTAGTGTGTGCGTTGTAAGCGCGACGGCCGGCGGACGCACGGCGTGTCTGTCTGGCGGGCATCAGGTATTTGCCGATGCCTTTGAGGAACGCCTGTTCGCTGGCAGTACGCTCTGACGGGTCGTGGGCAATCTGTTGCGTGGGCAGCAGACTACCGCCTTCGAGGGTGGCGTAGACATAGTAGCCCTCGGCGTTTTTCAGGATGGTATAGCCGTCGGCGGTGGTGTTGAAATGCTCGTGTTCGTTGCCGTGCAGACGGATGCTGACGGTGGTGCCGTCGGGCTGCCTGACCTTAGCGATGCCGGGGTGGGCGGGAATAGCGAGAGCCTGGCTCGTCAGCAGGAGACCAAGGACCATCAGAACGACGGTCAGGAATCGGGTGCTCTTTATCATGTGATTATTTCGTTTCGAGTTTGGTGGCGACGGTCTTGAAACCATCAGCCGAGGTCTTGAGCATCACCTTGGATGGACTCTTGCCGGCTCGGAGGATGACGAGGGCGCTGCCGTTCCAGAGGCGGCGGTGATCGGTGACATTGAGCTCGTCGCTGTTGTGGTCGCCACTGCTGACAGCCACGATAGTGGCATCGCCCTCAACGGCGAAGTGGAGTTCATCCTGCGCCATCGGCACACGACGGCCCTTGCTGTCGACAGCGTGGATGCGGACGTGCATCAGGTCGGTGCCGTCGGCCTGCCAGATGTTGTCCTCTGGGGTGGCGATAAGCTTGACGGCTTTGCCTGTGGTCTCGATGCGGTGTGTCGCCACCGCCTTACCGGCGGCGTACGCGACAGCCTCTAACTTTCCATCAGCGTAGGGGATGTCGTTCCAACGGATCTGGTTACGCTGCTTGGGGTCGTTCTTTGGGTTCTGCTTACGACCGAGGCTCTTGCCGTTGAGCAACAGCTCCACCTCGTCGGCATTGGTATAGGTGATGAGGTTGAGCTTGGTGCCGGGCTTGCGGTTCCAGTGGTCGCTCATCCCGTCGTTGGCGGTGTTGATGCCGTTCCACATGATGGCCTCGGCCTTGTTGTCGATGATGGCGATATGCACCAACGGCTCGTCGGGCTTGAAGAACGAGCGCATGAAGTAGGCCTTGGGCTTGGGTTCGAGCGAGATGTCGAAGATGCCTTGTGCCCAACCCTTCGTGGGCCAGCCCTGACTCTCGCCGAGGTAGTCGATAGCACCCCAGTAGGCGAGTCCGATGACGCGGTCGAGGTTCATCTCGAAGAAGTTGGGACCCATGCCCGTCATGTTGGCCTCACTCTGGTAGAAGGTCATCCAAGGGAAGCGTCGCCCGTCACCCGGGAAGTACATATAGCGATAGTTATAGGCCTGGATGTCGGTTTGGATGGCGAGGTCATGGGGTAGGGAGTCGGTATCCCAGTTGCGGTAACGGGGATGCATGGCGACGGTCACGAGACGTGTGGAGTCGTAACGCTGGAGCAGCGTCTTCTGCAACTTGTACATCGTGACACCGAAGTCGTTGAACGGCTGGTTGGGGTCTTGCTGCAGCTCGTTGCCGAGACTCCAGAGCACGACGGAGGGTGAGTTGCGGTCGCGCTTCACCCACTCGGGTACGTCATACTGCCAGAGCTGTTCGAAGGGCACCTTGCCGCCGGTGTGCTGACGCGTCCACTTGTCGTAGAGCTCGTCGACCAGCAGGATGCCGTGCTTATCGCAAAGACGGATAAAGTCGCGGCTGTAGGGGTTGTGCGAGGTGCGGATATGGTTCATGCCAAACTGTTTCATCAGCAGGATGCGTTTCTCGATGGCCTTGGGATAGGCGGCAGCACCGAGGGCGCCGAGGGTGTGGTGGTTGGCATAGCCTTTGAGGAGTACCTTACGGCCGTTGAGCTTGAAGCCGAATTCGGGTCCGAACTCGATGGTGCGGATGCCGAACTGATCGCTGGTTTCATCGGCCACACTGCCGTCCTCACGCAGCAGCTGGACCTTTGCGGTATATAGATATGGTGTGTCGAGATCCCAGATTTTCGGATTGTTAATCGCGATATCGGTAGCGATACGGGCCTCCTGCCGACGGGTCATCTTGTGACGCTTGATGACGACGGTATCGCAATAGGCCGTCTGTCCATCGGGGTCGAGAATCTCGAGGGCGACGTGTGTGGCCTTGTTGGTGCGGTTGGTGAACTCGGCAGAGATGGAGACGTAACGGTTGTCGCATGTGGTGATATAGAGGGGATGACGCTCGAAGTAGAGGTCTCTGGGCGTACTGACGAGGCTGATGTTTCGGAAGAGTCCGCCACCTGTGTACCAACGGGAGTTGCCAGGCTCACGGGTATCGGCAATGACCTCGATGAGGTTGTCCTCGCCGTATTTCAGTCGGTCGCTGAGGTCGATCTCGAAGCCCACGTAGCCGTAGTTGGTGCCTCCGACGCGCTGGCCGTTGAGCAGCACGTCAGCGGTGTACATGATGCCCTCGAAGTCGAGGAGCACGCGACGGCCTTTCAGTTCAGCCGATGGGGTGTAGTGCAAGCGGTAATAGCCTTTGGCCATCTCCTTGAAGCCGCGACTCGATAATCGACTCTTAATATTGGCTGCCACATCGGTATTGTCGGCTTTCTCATCGGCCGCTGGTGCCACCCAGGGCTGTTCGATCTGAAAGTCATGCGGCACATTCACCTTCCGCCAATCACCTTCGTTGTTCAAACGGAACTCCCAACCGAAGTTCAGGTTCTCTGCATTTCGCTGCGCCGCAGCCCCCAACGAAAAGAATATAATCAGAAAT
>JAEEGF011834317.1_pt1 | contig 17268 bp, 13 predicted proteins | sample 9134171 | NCBI WGS metagenome assembly JAEEGF01 (sample SAMN16246542, study PRJNA631951) | gut metagenome | biome: gut microbiome; feature: rumen; material: AP-attached | host: Bos | place: Iran: Karaj | collected 2018-10 | reverse complement strand
TAACGAGGATGAATGCTTTTCTCTTTCGAGCGTCCAATAGCAAACGCCATTTTCCAAGCGTTCCAATGCAGCTTTTCCATCGCATGCGAGAAATGAGCATTCAAAAACGTAAATATAATGGTCATAGGCACGGAGTGCCTACATAATTAGAAGGAGTCTTCTCTTTGAGCTAGCTCAAAAGAAAGACTCCTTCTATTTATGTTACGCCCGCTTTGTGGCGGGCTATGACCATTATTGCCATAATCTAAATGCGGTCGAGCATGCGTAATCTAAGAAAAGCTGCAGGAACGCTTAGGAAAAGTTTCGTTTGCGTAACCGCGAGAAAAGGAAAGCATCAGGAGAGTTAAGTCCGCGGCCCCTATTATCCGTAAGCAGAATCTGCAAAGGGTCTCTGAAGGCTCATGAATTCATCGCAATAATCTAAAGCTGCGGGGATATGTTCCGGTTGCGGCAGGCGCGGCAGGGTCCCGTGGCTGTGCAGGTTGCGGCCAAAGGACTCTCTAATCCCCAAAACTGTGAATGGTAACTTGTTGACCACTTAAGCAGGTATATAGTGTAAGATAGTAAATGAGATTATTTAAAGGATTTTGGTGATTTTCAATAGATGGAACGTGATGCTTTGATTTACGCAAACGTAATAATAGATATCTCCCATGAAAAGGTGGACAGGCCCTTTCAGTACAGGATTCCCGAAGGGCTGAGGGGGAGGATCGACATCGGTACGCCGGTGGTGATCCCCTTTGGCAAGGGCAATACCCAAAGGAAGGGCTATGTCATTGAGGTGACGGATGAGCCCAACTGGGATCCTGCCAAGATCAAGGACATTACAGGCATCAGGACGGATGCAGTCACCGCGGAGGATATTTCCATAAAGCTGGCGGCGTGGATGAAGAGACAGTATGGCTCAACCTTCTCTGCGGCGCTTAAAACCGTGCTTCCGGCCAACAAGAAGCAGAAGAGGCCGGTTCACAGATATGTGTCCCTGAGGATGAAATTAAGGGATGCCACGGAGTACTACTACGAGTGCGTCAGCAAGAAGCAGAAAGCAAGAGAGCGCATAATGGCGGCGCTTTTAGAGGATCCGGAGGATAGGATCCCCTACGAACTTATCACCAATAAGCTCAATGTTTCTGCGGCAACTCTGCGGGCAATGAACGACAAGGGAATTATTAAGATAGATTCCGAGGAATACTACAGAAATCCTAAGGCGGTCAAGACCGACAGATACTCGGATAAGGTTTTAAGTCCCGAGCAGCAGCACATCGTTGACACAGTCAGAAATGACTACGACCTGGGCAAAAGAGATACCTACCTTATCCACGGCATTACGGGCAGCGGCAAGACAGAGGTCTACATCGCCCTTATCGATGACGTGGTAAAGCGGGGCAAGCAGGCTATTGTCCTGATACCTGAGATAGCCCTGACCTATCAGACCCTTATGAGGTTTTATACTCACTTTGGAGACAGGGTATCGGTGGTTAATTCCTCCATGTCACCGGGCGAGAAATATGATCAGATGGAGAGAGCCAGAAATAAGGACATCGATATCATCATCGGTCCGAGATCAGCTCTTTTTACGCCCTTTCCCAATACGGGCATCATCATAATCGATGAGGAGCATGAGTCTACCTATAAGAGCGAGACCATGCCCAAGTACCACGCACGGGAAACAGCCATAGAACTGGCAAGACTTGTTCCGGACGGAGCCTGCGTAGTTCTGGGATCAGCCACTCCTTCACTTGAAGCCTATTACAGGGCAACCACGGGAGAGTATCACCTCTTTGAGCTTAAGCGCCGTCTTACGGGCGGGACATTGCCCGAGGTGGATATTGCGGATCTCAGGCAGGAGCTGCGAGAGGGTAACAGGTCGATCTTTTCAAGAAGGCTCATGGAGCTCATGGATGAGAAGCTTCAAAAGGATGAGCAGGCCATGCTCTTTATTAACAGAAGGGGACTTGCGGGCTTTGTTTCATGCAGATCCTGCGGCTTTGTGTTTAAGTGCCCCCACTGCGATGTTTCTTTATCCGAGCATAGGGGCGGAAGGCTGGTATGTCACTACTGCGGACACACTCAGATCAGGCCGCAGCTGTGTCCTGAGTGCGGCTCCAAGTATGTATCTTCCTTCAGGGCAGGAACCGAGCAGATAGAGGAAGAGGTCAAAAAGATATGGCCAAGGGCCAGGGTCCTCAGGATGGATGCAGACACCACCTCCACCAAGGGGAGCTATGAGAAGATTCTGTCAGCCTTTGCCAACAAGGAAGCGGATGTGCTGGTGGGAACCCAGATGATAGTTAAGGGCCACGACTTCCCGGATGTAACCCTGGTGGGCATCCTGGCAGCGGATATGTCCCTTTATGCCAGTGATTACAGAGCCAGTGAGAGAACCTTCCAGTTGCTGACCCAGGCTGCGGGAAGAGCGGGCCGCGGAGATAAGCAGGGAAATGTTGTTATCCAGAGCTATCAGCCGGATCATTACAGCATTTTGGCAGCCTCCAGGCAGGACTACAGCTCTTTTTACCAGGAGGAGATTGCCTACAGGGATCTTCTGAGGTATCCGCCGGTGTCACATATGATGTCGGTGCAAATCCAGAGCAGGGATGACAAGGAAGGCATGGAGTTTGGAAACAGGGTAAGAGCGCTCCTTGAGCAGAACAGCCCCATGGGCGCCGTGTTCATAGGCCCGTCTTTTTCGGCTGTCAGCAAGATAAACGACGTTTACAGGCTGGCGGTCTTTGCCAAGCTTGACGACTATCAGGGGCTTGTTGCCATGAAGGACAGGCTTGAAGCCTACATCAGAGAGCTTGAAGAAATGGGCAAATTGAGGTATATTACTGTACAGTTTGACTTTGACCCTATGCATGTTTAAGATGTATATAACCAAAGACAATTTTAACCGCTTACGTAGTTTCATTATTAAAACGGAGAAAGAGATATGGCACTTAGAACAATAAGAGAATACGGAGACGACGTTCTTGAGCGTCCCTGTAAGGAAGTAAAGGAAGTAACACCCAGGATCAAGGAGCTTGTAAATGACATGCTCGATACCATGTACGAGGCCAACGGAGTAGGACTTGCAGCTCCTCAGGTCGGTATCTTAAAGAGAATCGTGGTGATCGATGTTTCTCCCGAAGGAGATCAGCCTCTTGTACTGATCAACCCGGTTATCCTGGAGACAGACGGCGAGCAGACAGGCTACGAGGGATGCCTTTCAATCCCCGGCAAGTCAGGAATCGTCACAAGACCCAATTACGTTAAGGCCAAGGCCTTTGATCTTGATATGAACGAGTTTGAGATCGAGGGCGAGGGACTTCTGGCAAGGGCTGTATGCCACGAGCTGGATCACCTTGACGGACACATGTATGTTGAGAAGGTTGAGGGCGATCTCGTAGACAACGAGGAGCTCATGGCTGCTCAGGAAGATCAGGAACAGGAATAATAATAGGGAACAACATGATATGCCATGCCTGACTACTCAGGAAATGGCATATTTATGTTACAGAAACAGATAATGAAGAGATTTAAGATCGGAATCATTTCAATACTGACCGCATTTATGATAGCTCTTTTGCCGGGATGCGCCATGACGGGCACAGAGCCTCAGAAGGCTACCAAGGCAGAGCCCTTCGACGGAAAGAATTACCTTAGAATGTCGGAGCTCACAAGCCAGGGCGAGAACGTGGAGCAGGCCGTTATGGACTATGTTCATGAGAATAACTATGACTCGGTTCTCAGCGTGCCCACTTATATTAACCGGATTGACGGAGTCTGGTTCATCGTTGACTGCTATCACAACAGGGTTCTCTACTCCGAGGAGCTGGGTAAGCCCCTCAACGAGTGGTACATCATGTGCGGGCTTGCTTATTATCCACACACCATTGCCAGCGACGGTACGGTTTATCTCATTGACGATACGGAGAACAACAGAGTTCTGGTATATGAGAAGATTGAGGGCGTTTTCATCAACACCCAGGCTGTCTATGACATCGGCAGCAGGCCTCATTACTGCGTTTACGACGAGACCTCAGACACCTTCTATGTGTGGAGTTCGGGAACCGGAGAGATGTACTGCTTCAGGCACACCGCCGATTCTCCCAGGATCTACCTGACGGACATCAGGAAGGTTGATCAGCTCGCTGATATCTATGTAAGGTCCTTTACCATAATGGACGGCGATGTTTACTTTGTTTCCGGCGTTTCGCCAAGCGGCGCAAGACCACAGATCCTGGTATGTGACCTTGATACCTTCGCTGTCAAAAGAACTATCGATGTGCCGGATGAACTGGCAGGAATGGTACAGATCGAGCCCATCGGGGATCAGTACTACATCACGGTTTCAACTGACATCACAGGCAATCAGGATTATGCCACACTGGTAAGGACTGACTCTCTTGAGAATCTTTCCCGGGGAAAATATGAGGATATTTATGCCAAGTACTTTGTGGGCGGAGGAACTCCCTACAACATTTCTAAGGTGGGAGATCAGTATTTCCTCACGGAGCACAGGCTCAAGGATCACCAGATCTGGAGCTTTAAGGTGGAGAAGGGTGAGATCACAGACGTAACAACCCTGTATTAAAAATGATATAATTGATATTGATATAGAGAGGAATTTATTCAGTATGAAGATAGTTTTTATGGGTACACCTGACTTTGCCAGGTCAGCCCTTGAAAAGATAATCGAGGCGGGGCATGAGGTCGTGTTGTGCGTGACCCAGCCGGACAAGCCCAAGGGCAGAAGCGGAGAGCTTCAGATTTCAGATGTTAAGGCCTGTGCCCTGGAGCATGACATTCCGGTTTTCCAGCCCGTCAGGATCAAGGAAGCTGAGCATGTTCAGTATTTAAAGGGAATAGATGCGGACATATTCGTGGTGGCAGCCTTTGGACAGATCCTGTCACAGGAGATCCTGGATATCCCAAGGTTTGGCTGCGTTAACATCCATGCATCCATACTTCCCGAGTACAGGGGAGCAGCGCCTATTCAGCAGGCCATAATCGACGGCAGGAAGACCACCGGCGTTACCATCATGCAGATGGCAGCAGGCATGGATACGGGAGATATCCTCCTTCAGAGGGAGATCCCTATAGATGAAGAGGAGACAGGCGGCGGCCTGTTTGACAAGCTCTCAAGCCTTGGCGGAGAGCTGATAGTAGAGGCTCTTCCCAAGATTGAAGCGGGAGAGCTGACACCCATTCCACAGGATGAAGCAAGAGCCACCAAGTGCGGCAAGCTCTCCAAGGACATGGGAAGGATTGATTTTTCCAAGGATGCTGAGACCATCAGGAATCTGGTGAGGGGACTTAATCCATGGCCCAGCGCCTTTACCTATCTTGACGGCAAGATGCTCAAGATCTGGAGAGCCAAGGCTCTTGATAAGGTTGAGACGGAAGGCAAGGTTGACAGTAAGGCCTACGGAACAATCGTTGCTGTTGACAAAGACTCTTTTGCCGTACTTACAGGTTCCGGCTTTCTGCAGATCCTTGAGGTTCAGCTTGAGGGCAAAAAGAGAATGGATGTTAAGTCATTCCTCCTTGGCAACAAGTTAAGCGTGGGAACCAGGCTTATTTAAGAAAAGAGGCGATAGTATGAATTTATATGCTTATTCGGATGGATTATACAGAGTATCCCGCGGATACGGTTACGGATATGGATTTGATCCCATGTACATTGTGGTGATCCTCATGGCGATCCTGTGCATGGTTGCCAGCGCAAGGGTGTCATCCGTATACAAGAAGTATAACAGAGTCCGCAGCTTTAGCGGCATGACGGGAGCTCAGGCTGCCATGGAGATCCTGAGGAGAAACGGTATCTACGACGTTCAGGTTCAGCATGTCAACGGAGAACTTACGGATCACTACGATCCCAGAAACAGGATTGTGAGCCTTTCCGACAGCACCTACGGATCCCCGAGCGTTGCTGCTGTGGCGGTGGCTGCCCACGAGTGCGGACACGTCCTTCAGCATCAGACCGGCTACATTCCGCTTCAGATCAGAACGGCTATCGTGCCTGCGGCCAACATTGGCTCCAAGGCGGGCATTCCGCTTATCATTCTTGGAATGTTCATGAGCTTTTCGCCGCTTATCACCATCGGTATCTGGGTGTTCTCACTGGCTGTTCTGTTTCAGGTTGTGACTCTGCCCGTTGAGTTTAACGCTTCTCGCAGAGCCCTTGCTATGCTTCAGGATTACGGGATCCTCAGCTATGAGGAAGCACCTCATTCCAGAAAAGTTCTGACCGCTGCGGCCATGACATATGTGGCATCCGCAGCGTCAGCGGTTGTTCAGCTCCTAAGGCTTATATTATTAAACAATCGCAGAAGATAAAAAAGACCATCAGGGGGGAGTATGGTAAACACAAGAGAACTGATTCTTAACATAATCATGGAGTACGACAGGGATGGTGTTACAAAGCCATCCCTTTTAAAAGATGTACTTGATAAATACGACTATCTGGACACGAGAGACAAGGCGTTTATCAAGAGAGTTGTGGAGGGGTGCATCGAGAGGCAGATTCAGATTGACTATGTGCTGAACTCCTTCTCCAAGACAAGAGTTGACAAGATGCAGCATTTCATCAGGAACCTGATGCGCATGAGCACCTATCAGATCCTGTTTATGGATTCCGTTCCGGATTCCGCAGCCTGCAACGAGGCGGTCAAACTGGCTCAGAGGCACAAGTTCACAGGCCTTAAGGGCTTTGTAAACGGAGTCCTCCGCAATATTTCAAGGAACAAAGACAAGCTCAGCTACCCTGACAGGGAAGAGGACGGCGGTGTTAAATATCTGTCCGTGTTCTATTCCATGCCCGAGTGGATCTGCAGTATGTGGCTTGATTGGTACGGCTTTGACAGGACAGAGGAGATTCTTAAGTTCTTCCTGGAGCCAAGGCCCACAGTGATCCGCCTTAACACAACAAAGCTCCTTTCAGACAAGGACGCTGACCTTACGGCAGCAGTAGATTCCTATGCAAAAGAGCTGGAGGCTGCCGGTGTGGTTGTCAGAAAGAGTCCCATTTTGCCCTATGCTCTGGAACTTGAGAAGACCGACAACATCAGATTCCTTCCGGGCTTTGATGAGGGCAAGTTCTTTGTGCAGGACGTGAGTTCCATGCTGGTAACCGAGATTGCTGCCCCTGCACCTGATCAGGTGGTTGTGGATGTATGCGCAGCTCCCGGCGGTAAGAGCCTTCACGCCGCAGAGAAAGTCTCATCGGGCACGGTTCTGTCAAGGGATGTGTCAGACAGGAAGTGTGAGCTCATCAGGGAGAATACCGAGAGACTCGGCTTTGACAATGTTAAGGTTGAAAACCATGATGCCAGAGTCCATGACAGAAACCTGGAGAACAAGGCAGATGTCCTGTTTCTGGACCTCCCCTGTTCGGGACTTGGCATTATCGGAAGAAAGAACGATATTAAATACAATGCTTCCAGAAAGGGGCTTGTGGATCTTTCCAAGCTCCAGTGGGAGATAATAAAGACTGCCTGGGACTATGTTAAGCCCGGCGGAACATTGATGTACTCTACCTGCACCGTCAATAAGGCAGAGAACGAGGAAATGGTGGCAAGGATATGCTCCGAGCTGCCCTTTGAACCGGTGGATTTCTATGACAAACTGCCGGAGGCGCTTAAGGATGAAAGGCTTGAAAGCCAGGCCAGAAGCGGCCATATTCAGCTCCTTCCCGGAGAGTATGGAACGGACGGCTTCTTTATCGCCAAACTTAAGAGGAATTAGTAATGAGTAAGACCGATATCAAGTCCCTGACACTTCAGGAGCTTACTGACTTTATCAAGAATATGGGAGAGCCTGCTTTCAGAGCCAAACAGCTCTATGAATGGATGCATGTCAAGCAGGTAGCAAGCTTTGATGAGATGACCAACCTCTCCAAGGCTTTAAAGGAGAAGCTCCAAAAGGAGTGCGAGCTTGTGACCCTGAAGGAAGTGGACTGCAGGATTTCGGCCATTGACGATACCAGGAAGTTTCTCTTTGCGCTGCCGGATGGCAATGTCATTGAGAGCGTATTTATGAGATATAAGTTTGGCATCAGTGTGTGCATCTCATCCCAGGTGGGCTGCCGCATGGGATGTAAGTTCTGCGCTTCAACCCTGGACGGCGTTGTAAGGAGCCTTAGGCCCTCTGAGATGCTTGAGCAGATCTATGCCATCTCAAGGCTCACCGGAGAGAAGGTCAAGAGAGTTGTTGTCATGGGAAGCGGAGAGCCTCTTGATAACTACGATAACCTCCTTAGATTCATATCTCTTTTGACAGATGAAAACGGAACCAACATGAGCCAGAGAAACCTTACGGTTTCCACCTGCGGAATTGTTCCCAATATATTAAAGCTTGCTGATGAGAACCTTGCCGTCAATCTGGCAATCTCTCTTCATGCCTCCAACGATACCAGGAGAAAAGAGCTGATGCCCATAGCCAACACCTATACTATAGCTGAGCTTCTCGACGCCTGCCGCTACTACTTTGGCAAGACGGGAAGGCAGCTTACCTTTGAGTATTCACTGGTCAGCGGCGTCAATGACAGGGACGAGGATGCGGCTGAGCTTGCATCCATACTTAAGGACCTTAATGCGGTGGTGAACCTGATCCCCGTAAATCCCATCAAGGAAAGAGATTTTGTTCCCACGGACCGTACAAGGGCCAATGAATTTAAGAACAAGCTTGAGAAGAACCACATAAACGCCACCATCAGGCGTGAGATGGGCCGCGATATAGACGGCGCCTGCGGACAGCTCAGGAAACGTTATCTTGATGATTTTAACAAGTAACTTAAATCTGACTCCTTGACGGAGCGGATGAAATTTATAATAATAGAACTTGCCGTAAAGATTTGAGATTACATTTTTCATGCAGCTGATGCTATGAGTATCGGAGGATGAAAAATGAAGAAAGCAAAAATATTAGCAGCTATGACAGCGTGCACTCTTATGGTATCCGGATGCGGAGCACAGGATATCGTTCTTAAGGATGCTTCCGAGATTGTATCCCGGGGGTATATCAACGGAGACAAGATCTGTAATATCGGAGATCCCTATCTTGTAACTGAAAACGGAAAATATTATGTCACTGCCACCAGCGATGGCAGAGGTTATGATATCTATTCCTCGGATGATCTTTCAGATTGGACCAGAGAGGGCAGGATCTTTTCCTCAAGCGCCAAGGAGGGATGGGTCAGGACCAGCCTCTGGCAGCCGCAGATCGTCATCGGAAATGACGGAAAGTATTATCTGTACTACTGCGGAAACAATGACGACAATTCCCTGAGGATCGGCGTTGCCGTATCGGACACCATCACGGGCCCCTACAAGGATGCCCTTGATCATCCGCTTCTTCCCTACAATGTAGCCACCATAGATCCCAATTTGTTTGTGGACGATGATGGCAGGATGTACCTGTATTTCTCGAGAGACTGCTCTGAGAATATAGTTGACGGCTATCACACAAGTCAGCTCTACTGCATCGAGATGGATAGCTACACCTCCATAAAAGAGGGTACGGAGCCTGTTCTTATGGTTACCCCTGAGCAGGACTGGGAGCTGGCATCGGGAGACTACCGCTGGAACGAGGGACCGGATATCCTAAAGCACGACGGCAAGTACTATCTCTTTTACTCGGGAGGGTGCTATGCGGACTCAACCTACTCAATAGGTTACGCGGTTTCCGACTCCCCCATGGGACCCTTTGTAAAATATGATAAAAATCCTGTCATCGCCTCTACGGAGAATGTGTCGGGTCCCGGCAACAACAGCTATTTTACGACTCTTGACGGAAAGGAGCTCTACACCTGTTATCACACCCACACCATCAAGATAATAGGCGGTGGCAACAGAAAGGTTACCATCGACAGATGCGGCTTCAGGGAGGACGGAACCTTTTATATCAACGGCCCCACCACCACACATCAGACTCCTTATTCAGGCCACACCGATATGGAGAAGATTGAGGCGGTGTCTGTAACTGCGGAGGGGACTTTAGAGGGCAGGAGTACTGCGGCTCTTACTGATGGAGAGACTCTTAACAGCAGAAACCAGGATGCCTATGAGTGGCGCGCTGTGGCAGAAGGTGATAAAAAAGCTTTTGCAGAGTTTGACTTTGGTGAGAAAAAGAGCATAGACTGTATATATATCTATGGCTCATCCGATAAGGCCTATGAGGCGGAGAACTTTAAGGTGATCTTTGATAACGGAGAGATCAGTAACGTTAAGGTTCTTGCCTGCACGGAGGAACCGCTGATCCTTCACTTTGACAGCGTTAATACACAGAAGGTAAGGATAGAAGCTGTAGATTACGGGCAGGCTAAAGGATTTGGCATGTCGGAGGTTCTTTTCTACAAAACAGGAAACTAACGCACTTGTGGCGAGACCTATAGGGCGCATCAGCTTATTAAAGTTGGGAGTGGATACAACTTATGAAACAGGAAGTGACTTTAAACCTGAGTAACATCGACAGAGTGACCAGTATTTCCAAGGCTCTTTCCTCCAGGATAAGAGTTGAGATACTGAGGCTTCTCGATAATCAGGCCCTTAATATCAGCAGTATCGCAGAGAAGCTTGAGATCCCCGTGTCTACAGCTGCCCTCCAGATCAAGGTTTTGGAGGAAGCGGGATTGGTGGTTTCAGAGCCTCTGCCGGGAATAAGAGGATCACAGAAGGTAAGCGGGATCAAGGTTAAGACCGTACATATCGATATTAAGTCGACCGATGACGATGCATCACTTTCAAGGAGCGTCAAGATCTCTATGCCCATTGGCAATTATTGGGACTGCAGCATCAAAGCTCCCTGCGGGATATCCTCAGAGAAGAATGCCATTTCTCCCGATGATGACGTGGACGCCTTCTTTTTGCCGGACAGGACCACGGCTCAGATCATCTGGTTTTATAAGGGGTTTCTTGAGTATAGATTCCCCAAGAGACATGTGGATGAACACGGAAACAAGATCCGCGGAGTGGAGTTTACTTTTGAAGCCTGCTCAGAAGCTCCGGGCTATGACAACAACTGGCCCTCGGACATAACCGTATGGATAAACGGTGTTGAGGTTGGCGGCTTCAGGAGTGAGGGAGATTACGGCGGCAGGAAGGGCAAGCTCAATCCCGAATGGTGGCCGGATATCCTGACACAGTACGGCAAGCTCTATACCGTGCTTATCGATGATGAGGGCTGCTATGTGGACAATAAGCGCACATCCTTTGAGAACATAAAAAGCCTTAAGATCGACGAGGGAGATTACATCAGCTTTAAGATCGGAGTCAAGGATAACTCGGAGTATGTGGGCGGTATGAATCTCTTTGGAAACCGCTTTGGTGATTTTGAACAAAATATCGAAATGACACTTCGCTACTAAGGAAACTCAAACGAAATATCATCTATTATTGAAAAGCGTCGCAAATTAAGCTGCGGCGCTTTTTTTATTGCAATAGTTACATTGTTACATGAAAGTTGTAACTTTAATCAACAGAATTTATGTAATAAATACCTTGTGCATATTGTCAAAATGTACATAAATATGTTGACATACCCATATCCTATGGTTAGAATGTACAACATAAGGAGCTTTCAGTTACATAAAAAATGTAATTAAAAGAACTTCACGGCGAACAAAGAAAGAGTATGTTACATGAAAATTGTAACAAAGAATTAAGGAGGGAAGTATGAAACAGAAAAAAGTAGTTAGTGTATTGTTGGCATCAACTCTCGCGTTGTCTATGGCGGCATGCGGATCTGACACCGGTTCGGGGACCGGAGCAGCTCCCGCGGGCGGAGATAACGCAGCACAGACTCAGACTACACAGACATCATCCGCAAGCGGTGATAAGACTATCGAGTTCTGGTCAGTGTTCACAGGCGGCGACGGTGAGGCTATGCAGGAGATTGTTGATGCCTACAATGCAACAGGCCCTGAGTACACGGTTGTTCACAGAATGATGGCTCAGGAAGATCTCTATCAGAATCTTCCTCTGGCAGTTCAGTCAGGCACCGATGTTCCGGACCTTGCAATCAATCACGTTGACAGACTTCAGCTCAATCAGGAAAACGACATCTATCTTCCTATGGATGAGTACATTGCTGCCAACGGCAAGATCACAGCTGACAAGTACAACGCAGCTGCATGGAATCCCGGAGAGATCGACGGTCACAGATATGCAATTCCGCTTGATGTTCACGGATATCTGACCTACTACAACAAGGACCTTGTTGATAAGTATTATCCCGGAGCCCTTGATGACAACGTGATCACCTTTGATGAGATCGCACAGTTCGCACCTGCTGCAGCAGCTGACGGAGTTTACTCCTACGCATACACCTGGGGCAGAAACGAGTTCCAGGAGTGGTACGCACAGCTTGGCGGCAAGGCATCAGAAGACGGCACAGAGCCTTCACTTAACAACGACAAGGCCAAGAAGGTTCTCCTTGATTGGAAGAGCGCTGTTGAGAACGGCTGGTGCACACAGGACGGCGACGATCCCACGAACCTCTTCGGACAGGGACAGCTTGTATTCCTTCCTGAAGGAACATGGATGATCGGAACCCTCAACTCAATGGATATCAATTATGGCGCAACCTATGCTATTACCTATGATGCTTCCAAGCCTATTTCATGGGCATCTTCACACCAGTTCGTAATGCCCAGGAAGGAGCAGACAGCAGAAAAAGGCGCAGCCATCATGGACTTCCTTGCATTCTTCCAGGAAAATTCACTTCCTTGGGCTCAGGTTGGACAGTGCCCTGCAGTTAATGCAATCACCCAGAACCCTGAATTCAAGAACATGCCTCAGGCATTCTTCCTGGATGATCCTTCACTTACCTTCATTTCTGACTACAAGTACTACGGCTACATGGTAGGCGCTCTCGATTCATTCGTAGGCGAAGTAGTGTTTGGCAAGATGGATGTTGACGAAGCGCTCTCAACATACAATCAGCAGATTAGCGACAATATCAAGAATCAGTGATCAAAGTATCCTGAAAACCTGTGGCCCCCGGGGAGAGCAGAAGCTCTTTCCGGGGTCACTTAAAGGAGTTATGGATGAAAGAAAGACCTAAAAAGAAAAACGACCTGACAGCCTATCTGTTCATAGCGCCGCAGCTTATTCTCTTTGCAGTATTCTTTTTGGCTCCGGCAATCATGGGCGTATACGCTGCCTTTACAAGATGGGATATATTCAGTCCCCAGCTTCCGCAGTTTGTGGGACTTGAAAACTTCAAGGAGATTCTGCTTAACAGTGAATCCACCTACTACAGATTCTTTAGGACCGGCTTTACCAACACCATTATTTTCGTGCTGATTTCGGTGCCCATCGGAATCGTACTTCCGCTTCTTATGGCGCTTGCCATCAACCGGAAGCCATTTGGACACCGCTTTTTCCAGTCCCTTTTCTATATGCCGACCGTATTGTCCATCTCAACTGTAATCCTGATCTGGTATTACATGTTCAACAAGAACCTGGGACTGATCAATAACTTTTTCCACACCAAGGTTAACTGGCTGGGCATTCAGCCCTACGCCTGGATCGCCATAGTTCTGGTAACAGTCTGGTGGACCATAGGAAACAACCTGGTCATCTACCTGGCCGCTTTGAACGGAGTTTCCAAGGATGTTCTTGAGGCAGCAGATGTGGACGGCGCCGGATCTGTTAAGAAGTTCTTTTCCATAACTCTGCCATCCATCAGAAATCAGCTGGCTTACACCGTGGTACTTACAACGGTGGCACAGTTCAATATCTACGGACAGCCTCTGATGCTGACAAACGGAGGACCTAACAATTCCACCAACGTGCTGCTGATGGTCATCCGCGATCTGGCCTTCCCTTCCTTCGGAGGAAAGTCAATCTCGGGCCTTGCTTCTGCGATGGCACTTATGTTGGGAGCAGTGATGATCGTTATCGCACTTTTGCAGTACAGATTCGTTGGGGATGAGGAGTAACGGGTATGAAGAAAAAGATTGGCCTTGGAAAAACACTGGCATTCATATTTTGCCTGGTATTTGCTGTCATCTGGATTGCACCCTTGTCGCAGTCCCTTATGACATCACTTAAATCGGAAAAAGAAATAAAGATGTCCGGATACTCCTTCTTACCGGAGAATCCTACAACTGAGAGCTATACGGATCTCTTTTCCACCAGAAGCGACTCGACGCCCATCATGAAGTGGTTTTTTAATTCACTTATCACTTCCACGGCATCAACAGCTCTGGTACTGCTTATAGCTTCAACATCGGCCTTTGCCTATGCGAGGCTTCAGTTCAAGGGGCGGAACCTGTTGTTTGGCATACTGATGGCCACCATGGTGTTCCCCTCAGTAATCAACCTGATCCCGTTGTACAAGATCTGCGCGGCCTTTAACATGATCAACACCAAATGGGCACTGATCCTGCCGGGAGCAAGCGGCGCCTTCAACATTTTCCTGATCAGACAGTTCATGCTGGGGATTCCCAAGGAGCTGGACGAAGCAGCAAGGATCGACGGAGCCAGCTGGTTCCAGATCTATTACAAGATCATGCTTCCTCTGTGCGCACCTGTTCTGACCGTTGTGGGAATGTTCGCTTTCACAGGCTCCTGGAACGACTTTTTGTGGCCCACACTGGTCATCAGCAACGTTGACAAGATGACCATCACACCGGGCATGCAGATACTTAAGGGAACTTACGACGTATATCCTTCACACGCAATGGCGGGAGGTATCGTCTCTGTTTTACCGACATTTGTTCTGTTCTTGTTTGCACAGAAATACTTTATAAAAGGAATGCAGCTACAGTCAGCTGTAAAGGGATAAAAATTTAGACTTAAAGAGGAAACTACTGCTATGACTAATTTGCCAAGAGAGGAATACCCAAGGCCTGATTTTGTGAGGGACAACTTCCTGTGCCTTAACGGGGAGTGGGATTTTGCTTACGATGATGATAACCTTGGGCTTTCCGAGAAGTGGTACAAGGATACCGGGGATAAATTTGACAAGAAAATAACTGTGCCGTTCACCTATCTGTGTGAGCTGTCCGGCATCAACAACCAGGACTTCCACGACATTGTGTGGTACAGACGGAAGGTTAACTTTGAGAGAAAGCTTGAGAACAGCAGGTTTCTGCTGCACTTTGGAGCCATCGATCACGAGGCTGACATCTGGATTGATTCAGACCACGTCTGTCATCATGAGGGCGGCAACACGCCCATAACTATTGACGTGACAGGCAGCGTCCTCGAGGGAAAAGAGCATACGATAACCGTCAGGGCATTCGATGATTCTTTTGACTTCGAGATGACCAGAGGTAAGCAGTTCTGGAAGAGAACCTCCAGCGGAATCTTCTATACAAGAACCGTTGGAATCTGGCAGAGCGTGTGGCTCGAGGAAGTTCCCGAAGTTTATCTTAAGGAGGTCAAGGTGACTCCCGATCTCGATGAGAGGATGATCGAGATCGAGATGGAGATCGAGGGGGCAAAAGAAGCTACTGCCGGCGTCAGCATCAGGCTAAAGGGCGAGGAGCTTCTTACCGACAATGTTCTTATTAAAAACGGCAAGGCCAAGGTTAAATACTGGCTTGACTCAGCCATTACCCTTGACTGGCATCACCAGGAGACCTGGACCTGGAGCCCTGAAGCGCCCGTGCTCTTTGATGTTGAGTACACAGTTAAGGGACTATCGGAGGGCAGCGTCACCGACAAGGTTGCAGGCTACTTTGCCTTTAGGAAGATCAACGTTGTAAACGGAAGGATCCTTCTTAATAACAGACCTTATGTCATGAAGATGCTCCTTGATCAGGGATATTTCAGGAAGGGGCTTCTCACAGCACCCACTGACGAAGATCTTAAAAAAGACATTGAGTATGCCAAGGAAATGGGCTTTAACGGAGTCCGCAAGCATCAGAAGGTTGAGGATCCAAGATATCTGTACTGGGCTGACAAGCTGGGATTTCTGGTATGGGGCGAGGGACCAAGCTCCTATGAATACTCGCAGCTTGCTGTTGAGAGACACACCCGGGAATGGCTTGAGATCTTAAGAAGGGATTACAACCATCCCTGCATCATCGCCTGGGTTCCCTTAAATGAATCCTGGGGCGTTCACGAGATCCTGGACAGGGAAGATGAGCAGGCTCATTCACTTGCTCTTTACTATCTGATAAAGTCCATAGACAGGACGCGACTTGTGATCTCCAACGACGGCTGGACCCACACCAAGTCTGACATCATAACCATCCACGATTACAGCGGAGACAGACAGGAGCTGGAAAAGAGATATGAAAACCTCGATGGTATTTTAAAGGAATTCCCGGGAGGACATGCTCTTTTTGCAAGGGGCTATGAATATCACGGAGAGCCCATCATGGTAACGGAGTTTGGAGGAATCTCTTTCTGCAAGGACGGCACCGAGGGCTGGGGCTACACTTCCGCAGAAAATGAGGAGGACTTCCTTATTAGATACAGAAATGTGGTTGAACCGCTTCTTGATTCCGACAACGTTCAGGGCTTTGTCTATACTCAGCTCACCGATGTGGAGCAGGAGATAAACGGCCTCATGACCTATGACAGGCAGTTCAAGGTAGACCCCGCTAAGATACGTGAGATAAACCGATGAGTGCGTCATTACAATAACAAAAAAATCTTCCCTTCGAGCAAGCGAGGGGAAGATTTTTTATTGCAGCGCTTAGGCATTTCAAAGTCATGCGACACAGGTGGCGACGGCGGTCACAGCCGCCCGGCTGGAAGGATTGTGGCATAGGTCCGTCGTGCGTCAAGGACTTTGCGAGCGCACCTGCGGCGCGTCCTTGACGCAGCGCCCGGCGCTATGCTTTTTGGTCACTAAGCCGGGCCGGCGCGGAGGGAGATTGTGTAGTGCGGCGGGTTACGGCTCCGCGGTGGGCTACTCCGCGGGACGCGATGTTGCGCGCCGAATGCCGTAGCTCCGCAAGGGCATGCATTGGTTCGCGAATGGCTGCGGCCTAGTGAGGATGCCATGTCGCGCGCCTTGTGGCGGTGATTCGCCACTATTGGCGGCTCCGCAAGGGCACGATGTTGCAGTCTGTGTGCCTTGGCTCCGCGCGGTTGGTGTGCGCTGGCCGCGGTCTTTGCTTAGGGCGCGGCTGCTGTTTGTGAAAAATGATGTAAGCACCGCCCAGAATGAGAATACGAATCTGGGCGGTGGGTAAAAATGCAAAATGCACCGCTCAGATCTGAGAATACGATTCTGGGCGGTGGAAAAATTGGGCAAGCGCACCGCCCAGATGACAGATATTGATATGGGCGGTGAGTAGAATGGTAAAATGCACCGCTCATATAG
>JAEEGF010715084.1_pt1 | contig 17268 bp, 15 predicted proteins | sample 9134171 | NCBI WGS metagenome assembly JAEEGF01 (sample SAMN16246542, study PRJNA631951) | gut metagenome | biome: gut microbiome; feature: rumen; material: AP-attached | host: Bos | place: Iran: Karaj | collected 2018-10 | reverse complement strand
AGGTCTATGAGGAGGAACGTGAACTCACGGTGATGCTGCTTGTCGATGTGAGCGGCAGCAAGGACTTTGGTGCCGTGGGCGTTGCCAAGCGTGAGATGATGGCCGAGATTGGTGCCACCATCGCTTTCTCGGCTATCGAGAACAACGATAAGGTGGGCGTCATCTTCTTCAGTGACAAAATAGAGAAATTCATCCCGCCCAAGAAGGGCCGTAAGCACATTTTGCTGGTCATTCGTGAGCTGCTAGACTTCCAGCCCGAGAACACCGGCACCGATATCAACATGGCGTTGGAATACATGACCAGTGCCTTGAAAAAGCGCTGCACGACCTTCTTGGTAAGCGATTTCATCGATGAGCATGATTACAGCAAGTCCTTGTCCATTGCCAACCACAAGCATGACGTCATCGCCGTCCAAGTCTATGACAAGCGTGAGGCACAGTTGCCTGATGTGGGCCTGATGCGAGTGCGCGACGCCGAGCGTGGTACCATGCGTTGGGTAAACACCAGCAGCAAGCGCGTGCGCGATGCCTATCACCGCTGGTGGTATAACCAGCAGCAGGCCGTCAACAGCACATTGCAACGCTGTAACGTTGACATGGCCAGCGTGGCAACCGACGAGGATTATGTCACCGCTCTGATGGGATTATTCAAGTCGCGCAAGGCGACTTGAGGTTTAGAGTTTAGGGTTTAGAGTTTAAAGACTGAGAACTGCAAACTGACTACTATTAAATCATGTCACAGAAAGTGAGACATATTGTAATGGCCGCTATTGTGCTGCTGGCTGCTGTGCCAGCGGCTTGGGGCGGTAACGTGACGTTCAAGGCCAAGCTTGACAGCGCTACGCTGCTCATGGGCAAGACCACGACGTTGCATCTGGAAATCACCCAGGATAAGGATGCCCGTGGCTTTTTCCCCGGTGAACAGTTGGATACGCTCAATGCCATGGTCGAGATTGCCGAGCGCCCTGCCGCCGACACGATCGATTTGGATAACAATCGCATCCAGATCAACCGTGACCTCATCATCCAGAGTTTTGACTCGGGTATGTGGATTATCAAGCCCATCCCCTATGTGGTAAATGGCGACACTGCCTTCTGCAACCAGTTGACACTCAAGGTGCTGCCCGTTGACGTGAGCCAGATGAAAGACATCAACGACATCAAACCTGTCGAGGATGTTCCCTTCAATCTGCTGGATTGGCTGCCCGACTACTGGTGGGCTTGGCTGCTGGGACTGTTGCTCATCGGTGCCGGCATCTGGGCTTATCGCAAGTATTACAAGAAAGGCATCAACCCGTTGAAGCCCAACAAAAAGCGCCTGCCACCCTACGAGGAAGCGATGATCAACCTGCAGAACCTCAAGGCCGCCCAGCTGTGGCAGCAGGGACAGGAGAAGGAGTACTTCACGGGTCTGACCGACATCCTGCGCGTGTATATCGACCGCCGTTTCCATATCAATGCCGTGGAGATGACCTCTTCACAGATTATCGACACGCTGAAGAAGAACGATGAGACCAAGGCGGTGAACGAGCAATTGGAGATGATTCTCGAGGTTGCCGACATCGTGAAGTTTGCCAATGCCCGTCCCCTTGCCGACGATAACGAGGTCGCTTACCAGCGTGCCGTGAACTTTGTCGAGGCAACACGTCCCGTTGTTGAACAACCTGAAAAGAAAGAGGAGGTGAAGAAATGATCAATCTCGCTCATCCAGGATTGCTGTGGCTGCTGCCCGTGCTGATCATACCGCTCGTCGCGTGGTATATCTACAGCCAGGACAAGAACGAGCCTGAGATGAACGTGTCGTCAACGCGTGCGTTTGACGGCATGGGCACGAGCTGGAAAGTGTGGCTCAAGCATTTCTCGTTTGCCCTCAAGATGGCCGCGCTGGCCTGTCTCATCGTCATCCTGTGCCGCCCGCAGACCAAGGATAGCTGGTCCACCAGCGACGTGGAGGGAACCGACATCGTCATCGCCCTTGACGTGTCCACCAGTATGCTCGCCAAGGATTTTTCTCCCAACCGCTTTGAGAGCGCCAAGAAGGTGGCTACCCAGTTTGTCAGCGGCCGTGACCACGATAACATCGGCCTGGTGCTGTTTGCAGGCGAAAGTTTCACCCAGGTGCCCATGACCATGGATAACGCGGCACTCGTTAACGCCATCGGCCAGACCGAGATGTTCGCGCTTGAGGACGGCACCGCCATCGGTGACGGTATCGCTACCGCCATCAACCGCATCCGTGACGGCAAGGCCAAGAGCAAGAGCATCATCCTGCTCACCGACGGTTCCAACAATACAGGTGTGGTGGCACCCAACACCGCCGCCGATATTGCCCTCAAGTATGGCATCAAGATTTACACCATCGGCGTGGGCAGCAACGGCACTGCCGAGTATCCCGTTGCTATCGACTATGCCGGCAATATCCAGTATGAGCGTATGCCCGTGGTCATTGATGAGGCTACCTTGAAGACCATCGCCTCGAAGACGGGCGGCAAGTACTTCCGTGCCACTTCGGGCAGTGTGCTGCGCAGCATCTTCAAGGAAATCGACCAATTGGAGAAGACCCACATGGACGTGCAGCGTTTCACCCACACCGAGGACCACTACGAGCCGTGGGCACTGCTCTTGCTCGGGTTGCTGCTGCTGAGCCTGCTGATGGACTACACTTTGTTAAGGCATATCCCTTGAGTTTTACACTTTGGCTGAAAACTGACAACTGACAACTAGAAACTAGGGACTAGAAACTGGAAACTAAGATATGATCAATTTTGCTCATCCGCAATATTTCTACCTGCTGCTCCTGCTGCCCGCACTGGTGCTGCTGTTCCTGTGGAACCGCAATGACCGCAAGCGGCGGTTGCAGCGCTATGGAAAGCGCACTTCCATCGAGCCGTTGATGCCCGAGGTGTCGCGCTACAAGCCGTGGATTAGACTTGTACTGGAACTGCTGCTGCTCACGATGGTCATCGTGGTACTTGCTCGTCCCCGTGCCGGCTCCAGCAAGACAACTACACAGGTCCATGGCATCGAGGTGATGGTCGCTGTTGACGTGTCCAACTCGATGAATGCGTCAAGCACCGATAACCCGCAGGATGTGAGTCGCTTGCAGCGCTCCAAGATGATTCTGCAGAAGCTCATCGACCGCCTAGACAATAATAAGGTGGGCCTTATCGTGTTTGCAGGCAATGCCTACATGCAGATGCCCATGACCAGTGACGCCGCATCGGCCAAGCTGTTCCTGAATGGTATCAGCACCAGTATGGCGCCTACTCAAGGCACTGCAATCGGCGCAGCTATTAATCTGGCGCTTAACGGCTTTTCTCAAAGTAAAAAGTCACAGAAAGCCATCATCATTATCACCGATGGCGAGAACTTTGAGGACGACGCAGTCGGTGCCGCCAAGGAAGCCGCCAAACTCGGTGTACAGGTCAATGTGATCGGTGTGGGCTCTACTAATGGCGCTCCCATACCCATGGAAGGAGGCTACCTGACCGACGACAATGGCAACCCCGTGACCACCTATCTCAACGAGAAGATGGCCCAGGAGATTGCCGAGGCGGGCAAGGGTGTCTATATTTCAGGAACGGCATCTGATGCCGTATCGACCCTGCAGGAAACGCTTGACAAGCTCGCCAAGAGCGACCTGGCTGCTGTGAGCTATACTCAACACGATGAGCAGTTCCCCGTGTTTGCCACGCTGGCGCTGTTGTTGCTGTTGGCGCTGCTGCTCTTGCTCGAACGCAAGAATCCGTGGCTCAAGAAGTACAATTTCTTTACAAAGGACAAGAAAGACAATACTGTTAAGAATGAGACTCAACAAGATAAATAAGCATCTGGTGGCTATGATGCTGCTTGCTGTCATGGCAATGGGCGTTTCCCTGCCCGTACAGGCTGGGGACAAGGGACCCAAGATGACCAAGCAGGAGCGAGTGTGCCTGCGCAACGGCAACAAGCTGTATGAGAAAAAGCGCTATGCCGAGGCCGAGGTCGAGTACCGCAAGGCCTTGCAGGCCAATCCGGCTAGCGAAAAAGCACAGTTCAACCTCGCAACTGCACTCATGCGTCAAGGTAGTGTCACCTCACAGGAAAACGACGACAAGAATCCGATGAAGCAGGCCGAGGGCATCTTGACCAATCTGGCCAAGGGCGCACAGGACAAGCAACTGCGCGGTAAAGCCAGTTATGACTTGGGCAACATCGCCTATGGCCGTCAAGACTATGGCAAGGCAGTAGAGTTCTACAAACATGCCCTGCGCTGCAACCCCGATGACAATCAGGCGCGTCAAAACCTGCGCTTGGCCCAGCTCAAGAAGCAGCAACAGGACAAAAACAAGGATAAGAATCAAGACAACAAGGACCAGAACAAGGACCAAAATAAAGACCAAAATAAGGACCAAAACAAAGATCAGAATAAGGACCAGAATAAAGATCAGAATAAGGATCAAAACAAGGACCAAAACCAAGATAAGCAAGACCAAAACCAGAATCAGCAGAATCAGGATAAACAACAGCAACAGCAAGGCGGCATGAGCCAGCAGAACGCCGAACAGGTGCTCAAGGCCATGCAGGACCGTGAACGTGCCACCCAGCAGCGCATCAACGCCCAGCAGGCTCAGCAACAGCGCCATGAGCGTCAGCGCACCAACAAGAAGTGGTAATCATCATACTCTGTGAGAACTGGCAACTGATAAAAGTCAATGAAGCGAATCATCAACATAGCAATCCTGCTCTTGACGACCGTGATGGCGGTACAGGCGGCATCGTTTACCGTCGAGGCGCCGCGCCAGGTTGTCGAGGGCAATAAGTTCAATGTCACTTTTGTGCTCAACAATGGTGAGGGTAGCAGTTTCACGCCTCCCGAGGTGACGGGGGCCAAGCTTATCTATGGTCCCAGCGTGTCGCACAGTTACAGCTCATCGTGGGTCAACGGCAAGTCGAGTAGCAGCTCGACTGAGGAGTACACCATGATTTATAAGGCTACCGCTACTGGCAAGTGCCACATTGGTGCCGCATCGATTGTGGTGGGTGGTAAACGCATGGCTACCAAGGCTTTCTCCATTGAGGTATTGCCGTCGGGCAGTCATGCCAATACCCAGTCGCAGCGGCAGACCACACCTGGAGCCCCTACGCCTTACAGCGACCCCATGACGCAGACTGCCGACAAGGCGGTGAGCGGCAAGGACCTGTTTGTGCGCATCGAGATGTCCAAACCGCGTGTCTATGAGCAACAGGCTGTCGTGTGCACCATCAAATTGTACACCAAGTACCAGATTTCGCAGTTTATGCCCACCATACAGCCCTCGTTCGATGGCTTCTTGATTGAGGAGATTCCCGTTCAGCCTGCTTTGAACAAGGTTGAGACCTTGAATGGGGAGCGATACATGACAGCAATCCTCAAGCAGTGCATCCTCTATCCGCAGCAGAGTGGCAATCTCACCATTTCTTCTGGCAACTATGATGTGAGTGTGGTTCAGTTCGACACGTTCCGCAGCATCTTTGGTTCCATCTCCAAACCTGTCGAGAAGGACCTCAAGGTGACCAGCAACAAGGCAACGGTCCACATTCTGCCATTGCCTGACCCCAAGCCCGCCTCGTTCACAGGTGCTGTGGGGCGCTTCAACGTCACCACCGACCTCAAACCCGCTAACGGCTTCAAGACATATAGTGCTGCGACCTACCGCTATATCATCAGCGGTACGGGCAACATCAAGTACATCAAGGCTCCCGAGGTCAAATTCCCTGACCAGTTTGATGTCTATGACCCTAAGACCGACGTCCAAGTCAACGATGGCGCCGGTGACATGAGCGGCAAGGTTGTGATGGACTACACCTTTATCCCGCAATATGCAGGCGAGTTTGAAATCCCGGCGAGCGAGTTTTCCTACTTTGACCCTGACGCGGGCAAGTATGTCACAGTCAACGTGCCCGCCCGTCACCTCACTGTAGCTAAGGGCGAGGGACAGCCCAGCAACCACTATCGCATGAAAAATATGGACATCCGTCCCATCAAGAGCGGTGACCTGGGCTTGAAAAAGTCTCACGGCTACATCGTGGACAGTTGGGCTTACTGGTTGTGGTTCATCTTGCCGTTGCTGGCGCTCGTGGCACTGTTGCTGTATTACCGCAAGCAACTGAAAGAGCGTGCCGATGTGCGCCGCATGCGTTCCAAGCGTGCCAGCAAGGTGGCTCAGCGCCGTCTCAAGGCTGCCCGTGGCTTTGCCTCGCGTGGCGACCGCAGCGGCTTCTATGCCGAGATGCTGAGTGCCCTGTGGGGCTACATGAGCGACAAACTGTCGATTCCCGTGAGCGAACTGAGTAAGGACAATATCAATGCCGAGCTGGAACAGTACGGCATCGACGAGCAATTGCGCCAGGAGTCGATGGCACTCATCGACAAGTGTGAGTTTGCCCAGTATGCTCCTGAACTGGCTTCAGGCGATATGAACGCTGTACTCGACGAGGCAGCAGGCATTATCGACCGACTGGAAAGCGTGAAAAGAAAAGTTAGGAGTTAAAACTGAAAACTGAAAACTGAAAACTGACGACTGAAAAAAATGAAACAAGTCATCATTACCATATTGTTAGCTGTGTTGGCATTGCCCATTTTGGCCAATAATGCCAACATCGACCGCGCTAACCAAGCCTACAAGCAGGAACTCTATAATGAGGCGCTGAAACTCTATCTGCAGGAGGCTGAAAAGCCCGGCGTTTCGTCGGCGCTGTACTGCAACATCGGCGATACTTACTACCGCCTTAAGGACAACGTGCATGCGGTGCTCTTCTATGAGCGCGCTTTGCTGCTTGACCCGTCAAACAGTGACGCGAGGTTTAACTTGGAGTTCGTGCGCGGCAAGATGCAGTTGCCCGACGATGCGGGTGACTCGTGGTTCAGCAACTGGGTAGATCAGACGGTGAGCCACTTGTCAAGCAATACCTGGGCTATCATTGCCATCATCACCTTTCTGCTGTTCCTGGCAGGTGTGGCTGTCTATCTGTTCATGGACAATGTGCTGATGAGGAAGATTGGTTTCTTTGGCGGTGCGGTGCTGATGGTGGCGTGCGTCCTGGCCAATCTGGCTGCCTTCCATGTCTATAACAAGGCTACAGCGGGCGACGGTGCTATCATCATGCCTGAAATTGTGACCTTGAGTAAGGCACCGCGAGAGCCTCGTGACAAGGACCAAGAAGCTTTCCAACTGCGACAAGGCACACGAGTTGAGATTGTCGATACCATTTCCGATGGTGCCAATGGCAAGTGGTTGCAGGTTTCTACTGCAGGCGGTCACAAGGCATGGCTCAATGCCAAGGACGTCGAGGTGATTTAGTCCATTGCGCATTAGCGCAATGGAAGTTTAGAGATTAGGGTTTAGAGTTTAGAGGAATTATAGCAAGACGCAAAAAACAAGAAACTGATGCTAGAGTACTTGAACGACATTGATACTGATGCCCTGTTGGCTGTAAACGGCCTGCATGACATGTTCCAGGATGCTTTCTGGTGGATGGTGTCTGCCAAGTGGTCATCGGCACTGTTGTTGTTGGCATTTGTGTGGATGTTGTTGCATCAGAATCGCCGTCATGCCTTGCTTGTGCTGGCAATGTTGGGATTAACCGTACTGCTTGCCGACCAGGTGTCGTCAGGACTCATCAAGCATCTTGTGGAGCGTTTGCGTCCCACCCATGACCCCTCGCTCGACAATATGGTCCACGTTATCAACGGTTATCGCGGTGGCATGTACGGCTTCGTGTCGAGCCATGCAGCCAATTTCTTTGCTGTCGCCACATTTATATCCCTTATCATGCGTCATCGGCTGGTAACCTGCTCATTGTTCACATGGGCGTTGCTGCAGTGCTACAGCCGCGTTTATCTGGGAGTCCACTATCCGGGCGACATCATGGGCGGCATCGTCGTTGGCGTGCTAGCCGGCTGGCTCGTATGGCGCTTGATGTGTTGGATTCAGCACCGTTGGCGCCTTCCTCGAGGCCACTACACTCGTCCTGACGCAACTCTTATGGCCTCATCGGTCGCCGTCACCATTATAGGCCTCCTCACTGCAGCCCTCATCACCATCAACATCTGAAAGCGTTAAATGGGCTTTTTTGTTGGGATTATTTTTGTGAATTGGACAAAATGTCGTATCTTTGGGGGAAATTACTGATATACTGCAATTTTCACACAACAATCATAAAGAATCGCTTATGTCGAGGACCATTACATTCAATGAACTGAGACGCATCAAAAATCGTCTTCCCGAAGGCTCCATCCATGCTATCGCCGACAAACTCAACCTGCCGGTTCAGTCGGTACGCAACTATTTTGGCGGGTCAAATTATGAGTTCGGGACCAATATGGGCTTCCACTTGGAGCCTGGCCCCGATGGCGGACTGGTCGTGCTTGACGACCCTCAAATTCTTGACATGGCTCTCGAGATTCTCGAGCAAGCGGGCACTAACAGTTAACAGTTAATAGTTAATAGTTGGCATCAGTCATGACTCTAACTTCTAACTTCTGACTCCTCATTCCTAACTCCTAACTCCTAACTCTTAATTCCTCACTCACTATGGACTGCAACAAGAATAACAACAACGATCCCAACCGGTTGATTACCGTCGCTATTCACACGTTTGACCGTGCGGTGGATTTAAAGAATACCCTTGAGGAAGAAGGTATCGAGGTGAAACTGCACAATGTCAACCTCGACGAGAAAGTGCTCGGTTCGGGCGTGAGGGTGCGTATCCGTGAGCGTGACCTGCCGTTGGCGCTGCAGATTATCGAGTCGCCTGAGACCACAACGAGCGATCAGCGCTGTGTGCTGTTGCCGGTGGACTTCGGTAAATACTCGCTTAAGTCGGTCAAACTGGGAATGGAATATGCCCGTCGCAGTCGTGGGCGTGTCGTTCTGTTGCACAGCTACATCAATGAGCGCCACACGATGTCGTTGCCCTTTGGTAGTGACCGCTATGAAAGCCCTGAGGATGATTTCAAGAACATCAGGAAAACCGCTCTTCAGCGCATGGACGAGTTTGAGCAGATGCTCAAGGAGAAAATCGCTGCCGGCGAGTTACCTAAGGTGAGAATCGAGACCAAGGTGACCGAGGGTATCCCCGAGGAGCAGATTCTGCATTATGCTCGCAAGTATGACGTGGCGCTTATCGTGATGGGAACCAGTGGCACCAACCGACGTCGTCAGAATCTCATCGGCAGTGTGGCTGGCGAGGTGATGGATGCCTGTAAATTCCCTATTTTCACCGTGCCCATCGGCATGCCTGACGTGGGTTTGACCGACATCACCCATGTGGCGTTTTTCTCCAACCTTGTCCAGCAGGATTTGATTTCGTTTGACCGCTTCGCGCGCTTGTTCAATATGCGTGGCGTGGAGATTACCATTATCCCCGTGGTCGATAAGAAAGAGCGCCGGCTGGTGGACCAGTCATTGCAGCAACTGGTGAAATATTGCCGTGACCACTATCCCGAGTGTACCTTCAAGACCAAGCGCATTGCAGCCAAGACCTTTATGGACAGCTTTGCTCAATTCGCCAAAGACGAGAATATCCAGCTCATCGCTGTCCCCAACAAGAAATCCAGCATCTTCTCGCGTCTGTTCAACCCCAGCATCGCCCACCGTGTCCTGTTCCAGACCGACACACCGATGCTTGTCGTTCCCGTGTAATACATTATTCCGTTAGGGCTCCCCATGCAGCAATTCCAGTCCAAGCCCCATTATGATATCCTTGACGGGTTGCGCGGTGTCGCAGCCCTGATGGTGATTGTATATCATGTGTTTGAGTGTTTTGACTGGACACCTGTTCCCCACGGTTATCTTGCCGTGGATTTCTTTTTTGTGCTCTCGGGATTTGTTATCGGATATGCCTATGACAGCCGCTGGAATGAGGGACTCACTGTGGGGAATTTTTTCAAGCGTCGCCTCATTCGCCTGCATCCGATGGTTGTTATCGGAGCCGTCATTGGGGCCTTGTGCTTTTTCATGCAGGGCAGTGTCCGTTGGGACGGTTCGCATGTTTCAGTGGGGTGGGTGATGGTCGCCATGCTGATGGGGATGCTGATGTTGCCTTTATGGCCTGGAGCAGCAGCCGATGTGCGCGGCAATGGCGAAATGTTCCCCTTGAATGGACCGACGTGGTCGCTGTTTTTTGAATACATCGGCAATATACTATACGCGCTGCTACTGCGCCGCTTACCTACAAAGTGGCTGGCTGTGCTGGCTGCTGTGTCGGGCTCGTTGTTGGCTTATATTGCAGTGGGAGATGGATATCTGGGCGTGGGATGGTCGATGGATGACGGAGGCCTGTGGACGGGACTGGTACGCATGCTGTTCCCTTACACAATGGGTATGCTCATGGCACGGGTGTTCCGTCCGTTGAAAGGAGTAGGGGGGACTTTCTGGTTGTGTGCTGTCATTATTTTCCTGGTGGGTTGCCTGCCGCTCACGTTTGGCGACTTGCAGCCATGGCAGAATGGCTTGTATGACGCTTTGTGTGTCATTCTGGTGTTCCCGTGCCTTGTGTGGCTGGGAGCGTCACAGTTGACAGTTGGTGACATCACGCGCCGCGTGAGTCATTTCTTGGGAGAACTGAGTTATCCGCTATATGCTGTCCATTACCCCTTGATGTATCTCTTCTATGCCCACATCGGCTTTGACGGCAATCTCGTGCCTATTGCCAGAATGAATGACGTGTGGCCTGTTGCCATTGCTCTGCCCGTGGCTTGCATCCTGCTGGCATGGCTCTGCTGGCGCTTCTACGACCGCCCCGTGCGCCGCTACCTCATGAAAGCAAGCAGGATAAATAGCTAGGACGACAAAATAAGGCAAGGTCGTCCGTTGTCAAAGAATCGTTGTCAAAGTTGTTTTTTAGTGTGTACACATTTTTGTACACATTTTCGTGTAGACCACTGTGGGCCATTATTTCGTGAATGCCATGAGGATGGTCCAGCACAGGGCGAGCAAGGCGAACAGTGACGAAAGCGCGTAGAGCTGGCGACGGATGTAACGGCGTTCGGGACGCATAAAACTGCCCCTGGTGAACGTGAAGGCCACCATGAACAGGAAACAGTCGTCCACATAGCCCACGACGCCCTTGTGGTCAAAGTCGCCGGGCCACACCAGATAGGCGATGGCCGCCACCATCAGCACGATACCAATCACGCGGCACGCCTTCAACTGTGCACTAACGGGCATTTTCTCTTGTTTCTCTTTCTTCTCCATATTCCTTATCAATTATTAGTTGGTATTTCTGAATTAATCTTGGAAAAACGTTGAAAATCGGGAGTACTACTCCGCATTCTCATTGAAAATTAGTCGTGTAAACGTCGGCAGAGCCGACGTCCACTGGACAAGGCACCGCGGTCGAGGTTTACTTGGGCTGTTCCACGCCCTTCATTGACAAGGCGATGCGGCCACGGTCGTGGTCGATGTTGGAAACGACGACACGAACGTGCTGATGGACGTGGACTTGTCGTGCAGCTGGGATGCCACGTTGAGGCATCTGTGAAACATGGACGAGGCCGTCCTTGTGGATGCCCAGGTCAACAAAGGCGCCGAACTGCGTCACGTTGGTGACAATACCGTTCAATTCCATGCCTTCGCGCAGGTCCTTGATGTCGTTGACGTTCTCGTCAAATTCCCATACCTGAACTGTCGAGCGTGGATCGCGTCCGGGTTTTTCCAATTCACTCATGATGTCGCGCAGGGTGGGCTCACCCACGTCCTTGGACAGGTAGCGTTGCAGGTCGATTTTTTCTCGCTGTGCCTTGTCCTTAATCAGGTCGGCGATACTGCATCCGCAGTCATGTGCCATTTGCTCCACCAGGGCATAACGCTCGGGGTGGACGGCACTGTTGTCCAGCGGGTTGTCGCTCTCGGGTACACGCAGGAAGCCTGCTGCCTGTTCAAAAGTCTTGGGACCCAGTTTGGGAACCTTGAGCAACTGGTGCCGTGATGTGAAATGCCCGTTGGCGGCACGGTAATCGACGATATTCTGTGCGAGTGTGGGCCCCAGACCGGCTATATAGGTGAGCAATTCCTTGGAGGCTGTGTTGACATTCACGCCCACACTGTTCACGCAGCTCTGTACGGTGAAATCCAGCGCTTCCTTGAGACGCGTCTGGTCCACATCGTGCTGATATTGTCCCACACCGATGGATTTCGGGTCAATCTTTACCAGTTCGGCAAGGGGGTCGAGCAATCGTCGCCCGATGGAAACGGCACCGCGCACGGTCACGTCCTTATCGGGGAACTCGTCGCGGGCAATCTTGCTGGCGCTGTAGATGGATGCACCGTTCTCGCTCACGACAAACACGTCGATATTGCGGCGGTAACGGATTTTCTTCAGGAAACGCTCGGTCTCACGGCTTGCCGTACCGTTACCGAGGGCGATAGCATCAATTTTGTAGGCCTCGGTCAGCGTTTGTATCTTTTTGGTCGCTCCGGCAATGTCGTTGTGCGGTGCGGTGGGGTAGATAACGTCGTTGTGCAGCAGGTTGCCCTGCTCGTCAAGGCAGACCACCTTGCAGCCTGTGCGGAATCCCGGGTCAACGGCCAGCACACGCTTGCGGCCCAACGGCGGCGCAAACAGCAGCTGACGCACGTTTTGGGCAAAGGTCTCAATCGCCTCATCGTCGGCTTTCTCCTTGGCTGCTGAGGCGAATTCTGTTTCAATCGACGGCTTGACCAGGCGCTTAAAGCTGTCCTCGGCAGCTTCCTCGACCAGTTGCGATGCCTCGCCGTTGCCCTTGACTACGATGCGGGCGATGTTGTCGAGTGTGCGATCATCGTTGATTTCGATGCCCACCTTAAGGAAACCTTCTTTCTCGCCACGGCGGATGGCCAGCAGCTGGTGGCTGGACACGCGCTTGAGCGGCATTGAGTACTCATAGTAGTTCTCATAGTTGCGGCCCTCAATCTCTTTTCCCTTGACGTAGTGGGACACCAGTCGCGCGTCATACTTGAACCCGCGTCTCACGGTGTTGCGCACTGCCTCGTTCTCGCTTACCCACTCGGCGATTATGTCTTGGGCCCCGGTGATGGCGGCATCGGTATCGGGCACCTTATCGCCGTCAACAAACTGTCGGGCACGCTCCTCAATGTTGCCGCCGCGCTGTGCCATGATGATTTTGGCGAGCGGTTCCAGACCCAACTGGCGGGCAGCCTCGGCGCGGGTCTTGCGCTTGGGTTTAAAGGGCAAGTAGATGTCCTCCAGCATGTTGGCATCCCAGCAGTTGTTGATGCGGTCGGCCAGCTCGGGTGTGAGTTTGTCCTGCGCCTCGATGGTCTTGAGGATGGTGGCGCGGCGTTTCTCCAGTTCACGGTAATAGCGCAAGCGTTGGTCGATGGACTGGATGGAAAAGTCGTCAAGGTTGCCAGTCACCTCCTTGCGGTAACGGCTGATGAAAGGAATGGTTGCTCCGTCATCGAGCAGATTGACGGTGCCTGCCACTTGGTTGATGGGTATGTTGAGCTCTTGGGAAATGAGCGTCGATAGTTTGTCGGCCATTTTTTAGTTGTCAGTTTCAGTTGTCAGTTTTCAGTCCTAACTCCTCACTTTTAGCGTTTTTTGCGAAGGGTGATAACGGTGATTTCGGGTGTGGCACCGATGCGCATGGGTGGACCCACCATGCCTGTGCCGATGTTGACATATAGCCAACGGTTACCTTCGTTGTATGCTCCGCCCCATTCTGGGTAGCGCAGGCATGCCGGCGACCAGCGCCAGTTGCCCAATGTGAGCATGATTTGCCAAGCGTGGGTGTGTCCCGCCAGCATCAGGTCGATATTGCTGTTGGTCAGCGTGTTGGCGCGCCATGCATAGGGATTGTGTTGCAGCTCGATTTTGAAGTTGCCATCATTCAGCCCGCTGTAGGCTTTGGCAAGGTTACCACGCTTTTCAAACGGATGATCGCCGAAGTTCTCGGTTCCGATGAGCACTATCTGCTGGTCGCCGCGGCGGATGATGGCATAGTCATCGTTGAGCAACCGCCAGCCCGCCTTTTCTTGCAGATCACACAGGGCCTTGCGGTCAGCGAGTTTGTCGCTCTCATTTTTCCAATTCACATAGTTGTCGTAGTCGTGATTGCCTAGCACCGAGAACACGCCGTCGGACGCATGCAACTGAGCCAGCAGGTCACGGTAGGGTAGGGCTTCATCGGTCTTGCGGCTCACAAGGTCGCCCGTGAAGCAAATCATGTCAGGATGCAGGTTGTTGATGGTCTGTATCTGCCGCTCGACAATGGCAGTGCGTCCGTTGTAGGTGCCCAGATGGGCGTCGCTCCACTGCACGATGCGGTAGCCGTCGAAGGCGTCGGGCAAGCGGTCAAATGCCAGTTCCACCTCTTTCACCTCGATTTTGCCAGGCGTGACGATTGCTCCCCACCACATCACGCCGAACACAAGTGCCGCGACAACAAAGGCGCACACCGTCATCCACCGTTGCCTGATGAGCCGTCCGATGCCATATATCAGCGTTCCCAGCGCTACGGGCGCTAGAATGGCAAAGAATGTATAGAGCATGTATTGTCCCGCGACGAAGGTGCTGTTGGAGGTCGTGGCATCGCTCAGGGGCATGACGGCTACACCGGTAGCAAGTCCGGCGGTGAATATCGTCAGCAGGGCGTTGAACCATGAGGACCAACGGTATCCGGTGCGACGCAGCCGTCGGCAGATATAAACGTCCATGGCGATGCAGAGCACCGCCACGACGATTAATCCTAACCAGTGAATTTTCATCCTTTTTTAGCTTTCAGTTGTCAGTTTTCAGTTGTCAGTTTAACTTCTAACTCCTAACTCCTAACTCCTAACTTAACTAATTACTTGGTTGCTTCCAGGTAGTTGCTCAGCGGGTTGCTGTACATCTGCAACATCTTGTTGTACATGTAGAAACGGTCAGCTTCGCTCAACTTGATGCCCTCGGTCTTGTCAATCTGGCTTGAGAGGTACTGTTCGAATGCCTCGCGTTCCTCCTGCGTGTATTTGTCGGCAAAGTGCTTGTCGTCAAACAGGATGTCATGTGCGATGTAGTTGGTCTTGTAAATCTTGTAGTTCTGATGGATGGCGTGGTCGATGATAGCGCACACGCGGTCCACCTCGAGGAACTTGTCGAGGCCCTCGGGAATATTGTCCAACTCCTCGTTGATGCAGGGTGTGAAGGCATAGTGCACCTCGCCCTTGTGGCCGATGATGCCGGTCTTCATGCTGATGAGGTCATCCTCGGGCGCCTTGCGCCAGTTGGGATTCTTGCTCTTGCACAGGAATTCCTTGGCCTTGAGGTAGTCGTTCGGGTCATACTCATAGCTGATGGAGATGGGTGCGATGTTCAGTTCCTTGAGGCTCTCGATGAACGACTTGTCGCGGTTGCCGTAGGCGAGCATCTTGATCAGGCTCTCCTGTGTGCGGTCGTTGCTGTCCTTGCAGCGGCCCTCGCGCTGGGCAATCCACAGCGAGGAACGCTTCTGCTCGACGGCAAAGTGCATGTATCCCGATAGCTGCACGGCGGCAGTCAACGTCTGGATGCGGCCCAGGTTGCGCTTCACGATAAAGCTCTTGTTCATGCGCACCAGTTTGGTAATCCAGTCATAGATGAGCAGGTTGTTGCCGATGGCGATTTCGCACGCGTCGCGGCCGCCCTTGATGAGCAGGTAGCTCAGCTGTGCCGAGTCGAGCACGATGTCGCGATGATTGGTGACAAAGGTGTAAGGCACTTCCTTGTCCAGATTTTCGGTACCGCTCGTGGTGAGCGTCGTGCCCGTCTTGGCCATCAGACCCTCGATAAAGGGCTTCATCACCTTGACCTGGAACTCGTGTTTGGAGTTGATGCCCAGCAGTACATGCTTGAGCTCAGAGTACTTGTAGTTAGGCAATGCCATAGCCACAATTTTTTGGAAACCGGGCTCTTGAACCAGGATGGTCATTGCAGTCTGGAAATCCTTGTCAGGAATCGGGCAGATGTCCTGATACTCCACAGGAATGGGAATGTTCTCGTTCTCTATCATAGTGGTTTGAGTGATTTTATGGAGACGCCTCAACGCCCCGCAGGTTAGTTTCATTCTTCTTTAACCCACAAAGATAACATTTTTCCACAATAAATGCACCCGCCCAACACAATTTTTACAAGAAAACCCAAGAAATAAGGGTAAATAACAGCCCCCAGCATCCAGACCGCACATTGCCCATCGTCGATCGCATCATCCCCAAATCGGTGTTCTCTCATCTTCCAGAATCAGGAGAAAAAGAGCGCATGGCGCCAGGTTTGGGCATTGCAAACATGAAAATAGAGGACAGACTTCATAATAATTCCAGATTCTATTCGTTATATTCATAATTAACTTGAATATCTAGGAGAAGAATCATTATTTTAACACTAACAAAAAATGGATTTTACTATGAAGAAGATGCTGTTGCTTTTGGCCGTTGCATTGACAATGCCTTTTGTTTTCATTTCATGCGATGACGACAAAAACGAACCTGTGGTTCACGATAATCATGAGTATGTTGACCTGGGCCTGCCCAGCGGAACGCTGTGGGCGACGTGCAACGTTGGCGCCGACTGTCCCGAGGAATATGGCGACTACTTCGCTTGGGGCGAGACCACACCCAAGGATGTTTATGAATGGCAAAACTACAAGTTGGCGCATTGGGTCTATGACACCATTAGCGATCATTTTTATCATCTTGTGGAAGAGAGGTGGTTTAAGTACTCTAATTGGAGTTGGATAAATAATACTTCGGTCGAGGGAGATGGCAAGACAGAGCTTGAACTTGAAGACGATGCAGCATACGTGAACATGGGTTCTAACTGGCGCATGCCGACACTGGAACAGTTGCAAGAGCTGGTGGAAAAATGCAACTGGGAACGGACTCAGAAAAACGGAGTGAATGGTTATTTGGTAACCGGTCGCAATGGCAAATCCATATTCCTTCCCGCTGCAGGCGGCCGCTCAAGTCGTCTCTATCACGATGGCAGGTGCGCCTACTATTGGTCACGCACACGCTGCTCCAGCGACAAGCTCACTATCGAAGCGGCAGACCAGGGCGACGCCTATATCCTGTTCTTTAATGAATGGGGTGAACAGGAGATATGGTACGACAGCCGCTACGTCGGCAACACTATCCGTGCCGTACGCGCCACCCGTAAATAGAATTAAAACCGTCTTCTCAACTCATGCGCGGTTGATTACTTATACCAAAATCATAAAACTCGTGCCGAGTGCCAGCGCCTCATGAACAGAAAAAGCGTAATTAAGCGTGAGCGCTCCCCTGCTTGCAT
>JAEEGF012323924.1_pt1 | contig 17271 bp, 13 predicted proteins | sample 9134171 | NCBI WGS metagenome assembly JAEEGF01 (sample SAMN16246542, study PRJNA631951) | gut metagenome | biome: gut microbiome; feature: rumen; material: AP-attached | host: Bos | place: Iran: Karaj | collected 2018-10 | reverse complement strand
GCCCGCTCCACGGCGGTGCGAACCAGGCCGTGCTCGAAACGCTCCTGCGCATCCAGCAGAGCGGCATGACCATCGAGCAGGTGATGGACAAGGCCAAGGACAAGAAGGACCCGTTCCGCCTTTCCGGTTTTGGCCACCGCGTGTACAAGAGCTACGACCCGCGCGCCAAGGTGCTCAAGAAACTCATGTACCAGGTGTTCGAGCGCGAACACGTGCACGACCCGCTCCTGGATATCGCCATCAAGCTCGAAGAAGCCGCCCTGAAGGACGACTACTTTATCGCGCGCAAGCTCTACCCGAACGTGGACTTCTACTCGGGCATCCTCTACCGCGCGATGGGCATCCCGACGAACATGCTTACCGTGATGTTCGCCATCGGCCGCCTCCCCGGCTGGATCGCCCACTGGAAGGAAATGCACGACGACCCGAATTCCAAGATCAACCGTCCGCGCCAGATTTACGTGGGCCAGACGGCAAGGCCCTGGATCGATCGCGACAAGCGATAATTTCGTTTATATGTTATATTTCTTGTCATGAAAACCATGACAAGAAATATTTTTTTATTGACTGGTACCGTCCTCGTTTTGGGGCTTGCCGCCTGTAGTGATTCCAACAGCACCGAAACGGTGGAAATCGTCGAAGCCCCGGACACTCCCGCAGACTCCACCGAGAACACCCCCTCCGACTCTGCCTCCGACACCACCTCCACAAGCGCCTCCGACTGGGAAGCCGGCGTCGCCGTCACCTATCGTGGCCACATTAGCGCAGGGCACTACAAAGTTGGGACCGAGGTCGTTGTCCGCGAACTCGACAGCGCCCTCAAGCAAACAGGAACGGTCTACAAAACCAACATTCTGGACGACCAAGGAACCTTCACCATCGAAGACGCCAAGTTCGAGTCCCCCATGGTGAGCGTCGAAGTCTCTGGCTCCATGATGTCTGTATGCAACGAGTGGGATTACCCCAAGTCCTCTAGCTTTACCATATTGGACCTCCGCATAACGAACGCCCTCAACACCAGCAGTTTTACCGACATGCAAACCATCCGGGCCAAGTTCCTCATGGAAAAAGGCATGTCCTTCAAGGAAGCCCGCGCCCAGGCGGCAAAGGAACTCAAGGAAATTTTGCTGATGGAAGAACTCCAGGAGGACTTCGAAAGCATGAACTTCGCCGACTCCAACGAGAACAACTACTACCTGCTGGCCGCTGAAGTCCTGTTCACCCCACTTGGTTCTCTAAACGAGGGCGACAAGCCCTACAGCGGAGCCTTTACCAAAGACACCATCGTTCTTTCCAGTCTCTACACCATGTGGAACTGGGCATACAGCGAAGCCACCGACCGCGACTGTTTCAAGCTCTCTGAATACTCAAAAAAATGGGGCTACCAGGTGAAGCTCAAAAAGGCGAAGGACTTTTTGGACTCACTCTGGAAGGTCAAGCTGAACCTGGGCACCTGCGATAGCGACAACCGGGGCAAGTACAAGGAATCCGCCAGTTCGCCCATCTACGGGAACAAGCAGTTTTTCCGTTGCGATTCCACAGGGTGGGCTCACGAAGAAATCTGCTCCAATGTGGACTTCGCCACGTTCTTAAACGAGGCCCCGGCAGACCCTACGCAACTGCTCAAGAGCGAGAACTGCAAAGACACCTATTATTTCTACAAGAACGATGAGTGGCACAAGGCCCAGCAGGTGGACATCGGGCTCAAGAGCGCCTGTGTAGACAAGAACATCGGCGAAGTCCGCTTTAGCGGTAAAATGTGCTACCAGTGCGAGAGAAGTGGTTGGCTCGAACTGACCAAAGACGAATGCGAGGCAAAGCGGGCTACATGCACCAAGGACGGAGAAGTCTTTACCGGCGAATCCAGCCCCACCACCAAGTTTGTTTGCGAAGGCGATACCGCCCGCCAGTTCACTGTCAGGGAAACGGCACTAGACAAGCCCTGCACCAAGGCCTCGCCCAAGGACACCATCAAGATGGGCTACACCCTGTTCGTTTGCGATGCGGGCTCCTGGAAGTTCACCTCGGGCGACTCCGCAGCCAACGCCCTCATAGACGAACGCGACGGCAAGGTCTACCGCACCACCGGCATCGGAAACCAGCGCTGGATGGCCCAGGACCTGGACTTTGGCGACAGCGCCGCCTATCCGAACCTCAAGGGCAACATTTTCTCTACCAACAGCGACCCCATTTTGCAACTCGAAAGCCCCGGCACCCTCTACAACTGGAACGCCGCCATGAACGTGGCCACCGATTCCGGCTGGAGAGCCCCGAGCGATTCCGAAAAGGTGCACGGGATTTGCCCCGAAGGCTACCACATCCCCTCGATGGCAGAGTGGGACACCCTATTTGTTTTCGCCCAAAAGTACAAGGTGTCTAACACCGTTGGGGCAAGCCTCCGCGGGAAATCGCACTGGAACTACGACCCGTTCGACAAGAATTACAACAACGACGACTTCAACCTGTCTCTGGACGGGACGGGCGTCGTCGGCAAAGACAACAAGTATTCCGCCAACGAAGGCATAGCCTACCTGTGGACCACGGAGTCCGACACCTCAGGTTTCTCGTTCAAGTACATGACCCTGAAGGACGCCGAAATGACAAACATCAAGTACAGTTCGCCCAAGGTCAAGGCGGCCATCCGATGCGTAAAGGACTAGGGGGTAAAAATGAAAAATTCAAAATGCACAAACGCTTTCGCAAGCCTCATGGCGGCCTCTTTCGCCGGCGCCATCGCCCTTAGCGCCTGCAGCAACGACACCATATCCACCGACCGCATCGAGGGCCCCGTCAGCGAAGATTCCACGGCGGATTCCAGCAAGGACACCTCCAAAGCCGAATACAAGACATACGACGTTGCCATCGCCATCCAACGTCTAAAATTCAAAGACGAAACCGCCATCCTGTACGAGCTGGACGAATCGTTCGACTTGACTGGGAGGGAGTTCACCGAAAAAAAAGAAACCGACTCCACGTTCCTCTTTGAGGGAATCAAGCTCCGCTCGCCCTACGCTTTCATCAAAATCTCCGGGAAGGTCCAAAGCACCTACTATGGCGATGGTTACACGTCCAGCGTCATCCCCTTCGTAACCATAGTCGCCAACCTGGATAAGCAGCCCATTATGCCTTCGCAGTTGACCACCATCGAGGGCGAACTGTTAATCCAGAACCTTAAAAAAGGTGTCCCTTACGACTCCGCACTGGCATTGACCCGGGAGAGCATCCAAAAGGCCTACCTTCTCAAAGACAAGGTAGATTCCAAGGAATTTGCGGATTTCTTTGAATGTTACTTTAACTACACCGGCACTTGGCACGACTCCACGTTCACCAAAGAGGGCGAATGGAAAAACGACTCCGTTAAAGCCATGACCGCATTGCGCCACCGCGAATTGAACGACATGCAAATCAAAAATGGTTGCTTCGAAAAGAGCATCGATTTTTTTGGCGACGCATTCAAACTGGGTCCCTGTGGCAAAGACAACATAGGCGTAATCAAAAAGAACGAGTTGCCCTACGGAGCCATCAAAAACCAGCACCTTTACTGCTCTCAAGATTCAGGGTGGCTCGAAATGCCCCTTTCTTACAATGACACCGTGGGCTGGGAACCCGGCCATGACGGCGAGATCCGCAAAGGCGACTACCTCAAAACTTCCTACTACATTTACGACTCCCTCTACGGCGGCTGGGTAGATTTTTTTGATCCTGACACAGCCAAGGGGCCTTGCGTCACCAGCAACAAGAATGAAATCAAGAGCACTCCGCAGGGTTACTACTACTGCAACCCCGTCCGCGACACAACAAGGATCGTCAACGTTTGGTCTTTCATCTATGTAATAGAAACGGCGCTCAAAGAAGAAAAACTCTGCAACAGCAAAAACGTCATCCTTACAGTATTGCCCGACTCGGGAACAATCCAGTTCTGCGACAGCAACGCCACGCGGGACACCACCCGCGAGCTCAGCCTTCTGGAACAGGAACGTCAAGTTACCCAGTGCGGCACAAGCGACACCCTGGTACGCGGCTCCATCGACACGACCAAGTGGTACTTCTGCACCGGCGGGGAGCTCAACAACGCGGGCGAACTGGAGCGCACCATCGGCAGAATCTGCAAAAAGGGCAACGAAGGCTACGCCCAGGTCAACTACTCCCTGTACTACTGCAACGGATTCTCCTGGAAACTTTCTGCCGATTCCATGATCGTGGACTCCTTCATCGACGCCCGTGACAGTTCCACCTACATGACCATCGGCATCGACAGCCTCATCTGGATGTCCCATAACCTGCGCTTCAAAACGGATTCCAGCTGGTGCTACGCCGACACCACCGTAGACTGCGAAACCTACGGCCGCCTTTACCGCTGGGAAGACAACATCAAGCTAAAAAAGGACATTTGCCCCGAGGGCTGGCGCCTCCCCACGGTCACCGAATGGGAGAACACCGCCGCCTTCGGCAGGTCCTGGTACCCCAAGGAACCAGATTTCAAGATTTTCGGTTCCACCAGCGGTTGGATTCAGGGTTCCCTGGATCCCCATGGCAAGGACCTCATCGGCTTTAACGCGTACCCCGCCGGAAGCCGCAACGCCAACGGCAACTTCAGCAACATCACCGAGAGCACGCAGTTCTGCACAGCAGAAGAGGACAATGACGGCAACCCGACATTCTTTATGCTGACCCGCCAAAACAAGGAGGGTTTCTTGGCAAAGACCAGCCGCAAAGCCATGTCCTGCAGCATCCGCTGCGTCAAGGAATAAAATCCGGCGCAAGCCCGTAACCATAAGACGACTCGTATTAACGAGTCGTCGTTGCGAGAGCGAATGCCAACAAGCATCCCTGCCTAAATAGGCCTGAGCTGCCTTTACCGGAGCCTTCTTAAACCCGTCGGCATCTTAACCTCTTCGCCTTCTTCCTGCAGCAGGTAGATATTGTCGAGGCTGATGAACCCCTTGCCGCTATAACGGCCGCGGAAGGCGAAGTTCTTGATTTGCGTGGGGTCGAGCTGCGGGATAGTCTTGCCCCAGCCCTCTTGCGACATGTTCTCCCAAATGAGGGTGTCGCGTACCCAGTTGCCGTGTGTGTTCTTGAGCCGCACCATAAACTCGTCGTAGTCCTTGACCTGCTCGCTCATGATCTGCAGTTCCACGTAGCCATCGGGATTGTTGTGCGAGGTCGCGTAATCGAACACGATGCCCACCGACTTCTTGACCGCCTCGGGCAGCACGTAGTAGGCGCCGCTGTAGTTGGGCCAGCCCTGACCCTCAGGCTGTTCAATCACAAAATTGTGGCGCATATAGCCGCCCAGTGGAGGGTTCCCGTTAAACACCTTGCCGTCCATGCTCGTCGCGTTGTCGCCGTTCACCACGGGGAACCAGCTTACGGCATCGGTGCCGTTGTCAAAGTTCTCCATGACACTTGTGGTGCGGTACTTGCCGCGCACGCGGAACGGCATTTTGTACGTAATCGACTTCTTGCCCATAGCGGAGAGCGTCACCTTCGCCTCGCGCGCGGCAAGGCGAGTGCCCTCGGGTACGGCCACCTTCACATGGAAACTCTCAATGGAGGCGTTCCAAAGGCCGTCATCGGGAGTGATGTACTTGGTGAAGGTGCCGCCGGCCTTGCCCCAGTCGGGGATTTGCAGCATACCGCCGGTCAACTGCCCGTTCTCCTGGGTCGCCGTCATAAAGATGTCCAGGGTGTCGCCCACCAAAAGCACCTTCTTTTCGAGGGCAGCGGCAACCACCTGCGGTTCCGCAACAGCCGCGGCACGCGGGTTGATTTGCACCACGGCAACGCCAAAGGCGGGCACGGTCACGTCGCGGGACTTGGACGGGTTAATACGGCGCCCGCTCGGGCCCATCTTGGGGTACGGAAACGCGTCCTTCTGGTCGCCCTGCCACTTGAACTGGTCCGCGCCAAACACGTCCACCTCGGTACGCACCAAATCGTTGGCGCCGCTCTTGCGGTCCACCTGCACCACCTGCGGCGCATCGGTCATGTTCACCAAAAGCACGCGGGCGCTGTCGCCCTTGCTAATGGCGTACGCCTTCACGTTCTCAGTAGTCGAGGCCGCGGGCACCACGGCAAAGCCATCCTCCAAAAAGCGCTTGAACATCATGTACACGCCAAAGTACTCGGCGGTGGGCTCCAAGCTCTTCCAGCGGTTCCACGAGCCCTCCTTCAAAAGCGCCGTCATGCTGATGGTGCCCCAGGTTTCGTCCGGGCCCTTGAAAATGCTGCCGAAGGCGTCCCAGGGGAGCACCTGCAGGCGGTTTCCAAAGCGCACCGCGTATTGCGCAAAGATGTTCGCGACTCCCGCCGCCTGCGGGTAGTCCATCCACCACTGGCTTCCCTGCACCGAGGTACTGAACTCCGAGAGGAATATGCGGCGTTCGCCTTCCAGGTACCGCTTCATCCAGCTATCGAGCGTATCGAGGTTGTGGCCCACGTCCAGACTCGCCTTGAGCATATCCGCGGGGTTCAGGTTGTCGGGCGCCCAGTACGGGTAGGTGTGCATGTCCAAAACGTCCAGGTAGCGTTTGCCGTCCTTCTTCTCGGCCTCGCCCACAATGCGCAAGAATTCCGCCATCCAGAAGTTGCCATCCAAAAGGCCGGCCCCTTTCTCACGCATCTTGTGCGTGCTGAAGAGCGGACCGTGTATCAGTATCGTCGGGTCCTCGCTCTTCAGGGCACGGGCATATTCCAGGAACCTGGTCGCGTATTGCCGTGCCGAAAGGGGCCCGGACTCTTCCCACTCGCCGTCCAGTTCGTTGCCAATCTGCCAGTTCTTGATGTTGTACTTTTTTACTTTGTTCGCATAACGGAGCCAGGCGACCGCCTCTTTTACGTTGCCCGTGCCCGCGTTCACGCAAATCACTGCGCGAGGCGCCAGTTTCGCGGCCTCGCCCTCGGTCGCGCCGTAATTCGGGAAAGCCTTCATGTAGTCCATGAAAGTCTCAAAATCCCACTTGATGTCGGTCCAGTCGGTACGTGCGCGGTCCCCCTTCCTGGTGGACATCGCAAAAAACTTGTATTCATTGCCCGAGAGCAGGTCCGAACCCTCGCCATATAAACGCATCTCCGAAATCTGCACGCCCGCGCTCGGCAAGTCCTGCGTCTTGAAACGCACCGCCAGGTAGCGCGCCCTCACGTCCGCAAACTTGTACTTGGAAGTCGAGCCCGCGACCTTCACCGTGCCCACCGGTTTCAGTTTGTTCTCCAGATTCTGGTGCACACCGGGGTACGGCGCGTAATCTTCGGTCCAATAGGCGAGCTCAAACGCCTTGGGGCGCAGCTTGCCCCAGTCAATCGCGATGGAGTCGAGCGCCTTTTTTTCGCGGAACTCGATCACCACCCAGGGAGGGTCCGCCGGGTCAAGGATCTCGCCCCACCAGATGGTCGAGGAGTCGCCGTCCGATAGGTGGCTACGACGCACAAAGCCCCAGTTATCCTTGGTCGTGCCGCGATAAATCGTCTCGCCCAAAAATCCGCGTGCCCACTTGGTCTCGTCGGCCACCCACACGCCCGTCTCGTCGTACTTGCCGATTCCGTTCCAGTGGTAGTCGTTGCTCAGGCTCCCGTTGGGGAAGCGGAAAAAGTTGTAGCCGCCGTCCACCAAGGCGTCCTTCATGTCGTCATAACGGCTGGGCGGGTTCCAAATCGCCAGGTCCGCACCCATCATGTGGTCCTTGCTGATGACGATGCCCGGCTGGGTATCGTCCACCGTGATTACGTTCTGTGCCGCAAAGCCAGGCACCGTGGCAGCCGCCAAAATGGCGAGGGAAATTAACTCAATGGCTCGAATCATGCATACCTCAAAAAAAACACTCTGTAAATATATATTCAACGTGGCTTTCAACGGCCTGCAAACTGGTCGCCAAACTTGAGTTCAGTTTCCTTGGCGCCGTTCAAGTTCACCAGGCGTTCCGGCTCAAAAACGAGGTCTCGGGCAACGCCCTCCCTTAGAGACTCCAGGTTGTCGAAAAACTCCCCGGCAGTACCGCTCCTGAGCAATGTCTGCCGAATATCCATCGCCGACTCCGAGAACCCCTTGCATAGCCTCGCGGCAAGCTGTTTGAGCCTCCCGAGCGCCCCGAGTTCGGTCACCCCGTCCTCCATCTTGAACCTGTAGTAAAGCGGGAACACGTCCAGCGCCTCGGTCGCCGTCATCACCCGCGCGGGCTTACCTTCCCAAGCATCGGCGATCTGCCCGAATATCCACGGGTTGTGCATGGCGCCGCGGCCAATGGACACGCCGGACACACTGTAGTTTTCAATCCGTTCACGGGCGACCTCCACGCTGTTCACGTCGCCGTTCCCGATTACGGGAATCTTCGCGGCTGCAGCGACTTTCCCAATCCAGTCCCAATCGGCGAGGCCATTGTAGCCCTGCAGGCGGGTGCGTCCGTGCACCGTGAGCATCTCCACGCCCTCGCCCTCCGCGATTTTCAAAGTCTCCATCACGTTGATGCTATCGCTGTCCCAGCCAATGCGACATTTGAGGGTCAGGGGCAAGTTCACATGCCCCTCCGTCGCCGAGGCGTCCAGCGCCGCGCGCACGTCGTGCAGAATCTCCTGCAGGCGCGGCAGGTCCCGCAACAGCCCCGAGCCGCTCCCCTTGCCCGCCACCTTGGGCGCCGGGCAGCCCGCGTTCACCTCGATGTAGTCCGGATGCAGTTCCTCGGCAATCTTTTTGGCCGCAGCCGCCATGCGGTCGGGATAGCGTCCGAAAATCTGCACCCCAAAGGGCCGCTCTTCGGGGAAAAACTTCAGCTGCTTATGCCCTTCTACCCGGAACGCCGCGTCGCCGTCCGTGGGCACGAACTCCGAAACCAGGAGCCCCATGCGGTCGCCCGAGAGCACCCGGCACAGCCTGCGGAAGGGCGCGTCGGTCACCCCGTCCATCGGGCTTAATATGGTGTTGGGGAACACGTCCAAGTCGCGTAACTTGAACTTTACCCGCCTTGGAATACGCCCGTTTTTTAAACTTTCAACATTTTTCAACATTCAAACCACATTTATCCACAAAATGTCCTCAGCGAGAGCCCGAAAAATTTATTTAATTTTAAAAAGAACCCTACTCTAACTCTATGTTAAACTTATATTTAAGCCATCAAGAAAAATATTAACCCAGTGTTTTTATTGTGCCTAATATAACAAAACAGTATCTTATTCAAGAAATCGCCAAGTCCACTGGATTTGTGCGCAACGATATTAAAACCGTCGTCGAACAGTTCCTCGGCCTCGTCGGAGAAAAACTCATCGACGGCAACACCATCGAAATCCGCGGTTTCGGCACCTTCGCCTGCAAGCCGCGCAAAGCCCGCCCGGCCCGCAATCCGCGCACCGGCGAGACCGTCCTCATCGAAGAGCGCATGGTGCCCACCTTCAAGTTCAGCAACGACATCAAGGACAAGATCAACGGCTTCGACACCATCCTTGCCGACGCCGAAGTCGACACCGAGGCGAGCGAACCGGTTGTGGTGGATGCCCCGACCGACACCGAGTCCCGCTAGTCCGCAACAAAGCTTTGGATAGAGAACAGCCCGACATCTGAGGATGCCGGGTATTTTTTATGGACAGTCTTCAGTACATCAACAATTAAAAAGACGCAACTTCTGCGTCTGTCAAAAAACGCCAGCCACCCTTGCCGAGCGTCGGGTCCAATTCCAAATTGCCAATCGAAATGCGCGTGAGAGTCTCCACGTGGTTCCCCACCGCGGCAAACATGCGGCGCACCTGGTGGTACAGCCCCTCGCCAATGGTAATCACCACGGAGCCCACCTCCTCCTCGATGGCGCGCGCCAGCACCGGGCGGCGTTCGTCCTTGAGCATCACGCCCTTCAAAAGTTCCGCCTTTTGCGCCTCGGTAAACGGGCGGGCGAGCGTCACGCGGTAGCGCTTGAGCACGCCCTTTTTGGGGCTCTCAATTTTGTGGATAAAGTCGCCCTGGTTGCTCAGCAAAATGATTCCTTCGGAATCGGCGTCGAGCCTGCCCACCGTCTGGATTCCCATGGCGGTAAAACGGTCGGGCAGCAGCGAAAAAACCGACTGGTGGTCGCGGGCGTTGTGGCTGCACTCCACGTCCTCGGGCTTGTGGAGCATCACGTACAGTTTTTCGACCGTGGACACTTCCTCGCCGTTCACGGTAATTGCCGCCGGGCGTTCCGCAAACTCCATAAAGGGGTCCTCAACCACCTGGCCATCGAGTTCCACAAGGCCCATGCGCACCAAGGCGCGGGCTTCCTTGCGGCTGCCAAAGCCAATGGAGGCAAGCAAACGATCCAAAGTCAAAGCGGGCATCACTCCTCCACAATCCAGCCGAGAATCTTTTTACGGATGTACCCCAGCTCGGGCATTTCACCCGTCTTAAAGTAACGGGCGCGACGCCGCCAAAACAAGAATAGCAGCACACCCACATAATAAACGAGCATCAAAAGGAGCACCAGAACGCGGCACAGGTTCAGGCGCGAGAGAATCGCCCCCTGCGCATGCAGTTCCCTTTCGTGCGTCCAGTCCATGCGAAAATCCCACGCCCCGAGGTACGGGAATCCCTTGAGCACGCCGTTGAGCGCGGCCCCGTAGCCCATGATCTGGTAGTCGGCGCGAATTCCCTCCACATAGCAATCCACAAACTGCAGGCCCAAGGTCTTCACCAAAAGCAGCAGCGCCCCCTTCAGGTAGCGGAACGCGCGGGCATCCAGTTCCGGCGTCAACACGATAGTCCAGAATTCCTCGTCCGTCAGCTTGCGCTTTTCCTTTTTCCCAGGCGCAGATTCTTTTGCAGAGGCGGGCTCCGGCGCTTTTTTCCCGGAATCCGGAGCATTCTTCACAGGTTCCGGCGCGCTCTCCTTAGCGGGTTCGGTAGGCTCTTGTTTTTTGACGGGCTCTTGTTTTTTTGAGGTCCCGGCCTTGGGCTGCCTCCCGTTAGAGTCTACCGGCTTTGTGGCCACATACGTCGGCATGTACGCCTCGTCAACGTCGTCATCGTCGTCCACGTCGGCGTCCGCATCTTTTTTCACATCCTTGACGGAGTCTTCTTTTTTCTCGTCCTTGGCAGGCTCTTCCTTTTTCCACTTCTTTTCGCCGGTCCACAAAAGTTTTTTGTACAAAAACAAACGCGCCAGCGCGCCCTTCTCCCCCGCTTCAAAGTCCAGCCTGAACGGGACGGGGAAAAAGAGTACCACCAGCGCTAAAACGCAGACGACGACCAGCAGCCAAAAAAGGACGCCACCCATCTACTTCTCGGCTTCGTCAGCCTTTTTGCTAATGATGTCGATGAGTTCGGCAAAGCTCTTGGTCTTGAGGATCTGGCCGAACTGGTCCTTGTAATTGCGAGCCGTCGAGAGGTCGTCAATCACCAGGTCCCAAGCCTTCCAGTTGCCGTTCACCACACTCATCTTGTATTCGAGCACCGACTCCTTGCCCTTGTACCACAGGTGCGCCACCACGCGGGCCTCGTCGGCGCCCTTCATTTTGGCGGGTTCGTAAACAGTGGAATCGGCGCGGTAGAGTTCCAGGCGCTTGGCGCTGGAATTGCGCACCATGCGCTGGAATTCGGCAACGAACTTCTTTTGCGAGGCCTCGTCCTGGGCCTTCCAATCGCTAGACGAGAGGGACTTTTTCGCAAGCAGTTCAAAGTCGAACGAATCGTTCAAAAGCGACTTCACGCGCTCCGTCTCCTTGGCGTTGCGGCTCGACTTCTTGATGAGCGCCTGCAGTTCCGCGTCCTTCTTTTTGATAGCGGCCACAGGGTCATCTGCGGCAAAGGCGACCAAAGACGCGCAGGCAACAGCAATCATTAACTTCTTAAGCATAGCACTCTCCCTATTTTACATACTTGGATTGGAACTCGGCCAGCGACATTCCCATCTTGGCGATCAGTTCTGCAAACTGGACGTTGTAGTTGCACACGGCAAAGTAATAATCCTTTTGCAGGGTCACGTTCTGGGTGTACGCCGAGACCAGCGCCCCCGTCTTGGACTTGTCCAAATCGTACTGCATGGCGGCACCCTTCAAAATGGCTTCCGAAGCCCGTAGGCTCTCCTTGAGGGCATCCATTTTCTCCCGCGCCGCCTCCACCTGGTAGTATTGTTCCTCGGCCTTGGCAATCAAGCCGTCGGCGGCGTACTTGTCCTTGAGCTGCAGCCCGCGATACTCGGTGCGGGCGCTGCGGAAATCTTCCCAGTACTTCCAAAAGTTCAGGCGGTAGCGGAGCCCAATGCCAATCAGGCCGTCCAGCTTGTTCACGGCGTCCTCGGCAAAGGCGTCCTTCTGCATCACGCTGCGGTTGCCCGCCCAGCTCTTTACGTACTCGAACTCGCCCATAATAAAGAACTCGGGCGCAAGCTTCGCCTCGGCAAGGTCCATTTGCGTGCGGCGCGCCAAAAGCCCAGCCTGCAGTTGCTTGAGTTCGGGGTGGTTCTGCAGAGTCAGGTTGCGCACCTCGTCCAAAAGCGGGAGCGGTTCCGGCCGCGGCTGCAAAACAGTGTCCTCGGCGACAAACACGTCGCCGTCGTCCAAGCCCAGCGAAAAGCGGATGGCGAGCTGCACTCGTTTCATGCCAAGGTCAGCCTCGGTGACGCCCTCCTTGACCGTGTGCATTTTCGCCTTCAGGTTCAAAAAGTCCATCTGGCTCACGTTGGGGTCGTCGTCGTCCAGCGCCTCCTCCATTTGGTCGTAGGCCTTGTCGACCTGCTCCTTGGCGGCGGCGGCGAGCTTTTGCATCTCCTTGGCGAGCAAGTAATTGTAGTAGTACGTCTGGAGCTCCACGTCCTTCTTGTGGACTTGGTTCTCAATGGAGTAAGTCTTTTGCTGAAGGTCCGCCTCCAAAGCCTTTTTGCCCGCGCGGTACTGCCCCAGGTTCAGCGGTTGCACAAACTTCGCCTGCACACCCCAAAACGGGCCCATCTTCGAAAAGTCGTAGACGCTCATCGTGTCGCCCTCGCTGTCGATTTCGTCGCGAAGGCCCGGGGCGGGCCCCACCATCATCGAAACATTGAACGTGGGCAAAATCGCCTCCGCCTTCAAAGCGCGGATCTTGTTCTTTTTGGCGTCAGTCCCGTAGCGTGTTTCCGCCAAAACGGGGTCATTGTTCAAGCCCGCTTCCACAAAATGCGCACAGTCGTAGCGGACCTCGCCCGCATACGCCAAAGCGACCAGCAAAAATGGAAGAAGACTCCTAATCATCAACCTAAATTTACAAAAAAGAAAGGTGCGCCAAATCCCAATACTTTGAAATTACGCGCTCATAGTAACGCGTCGGCAAGGCTTGCCCCTTTTCGAGCATCCTGTCGACGGCCGAATGCCCCAGGTTGTAGGCGATCAAGGCGTCCTTCCAGCTGCCGTACTTGCCAATGAGGCGAATCAGGTAAGCAGTCCCCACGGTCACGTTGATCTCGGGCTTGAGCAAGTCCTCCGAGGTGTTGACGCGGAGCCCAAAGTGCTGCGCCATCTTTTGCGCAGTCTCGAGCTTGATCTGCATAAGCCCCAAAGCTCCCGACGCCTTGCCCGACTTCATGCGGCCGCGCGCATTGGGATTGCCGTGGCTCTCTTGCGCCACCACCGCCAAAATCAAGAGCGGGTCCAGCGAATACGACCGTGAAATTTGCCAAATCTGCTCGGTGAGTTTGCGGCGCGCCTCGGAATCCAACCTGTTCTTGGAGAGGTGATCCACCACCTTGTCTATTTTCACGTAATCGATGGTCCACTTGCCCCAGGTGTCCAGCTGCTCCAAGTCCCCGCGGAGTTCTGCCTCCTGCTTGGCGAGTTCGCCCAGTTCCCCGTTGCGCATGTGCCAATAGCCGACAAAAGCCGCAATCGCAAGCGTCAACGCAGCAAAAACAGCAATGGTCAACCAGGAGGAGATTTGCAGGTTATTTTTCACGACGGGTATTCTCCAGGTACTCCAAGTACGATACCCAATCTTGAATGACGCCAAAGGAACTCAGCATCGAAGTGTCTTGCACCACGCCCAGCTTGCGCAAGGGGCCAATCGACGATTCCAATTTATCGATTTCGCGAATGTAGCGATCCTTTTGACTTTGCAGCGCGATGATTTGCGCCTGCTTGTCGGCAATGTCGCGCCCTTGCGCCGCAATAATCATAAAGAGCGAAATGGCGCAGCCCACAATCATCACGATCACCGCGATGGCGACCGCCGGGCTCAAGCGGAGTCCCGTCTTTTTGCCGTAGTGAACGCCCACCTGGCTCAACTGCTTCATGAGCCCGGATTCCTTGTAAGCGGAACGGCTCTCGTAAATCTCGAAAATGTTCTTGTACTTGCTAAAGTACTCCTTTTGCTCTTCGTTGCTAAAAACCAAAATGAGCGACGAGTTCTTCGCCTTCACGCGGTCCAGCACCTCAAGGAACAAATCCAGGTACTCGTTGGTCTTAAAGCGGGCGCGCTCCACATTCAAAAAGAAAAACACGCCCGGGCCGTCGGTGAGCATCTCTATTTTTTCGCGGACGGCGGGCAACTGGAAAACGCCAAGCGAACCCGAGAGGGTTATCTCGACATCGTTGCCAAAATCTTCCACCTGGATGTTAATCAAATCTGCACTCATCGGTCATCACTTTTTTATTACAGACAAATTAACCTTAAATTCAAGTTCCTCGGTCACTTTCAAGGCCGTGCGCCAGAAGGGGTACACGCAAATACCTTGGAAAACCTCTGGAGCCGCCGACGCCGTAGCGCCGAACATGGAGCCAATAAAGAGCGACGCCGGCTTGTCGAATTTCATGTGGATGGTACAACCCAGCGCATAGTCCTTAATGGCGAGGGTCGTCGCCTCGGGGTAAACGAACGGGGCCTTCTTGTCCCACTTGACCGCTTCGCCGTCAATCGTAATGCCAATGCCGTTGCTGTTCTCGAGCACGCCGAATTCAAAGAGCGTCCCAAAATAGCACTTGGATTCCACATAGGTGGAATTCATCACCTTGTAGTTCGCGCTAATGGCCGCCTCGGAGCTGTCGAACTCAAAGGACTTTTTAACATGGAATACACCCTTCTTCTCGCCCAGGGTAAAGCCCTGCTCTTCCAAAAGTTCCACGCCCGCACCCGAGTCGCCCCGCTTGATCTGGTAATCGAAGGGTTCGGCCAGCATGTTCTCGCGGCCCGCCAAGTACTGCTCAATCTTGGTCGCTCCCATGTCGGCATTGGGCAAAAGGCAATCGAGGAACGCCACGGTGGGTTCACCGTCGTCACGCCAGGCGTTGAGCAAGTTGAGAGGAGTCGGCTTAAAGTACAGGGAACGTAAAATTCCGCCCGCATAAAAATCGAGCAGACACGAGAAATCGCGGTTCTCGAACACAATCACCTTGCGCCCGAGCAGCAAAAAGTCGCACACATCAAAGCGGAAACCCGCAAAGTCGGTAAGGCGGTCCAGTTCTTTGGCCGCCGTGACCAGGTAACGGTACGCCCACTGGCGCACGTTCAAACTCTGCATGCCCTCGTTGTTGCACAGATCCCTAAAGAATATCGGTGACATCACCGGCATCAGTTTTTCGCAAAAGGCGTTGAACTTCTTGGGTTCCAGCGCCACCTTGGCGCGGCGGTACAGACTCAAGAACGATTTTTGCAGCAGGTTGATCTCGGGTCTGCGAATCAGCATCTCACGGCAGCTGCGCGCCGTCGAAGGGAGGCCCAGCTTGTGCCCCGCCGAGATCAAGTAGCTGAGTGAACCCTCGGAGTTCAGCTGGTTCACCGCGTAGCCCACGGGCCAAGTCTGCACGTCGTTCGTCTCGACAAAGTCCACCAGACGTTCAAAGAAGTGTACAATCTCGCTCGGGTCGGGCGGCAAGTTCAAAAGCACAACCGCCGAACGGCCGCCACGGCAATACGGTTCCGCAATGTGCATCCAGTTCAGGTCGTCATTCTCTATCGCCTTGGAGAGCGTGTCGGCCACAGGGACAATTCGCACAAAGGAGGCCTTATCCTCGATGGTGAACCATCCCGAAACGGGCGTCGAACGCCCCAGCGCGTCTTGGATGGCGGCCTCGCTCACCAGGGCGTAGTCAAATCCAGCCCGTTCAAGAACCGCGGTCATCCCCATCTCCCACACCAGGGAGGAATTGTAGAAGCCCTGCGGCTCCACGTCAAAACACTTGTTGAGCAGGCTCTTGTGCGTGTTCAACTGCATGGACTGCAGTTCTTCGGGGAAAAACGAGAGCATGGGGTCGTAAAAGCCGCCGCCCAAAAATTCGAGCACGCCTTCGCGAATGCCGCTCTTGATTTTGCCAAACATCAAAGGCTTCGCCACCTTGCGCAGCGCCTCGATGGTAGGGCCGTCCATGTACACAGAGCACTTGACATTTCCAGAGTTCAGCAGCACGTCAATGCCGTCGAGCACGTTGCGTGCGACCGCATCGAGATTCTCGTATGCCGTGGAGGGCGAAAGCTGCAGAACAAAGGAAATGGTCGGTTTCATAAAAAAAAGAATAGCAATTTTGTGCAGGAATGAGTACGCGGTGAAAGTATTTGGAGGCTAGACATTCGCCTAAAAACCGACATGCAACAGCAGGCCGCCGTCGGGTTCACGCAGGTTTATCGCCGGCGCGATGCTAATTTTGTACCGTTCAGCCTTTTCCATATAGCGTTTGCCCATTTCCCTTTGCTCTGACGAGCCAGAAATATCGGAAACTCCCAATCCGAAGGTAAAGGGAACTACAGTTAGCAATGTTCCTATACCAAAAGTTCGCCCCAATATAGCCGTTCCCAGGTGGTCATAGTCGACAGCGAGGGCAACAGCACGTGCGAGCAAAGTGACAAGCGGGCATAAAAAAAGCCCCCTCCGAGGTTTACCTCGAAGGGGGCGTGAATCCAGCGGCGCCCTACTCTCCCGGGCCCGGAGGCCAGGTACCATCGGCGAAGCGAGGCTTAACTGCCGTGTTCGGAATGGGAACGGGTGTGACCCTCGCTCAAGAACCGCTGAAACAATTTCAAAGGCAGTGAAAATTCCAAGGAAAGGCGCAGTCGAGTTGACGAAGCACTCATGGATCCGGGCTGCTCACGCAGCGCGAACTGAAACGTTGAAAGAAAGGAAGAGCTCGCACGGACTATTAGTACCGCTCGGCTCAATGCATCGCTGCACTTACACCTGCGGCCTATCGACGTCGTGGTCTACGACGGTCCTACAGGGGGTTGCCCCCGGGAGACCTGATCTTGGGAACGGCTTCACGCTTAGATGCCTTCAGCGTTTCTCCGATCCGTACACGGCTACCCGGCAATGCCGCTGGCGCGACAGCCGGTACACCGGAGGTACGTCCGTCCCGGTCCTC
>JAEEGF010454232.1_pt1 | contig 17271 bp, 17 predicted proteins | sample 9134171 | NCBI WGS metagenome assembly JAEEGF01 (sample SAMN16246542, study PRJNA631951) | gut metagenome | biome: gut microbiome; feature: rumen; material: AP-attached | host: Bos | place: Iran: Karaj | collected 2018-10 | reverse complement strand
TATCCTGATAAAGAACATGGCGCTGATCTTGAGAAATGTGCTGTTTTTCATGGTAGTGATGGGCGTGCTCGTGGTCATGGCGATATTGTTCAACTGGTTCCCGACAGACGATCCTACCGCATGGATCAGTTTTGCGGCCTCGTTTGCGATAAGCATTGCGGTAAGCGTTTTTGTCATGTGGCTTAAGGAACGGACAGAGAACAAGAGGATGAGGGACGCGCTGGACAAATACAATAAGCATCATTGAGGAGGTTCAAAATGCACGAGATACTTAAGGGGAAAAAGGCTGTTTTTCTGGATGTCGGGAACACACTGGAATATGCGGCTTCGGGAGATTTCATGGTCACGCTCGCGTTTTTGCAAGCCTCGGGAGAAAAGATAACGACGGTTCCGCGGGAGGTGTCAAACAAAGCGCTGAGCGACGGGTATCGGCATCTTTTGAAGTATCATGGCGTAAAGGATGAAAAACTGATATCTGAGCAGTTCGTTGTGTTTTACAAAATTCTTTCGGATGAGATGGGGCTTGGCCTTTCTGACGAGACGATCAGGGAGATCGCGGACGACAGGCTGTACAACAGTGACAATTTCAAGCTCTATCCGGGCGTGCCGGAGGCTCTTGATGCGCTTTCAAAGCAGTTCAGGCTTGGTGTGATCTCCGACACCTGGACAAGTCTTGACGACCAGCTTGAAAAGCTGGGTATACTTAAATATTTTTCGTTCCGCACATACAGCTGTGATGTCGGGGCGTTTAAGCCGGAGAAAGCCATCTTTGACGATGCGCTTGCAAAATGCGGTTGTGAAGCGGGGGATGTCGTGTTTGTGGATGACAACCTGAAGATACTTAAGGGCGCTGCGGCGCTCGGCATCACGCCTGTGCTCATGGTGGCGGAAGCGTCTTCCGATGTCGCGACGGAATTTTTAAAGATACATTCGCTTAAGGAACTGCTGTAGGAGTATAGCCTGGGGGCGTAGTTTTCTTAGCGTGTGCGGGATGCGTATGCATCCCCTTTTTTGAAATACAAAGTATACCTACAGTATAAAAAAATATATACAAATAGTATCGGCAGTGTATTCACTTTTGCGCGAAAATAGGTTATCATGATCCGAGTATGGAGCAGGACTACATGCAGACATGCTGCGAACCGTAGCTGCTTATCGTACAGGGGCGGAATGATACGGAGGAAACATGGATTCGAAGATCGCTGAAAACATACGTGCATTCAGAAAAGAACGCAATCTCACTCAGGAACAGCTTGCGGAGGCAATGGGTGTCACGACTGGGGCTGTGCACAAGTGGGAAACGGGAATGGCTACGCCGGAGATCGGCACGATCATGGAGCTTGCCGACTTCTTTGATATCTCGGTTGATGTCCTTCTGGGGTATAAGAAGCAGGATCACAAGATCGACGCGATAGTGGAGCGCATGAGTGAATATTGCAAGACACTGGACAGGAATGCGATAACTGAAGCGGAGAAAGCACTGCAGAAATATCCAAACTCGCTGAAAGTGGTCTACGCCTCCGCATCGGTCTATCTGACCTTTGCGATCGGAAAGGAACGGAGCGCGGCCCGCAGGGCTCTTGAGCTCCTTGAGCGTGCCTTGCTGCTGTTACCGCAGAACCCTGATCCGGACATCGGAGAAGCCCTGATATATGGCAAAATGGCGGGCGCATACGAATATCTCGGAGATTTTGAAAAAAGCATAGAGATACTGAAGAACCACAATGAAAGCGGGATCTTCAGCGCCGATATCGGCGTGAGTGAATGCTTTTTCCGGAAACATTATGATGAAGCGGTGCCATATCTCACGCAAGGCCTCATGAACTCATTTGTGGAAATGACAAATTCATTGCTTGGCTGGATAACGGTGCTGGGGATAGGGAAAAAAGACTATGCGGCTGCGCTGGATCTCGCGGAATGGGGGCTGTACAACGTTAAAATGCTTAAAAAACGGGATATCACGGATTCACTGAGCAAAATAGAAGCCTTTTTTCTGGCCTCGAAGGCAGGGATCTTGCTTAAGGCCGGAAGGAAAAAAGAAGCACGTGATGCCGCAAAAGAAGCTGAGAAGATCGTCAGGGACTTTGATGATTCTCCCGATTACGGCGTAGAAAACATGCGCTTCGCGGAATTTTCGGAAGAATCAAGTTTTCACGACGGGCTGGGGCTTACGGCCGAAGACAGCCTGGAGACCATGATACAGATGCTTGGCGACAAGGAATTGATAAAACTTTGGAAGGATGTGCACAAAAGTGGAAATGACAGAAAACAAAAATAAAAATGTGTTTACAAACAGAAACTTCAGACTGGTATTTTTCGGCGCGCTGGTATCGGAACTCGGGAGCGCGCTGTACAGTTTTGCGGTGAGCTTTTACATACTTGAGATCAGTAACAATAACGCTTTCCTGCAGGGACTGTACCTGGCTCTATGCGGAGTGATGCTTTTGCTTGCTACGCCGGTTGGGGGTGTTCTCGGGGACCGCTTCAACAAGGGCGCGATAATGTTTATCTGCGACTATATAAAGGGCGGCCTGATCATCGCGGCTACCGTGATAATGATGCTGTTTAACGCGAATACGGTGCATATTGTTGTTCTGTTCATCGTCGGAGCATTGGGAAACATTGTGAGCGGTATCTTTTCGCCGGCAGCGGGCGCGCTTTTCCCGCATATCGTCGACGAGGACAGGCTGCAGCAGGCAAATTCTTATTTCTCCATAAAAAGCTCATTCCTCGGGATCCTCGGGGCAGTGCTCGCGGCTGTGCTCTATGCGGCGCTTCCTGTCTGCACTTTGTTTATGATAGTGGGCGTTTGCTATGTACTTTCTGGTGTGTCAGAAATGTTCATCCGTTACAGCGAAGCGAGAACCAACGAAAAACTTACGCTTAAGCTCGCGCTCGGCGATATGGGAGCAGGGCTCAGATACATCATGGAGAAGAAGGCCATAATGGTGTTTATGCTTTCAATACTGTTCATCAATTTTTTCTTTGTGCCGGTATCCTCAAATTTCCTGCCGTTTTTCATAAGGACCGAAGTGGCGGCTGCCCCGCACTATCTTTTTGACGGCTTTCTTAAGCCTGAGATGTGGTCATCTGTGGTGAGTGTGGTGATGGGCATAAGTTCCCTTGTGAGCGCGGCGGTCCTCAGCGCGAAGGCACAGTCTGACAAATGCGGCAAAAAAGTTTCTGTTCTGCTTTCGGGGAACGCTGTTCTCATGGTGGCGCTTACCTGGAGTTATTGGTTTTTTGTTGACAAAGGTGCCTCTCTAAACGTATTCTTGATAGTGTTCTGCGTGGGCGCCATGATAATCGGATATTTGCTTCCCGCGATAAATATACCCGTAAGCACCATGTTCATGCGGGTCGTTGACAAGGACAAGCTGAGCAAGGTGGGAAGCATCACAAATGTTCTTTCACAAGGTCTGATCCCCATAGCAACGGCACTTGCGGGGATCGTACTCCAGAATCTGGGAAGTACCTGGCTTCTTGTATTCTGCACGATAGGGTTTGCGGCTACTGCGCTTTTCATGCTTTTCAGTAAAGAAGTACGGACGGTTTAAACAGGTTTTTTACTTACGAAGGAGGACTTGAATGGTCGATGTAAAAGGAAAATGGGCGCTTATCACAGGCGCTGCAAGAGGCATAGGATATCTCTCGGCAAAGTTCATGGCGGAGCAAGGGTGCAACCTTATCCTGCACAGCAGGAGCCTTTCACACACCGAAAAGGTTCTTTCCGAGGTGAAAGCACTGGGGGTTGAAGCATACGCTGTCGAGGCCGACCTTAACGATCTTGATGCTGTAAAGCGTATGCTTGAGGAGATAGACGCATTGAACGTGCCGGTGGATATAGTGCTCAACAACGCGGGACTCCAGGTGGCGTACAGGGTTGAATATTTCAAGACGCCCGTCGAGGACTATCTTACGAGTTTTAATGTAAATACCATCGCGCCTGCCATGATCTGCTATCATTTTATGCCAAAGATGATAGAACGCGGATTCGGACGTATATTAAACACTACGAGCGGCATCCGTCTTGAGCCTGAACAGGCAGGTTATTCGGCGAGCAAAGCAGCGCTTGACAAGATCACGATAGATCTCGGGAAGACCGTTGAAGGGACTGATGTCATGATAAACCTTACGGATCCCGGCTGGTGCAGAACGGATCTTGGAGGTCCGCAGGCTCCGAACGCTCCTGAAAGCGCGATACCCGGCATTGTCGCAGGAGTTTTTGCCGATGACAAAAGGTCGGGAAGGTTCCTTGGAGCACAGATGTTTGCGGGGCTTTCACTTGAGGAAGCGGTGAAAAAGGCTGAAACTGTAGACAGCCCATATTGATCTAAGACAATGATGACGGCACTTAAGGCGAGGTCCTTACAAGTGCCGTCTTGCTTTATATGACAGAAAAAAGTATAATACAGACAATAAAACGGAGTGTTGGTAAGGAAGAGCATGATCAGTGATGTTTACAAAGTGTTGCAGATAACCGAGGCGGATTTCGGCTGCGAGGAATCGGGAAGAAAAGAGCCTGTGGCGCTTTTGAAGATTTTGCACACGATTTCGGGCGAGGAGAAATATGTTGAGGTGCCTGAAAGCGTGCTTTCGGAAAAAGGCATTTCCGAAGGAAAGAAAGTCTGCTTTGACAAGGACGGAAATATCTTAAAATATGTCCGGGTCGTTGCGGCAGTGATGACAGACACATCACAGAATGAGCCAAGGATATTTGCGACAGCCCGCGGATACGGAGAATTTAAAGGAAAATGGGAATTTCCCGGCGGAAAGATCGAGCCGGGCGAGACTCCTGAGCAGGCGCTTGTGCGCGAGATTCGTGAAGAACTGGAGACTGAGATAAAAGTCGGAAGGCTCATCATGACCGTGGAATATGACTATCCGGCTTTTCATCTGTCGATGGATTGTTTCTGGGCATCCGTCACAGAGGGCACTCTTGTTTTGAAAGAGGCGTCGGCTGCGCGGTGGCTCACTGCGGAGGAACTGGACCTGGTGGACTGGCTCCCGGCGGACCGAGGGCTGCTTTGGCCGATAAGGGCTGAAATGCTGAAAGGACTGAAAGAGGTGGCGGGATGAAAAAGATCAAATGGTATAAGATACTTTTATGCGTTGTTGCGGCGCTGATCCTTGTGGTGGGCGGATATGTGGCCTATGTGCTCCTTACGTATTCCCGCATCCCAGACAATACGGCGCTCACCGTTACGGGAAATGCCACCGAAAAGGCAAAGACCGGTGAAGAATATACGATAACATCATATAACCTGGGCTTCGGAGCCTATACCGCAGACTATTCGTTCTTTATGGACGGAGGCAAGGAAAGCAGAGCACGTTCAAAGGAAAGCGTGAACACGTGCATTAACGGCTGCGCGGACATCGTGCTTCAGTATTCACCTGACATAGCGATATTTCAGGAGGTCGATACCGACTCCACGAGAAGCTTTCATATAGACCAGACGGCTATGGTGAACGAGAAGTTTGAAAAGGCGGGGCAGTACGATAATGTGTTTGCGTGCAATTACCATTCCGCATATCTCATGTATCCGCTGATAAAACCTCACGGAGCCTCAAACTCGGGGCTTCTCACGGAGAGCCGGTTTGATGTGACTTCCTCACTCAGACGGAGCCTTCCCATCGCGACAAACATCAAAAAGATCCTCGACCTTGACAGAGCTTATTCGGTTTCAAGGATCCCTGTCGAGAACGGCAAAGAACTTATCATCATAAACCTGCATCTTTCCGCCTACGGCACCGACGCCGCGCAGGGAAACGCGCAGATGGAGATGCTGTTTGCAGAGATGAAAAAGGAATACGAAGCCGGAAACTATGTTATAACCGGCGGTGATTTTAACCACGATTTCACGGGAACCTCAAAAGAATATTTCAATCCCGGCTTCACCGGGGATTTTTCATGGTGCAACACCTTCCCCGCAGATTCCATCCCCGAAGGCTTTTCAAGATGTATGGACTATGCGGAGGGGCTTGTGCCCTCCACGAGAAATGCGGACATTCCCTATTCTCCGGAGTGTTTCACGGTGATCCTCGACGGGTTCCTGATCTCCGACAATATCACCTGCACATACGTTCAGAATCTTGACGAACAATTCAAATATACGGATCACAATCCTGTGTTGATGAAGTTTATACTTAAGGATGAATAAAAAAACAAGCCCCCCGAAGGATATGCCTTACGGGGGGCTTCATCATGAGGTCAAACAGAAGTCAGTCTTCGGAGAATAAAGCGGTTGAGTAGTATCTGTCGCCGCTGTCGGGAAGGAGCGCAACTATCACTTTTCCCTTGTTCTCGGGGCGTTTTGCGAGGGTGATGGCGCCGAAAAGCGCTGCGCCCGAGGAGATGCCTACGGAGATGCCTTCTTTTTTTGCAAGAAGTTTTGAGGTGGCGAATGCGTCTGCTGCGGATGCTTTGAACACTTCGTCATAGACCTTTGTGTTCAGAACATCGGGAACGAAGCCTGCGCCGATACCCTGGATCTTGTGAGCGCCGCTCCTGCCTTCGGAAAGAACGGGTGAATCCTCGGGCTCGAGGGCAACGACCTTTACTGCGGGATTCTGCTCCTTCAGGTATTCACCGGTTCCGGTCACGGTACCGCCTGTGCCGACACCTGCGATGAAGATGTCAACTTTTCCGTCGGTGTCCTTCCAGATCTCGGGGCCTGTGGTGGCCTTGTGAACAGCAGGGTTTGCGGGGTTTACGAACTGGCCGGGGATGAAGGAGTTGGGGATCTCTTTTGCAAGTTCATCGGCTTTTGCGATGGCTCCTTTCATGCCCTTTGCGCCTTCGGTGAGCACGATCTCGGCACCGTAAAACTTGAGGATGTTCCTTCTTTCAACACTCATCGTTTCAGGCATAGTGAGGATGATGCGATAGCCCTTCGCCGCAGCGATGGAGGCAAGTCCGATGCCTGTGTTTCCGGAGGTGGGCTCGATGATGACCGAGCCTTCTTTGAGAAGTCCCTTTGCCTCTGCGTCATCGATCATCGCTTTTGCGATACGATCCTTAACGCTTCCTGCGGGATTGAAGTATTCCAGCTTTACGAGGATAGTGGCTTCAAGGCCGAGTTCCTTTTCGATGTTTGTGACCTCGAGAAGAGGTGTGTTTCCGATCAGCTCTGTTGCTCCTTTGTAGATCTTTGACATGTGGATGCCTCCTTGATATGTTTTGTGCTTTTTGTTCTATTTTACTGCCGCAAATCCGTTTTCAAGATCTGCGATGATGTCGTCGATATGCTCTGTTCCGATGGAAAGGCGGATGGTGCCGGGACGTATTCCCTGGTCGAGCAGCTCTTCCTCGGTGAGTTGGGAGTGAGTGGTGGATGCGGGGTGGATCACAAGACTCTTTACATCCGCAACATTTGCGAGAAGAGAGAAGATCTTTAATGCATCTATGAACTCCCATGCAGCTTTCTGTCTGCCCTTGATGTCAAAGGTGAAAATGGAGCCGCCGCCGTTCGGGAAGTATCTTTCATAAAGCTTGTGGTCGGGATGATCGGGAAGCGAAGGATGGTTCACGCGCTCAACCTGAGGGTGCTTTGAAAGGAATTCCACGACCTTTTTGGTGTTTTCGGCATGGCGCTCAAGACGGAGAGAAAGCGTCTCAACACCCTGCAGAAGCAGGAATGCGTTGAAGGGCGAAATGCATGCTCCCGTGTCTCTTAAAAGGATGGCGCGGATATATGTCACAAAAGCTGCGGGACCCACTGCCTTGTAGAAGGATACGCCGTGGTAGCTGGGGTTGGGGTCTGCAATGTTGGGATATTTTCCGCTTGCGCTCCAGTCAAATTTACCGGACTCAACTATGATACCACCAAGTGTGGTGCCGTGTCCACCAATGAATTTTGTGGCGGAATGAACAACGATGTCTGCGCCGTGTTCGATGGGGCGGATGAGATAAGGTGTGCCGAAGGTGTTGTCTATGACTACGGGGATACCGTGCTTATGTGCGACTTCGGAGATCGCGTCGATGTCCGGAATGTCGCTGTTGGGATTTCCGAGTGTTTCAAGAAAGATTGCCCTGGTGTCTGCGGTGATGGCTTTTTCTACTTCGTTCAGATCGTGAACGTTTACAAAGGTGGTCTTTACACCATATTGGGGGAGCGTATGCTCAAGAAGATTGAAGGTGCCGCCGTAGATGGTCTTTTGTGCTACGATGTGTCCGCCGTTTGCGGCAAGGGCCTCGATGGTGTAGGTGATGGCTGCGGCGCCGGATGCTACTGCAAGTGCCGCGCTTCCGCCTTCAAGTGCTGCGAGTCTCTTTTCGAGGACTTCCTGTGTGGAGTTTGTGAGTCTGCCGTAGATGTTTCCCGCATCTGCAAGACCGAAGCGGTCGGCTGCGTGTTTGCTGTTGTGGAAAACATAAGATGTTGTCTGATAGATCGGTACCGCGCGTGAATCTGTTGCGGGGTCTGCCTGTTCCTGTCCTACGTGAAGCTGTAATGTCTCAAATCTGTAATCGCTCATGATGTTGTCTCCTTTTTTGTCGGGTCCTGCCCGTATTTGTGTTGGTTTTTTAGTGTTTTCAGGCTTTGACATGCCCGGCTATAAAAAAACCGGGAACTTGGTAAAAAGCTCCCGGGCAAATGGCTGTGATACGATGAATACAGATATGCTCTAACATCGTTCTTTATCGAGGCGCATGGTTACAAAGCCTGTCGCGCCGGCCATATTGCTTGCCCGGGAGATAAGCATTCGACAACACATGACGATATTCTGATCGATGTAAGTGCTGTTTCTCATTATCGCGCCTCCTTTACTATGTTGGATTGGAATATACCACGATTAACCTACCGTGTCAATAGGTAATTTAAAAATTTTAATCGATTTTTTTGCCGGTCCTGTTCTGGTAGTCCTCAAGCGCTGATTTTATCGCTTCTTCGGCCAGTACGGAGCAGTGCATTTTATAATCCGGAAGGCCGTCGAGCGCCTCGGCGACCGCTTTGTTTGTGAGCTTTTTTACTTCGCTCACGGGCTGCCCTTTGATGAGCTCGGTGGCCATTGAACTTGACGCTATGGCGCTTCCGCAGCCGAAGGTCTCAAATTTTACGTCCTGTACGATGTCATCTTCGATCTTTAAATACATCTTCATGATGTCACCGCACTTGGCGTTTCCTACTTCACCTATAGCGTTCGCGTCTTCGATGACGCCGACGTTTCTGGGATTTCTAAAGTGATCCATTACTTTTTCACTGTATAATGCCATGGTTGTATGCCTCCTGAAATATATCTTCTGTGATGCACGGATCAGAGAATGAACTGTTTTTTACCCGAGACGAGATCCCTCCAGATGGGAGAGAAGCCGCGAAGGTAGTTTACCACTTCGGCTACATTCTTTACGATCTCGTCGATATCGCTTTCTGTCAGGCTTTCGTCAATGGTGAGACGAAGCGACCCGTGGGCCACGTCATGAACGCGTCCTATGGCGAGGAGCACGTGACTGGGGTCGAGAGAGCCTGAAGTGCAGGCGCTTCCTGAAGAAGCCTGTATCCCTCTGTCGTCAAGAAGAAGAAGCAGGGACTCGCCTTCTATGCCTTCAAAGCAGAAGCTAACGTTTCCGGGAAGTCTGTGAACCGGATCGCCGTTAAGCGCGCAGTGCGGTATCTTTGAGATGCCGTCGATGAGTCTGTCTCTTAAACGTGTGATATAAGCGGCGTTTTCCGGAAGCTTTTCTGCGGCTTCTTTGAGCGCTGCAGCCATTGCCGCGATCCCGGGAACATTTTCCGTGCCGGCGCGTTTTCCTCGCTCCTGGGCTCCGCCCTCGATGATGTTGGAGAGAAGGATGCCTTTACGGGCGTATAGGAATCCGACGCCCTTGGGGCCGTGGAACTTGTGTGCCGAAGCGGAGAGAAGGTCTATGTTGTCTGCCTTTACGTCAATTGGGAGATGGGCGACGGCCTGTACGGCGTCGGTGTGGAACAGAACATTCTTTTCTCTGCAGATCGCGCCGATCTCTCTGATGGGCTGTATCGTGCCGATCTCGTTGTTTGCGTACATGATCGTGACAAGGCAGGTGTCTTCACGGATTGCGTTTCTCACTTCTTCGGGACGGATGAGGCCGTCTGAATGAACATCAAGAAGGGTTACCTCGAAGCCTTCTTTTTTCAGCTTTTCAAGGGTGTGGAGCACTGCGTGATGTTCAAAAGCGGAAGAGATTATGTGAAGCTTTCCCTTTTTCCTGCCGATTTCCGCTGCGGAGCGGATGGCCTGATTGTCGGCTTCGCTGCCGCCCGATGTGAAATAGATTTCTCGTACATCGGCGTTTATCACGCCTGCGATATCCTCGCGGGACTGTTCAAGGACTTCCTTTGCTCTCTGTCCTATGCTGTAAAGGCTGGAGGGATTTCCGTAGGTCTCTTTCATAACGGAAACCATTGTATTTATCGCCGCTTCGCTCATTCTGGTGGTCGCGGCATTATCTGCGTAGATCAATGCAAGATCTCCTTTCTGTTTTGATCGTGCGTATTATAAAATGAATTACCTACAAAGTCAATAGGTAATTAGTTATTCAGAAAACGTCTGTCAATGCTCGAAAAATGTTGTAAATTATACGAAAAGGATGTATATTGTTTCTGTAAAAAGCCCTTTTAGACACGAGTTTTGGCGCGAGTTAGGCGGGAGGAGATCCATGAAGGAGCAGATGTTCATACCTACGGGTTTGCCGGGTGGCTTTTTTGTTTATGAATACGGCGGAGAAGAACGTATAGTCTATGCGGATGAGAACGTGGTGAATATTTATGACTGTGCCACGTTTGAGGAATTTATGGATTTTACGGGGGGATCGTTTAAAGGAATGGTCCATCCTGAGGATCTGAACACGATACAAAATCAGATCCAGGCGCAGACGATGTTTGGCGAAAAACGCCATGACTATGTGCGCTACAGGATCATCACCAAATGGGGAAAGATAAAATATATCGAGGATTTCGGGCATCTACTTCACGGGGCGAACGGACAGAGTTATTTCTATGTTTTCATCGTCGACGTGAACCAGAATGAATTTTTTAATCACAACCGGAATTCATATGCGGAGGCTGAGGTCCTTTCGATGAACCACGGGACCGACACCCTCACCGGACTGTTCAATATGCCGTTTTTCTATCAGGCGGTCCAGGCGATGCTCTCAAACCCTGCATACAGAAGAAAGAGCATATCATTTATCCATTTCGATCTTCCCAATTTCAAGCTCTTTAACGAGCGGAACGGGTTTAAGGCAGGAGACGAGCTTCTTTGCGACATCGCGAGGATAATAAGGACGACGTTTCCGAACGACATAGTTTCAAGGTTTTCTGACGATCATTTTGTGGTATGCGCCACCGGCGACAGGGAAGAGGTCATTTCCATGGTCAACATGGTCTGCAGACAGGTGCTGCATTCCAAGGATGCCAGCAAGCGCGTGCGCATCAAAGCGGGACTGTATTTTTCGGAGGATATGGTGCCGGAGGTCGGTCTGGCTTGCGACCATGCAAGACTTGCCTGCAATTCCATAAAACATCATCATGACAAGCAGTACAGGATCTACGACGAGATGCTGAGGGAATCGCTCAGAAAGCAGCAGTATGTGGCTGACCACATGGAGGTTGCCATCTCGAACGGATTTATCAAAGTGTTCTATCAGCCCGTTGTGCGTGTAAGGACAGGGGAGATATGCGGCTTTGAGGCGCTTGTGAGATGGGTGGACCCGAACCTCGGAGTGCTTCCTCCCGCCGATTTCATTTCCACTCTTGAACAGTTTCACATGATCCACAAGCTGGATATCTATGTGGCGGAGTGTGTCTGCCGCAGATACACCGAAGTAAGATCTGAGGGAAGACCGCTCGTTCCCGTGTCTATAAATCTGTCGAGGCTTGACTTTGAGCTTTGCGATATTTTTGGTATCATCGAAAGCATACGCGAAAAATATGATGTTCCGCGTAACATGATAGATATCGAGATCACCGAGAGCGTGCTGCATAACGACAGTGGACACATACGGTCGGAATGCGAAAAGATGAGAGAACTGGGATACCAGATATGGCTTGATGATTTCGGAAGCGGGTATTCGTCGCTGAACAGCCTTGTCGAGTATTCTTTTGACGTGCTGAAACTGGATATGCTGTTCCTCAGAAGTTTTGACAAAAATCCCAAAGCGGGCATACTTATGACAAAGATCGTGGAAGGTGCGCGCGATATGGGGCTTAAATGCCTCTGCGAGGGCGTGGAGAGCGAAGAACATTGGGATCTGCTTAAAAAGATAGGATGTGAGAAAGCGCAGGGTTATTATTTCGGAAAGCCTTTGCCTTATGAGGAGGCAAGACAGACTGCGCTGGCCAAAGGAATGGTGTGGGAGACCAGATGAGATCTGTGTTTGATAAAAAGAGGGCGGGCGGCTTTGTCTGGCTGCTCCTCGGTGTAGTGTTTGCCGTATATTCCGTCATTGTATTTATGGGCGGGAGCGGAACTCTGTTTTTTGCGGTCTGGATCATGGGAGCGGCGGTATGCCTTTTCATGATGACTGCCAAATTTGCCGGATTGTGGAAAAAGGTGCCCAATGCGCTGCGAAAGGCTTCATTTGTGACGTTTGGGCTTCTTTTTGCTTTTTTTCTGCTTGTGGAGGGCTTCATTTTAAGCGGTTTCTCCGAAAAAGGCGAGAGAGGGCTTGACTATATCATAGTGCCCGGGGCAAGGGTATATACTTCGGGACCGAGCGTGGTGCTTAAATACCGCCTGGACCGGGCACTGGTGTATCTTTCGGAAAATCCCGGGGCGCTTTGCATCGTTTCCGGAGGACAGGGAGGAAACGAGCCGTTTGCCGAGGCTGTCGGGATGAAGGACTATCTGGTAAAGCATGGCATTCCCGAGGACCGGATACTTGTTGAAGACAAGTCGCTGAACACCGTGCAGAATATGCGCTACTCCGCTGCGATCCTGAAAGACCGCGGAGTGGATACAGGTAAAGCAAAGATCGGGATCGTCACAAACAATTTTCATGTTTTCCGCTGCAAGGGACTTGCAAGGAAAGCAGGATTTGAAAATGCATGCGCGTTTTCGGCAGGCTCAAAGCCGCTGTATCTGCCAAACAACATGCTCAGGGAATTTATTGGGGTATTAAAAGACAAGCTCCTCGGAAATATGTGATCTTTCGGGGAGAACAAACGGATAAGACTTAAAAAGAGGGACAAGAGATGAAAGAAAAGAAGGCAGTCAACGGTAAAAAGACACTGATCGCAGTGGGCATCGTCATAGCGGCGATCGCGGTGCTCGCTGTGGGACTGTTTGTTTTGTACAGGACGTGTTTCGACCCGGCCAGAGGAAGCGTTAAAAAATGGGTATATTCAAGAAATCTGGATGAAAAGCTCACCGCCGAAGAGATAAAGGAAGATCTTGACGATCTGATCAGGAAGCTCAGAACAAGGCATCCTGCCTGGCTTGAGGACGGAAATGAGAAAGTGGCTGCCACCGAAGCGCAGTATAAAGATGAAGTGGCGAAGCTGTCCGGAATGACCGAGGCGACCGTTATGGACGAATGGCGTGCTGCGTCCAGGATACTTAACAAACTGGGCGACGGACACAGCGTTGTGTACGGCGAGTTTGAAACTCCGCTTTATATTGACGACCTGACAGGGTTGAGGGAATACGGCCTGCCCGTAAAAATAAACGGGGAGGAGGTTTCCGCGGTTGTTGACCGGTTCCTAGGGCTTTTTCAGTATGAGCTGAAGGAACGCGCCAAGACCATTTTCAATCAGAATGTGACCGCAAGCAAAGCTTATCTTGAATATTGCGGAGTGGATGTTTCCGACGGCGTGACATATACTTTTCTTGTGGACGGTGAGGAGAAAGACGTGCACTATTCTTTTGTCCCCGTAAACGAGATAAAGGGATATTCACCCTCTTCCAATAACAGGAGCTTTGTCAACTATGAGATAGACAAAGACAGAAAGGTCGGGATATTCGAGCTTGATGAATGTAATTACAATGATGAGTACAGGAAGACCGTAAAAGCATTTTTTGAAGAAGTGAAGGCGAATGGGGTCGAAAGCGTCATCGTGGACTTAACGGATAATGGCGGCGGAAGTTCCATGGTCGCGGACGAATTCATACATTATCTGGACGCAGACAAGTACTACAGGCTGCCGATGGACATCAGGTACGGCAATCTTCTGATAAAGTATAAAAACAAACTTATAAAGAACGCAAAGCTTGAACCCCGTTTTTCCGGCGATGTATATATCCTGACATCGGTAAGGACCTTCAGTGCCGCAAAGGATTTCACAATGCTTGTAAAGGACAGCGGACTGGGCACGGTCGTGGGAGAACCTTCGGGCAATCTCCCGGATTCTTACGGCGATTCGATCAATTTTATGATGCCAAATTCAAGGCTTTATTATTCGATATCCTTTAAGCGGTGGTTCAGGATAGATGAGACAAAGAGAGGTCTGCCGCTGGAGACGGATGTGCCCTGCGAAGATAGCGAAGCGCTTGATGTTGCTCTGGAGCTGATCGAAAACAAGAGGAACGGCAAATGACACCACTGGAATATGCAAAGAGATCCATAGAGACAATGATGCGGCGCTACAGAGCGGAGGACCTGCCGCCAAAGGGCAGGTTTCACTATCATCAGGGGGTATTCCTTTCAGGAGTTTATCAAAACTACCTGCTCTGTGGAGATGAGAGATATTTTGAATATATAAAAACATGGGTCGACAGCTGTATTGATGCTTCGGGAGCGTTAAAGGACGCGGATATGAGGCAGATGGATGACATACAGCCCGGGATACTTCTTTTCCCTCTCTATGAAAGGACGGGAGATGAACGCTACAAGGCGCTGCTTGATGTGCTCACAAAGGTGATCATCGATTCCCCCAAAAACCCTGACGGCGGGCTCTACCACAAAGCTTGGTATGAGCGCCAGATGTGGCTTGACGGGCTGTACATGGGAGGCCCCATTCTCGCGCAGTACGGCGCGGAGTACGGAAAGCCCGAATATCTCGATTTTGTGATAAAACAGGTAAAACTGATGAGAGAACACACCCGTGATGAAAAGACAGGCCTTTGGTATCACGGCTATGACGACGCTAAAGTACAGCCGTGGGCCGATAAGGGGACCGGGCGCTCTCATGAGTTTTGGGGACGGAGCATGGGCTGGGTCCCTGTAGCGATACTTGACGATCTTGATTATATTCCGGAAACGCATCCCGACAGGGAGACGCTGAAAAGTATCGTAAAGGACCTGCTTGAAGCCATATGCCGTTTTCAGAGTGATGACGGCAGGTGGTATCAGGTGGTCGATAAGGGCGACAGATCCGACAACTGGCTTGAAAATTCATGTTCGTGTCTTTTCGCCGCGGCGCTGGCAAGGGCGGTAAATAACGGGATACTTGACGAGAGCTATATGACTGCCGCAAGGCGCGCGTTTGAAGCCGTTACTGCTTCGCTTGGGACTGACGGACAGGATATTGTTGTAGGGCAGGTATGTGTCGGCACAAGCGTGGGAGACTATGATTACTATGTCAACCGCCCCGTCTCGGAGAACGATCTGCACGGAGTGGGCGCATTTTTACTTATGTGCGCGGCTATGGAAACCCTGGATAAGTAATATCATAAACCAAAAGGAGAACAGATAAATGGGAGTTTTTTCAAAGATCAACAGATTTCGCGAGGCGGGTGAACAGGCTAATGTAAACAATGTTTCAAGGTTCGGAGAGCCGGCAAGATCACTTTTTACAAAGGCAAAAGTATTTACGCTACACAAGCACATCGAGATAACGGATGGCAATGAAAACGTGGTATACACGGCTGATTCAAAGGTGATATCCTTACATGACAAAACGGATATAAGCGATGCGTCCGGAGCTCATGTGGCGCATATCGAGAGAAAGTTCTTCACTCTTCATGAGCGTCACATGGTGACAATGGCAGACGGCACCTATTTTGAGGTTTCCAACGAATTTTTCCACATCATAAAGGACATCACCAATATAGAAGGACTGGGATGGACGCTCAAGGGAAATATCATCGGGCTGAATTTTGAACTGTATGACAGAGACGACTCCGTGATCGCGGTCATCGGACAGAAATTCTTGTCGATCCATGACAAGTACTGCGTCGATATCTACAAGCCGGAGCATGAGCGTACCGTGGTGGCGATACTTGTGACGCTGCAGCATATGATCCGCGACAGGAGTTCTGCCGCAGCGGCCGGATCTTCAGGCGGAGGCTCCAACTGATAAACGTCCCTAATAAAAAAATTATCGAAAAACATTAAAAAAGTGTTGACAAACATAAAACCTCATGGTAATATGTGCTCAGATAAATTTATCGGTAAACATTAAATAATTAATATTTATCAAACAAAGCACATTAAACAGGAGGAAATGATATGGACAAGAAAGTAGCTGTTTCAAAGATCAACACTATGGGTAAAGCAGGAAGGATCGTTGCGGTCATCGCAAAGATATTACTCATCGTCGGAATTGTGGGATGCATCGTCGGAGTTACCGCGCTCTTCCTGATCCCCAAGGGAGCGATCACTTACAAGGCAAACGGAGGCCTCGATGCCTTCATCGATGTTGAAAAGCTTGTAGGCAGTGAAAAGTTTTCTTCGATCGAGATCGATAAGATGCAGCAGGCTATCGACGAGCATGTCACCATGGATATAGTCGTTAACGGTATCAAATACGGTGACACTTCCGTCAATGTAAATGATAAAGGCGTGATAAGCGCGAGCGCTTCGGGCTCTACCAGGACCGTAGATGTGAAAAATGTCGCGGTGATCCTTATCATGGGTATCATCTATCTCGGAGTTTCCATCGTATCGGTGACTTTCTTCGAAATGCTTTTTAAGAGCCTTGCGACATGTGTAACACCTTTTTCGGAAGATGTTATCAAGGGGCTTAAGCGCTTCGCATTTTCACTTATCCCCTGGGTGTTCATGGGGATCATGAGGTCCGCCGTTGCAGGGATCGTGACTTCATCAAGGCTTGATCTCAAGTTCGACGTAAACATCACCATGATCGCCGTTGTACTCATAATCCTGGCTCTTGCTTACATTTTCAGCTATGGCGCTGTTTTGCAGCAGGAGTCTGACGAAACGCTGTGATGCATTTGTTTCATCGGAAAGGACGTGAGTATATGGGAAAAATAGTATTAAGACTGGACCGCGTTATGGCGGACAGAAAGATGAGCTTAAATGAATTGTCGGAAAAGGTCGGTGTTACAAATGTAAACCTTTCCAAAATGAAGACCGGGAAGATAAGCGCAATAAGGTTCTCCACGCTTGAG
>JAEEGF010369614.1_pt1 | contig 17273 bp, 23 predicted proteins | sample 9134171 | NCBI WGS metagenome assembly JAEEGF01 (sample SAMN16246542, study PRJNA631951) | gut metagenome | biome: gut microbiome; feature: rumen; material: AP-attached | host: Bos | place: Iran: Karaj | collected 2018-10 | reverse complement strand
TCGCTTTTCCCCTTATTTTATCGGGGTTTGCGAGCTATTTGCCACAACATTGTTTATACTTTTTGCCACTGCCACATGGACAAGGATCATTTCTTCCTATTTTGTTTGAATTTCTTTTAGGAGCTGCTTTAACAGTTTCTTTACCATCATTAGCATTACCTTTCAACGTTTGCTTTCTTTCTGTATTTTGTCTAACTTCTGATTTAAGTAAGAATTGTGCTGTTAAGTCTTCAATCTTCATAAGCAAATTTTCAAACAATTCATATCCTTCCATTGTATATGCTTGAATTGGATTTGTTTGAGAATATCCTCTTAATCCTATACCTTCTTTTAAGTGCTCCATTGCGCTCATATGTTCAACCCAATTAGAGTCTATTATTCTTAATGATATTGCTTTTTCAAATTCATTCATTACTGGAGCTTCAATCATTTTCTTTTCATAATCCTTAATAACTAATTTATATACTTTTTCTATTAAATCGTCATTAGATAAATTGTTAATATCTTTTTCTTTTAAATTATTGTTTTTTAAATAATTAGTATTTACATATTCAACTAATTCTTTTCTTCCTTCATCACTCATTTTTCCATTTTCATCTAAGTGACTCTCCACTAAATTTGTTATGGTGTTTTTAAATACCTCTAAAATACTATCATGGATACTATCTTGATTTAATATTTCATCTCTTCTAGCATAGATTATTTCTCTTTGTTCATTTAAAACGTTGTCATAGTCAAGTAAGGTTTTTCTTATATCATAGTTATTTCCTTCAACTTTCTTTTGAGCAGTTTCAATAGACCTGGTTAACGCCTTTGACCTAATTGCTTGATTTTCATCAATACCTAAACTTTGTAACATCATCTTAATTCTATCAGTTCCAAATCTTTTCATTAAGTCATCTTCAAATGATACAAAGAATTGACTCTTACCTGGATCTCCTTGTCTTCCAGCACGTCCACGCAATTGATTATCTATACGTCTTGATTCATGTCTTTCAGTACCAACTACACAAAGACCGCCAAGTTCCTTAACGCCTTCGCCTAATTTAATATCTGTACCACGACCAGCCATATTAGTAGCAAGTGTTATTGCTCCTTTTTCGCCAGCCTTAGCAATTATTTCAGCTTCTCTTTCATGATTCTTAGCATTTAATATTTCGTGTTTTAATCCTGCTTTTTTAAGTAAACTACTTAAATATTCGTTTGCTTCAACTGAGATAGTACCAATAAGTATTGGTTCACCAGTTTCATGAACTTCTTTAACATAATTTATAATAGCATTATATTTACCTTTACTTGTAGCATAAACTAAATCAGCATAATCTTCTCTAATAACTTCTTTATTAGTAGGTATTTCTATAACATACATATTATAAATATCTCTAAATTCTTCTTGCTCTGTCTTAGCAGTACCAGTCATACCAGCAAGTTTTTTATACATTCTAAATAAATTTTGGAATGTAATAGTAGCCATTGTTTTTGTTTCTTCATTAATAGTAACATTTTCTTTAGCCTCAATTGCTTGATGTAATCCTTCACTGAATTGTCTTCCTACCATTAAACGTCCAGTAAATGGATCAACAATTATTACTTCATCATCTTGAACTACATAGTCAACATCCTTTTTAAATCCATAATTTGCTTTTAAAGCTTGATTTAAATGATGAACTAAAGCAGTATTATCCAAATCATATAAATTTTTTAGGTTAAATAATTTCTCTATTTTTTTAGAACCTTCAGCAGTTAATGATACATTCTTAGTCTTAACATCAACATCATAATCTTCTGTTTCTTTTAATTTTTTTACTGCTCTATCAGCATCAATGTAAAGATTTCTTGAATTCATTTGTCCACCAGAAATAATAAGTGGTGTTCTTGCTTCATCAATTAAGATTGAGTCAACTTCATCAATGATACAAAAATTAAGTGGTCTTTGTACCTTATCTTCTTTCCTTACAACCATGTTATCACGCAAGTAGTCAAAGCCAACTTCATTATTTGTTGAATATAGAATATCTTTATTATAAGCCTCTTGTTTTTCTTTTGGGCTCATTTCTCTTAGATTTACTCCAACAGAAACACCAAGTAATTCATAAGCAGGACCCATCCATTCAGCATTACGGCTTGATAAGTATTCGTTAGTTGTTACAACGTGAACTCCTGCTCCAGTTAAAGCATTAAGATAAGCAGGAAAAATAGTAGTTAAAGTTTTACCTTCACCAGTTTTCATCTCTGCAATATTACCATAATGAATAGCAAGTCCACCAAGTAATTGAACATAGTATGCTTTTTCACCAATAGTACGATATGCTGCCTCACGCGCAAGAGCAAATGCTTCCACTAAAATATCATCTAAAGATTCTCCATTTTTTAATCTTTCTTTAAATTCTTCTGTTTTCTTTTTAAAATCAGCACTTTTTAATTTTTGCATATCTTCATCTAATGCTACAATCTTATCTGCTAACTTCTCAAATCTTTTTAATTCTTTATATTCACTATCGAGTAATTTTTTAAAAATTCCCATAATCCACCTCATCATTTAGTATACCATAATTAGCAAATATATCAAAATATAAAATATACTTTTTTATATTGAATATGCTTATTTTTAATAGTATAATTTATTTAACATCTTATAAAGAGCGATGGAGGGACTAGCCCATTGAAGTCGCACCAACCTATTTAGTTAGGTGGTAATGCTAGATCTATAAGATAACCTTATACTCAAGAGTTATCTTGAGTATTTTTTTATAGGATGTTTAGAAAGGAGTATTATGATAGAAAAAGTTAATCCTAGTCATCCTGATAAACTTGCGGATAGAATAGCTGGAGCAATTGTTGATTTAGCTTATACTAAAAATAATGATCCTAAAGTAGCTGTTGAAGTTCTTCTAGGTCATGGTAATTGTCATATTATTATGGAAACATCCGAAACATTTATTAAAAAAGAAATAAACGTAATTGTTAAAAGAATTGCTGGCAATTTAAAACTTGATTTAAAAGTGTTTAAACAAGATATTCATTTATCTAATAATCAAAAAGATAAATTAAGATGTGGCGATAACGGAATATTTAAAGGAATACCTTTAACAAAAGAAGAAAAAAATATCAGTAAGTATGCAAGAGATATATACAATAAGTATCCTTATGATGGTAAATATATATTAAGTAAAAAGAAGTTTATAATATGCCAAAGTCATGCTAAGAAAGAAGATTTATTAAAAGATTATCCAAATGCAATTATTAACCCTTTAGGATACTGGACCGGTGGATTAGATGTTGACTCCGGCGCAACTAATAGGAAATTAGGCTCAGATATGGGTCATAGTGTCACTGGTGGTGGACTTCATGGCAAAGACTTATCTAAAGCTGATGTTGCCATTAATATATATGCATTCTTAAAGGCACAAGAGTTAAATGAAGAAATTAATTTGTATTGTGCGATTGGTAATGAAATGGTTGATGGTAAAGAGTACAGTGAAATAGTCAGTATTGCAAAAAAATATATAGATGACATTGGTGGATTTGAAAAATTAGCAGACTGGGGATTATATTAAAAAACAAGAGTTATTAATCTCTTGTTTTTTTATTACTAATCTCCAGTCATTTCATCCCCCCAAAATGTTTATTAGCCTCTTCTTCAGTTAATCCTTCAAGAATGTATCCTTTAGATATTAATTCTTCTCTAAATGGTGTATTACCTAGTCTACCCCAACTAGCTAATCTATCCCCTATCACTGGATCTTCGACATATTCTCTAGAATGATTTTGAATAGCAAACCAAGCGCTTTCTATAGCTCTCTTATATTCTTCATCTTTAATTCTATCAAATATTGTAATCTCATAGTATGTAAATGCTCCTACTGGTACTCTATTATATTTGGATGTAAATTCCGCTAAATTTTTTATTCCAGCATTTTTAATATCATTATATGCTTCTAATAATCTATCATAATAATTTTGATTACTCATCATAATATGATATGTTCTAATATCTTTTATTACTGTCTTATAGTCCATATTTGCTCCTATTTAACGTTAATAATTCCTAGCTTATCGTCTTTTCTTTTATATAATACTGATACACATTCTTCATCAATATTCTTAAATACAAAGAAATCATGATCTAGCATACGCATTTGTAATATTGCTTCTTCTTCATCCATTGGTTTAGATTCAATATCTTTTCTTTTTACAATATCTAATTCTTCTTCTTCATCATCTACATCTGTAAATACCATTTCTGGTACTTCAGTTTTTTCATATCTATTTAATAATTTAGTTTTATTCTTTCTTATCTGTCTTTCTAATTTATCTACTACTAAATCAATAGCAGCATATAAATCTTTTTCCTTTTCTTCTGCCCTTAATATAAGTTTATTTAAAGGTATTGTAACTTCAATACTTTGCATATTATTTTTACTTCTTATTAATACTTTACAATCAATCTCATTAGATTTTTCATAATACTTATTAAGTCTATCAAGTTTTTCTTCAATATACTCTTTTATTGCCTTAGTAACCACTAATTTATCCCCTCTAATATTATATTTCACAATATATCACTCTCCTAATTAAAGTATATCAAAAAATAAAAAGAAACTCAACGTTTCTTATTATACTGCTACTGTTTGTTCTTCTACTACATCTGTTGCTTGTAATCCTTTTGGAGTTTCAACTAATTTAAAGTTTACTAATGCTCCTTCAGATAGAGTTTTATACCCATCCTTAACAATTGCTGAATAATGAACAAAGATATCTTCTAAATTGTCGTATTCAATAAAGCCATATCCTTTGTCATTATTGAACCACTTTACTTTGCCATGCATACATCACACCTCTTTCCTTCAAGAAAAATTATTTCACAAGGGTTATAATGTAGCAATATAAATCGTGGTCGATATCTCGACAGTCTTCGACAAATCATCTTTCAATGCTAAGTAACTATTAAGAACTACAGTTTAATATTTTTTTAATAATTAGGTTATCTTTTCCTTCATATACATAATAATCTATATTTAATTTATCTAATATATTTATAAATTCATCACTATTTTTACCATAAATAAATATATCTCTATTAATAAATTTGTTAATTATATACGGGAATATTTCTTTATTATTATATAATTCAATATTAGTATTCCCATATTCATTAGTATATAAAATATAATAATATGTATAATTACAATTAATATATATTTTATTATTATTAATAGTTAAATAATCTAATTCATTAATAAACCATATATTATTATAATTCAAATATTTTAATATATCTTTCAATATTTCTTTATCTATATCTGTGTGATAATTATTAATTATTACATAAATATTACTTAAGAATAATTTGTTATTATTTAATGATTTTCTCAGCTTATTAATAAACTTATATCTATTAATAATTAGTCCATTTCTTAAGGTGTTTTTATATGGCTTTATTTTATAAATAGTATTATTAGTATATAAGTTAATATAATCATCTAAATATAAGATATCCATATATTATTCATAATCAGTTATTTTATTACCAATAAATTCTTCTGGATTAATTAATTTATTATTATAATATACTTCAAGTAACATAGATTTCTTATCATTCATTATTTCATTATTTCTACTTACTCCAATTATATCACCGGTATTAATAGATTCACCTGCTACCACAGTTATTTCATCTAATCCATAATAATAAACCCTTATATTATTATTTAATTCTAATATTACACACTTAGAAAAGAATTCATCATCTTTTATTTCTATAACTTTACCATCATATACACTTACAGCATTAAATATATCGTCATTAGTATATAGTATCCCTGTATTTGGCATATAAGTATTCTCATAAAATATTAAGCTATTTCTTTGATTTTCTTCGGTATCTCCAACTTTATAATAATGAACAGATACTTCTGCATTATCATCTTCAATTGGAGAAATAATAGTATTATCTTCCTCTTCCATCATTACCGGTACTATATCATTATCTAAAATACTTGTAGTATATGTATAATCCTTAGTAGCATAATTATAATCACTTCCTAATATGATAACCCCTGTAAAAATAGTTAAAGAAATTAGTAAATACAATGTTGGTAATACGAATCCTTTTAATTTTCTCCTTCTCATTATTCACCGTCCTATTTAAAGTATTGACGGTTTTTATAACTTTATACAAAAATTGGTAATATTTCTACATTTTTATAATAATATTTTAATATTTCTTTATAATTATATCCGTCTTTAGCCATTCCATTAGCCCCATATTGACTCATGCCTACTCCATGCCCATATCCTTTAGTAGTAATTATTACTTTATTATTATCTATTTCAATATTAAAATCTGTTGATCTTAATTTTAATAATTTCCTTACTTCTGTTCCCTTAAATTTTTTATTATTAATAGTTATATTATTAATTCTTCCAGTACTACTTTTTTCAATATTATTTATATCTATATTATTACAACTGATGCTTAGTTTATTGCAAAAATCATTTATATCAAATTCTTTTTTATATATAAAATTTTTTATAGATTCATTATCATAAATAGATATAACACTTTGAAGATAATCTTTATCTTCACTAAATACTAAACTTGCATACTCTGTATAACCATTACTCATTGAAAAATAATATGCTTCTATTATTTTATTATCATAATACATTACTTCTCCCTTGGTCTCCATTACAGCATTCTTAATCTTATTGTAATATTTATCAAAGTCACTATTCCATTTCTTTTTCATCTCATCTAAAGCAATATATCCTTGGTTGGAAACGTCTGTTACCACATCATAATCTTTCTTTGAATTCTCCATTTTATATAGAGCATATGAACGAGCCGCAACTGCTTGCGCTTTTAATGCTTCTTCATTAAACGATGCAGACATTTCACTTGCTACTACTCCAATAATATAATCTTCTACATTGATATTATTAATATTACTTTTATTATCTTTAACTCTTATAACTTTTGGACTACTAAAAAAGGTAGTACTTGTACTACCTTCTATTCCTACATAAACACTTAATAATATCAATACTACAATAAGTAATATTTTATTACGCATATTATAAACCTAAGAAATCCCAAACAAAATTAGTAAGCAAATAAGACATCATTATAGCTAAAGTCATTACAAGTAATCTTGCTTCTATTTCTTTTCCTTTCTTCATAATACCATTTATATTTATTCCTGATAAGATAAATATACTCATTAATAAAAATAATCCATATATACATATCTTATAATTCATTATATTCTCCATTTTCATATTTTATAACTTTTTCTATTCTTTTTAAATGTCTTTCTTCTGAAGCACTCTTAGTTAAGATAAATGTATCTACAATTTCCTTTGCAACGTTAAGCTCGATATTTTCTCCAAATGCTATTACATTAGCACCATTATGATTCTTAGCTTTAAAAGCATCATCTTGGTCAACTACTCTAGCACATCTTATACCTTTTACTTTATTCGCTGCAATAGACATACCTATTCCATTACCACATATAAGTATACCTAAGCTATTTTCATTTTCCCTAACTAGCTTACATAATTTAAAAGCAAAATCAGGATAATCATCTAATTCATTATTCTCTAAGCCTATTTCCAATACTTCAATATTATTCTCTTTTAAATAACTATAAATACTATTCTTTAAATCTTTTCCCCTATGATCTGATGCTATAAATACTTTCATTTTATCATCTCCTCTTTAATTATATAATTATATTAAAAAAAGAACAACTTATTATTGCTCTTTATTTATACCATATTTCTTATTGAATTTTTCAATATTACCAGTTTTCTTTGCTTTTCCTTGAGTTCCTGTATAGAATGGATGACATTCACTACAAACCTCAACATGGATTTCTTCTTTAGTAGATTTAGTATTAAATGTAGCACCACAAGCACATTTAACTACTGCATCTTTCATTTCTGGATGAATATTTGCTTTCATATTTCTCTCCTTCCGCCATACTAACTTTTAGTATAGAAACTTTTTCCGTTCTTAAGTATTATATCATACTTTTAATATGATGCAAGATATAATTATTAAGATAATTTTTCATACGAAAAAATATTACAAAGAATTTACAATTAGCTTTGTAATTTCTTTATGACCTTTATAATTGAAATAATATGAATCCATGCCTACAAAATAATCTTTATCTAATAATAAATCACTTATATTTATAAATACTATATTATATTTATTTGCTATATTAGATAACTCACTATTTATTATAATCACTTTACTTTCATCTAAATATTTATTTTGATACAATCCAATCATTATTATTTTTGAATCACTTATTTCTTTAATATTATTTATTAGTCTATCATAATTATTAACAAAATCTTTTATATAATCTATGTTAAGATCTTTAGTAATAGCAAGTTTTGTTAATTCTTCTTCGCCAAAAGAAATTGTTATAATATTTGAATAATGAATTAATTGTTTAATGTTATTCTCGTTATCATTTATGTCATCTAATATATCTTTTAATCTATAGTTCTTATAAGAATAATTGTTATTATATTTTTTTAATAATTTCTTGTTATCAAAATAATCTCTTAAATAATCATTATATGATATTCCATCAATATTAAAAGATGTTTCTCCGCTAGAAATACCATCACCTAATGCTAATAAAGATATTTTATTATTTCTATTAAAAAAGAATATCATGTATGTAAAAATAATACTAATTAAAATAATTATTATTAACTTATATTTTCTTCTCACACTTGCCCCCAAAGAAAAAATGTAGATTACTCTACATTATACTCTTCTAATTCTATTTTAGCACCGACATTGCTTAATTTATTAATAATATTTTCATATCCTCTTAAGATATGATCTATATCATAAATTGTTGTCTTTCCCTTAGCAATTAATCCAGCAAGAATTAATGCTGCACCACCACGCAAATCTGTAGCGTTTATCTCAGTACCAGTTAGATTTGTTTTACCATGAATTTTAGCTATTCTTCCTTCGGTTTCTATCTTAGCGCCCATTTTGATAAGATATGGAAAATGGCCAAACCGATTTTCCCAAATAGTCTCTTCAAATACAGATTCACCATCCGCTTGAGTAAGTAACACGCTCATTGGTTGACCTAAATCTGTTGGAAATCCTGGATATACTAGAGTTTTTACATCAACCGGTTTTAGTTTCCTACTTTTGTTCAAGATAACATATGTATCTCCTAAAGTAAATTTAACACCCATTTTCTCTAATTTTTCAAATAATGCTTGATTATGTTCAGGGACAATTCCATCAACTTTTAAATTTTTTCCAAGTAAAGCACCCATTAAGATATATGTTCCAGCTTCAATTTGATCTGGCACAACTGAATAATTAACATTCTTTCCTAATTTCTTTACACCAGTTATAGTAATAATATCTGTGCCTGCCCCAATTATTTTAGCACCAATTGTATTTAAGAAATTAGCTACATCCACAACATGTGGTTCTTTAGCTGCATTTTTAATTGTTGTAACACCATCAGCTAGTACCGCAGCAAGCATAATATTAATTGTAGCACCAACTGAAGCAAAACGAAGTTTAATATCTGCTCCATGTAGGTGTTCAGCATCCAACATATACTTGTGTCCTCTTTTTGTTACGGTAGCGCCCATTTCTTTAAATGCTTTTAAATGAATATCAATAGGTCTATTACCAATATTACAGCCACCAGGAAAAAACATTTCAACATGTTTATACTTACCTAGTAATACACCCATAAAATAATAAGATGCTCTTAACTTTACACTTAATTCTTGTGTAATTAAAGTATTCCTTAATTTTGAAGAATTAATCTTAACTACATTGCCATCTTGCTTTATATCACAATTAAGAAATTTAACTATGTCAAAAAGCGCATCCCTATCAGTAATATTAGGAACATTTTGGATAGTAACATTACCATCAGCTAGTAATGCTGCTGGAATAAGGGCTACTACACTATTTTTTGCTCCACCAATTTTAATTGTCCCTTTTAATGGACGTCCCCCTTTAATAACTATTCTTTCCACATTAATACCTTCTTTACTTAAAATCTATATCAAAAAATATTTATATTCTATTATTATTTATGAAAAAACTAGGTTTTTGTTCCATAAAAATATTTATTTATAAATTAATATAAATAAACTCCTTTTCTTAAGATTATGATACGATTTTAAGTAATATTTGTCAATTTATTTTATAGAAAATACCTTATTTTAAGTAAAATATACCTATAAAATGGGGCCTTTTCCGGCATAATTAGGTCATTTGTTAGTGTAAATATAGTAAAAAAGCTTATAAAACCAGCAAAAATCGTAAAAAACACCCAACAAATTACTATTTTTTTTCTATCCATTTGCTACTCCAGATAGATTAAAATAAGCATTACATTGTTCTCTATTTTCTGCAATAATAGTTATTTCTTTAGTATTATTATCATAAGTTAATAATGAATTATTTCCACATATATAATGATCATATACATAATTATTATCAGGTACTATATTTGACAAACTATAAGTATTATTATTATTTTCAACGTATATTTTTAATATTATATCGTAATTATTCTGGTTATAATCACCCACTACAGCACTTAAGAAATTAATACTATCATTTTCTGTATAGAAGGCACTTGAACTACTAATAAGTAAAACAGATAAAAATACTATTAAAGAACCAATAGTTATTAAATTCCTTCTTCTATACTTACTACTTAATAGATAATTTATTATTATTTTTATATTAATCACCTATATATATATTGATTAATATAGCTATTATTTATTCAAAATATATGAATAATACTTATAGTAACAAGTATTACTATTCCTAATACATTTGCATATTTACCTATCTTATTACTAGAATAATTACCTATTATATAACCTAAATAAGTAAAAGAAGAGGCACATATACTAAATATTAATCCAGATAACAAATAATCATCTGTAATTGCATGTAATCCTATACCTGTTGAAAAACTATCTAAACTAACAGACATAGAAATAAGTATCATATTTAATATATCTAAATTAATAATCTTATCTTCATTTTTTATTAAATCAATTAACATCTCTATTGCAATAAATAATAGTATTATTCCTAGTAATATATTTACTTCAATATTTAAATAAGTAACTATTTTATTACCTATAAATGATCCAATTATTGGCATAATAAAATGTAATAAACCAATAAACCCACATAAAAACAATATTTTCTTTTTACTAATACCAAACATACCAATACTTAAGAAAACAGAAAACGTGTCCATAGATAAAGACACTCCAAGTATAAATAAAGATAATATTATAGACATATTATCACCACTAAAATATATTCTATTTTATTTTATTTATTAACTCTCTCGCATAGAATTCATATTCAATATCATCTAAATTATCTTTCTCATCAAGTAAACATAAAGGAGGAAATAATACACACCACCAGTTATGACCTAAGCCATTACCTATAGTAATAACTACACTTTCATATTCTCCTTCACTATACTTTACTCCTTTATATTCTTTTTCTGGAAAATAATTATTACCATAACTAATATCATAAGAAACATTATATTTATTTAATATATCATTAACTTTGTCTATGTTATTTCTTATTCTATTTCTAGCTTCGCCAATATTTTTGCTATTACCAATTATATTATATAATTCTTTTTCTACATCATTTTTAACACTGAGTTTTAAGTCTTGATCTAAAGTACTATTACTATTAGCAATTACTCTAAATCTAATAGATTCATTAGGTATAAGTAACATTTTTTTCTCATTTATAAACACTAATAATACTATTAAGAAAAATAAAACAATTATTATCTTTTTCATTATTTCACCTAGTATAATAATGATTAATAATAATTGTTTTTATTCAGATTTCTTATTACTTACAAATATATATCTTTCATAGTTATTATAATCTTTTTCTATTGTTATTTTAGAGTTCGGTAAATATTTTTTAACTATTTCTTTTATTTGTTTACCTTCTTTATCTCCAATTTCAAAAGCTATTAAATAATTGTTTTTTAAATTATCTTTTATTTTATTTAAAATAATATCATAAAAATATAATCCATTATTATCTGCATATATAGCATTTTGTGGTTCATACTTTATCTTTTCATCTACTTTACTACCTCTTGGTACATAAGGAGGATTAGATATAATTAAATCATATTTATTATCTGATTCATAATTATGAATATCACATACTTTAAAATCTATTTTAACATTGTTTAAATATGCATTTTTTTTTGCAAGATTAATTGCTTTCTTACTTATATCAATCGCCTCAATATTAGAATCAATTTCTTTTTTTAATGTAATGGAAATACATCCACTTCCTGTACCTATTTCTAATATATTTGGATTATTAATATTTAACTTTTCTAAATAATCTATTGTCTTGTATACAAGTGTTTCTGTTTCAAATCTTGGTATTAACACATGTTTATTAACATTTATAATATTTCCATAAAAATCTACATTACCAATAATATATTGAACTGGATAACCTTTATTAAGTTTTTTTAAAGCTCTTTTTTGTTTATATTTTGGGAGATATTTTTTAATTAATTCAATATCATTCATTAGAAATTAGATTTTTCTCCCGCTAATTTTAAACGCATATCTTCAGTAATTAAAGCTTCAATTATTGGTTCTAGATTACCATCCATAACTCTATCTAATTCCATAATTGAAAAGTTAATTCTGTGATCTGTAACTCTATTTTGTGGATAATTATATGTTCTTATCTTTTCAGAACGATCACCGGTTCCGATTTTAATACGCTTCTCAGCACCAATTTCTTGTTCTTGTTTTTGCTTTTCTTCATCATATAATTTAATCTTTAATAATTTCATAGCATTTTCTTTATTACGTAATTGACTACGTTCAGTTTGACAACTTACTACTACTCCTGTTGGAATGTGAGTAATTCTTACTGCTGAATTAGCTGTATTAACTGATTGTCCACCAGCTCCACTTGAATGAAATACATCTATCTTTAAATCTGATTCTTTTACCTCAATATCAACATCTTCAACTTCTGGCATAACAAGCACTGTCGCAGTAGATGTATGTACCCTTCCTTGAGTCTCTGTTACTGGTACTCTTTGAACTCTATGAGATCCACTTTCATATTTTAATTTAGAATATACATTATCTCCTTTAATCATACATTCTAACTGAGAAAAACCTCCACTTGTTCCTTCAATTGCATTTAATACTTCTATTTTCCAGCCTTGATGTTCTGCATAATAAGAATACATTCTAAACAAATCGCCAGCAAAGATATTAGCTTCATCTCCACCTGCTGCCCCTCTTATTTCCATAATGACATTCTTTCCATCATTTTCATCTTTAGGTACTAATAATATCTCTAATTCCTTCTTTAAATCTTCTATTTTATTTGTTTGCTCTTCAACTTCTAATTTAGCAAATTCTCCAAGTTCTGGATCATTAACTAAACTTTTAGCTTCCTCTAATTTTTCTTCACATTCTCTATATTCATTATATTTATTAACAGTTTCTTCTAAATCACTTTGTTCTTTAGATAACTTCTTTAAAGTATTATAATCATTTAATATTTCTGGTTTAGTTAATTCTTCTTTTAATTCATTATACTTATTTACTATGTTCTCAAGTCTTTCAAACATAATTATCACCCATTTCTCCCATATTATATCTTAAATAATTAAAAAAGTGAAATATAATTCACTTAGTTTTCTATTTCTTCTTCATCCATTATTACAAGGTCATCTAAGTCATCTGATGTATCATCATCATCTATATCATCTTCATCATAATAGACATTTTCATCCACTACTTCTTCATCATTATCTACTACTTCTTCAGTATCAGTATCTTCATTTATTTCTTCTTCTTCAACTTCTTCTTCATCTTCTACTACGATATCTTGTAAATGTTTAGTAGCTAAATCCCAATATCCTTTAGGAAGTAATACAAACTTCTTATTAATAGATAATAGTTCAAAGAAATCTCCAATTCTTTCTTCAACTGTACTTTCTGGTAATTCTAAAGCTTTGCATACTCTAGTAAATAAATCCATTATTTTCATTTTTTTACCAGTTTCTTCTAATATAATTGATGCTATTTCATCATATCCCATTGTTTGTAATTCTTCTTTTGCAATATCTTTTAATTTCATAATAATCTCCTTCACTAAATACATATGCATTATATATATTAATTGTTTATAATAATTCTACTACTATTTCCTTTTCACTATCTCCATTATTATATTTCAAATTAATAATATTATTACTTATATTCATGTATCCATCTATTTTAGATGATACTTTTATATCTTTATCTTTTAATATAATAACTTGTTCTTTTTTATTAAAATTTAATATTATTTTATATTCATCACATTCCCTAATATATAATTTATTTAATAAATCTATCTCATTATTATATTTATCTTCTGAATATTTAATTTTTTTTCCTTTTATATAAGAACATTCTTCTTTTTTATTATTAATAATTACATGATTATTATCTAATAAACTCCAGTTTATTAATTTTTTTATATAATCACCTCTTTTTTTACTAGAAGAACTATAACATATACTCTATATAATTTCAACATAATTTTTAATATTTTTTACATAATAATGTTAGGTGATTATTTTGAGACTATTAAAAGCTATTATTAAGATAAATATTTTTATCTTTATTTCTTTTATTATATGTTATATAGGAATAAATATATATGCAATATTTTCACCTAAATTAAATATTACTAATAATGGTACATATTACTTATATGATAATAAAGATAATTTAGTATATCAAGGTAGTTCAACTTCTACATGGGTTAATTTAGAAAATATAGATAAGAAATTTATTAATTCAGTTATATCTATTGAAGACAAGAAATTTTATAAACATCATGGATTTGATTTAAAAAGAATAGGTAAAGCGATGATTAATAATATAGAATCTGGTCATATCGTTGAAGGTGCATCCACTATAACTCAGCAGTTAGTTAAGAATTTATATTTAGATTTTGATAAGACTTGGAAAAGAAAAACCGAAGAAGCATTTTTAACTATTATTGCAGAATTACAGTATGATAAAGATGATATACTTGAGGCTTATTTAAATACAATTAATTATGGAAATGATAATTATGGAGTAAGTAATGCATCTAATTATTATTTTAATAAAGATGTTAGTAATCTTAGTTTAGAAGAGGCTACAATACTTGCAGGTATTCCTAAAAGTCCAAATAAATATAATCCTGTATCTAATTATAATGAATCAATAAATAGAGCTAAAATAGTAGCTAAATCATTATTAATAAATAATTATATTACGGAAGAAGAATATCATAATTTAAATTATGATAATGTTAGTATATATGGAAAAATGAATGAAAATAATTTACAAATGTTAATGTATTATCAAGATGCTGTATATAAAGAGTTAGAAAACTTAGGAATAGATAGAAAGGTATTAGAATCTGGTGGCTTAAAAGTATATACTAACTTAGATATGGATAAACAGGCAGCATTAGAAAAGAATATATTAAATAATATGGGAGATATAAATGATATACAAATAGCTAGTGTTATAGTTGATCCATATACTGGTAAAATTGAAGCACTAACTGGAGGTCTTAATTATGAGTTAAGTCAGTATAATAGAGCAACGGAATCTAAAAGGCAAGTAGGATCTACTATGAAGCCATTCCTTTATTACGCAGCTTTAGAAAAAAATTTAACTGCATCATCTAAGTTTAAAAGTGAATATACTATCTTTAATATTAATGACAAACAAACATATTCTCCAACCAACTTTTCTGATAAATATGCTAATAAGGATATAACTATGGCTGCAGCAATCGCATTTTCTGATAATATTTATGCAGTTAAAACTAATTTGTTTTTAGGTGTTGATGAATTACCTAAAACAACTAAGAAAATGGGGATTAAAGAAGAATTAGTTGGCCTTCCATCTCTTGCTTTAGGAACTGGAGAAATAAATATTATAGATTTTGCAACAGGATATGCCACATTAGCGAGCGAAGGATATAGAAAAGATCTATATTTAATAAGAAAAATAGAAGATAAAAATGGAAATGTTATATATAATAAAGATGAAAAAAGAATGTTAGTATTAAATCCTAATTATGTGTATATTTTAAATGAATTATTATCTAATACTACTAGTAGTGCTTTTAAAGATTATACTAATGCTACTGCTAGTACTATTGCATCTAAATTAAGTAGAAAATATGCTATTAAAACTGGTACTACAAAAACCGATTATTGGACAGTTGGATATAATAAAGATGACTTAATGTTGGTATGGATTGGATATGATAATAATAGGGAATTTACTAAAGGATATAGTTATATTGCGAAAAATATATGGGCAGATACTATGGAAGAAATAGAAAAAAATATTATTGATAATAATTGGTATAATACACCTAAAGATGTTGTAGGTATTATACTTGATTCTGTAACAGGAGAAGTAACAAAAGATAGTAAAAGAGCTATTGTATATTATTATTTAAAAGGTAGTGAACCTAATATAAATAACATTAAATATGTTAATAAAGAAGACAATTAAAAAGACATTTTTATTAAATGTCTTTATTATCTGATTTAATTAGAACTCTTTTAGCATCAATATTATTGTCAGCATCTTCAATCATTTCTATTAATATTTCTATCTTTTCTTCTGGGGTTAATTCCTTATTTTCATTGTCTTCCATATTCTTCTCCCATTCTTTGTTTTTCTTTATCATACCAACCAGTAATAAATGCTTCAAGTTCTTCTTTTGTTTTAGCGTTAGCATTTATTATTTTTCTTATTTCCTGAGGTGTATATATAGAAAGTAAGAATTCTATTTCTTCTATATGTCCAAATTTATTTATATCATCTATAGCATATGTTTCTTGTAACATTGCTGAGAATTTTACTAATCTTTTTGATACATCAAACACTAATAAATTAGGATTTATTCTTGCACTATTAATAAATCTCGTTCTATCTAAGGCATCAGCATCTTTTAAAACCTCAGCCATAACTCTTGTTCTTTCAAGCTTACTCTTATCTACTCCATATTTATTTGCAGTTTCAACAAATATCTCATCTACTTTTTCATGATCTCTTGGAACTTCATGAAACTCAATTAAGGTCTTTATTATAGCAATATCTTCTTTAGAATATTTACCATCTAATTTCTTATTTGC
>JAEEGF011469622.1_pt1 | contig 17275 bp, 13 predicted proteins | sample 9134171 | NCBI WGS metagenome assembly JAEEGF01 (sample SAMN16246542, study PRJNA631951) | gut metagenome | biome: gut microbiome; feature: rumen; material: AP-attached | host: Bos | place: Iran: Karaj | collected 2018-10 | reverse complement strand
CCGGATGCACTTCGACCTTACTCGCGGCACTTTTGCTGCAGGTCAGTCATACGTGGCCATCAGCCGTATGCGCTCGCTGGATGGATTAACGTTGAGCAGAAAGATTTTCAAAAACGACATTTTGCAGAACGCGGAAATCAAGGCTTTTGCCAACTCGTTCAACGATGTGCCTATGATTGATGAGGAGCTAAGTTTCGGGCGGATGCTTTACAAACACCTAAACAGTAAGGATTACGACAATGCCGCAAAGGTCTGTCTACATTTCGCCATTGAGAAATTGAAATCGGGCGACTATCGCAGTGCTGCTCTCTTGGCCAAGAAGATGTTTGACGTGATGCTGGATGATGAATGTCTGAACAGCGCTACAAAGGATGTTCCGCTGTTGAAGGAATGCAGCATGACCTGTGACTTTATGAATGCGGTGTTGTGCCTCTACAGTGGTCGGTATGAAGAAGCAATTGGGTATTCCAATATGGTACTTGACAAAAAGGCGGCGCAAAAAAAGAGCCCTTGTTTGGAAGCTTTGTTTGTCAAAGCGAAAGCACTATACCATCTGGAGCGCTACGACGAAGCTGCCGATATTGTCAAACAAATTCGCGAAGTATCGACCAACTCCGAAGAAAAGATGGAAATAGACAAGAAGCAGTATCTTTTTGAAGTGCAACTCAATCAACGGCTTGGCAATTCAGTTATTGAACTATGCCTACATTTGATCAAACTTTGCCCCGAGTATCTGCCTGCTTACATGATGTTGCGAAAGGAGTCGCTTGCCAACAATATGTTTATCGAAACGGATGAAGAAGAGAATAACTCCTTTGTCACTGCCTTCAATGATGTGGATGTTTCCGAAATCGATTTTGAAAAACAGCTTCAGGAGGCCGATAAGACACAACTGGAGTTTAAGTTGTTTTGCAGGAGAGTACGTAGATTAATGCAAGCCTTGCAAAAGTAGTCTCCTTTGTTTCTAAAGTGATAAATTTGCACAAAAATTACGGTAATGGAAGAAAAACGACAAATAGTCCATTCTCAGGCCGCTTTGTTTAGCCACAAAACACCTTTTAATGTGTTTGTTTACCCGATGATTTATGTTGAGACGTGTGAGAACAAGGCAATCAACGCCTTTTTTCACAATAATTTTGAATATGTCATCCGTACTTTGGGTAAAGGCTTCTTTTATCTGCCTGCTATGGCGGACGGTTTGGCACAAGTGATTGAATACAACTGGCCAGGAATTGATGCTGTATTGGCTGAGAGTGCAATGTTTGATCCGACTTGGTGTCGTGACATGTATCGTGAGATTCTCTCTTATCGAATCGACCAAACAACTGATTTGCCGAAGCTGCCTTTGGACATTTCCGATTCTCCTTTATTAATGCGATATGAGGAGTATACCGAAGAAGGTTATTCGTTCACTTTGTTTCCTTTGACCTATAATGATGATGAACAATTCCGGCAATTGTTAACGGAAATTTCACGTACACCTCATCCTGAACCAACAGTATTTCACAGCACGATTATCGAGGAACCGATTGAGACTAAGTTTGATCCCAAAGACAAAGCAGATAGGTGTAGTATTAACCTTTTGGCAGATGAGATCAACCAACGTATCAAAGAATTAAGGTTGATGGGTGTCAAAGACTATGTGATTAGAAAATTGATTCAATTGCCGGAACCTGAATTAAGTCCGCTCCGAATCACCAAAGACTATCGCTTTTTCTTACCAGATTACAATAACATGGAAATCACCATGCCTACGTTGTCGAAGGTCGTGTATTTCTTTTATTTGCGCCATCCCGAAGGGCTACGGTTCAAAGAGTTGGTAGATTATCGTGAAGAACTGTTGGAGATTTACTTCCGAGTTTCCAATCGGAGGGAAATAGAGAAGATGGAACAGAGCATTGACGAACTTGTGGATTCAACACGAAACTCCATCAACGAGAAGTGCAGCCGCATCCGTGCCGCCTTCGTTAGCCGTTTCACTGATGACTTAGCTGAAAACTATTACATCACCATTGGGAACGGCAATGCCAAACGCATAACTCTTGATCGTAACTTGGTGATTGATGAATCGGGGATACTTGTTAGAAAAATATAAAAACAGGAGTGCCGAAAACTGGATTATAGAGTAAGCAAAAGAAGTTGCGCCCGACACAAATTAGGGAAGTAAGATGAAAACAAAAATAATTATTACGGGAACTATTCTGATGGCCATGATTGTAAATTTAGCACAAGCCCAGTATAAACCAACAGTATTTCAACCGCAAACTTATCAGCCGCAAACTATTGATTATTCAAGATTGGAGAGAAGTTTTCAGCAACAAGAGAACCGTTCTAATATGGCGTATCAGAAATACTCAGAACTAGCGCAGTTAATAGGAGAAAAAAGACAGCAGATCAGTAATGACAGAGAAACACTTGAGTGGTTTTCAAATAATATTGACACGGAACTCAAAACAGTAAAAGGTAGTTTAGAAGTTGCAGACTATCAAGGAGCAATAGATAGAGCATCAAAAGCAATTGGCGACATTAAAACCAATACGGAACTAATTAGACGCATACAAACATACGAACAATATCAGAGTATAGTGCAGCAATTACAAGAAAGAACCGATTTATCATATCAACAAAAGATGGAATGGATGGAAACATATAGTTATAAGTTTGTTCCTATTTACAATTCTGAAGGTAAAGTTATTGGCGCTTATGATTGGAAAGAAATAGGCGGTCCCAATAATACTCGTGTAATATTACCATAACTATAAAAGCATATTAGGAAGCTTGTTTTGCGAAATTAGAAGTTTGTTTAAATGAAAGAAATAATGGTTATTTGCCCAACAAGCGGCCTGAAAAGCCAGTGAGCTAATAACCCAATGTAACGCTCAGGTGCTGCGGGACAATGATGAAAAACACCTCGAAAAGGGCAAAAGCAATCAAATTCCAACAATTCTTTTGCCCTTTCAGGGCGAATAAATCAAACCACACCTTTTACCCAGGGCGTTGCCCTAAGCTATAGGCTGTTGGCCTTTCAGGCCGACCTTAATGAATCCAAATAAACCAGCGAAACATGAAGACAAAACCATATGGAAACCGAAAATGAAACCACTGAAAAATATACAATCATTTTTATCCTTGCCTATCTATTCCTGACTGCCTTATTTTGTCTGTCAACAACAGCCGCCATCATCTTCTGTTCCGCCTGTGCGTTGGCTGCCCTGATCTATGTTGCCTTCTGGGTATTGCCTTACCGGATAGGCCCCTTGGAACGCAGCATCTGCAAACGCTTGGGCAAAGAAGGCTATCATTACGAGAAGAACGAAGGAACGCTTTATGTAACTAAGAATGACAGTCGTTTTCAAGTTCAATTGGCTGGGAGTTATAACAGAAGGATCAAGCGCCTCTATGTTTTGTACAAATTCAGGGACGATGATTTCGGCAAGATAAACATGGACGGTTGGAGCCGTGCCGCCAACGCTATCAACATCAATAATACGGACACTATTTTTGTTGTTTTGGAAGATCATTTTTGCTGTTGCTACCAGACGTCCATTGGCAACTCAAAGGATTTCATGAATGAGTTTGATCATGCCTATCAAGCCATCGGTGAGGCTATAGAGGATTATGGTAAACTAATCCCTTATTTGGAACGCGATTACCCAAATATGGCAGAAAACCAATCAAGCATTGGATTCAGATAGAATTAAATCCCCATTTTCAGCTAACCATCACCCCCTCAAATCATCATTTTTGGTGATTCCATCGCAGGCCAGGAAATCGGAATTTTGCATCGTGAATATTCAGATGATGTGAATTCTAACAACTAAACTAATATTACCCATGAACAAAACAACGAAAACCCTGGCACTGATCGCAGTATCAGCCCTGTTTGCCCTAGGTTTCAACTCCTGCGGCAAAGACCAAGTCATTGAAGAAAAAAACAAAGAAACCAAAGAGGCTATCGTCAAGCAGTACCTTGACCAGACAGTGTATCCCACATACGGTAAACTGGCTGTGGAATCCCAAAACCTCGTGGACGACCTAGAAGCCTTGAAAGCCAACATGACCCAAAACAACCTCAACCAAGCCACAGTGAGCTTCCTCGAAGCCCGTAAATGGTGGGAGATGAGCGAGGCCTTCCTGTTTGGCGCCGCCTCCGACTTCGGCATCGACCCGCACATCGACTCATGGCCCCTCGACGAGGATGCCTTCAACAACCTCATGGCCAGCCCCAACATGATCGAGATGCTGGCTGGTGATGAGGACGGAACCGTGGCCGGTGAACAACTCGGCAACGCCCTATTGGGCTTCCACGGCATCGAGTACATCCTGTTCCGCGAAGGACAACCCCGTGATGTGAACGAGGTGAACAACGACATGATGACTTACGTGATCGCCGTCTCGCGCGACCTCCGTAACCGCTGCTTCCAACTGGAAGTGAGCTGGAACGAAAACGCTCCCGCTGACCATGCTGCTCTGATGGAAGAGCTGGAACTCAACACCACCGTCAACGGAGGCAATAACTCATACGGCTCCAACATGCTCCTTGCTGGCCAAGCAGGTAGCACTTACGCCTCCTTCACCAACGCACTCCAGGCTATCGCCGATGGCTGCATCGACATCGCCGATGAGGTGGGCACCTCCAAAATCGGGAAACCCCACACCGGAGAAGACCCGCATTATGTGGAGTCGCCTTACAGCCAAAAGTCGAAAGATGATTTCTATGACAATATCATCAGCATCCAAAACGCCTACATGGGTGGCATGAAAAGCTCCCGCGACGAGGACCGCTCCCTGCACGCTTACATCGCCGATGGCAATGCTGAACTGGACACCAAGGCTGTCAACGCCATCAACAACGCCCTGGAAAAAATCAACGCCATGAGAGCTCCTTTCGTACAATATTATGCTGATGCCACCGCCGGCACCGCCATGGAAGCCTGCCAAGAACTCTCCGACGTGATGGCTGAGGTGAAAGAGGAGATTGCTAAACTGGATAAGTGATATCAAAACAACAAAAACATACCAAAATGAAACAGATTAATCTATTCTTATCGGCATCACTCCTTATCGGACTTTTAGCCTCCTGCGGTCCCAAGGAGCCCATTCCCACCGACCCACAAGTGCTGGAAGAGACTTACGCAGGCGGTGAACTCGGCACCACCTTCAATAGCACACAGACCGCCTACGAAGACCCCACACCAGCCGTGGAAAACGCCGGTCTCGCCACCGCTTTTAAATATGGTGAGTATTTCTTTGAACGCACTTACACCCAAAACAACGAGCCCTTCGATGGACTCGGACCGCTTTATATCCGCAGTTCCTGCATCGCTTGCCATCCCGGCTACGGACACGGCATGCGCATGAACCGCTATCGCGCCGACGACTGGGGCAACGGCTACCTGCTGGTCTTCACCGACCGTAACGACACCTACCTCAGCTCCTATACAGGAATGCCGCAAACCAAGGCAGTCGCTCCTTTCAAAGCACCGCTCGATGAGACCAAGATCGAAATCAACTGGCTCAGCTATGTGGATGAATGGGGCAACCAATTCCCCGATGGCGAGCATTACAACTTGACCTATCCCGAGGTCTATATCCCCGAAGATGCCTTCTATGTACCGCTTGAGGTCGGTGGCAACCCCATCCCGTATAGCGACTTCGTGTGCCGTCTCGAATCCACCATCGGCATCTACGGAACAGGCCTCATCGACGCCATCCCCGATGACTCGCTGAAGGCACAATACCAAAAGGAGTTCAACGACGGTTATATGCAGAACGGCCTGAACCCAGCGATGTGGGCTGACAACGACTGGGCTCCCACAGGCTTGTACGGCAACACCAAACATCCCAAGAAATACACCTACGCCTTGACCCGCGGACCTCTTCAAGACGCTCCCGGCGCCAACGCCATCTGGAACATCACCAACGTGACACACCCCACCAAGATGGGACATTACATGACCGCCGCCTACGCCACCAAGGCTTCCCAAGATCCTGATGTCCAGGCTGAGTTCTACAACTATTATCCACAATATAACCTCACTGGCAATGTGGAAACCGATATCTACAACTACTTGATGATGGCCAACATCCCTGACGAGCTCAAGGAACCCGAGATGAGTGCCGAGGAATACTCCGACTTCATGGTGTGGCACCGTGGACTCGCAGTCCCCGCTGCCCGTGACCTTGGCAACGCGGATGTGCAACGCGGTCGCAAGCTGTTCCGTGAGATCGGATGCGCCTACTGCCACCGTCCTTCATGGCAGACCGGCGATGACTATTTCACCGACCCCGCTGGATTCTTCAGCGACGGTGACGCCCGCCTGCCTCGTTATCCCAACCAGAAAATCTGGCCTTATAGCGACTACATTCAACACAAGCTCCACATGGAGAACGACATCCGCACCGGATGGTGCCGCACCACCCCGTTGTGGGGTCGTGGACTCTCCGCCATCTGCACAGGCCGCAGCGACCGTCTGCACGATTGCCGCGCCCAAACCGTCATCGAAGCCATCATGTGGCACGGCAATGCGCAAAGCGACGCCCGCCGCTCCGTGGAACAATTCCGCGAGCTGCCCAAAGAAGATCGTGACGCTATCGTGAAGTTTATTGAGGCAATTTGATGTAAAAAACAGAAGACAGGAATAAAAAGTAAGAAGAAAAATAATATATTTGCTGGGATGAAGAAAATACGTCATATCATTTCTGTCTTGATGATTGTATTGGTGGCGGTTCTCGCCACCGGTACAGTCGTCGAGAAACTGCACGACTCGGATTATGCCTTAGCGCATGTCTATAGCACATGGTGGTTCGTGAGCCTTTGGGGCCTGATTGCCTTAGGCATGGTGATCATGCTGCTCAAAGGGAAATCGTGGAAACAACCGGCGACGTGTACACTTCATCTTTCAGTCCTTATCATCTTGCTGGGTGCTTTGTTGACCATGCTCACTGGACATCACGGCGAGATAACCCTGCAACCTGGAGTGCCCTCTTGCCAATTCAGCATCGAAAAACACGGCGAGAGCCGACAGGCAACACTGCCTTTTACATTAACTTTGGATCACTTCGAGGTGATGACCTATCCCGGTACGCATTCTCCGATGGATTTTGTAAGCCATGTAAACATCGGAGATGCGTCGGGCGAAACTCAAAAGGCGGATATCTCCATGAATAACATTTTGAAATACAAGAACTACCGATTCTATCAGAGCGACTATGACGAGGATGGCAACTCCGTGCTGTCGGTAGCACATGATCCTTGGGGCATCGGAGTGACTTATACGGGATATGTGCTGCTGTTCGTGGCACTGCTATGGCTGTTCATCGATCGCAAAGGACCGTTTAGAGAACTCCTTCGCAAGACCTCGGGGAAAACCGCTTTGTTACTCCTTTTCATGACACTGGGCATTGCGTCGCCGTCATGGGCCACTGAAAAGCCGCGTGCCTTACCCAAGGAAAGCGCAGACGACATGGGACAGATGTACGTGATGTACAAAGGCCGTGTATGCCCCCTGCAAACCTTGGCGAAAGACTTCACGACAAAGCTGTGTGGCAACGCCCATTATCGAGGCTATACACCAGAGCAAGTGCTGAGCGGCTGGATTTTTTATTTCAACGATTGGAAAAATGAGCCGATGTTCAAGATAAAAGGAGAAAATGTGCAGAAACAACTCGGCATCAAAGGCAAATACGCCTGCTTTTCCGATTTCACTGACAACAACGGCGAAAACAAACTTACCGAGACCCTTAAATCACTCCCCATGGGTGACCCCCAACGGAAGAAATACAGTGCCGCAGAAGAGAAATACCAACTGATCAACATGCTGAACAAAGGCAAGCTGATAAAGCTTTTCCCTCACGCCGACAGCCTTCAAAACATCACTTGGTACGCTCAAAACGACGACCTCCCATTGAGCATCCCTGACGATGAGTATCTCTTCATCCGTAAGCAGCTGAGCCTATGTCAAGAATATGTGGTGAAAGGCGACTTCAATGCTTTGAAAGAAGTGTTTGAGAAAACCAAGATATATCAAGAAAAGCATTCATTAGGGCACACACCCACCCTATCACAATATCGCGCCGAGCGACTGTATAACCGACTAACTACTGGGAAGTGGCTCGCGATGGTCAACATCACCTTGGGATTGATGGTTTTTGCCTTAGCCCTCATCTGTCTGGGCAAAGGGAAGCCTTTATACAAGCCTGTTCGTTGCATGGCCGTAGTCTGGACAGCATTAATGGGTGTCTTTTTGGCCCTGTTGTTCATCTTGCGTTGGATTGCCGGCGGGCATGTGCCTATGGCAGGCAGTTTCGACTCCATGAACCTCATGGCCTTGAGTATCACCATCATCACCTTAATCATGTCACATAAATACGAGATGGCCTTGCCAGCAGGCCTGCTGATGACGGGTTTTGTGCTTTTGGTTCAGATGATGGGCGGTGCCAATCCACCTGTAACCCACCTGATGCCAGTGCTTTCGTCGCCTTTGCTGAGCCTGCATGTGACGGTGATTATGATTGCCTACGCCTTGCTCTTCTTTGTGATGCTGAATGGCATCAGCGCGGTCATTGTGCGATTCACACAACCCGGCAATGTCACCTATCTGGAACGGCTGCAACACATCAGCATGCTCATGCTTTATCCAGCAGTGGCACTGTTGACCATAGGCATCTTCATCGGTGCAGTTTGGGCCAATATCTCATGGGGTAACTACTGGTCGTGGGATCCCAAAGAGGTTTGGGCTTTGATCACGCTGCTCGTCTATGCCGCCCCACTGCATGGAAAAACCTGGAAATCATTCCAAAAACCGATGTTTTTCCACATTTACGGAATCATCGCCTTCCTGAGCGTATTGTTCACCTATTTCGGAGTCAATCTGCTTTTGGGAGGCATTCATGCCTATTAAAAACACAACACCATGAATCACGATCACGAACATCATCACGATCACGATCACGAACATCACCACCACCATCATCATCATGAAATAGCTGCTGACAACAAGAAGATGCGCAAAATCTTATGGGCAGCCATCCTGTTGAATCTTCTTTTTGTCGGGGTGGAAGCAGGCGTTGGTATTTGGCAAAACAGCCTCTCACTGCTGAGTGACGCCGGACACAACCTCAGTGATGTGTTCTCGTTGATATTGGTGGTTGTCGGGCTGCATTTGGCGCAAGTTCACAGCAACGAGCGCTATACCTACGGCTACAAAAAAAGCACGATACTCATCTCATTGACCAACGCCATCCTGTTGTTTGTGGCGGTAGGTGTCATCGTGGCGGAGAGCATCCATAAGTTAAGCGAGCCCACCGTCATCGACGGTTCCGTCATATCATGGACTGCCGCTGTGGGCATTCTCATCAACGGCGTGACGACGATCCTGTTGATGCGCGGACAGAAAAACGACATCAACATCCGCGGCGCATTCCTCCACATGGCCGCCGACACCCTCGTCAGCATCGGAGTAGTCATCAGTGGCATCATCATCAAGCACACCGGCTGGTTCATCATCGACCCTATCATCAGTTTGGTCATCGCCCTTGTCATCCTCATCAGCACCTGGGAGCTGTTGCGCGACAGTATGCGGCTGGCGTTGGACGGTGTTCCCGAAGGAATCGAGGTGAAAGAAGTTTCACAGCTGATGCTCAACACCAACCATGTCACCGATGTGCATCATCTGCACATCTGGGCGATGAGCACGACCGAAAACGCATTGACGGCACATGTGGTCATCGATGACGAACAGAAGGCTTTTGACGTGCGAAAAGCCTTGAAAGAAGCCCTTCATTCGCAAGGCATCAACCATGCCACCATAGAAATCGAGTACGGCGACGGATGTTGCGATAAGACCTGTTGAATCAAAAAAAGCATTATCTTTGCCGCCGGATTCGGGTTCTTCCATTGAAGATTAATAGGGAATCCTGTGTAAGTCAGGAGCTATGCCCGTAGCTGTGAGTTCAATTACGGTCCGCAACATCATGTCACTGATTTTTTTCGGGAAGACGTCGCGGACTTGAACAAGCCAGAAGACCTGCCCGACTCCGAAGTAACAACTTTCGGGAACAAAAGTTTATTAATCATGAAAAAACATTTCTTTTTGATTTGGGCACTACTCTATTCAGCCCTCGCCAACGCACAGCTCTCAGGCACCTACACTATCAACAGCGATGCCACACAAAACCCCAACTTCACCTCCTTCAGCGCGGCAACGGAAGCCCTCCACACACAAGGCGTGTCAGGACCCGTGACCTTTGAAGTCGCTCCTGGCACCTACAACGAGTATGTCACCCTACAGGTTATCGAAGGAGCCAGCGACACCCATCGCATCACCTTCCGCGGCATCGGCGCCGACAACCAACAAACCGTCATCACGGGCAACGCCGGATACACCGAAAACGCCATGCTCACCCTCAACGGCACCGACTATGTGACCTTCGAGAACATGACCCTCACCTCCACCTCAACGGTCAACGCCGTGCTGGTGAAACTGCTCAACGGCAACGAAAACAACCAATTCCACAACCTGCGTCTCATCGGAGCCGTCTCCACAACCAGCCTCGACAATGGGAAAGACCTAGTATATCGCGTCAGTGGCGAATGGATCGACCTCAACAACGAGTTTGTGAATTGTGATTTTATCAACGGTTATATTGGATTATATTACCAAGGACACAACATCTATACCCTCAACGACGGTCTTCTGGTGGAGAACTGCGTCTTCACCGACCAAGCATTCAAAGGCATCTATGTGAGCTTTACCGACCACGCAATCTTGCGTGGCAACATCATCACCAACCATAACCACGACGTGCTTACCAACTATCACGCCATCGACCTGCTACGCATCCGTTACCATTGTATCATCGAGAACAATGTGATCAACGTGACACGCCACTCCAACTACGCCACTGCGTTCGAAATCCGTCCCGCCATGGGCACCGAAGAAGAACCCGTCATCATCCGCAACAACACCATCAACCTAAACAGCTATACCAACAGCAGCTATTGCTGCGACCTTGATGACACCAACAGCAGCTATGTCTATTTCGTCCACAACACCGTGCGTTGCGCTGGCACCAACGACTGCGGCAACATCTTCGTGGAGAAGAGCTGGCCTAACCTGTTCCTTTACAATAATTTATTGGTGAATGAGACGGGTGGCTATGTGTTCCGTTTCCAAGCCAACACCAACGACCGTTACAGCGACTACAACCGCATCCAATACAACGGAGAATACATCGCGAGAGTCAGCACCAACGATTACGCCACTTTGAGTGACTGGACTTCAGCCACCGGCTTTGACGCTCATTCGTCACTCTGCTCACCACAGTTTGTGGGCGACAACGACCTTCACATCACCTCCAGTGCCAACCTCACCGTGGACCATCCGCTGGAATATGTCACCACGGACATCGACGATGAGCCACGCTCTGCCACTCCATGCGCAGGAGCTGACGAATACGAGGAAGGCGTCAACCTTCCCCCTGTTGTGGCCAATCCCATCAACGATGTAGTGTTTGAAGTCTTTCCCGCCAGCCAGACCATCGACATCAGCGGCACCTTCACCGATCCCGATGACCCTGACGAGGACATCACCATCGAAATCGCCTCAAACAGCAACCCAAGTCTGGTTAGTGCAGTGTTGAACAGCCACACGCTGACCCTTCAACGTCTGCAAGGCGTGGGAGGCAGCAGTAGCATCACTCTGCTTGCCACCAGCAACGGACAAACCGTAGAGACCTCCTTCACCGTGGAATGCATCGCCGAGGATCTGCCCCCCGTGGTGGCCAACCCTTTGGCACCGGTCCTGTTCACCGAGTTCCCTCAGTCCCTGAACTTCGTACTCACCAACACCTTCGACGACCCAGACAACAACAACGCCATGATTGAGATCAGCGTGCTGTCATGTCCTTCCGAAGTCACTGCCATGTATGCCAGCTTCGTGCTGACCCTCATCCGCAACACCCCCGCTGCCTTCTCGAATAAGATCATGGTAATCCGTGCTACCAGCAACGGCAAACAAGTCGATATGGAAGTCCTGCTGTCAGGCGAAGCCGTGGTCATCGGGCCAGGCATTGCCACCTTCGAGGATGTGACGCTAAACGCCGAAGGCATCTGGCAGGCTCCTACAGAAGGCGACAACACCCTTATCAGCAACGGATGGGCGTTCACCAACTATTACAGCGAGTATTTCTGGGGCGGCTTCACCGTCTCTAACCATACCGACCTCTCCCAAGTCTCCATGAACGCACAATATACCGCGGTCGCCGGAGAGGGATATGACGGATCCGCACAATATGCCGTGGCATACGCCATGGGAGCCCAGACCGAAGCATCCACACTTGACGGCTCGTCGCACACCGTCACAGGCTGCTATGTCACCAACAACCTATGGGCTTATCAGAACATGCTGGAAGGCGATTACACCGCCACTCCTTTTGGTGGCACGACTGGCGATGACCCCGACTGGTTCAAGCTCACCGCAACCGGCAAAAACGCCAGCGGTCAAACCGTGGGAACGCTCGACTTCTATCTCGCCGACTACCGTTTCGCCAACCATGAGGACGACTATATTCTCAACGATTGGGAATGGTTCGACCTCAGCGGCCTCGGCGCCGTGGCAAGCATCAGCTTTAGCCTATCATCCTCCAAAAACAACAGCTATGGCATGATCACGCCCGCCTACTTCTGCATGGACGATTTCAACGGCACTGCCCCTGAGACCCCCGACCAGCCTCCTTTCATCGCCAACCCTGTGGCAGAGGTGGTGTTTAACTTGTTCCCGCAAAGCATTGACCTCGACCTCACTGGCGTTGCTTCCGACCCCGACAATGACGACAACGCCATCGTCTATTCTTTGGTTTCCAACAACAACGAGAACGTCCTTTCAGCCTTGCTCAATGGGAAAACCCTCACGCTGAACCGTTTGGTCAACGAAGAAGCCGAAGCAGAGCTCACGTTAAGAGCCTTCAGCAATGGCCAGTCGGTGGACTTCAACATCCACATCGTAATGCATCACTATTTGAATGTCGATGAAAAGCAAGTCGTTTTCGAGGTGTTTCCGAATCCTTGTAACGGTGTAATCATTGTGGAGACCCAATGCATATCGGCACAACCGCAAGCTGTCGGATATCTCATCCACAACCTGATGGGACAAATGGTGCTTTCTGGAACCCTTAACGGGGAAACAACAACAATCGATTTGAGCAGTCATCCAAAAGGGATCTACTTCATTTCTTTTCAGGGAGAGGATGTCACCCATATTGAAAAGATAATAATTCGATGATTTACAACATTTTAATAAAAAAAGAAGAAAAAACTTCAAAAAAAGTATTGTTATAATAAAAAAAGGTTGTACTTTTGCAGTCGCAAACGATGCTTCCGTAGCTCAGTTGGTAGAGCACCTGACTCTTAATCAGGGTGTCCAGGGTTCGACCCCCTGCGGGAGTACAGCCAGAAAGCCGTTGGGATTCCGACGGCTTTTTTTGTTATAATCTCGCCCACGATTTCAAAATATTCGCTACTTTTGCCGCCGGATTCGGGTTCTCCCGCCGAAGATTAACAGGGAATCCTGTGTGAATCAGGAGCTATGCCCGTAGCTGTAAGTTCAACCAATGGTCCGCAGCACCGAAGTCATCAAATTGAGCGTCCAGAAAGGGAAAAACTATGTTAGGTAAAATCAATTTCGTTGAAATATTCAGCTCCTTCATTGTGATGGCCGCCATCATCGACATCTTTGGCTCGATTCCCATCTTCATGAGCATGAAGGAGCAAAAAAAGACCATCAAGGCGGGACAGGCCTGCTTGACGGCATTGGCCCTGTTTTTGGCGTTCTTCTTTGCAGGCGACGCCTTACTGAAACTGTTCAGCATCGACGCGGCCTCGTTTGCCGTGGCGGGCTCATTCGTGTTGTTCATCCTGGCGGTGGAGATGATCCTCGGTCGGGAAATCATCAAAAACGAAGGCGGAAAGGGCGGCGCCAGCATTGTCCCCATCGCCTTCCCTTTGATTGCTGGCCCAGGGGCATTGACGGCTTTGCTCTCTTTACGCGCCGACTATGCTGTCATCAACATTCTCATTGCGTTGTTGCTCAACATCCTCTTGGATTATTTTGTCATACGCTCGCTCGACAAGATTCAGCGCATTCTGGGCGAGAACCTCATATTCATCCTCAGGAAGTTCTTCGGCGTCATCCTGCTGGCCATTGCAGTGAACATGTTCGTCAACAATATTCTGACCATCATCGCGAGCGTACCAAGATAATCCCTGTTTTTGTTTCACTAAAAAATTCATCATGTTGAATCTCTTCACTGGTTCGGGCGTAGGTCCCACTATCTTGTATTTAGCCTTCTCCATCTTCATTGGCCTGCTGTTGGGCAAGATCAAAATCGCTCATATCTCGTTAGGCATCACCTGGGTGCTTTTTGTAGGCATTGCCTTCAGCGCCTGCGGCATCAGCCTCAACGGCGAGATGCTGCATGTCATCAAGGAGTTTGGCTTGATTCTTTTCGTCGTGGCTGTAGGCTTGCAAGTTGGCCCAGGTTTTTTCCGTTCTTTCAGAAAAGGTGGCTTAGCCATGAACCTGATGGCCTTGGTGAACGTGGCGTTGGGTGTACTCATCACGGTGATTATCGCTAAGGTCGCCCATCAAGACCTGGCTGACATGGCCGGGGTCTATACGGGTGCCATCACCAACACGCCTGGACTGTCCGCTGCTCAACAAGCCGTCAACGACTTGGGGGTTGCCGGTGCTTCCGACCGTTTGGCGGCGGGTTATGCTGTAGCCTATCCCTTAGCTGTAGTGGGCATGATTTTGACTTGCATCCTCTTGCGTCCGCTTTGCCGCATCGACCTCATGAAAGAGCCTTCCACCGAAAACACCCTTGAGCCCAAGGGGGAAAAACAAGCCACGCCCCTGTCACAACGTCATAAAGTGAACCTCATCCCCATCTTTGTCATCATCGCCTTAGGCATTATCGTCGGTTCCATCCCGATTCCAGTAGGCATGAAAGCACCCATCAAGTTAGGCTTGGCGGGTGGACCCTTGGTAGTCGCCATCATAGGCAGCTGGTTAGGCGTAAAGAAAAGCTGGTTCACCACCGAGTTCACCGACAGCCATGGGGTGTGGATGCTCCGTGAAGTGGGCATTGCCCTCTTCCTTGCCGGCGTGGGGTTGAGTGCCGGAGGCCAGTTTGTTGCCACGGTACAAGAGCACTATATGTGGGTCGTTTATGGTATCATCATCACCATGGTGCCCCCTCTGTTGGTCACATTATTTGGACGTTTAGTGCTGAAGATGAACTACTTCACGCTGATGGGCTTCATCGGAGGCTCCCATACCGACCCGCCCACCCTGGCCTTTGCCAACACCGTGGCACCCGAGGGCTGTAAGCTTCCCAACATGGGTTACGCCACCGTCTATCCGCTGACCATGTTCCTGCGAATCTTTACCGCACAGTTGTTAGTGTTGTTGGCAGTGTAGATTTCTCGCCATCAAATTTTAGCAAAGCCGTTTCATCCAATCGTTGCACAGTCCATTCGTCCATGGGCACAGCACCGATGCTCCGATAAACAGTCAAGGCAGGTTTGTTCCAATCGAGGCAGATCCATTCCATGCGACCACAATTACGCTCCACAGCAATCCTGGCCAAATATTTCAAGAGAGCCTTGCCGTAGCCTCTGCCGCGTTTCTCGGGGAGGATAAACAGGTCTTCGAGATACAAGCCTTTACGTCCGACGAAGGTGGAAAAATTGTGGAAAAACAAGGCAAAGCCTACGACAACGCCGTCTTCCTCAGCAAAGACCACCTCGGCGGAATGCTCCACAAACAGAGAATGATACAGTGTGGCTTCATCGGCCACGACCTCATCAGCGCATTTCTCATACATGGCGAGTTTCTTGATAAAGTCAAGGACGAGGCCAGCCTCTTCAGGCCTCGCTGGACGGATGGTGAATTGAGTGTTCATAGCGATATTATATTATAAAATTTGTGCCGTGTGGTTCTTCGTGTCAACTTTGCCAATGGCATCGATAATCACGCCTTCTTCGTCGATGACGTATGTGGTGCGTAACGTGCCTTCAGTCACCTTGCCGTACATCTTTTTCTCTCCCCATGCCTCGTATGCTTTCAGGATGGACAAATCGGTATCGGCAATCAGATGAAAAGGAAGATTATATTTGGCGATGAAACGTTGATGCGAAGCGGCACTGTCACGGCTGACACCCAACACATTATAACCCAATGAAAGAAAACGCTCGTAGTTATCACGCAGATCACACGCCTCGGCAGTGCAACCCGGGGTGCTGTCCTTAGGATAGAAATAGAGCACTAATTTCTTTCCGGAGAAATCAGTTAGTTTCACGAGATTACCATTCTCGTCTTGTCCCTCAAAATAAGGGGCTTTGGTTCCTTTTTGTAGCATAGCTTGTATATCTTTTGTTTAATATATGACTTCTCATGATTTCAAAAACACAAAGAAAACAGCCATCACCAAACAGAGAAAAGCCACCAGATGGTTCCAATGCAAAGGCTGTCCCTTAAAAATCAACATTGCGACGATGGTGAACACGGTGAGCGAAACCACCTCTTGAATCACTTTCAACTGCATTAAGTTGAAGGGACCTCCACGTCCAATGAAACCGATACGGTTGGCAGGAATCATGAACGAATATTCAAACAAGGCCACGCCCCATGAGGCTAAAATAATGAGAATCAGCGGCCAATGAGTGGTGATTTTCATTTCCTCCAACTTAAGATTCCCGTACCAAGCAAAAGTCATAAAAACGTTGGAGACCACCAACATAAGAATTGTCAAAAAAGCTCTCATAGAATACGATATTTTTAAGCCGACAAAAGTAAGGAATAATCAGATAATTTCATACCTTTGCCGCCGATTTGTGGTGTCCTTCACGGACTCAATAGGGAATCGGGTGTGAATCCCGGACAGTTCCCGCTGCTGTGATGGCCAATCGCCTGCCACTCTGCCACTGTCTGACGCTCGTCGGATGGGAAGGCGGTAGATGCGAGGCCTCAGTCAGAAGACCTGCCCCAAGTCACGAAACAAGGCTTCCGGGAATTGGAGCTGGGATTCTATACACAAAAGCATGTCCCGTTTGTTGAAAGGGTTTGCGCGCATTTTAGGTATTCCATCATTTTTCCAGGAGTTTTGAGGTAATTGATTGATTAACAAACCTTTAAAACTTTTGTATTATGTTTTTTAAAACGTTTACACGATTCTTCCTTCTGATAGGAATGATCAGCTTTCTTTCGACTCCGTT
>JAEEGF011051796.1_pt1 | contig 17275 bp, 21 predicted proteins | sample 9134171 | NCBI WGS metagenome assembly JAEEGF01 (sample SAMN16246542, study PRJNA631951) | gut metagenome | biome: gut microbiome; feature: rumen; material: AP-attached | host: Bos | place: Iran: Karaj | collected 2018-10 | reverse complement strand
TGACTTTGTCGATGCTTCTTCGCCTACCTTGAAGTCTTTTAACATATCCGGGAGCAGGCGCTTGCAGGACTCTCCCACAAGGAAAGGCTCGCCGCATCCGAAGTAATAGTACTCGTCATCTATTATGAACATGTAGCAGAAAAGACTCATCGCTACGGGGAGGTCCTCGTCGGTCCAGGTGTTTTCAAAGCACAGCGCAGGATAGCCGGAGAGCTTGAAAGGCGTCTGCCTTAAGATCTCACCGGTCTCGCCCACATAGCCTTCAGCCACGTCAGCCAGAAGCTGGTCCTTGTCGATCTCGTCAAAACCGGCGTCGGCAATGGCCTCGCGATGAGCCATGATCAGTGTAGGTATATCATCATTGAAATAATACAGGAGAGTGCCGTCCTCATCCTTGCTCTCCCATGCTGAGGACTCCTTGAAGGTGAGCTTTCCTAAGGTGTTCTCCGAATCAAAGTCAGGCTTTTCATAGCGATAGTCCAGCTGCGTCAGCCTGAAGCTGTTGTCAACGCTCTCAAGTCTGTAGGCAAAGGGCTGATATTCCTTAGGAAGGAAAGCAACTGCAGGCATCGACAGGTCTTTTGAATAACCGGTGTACTTGCCGAAGACTCTTACCTTCATGCCCACGGTCTCTTTGACAAGGTCATAGAAATCGTCGGTTCCGTCTGCGCCTACGGATACAGACCAGGGGCCATCGTCGGAGGTCAGAAGAAGCCTGTTTCCTGACTCGTCGTATTCATCTATGTAACCTTCCACCCAGATCAAGTCGCCGGATTTGGCGTCACCGGACTCGCCGTACTTGGCGTAGTCGTCAACCTTGGTGAATTTATCTGTGTAGTAAGCTTTTTCTTCTTTAACCTCTTCGCGCTCCGGCTCCGGTTCAGGTTCCGGTTCAGGCTCAGGTTCGGGCTCCGGGGCAGGCTCTTCCTTAACTTCCTCAACGCTTGCCTCTTCTGTGGCCGCAGGGGCGGGCTCTTCAACTGCCTTTTCTCCGCAGGATGCGGTGAAAAGAGCTATCAGCAGTAACAGACTTATGATCGATGCTTTTCTCCTCATAATTCTCTCCTTTTATAAACTGATATCTTACGTTCATATAATAATATTATAAACGATAGACTGTTTGCTTTCAGTTAAAGAGCCCTCAGAAAACACGTATAATTATAATATTTTTATAAAGGCAGAATTAACTTTTTGAGCAGCCGGGTTTTGTTGTTGGCAGGCCTGAATTCACGATATAATGGTTATATGAAAACCTGTTTTTTGTATTGAATTTTATTCATAAGAAAATGAAAGTGAGGGAATGATTATGAAGGGCAGACAGACAATTGTGATAAACCGGGCAATGACGCCGGAAGATGTGCTGAAGTTCATGGAAGAGCACTGGGACAAGGAAGCAATGTCCGAATTCGGAACTACAAAAAAGAGCAGCGGAGCCCTTGAATACATAGTACTTCCTGCCACGGAAAACTGGGATATTATCATATACCCCAAGGCTGCAGGAGGTCTTTTCAACAAAGAGAACAAGATTGTTCTGTCGGCAGCAAGGGCATTACATGCCATCGACCCCTCAAGAGTGGACTATGCAAGGTTCTTCAGGGACAAGGATACCTTTGACAGGATCAAGGACTCAAAAGAGGCCATCGATCTCAACAAAGAGATGATGGGCCCCTGTGAAGATGCACTACAGGAATATACCGGATTTATGAAAAAGCTTCTGGAAGAAGCAGGGTATCTTAAATAAGCGGGACGGGGTTGATGTATCATTTTGCTTGAAAATGATATATTAACCCCGTCCCCCGGTTCCACTATTCAATTTTAAATTCGTATGCCGTGTTGTAGGTGGCAACGTAGAGCGTATCACCTACAATGCTAAGTCTCACAGGCTTATTCTTTATCATTCCGTTTCTGTATCTGTTTCTTTGCTGCTATACTTCGGAGCCAGCTCTTTTTTCTCGTTCTTGATCTCCCAGTGTATCAGGAATGTGAGTGTGGCTCTCAGCAGGATTATCGCTCCAAGGATCCCAAGTTCCGACCATTCCCTTACCACTACGGTTCTAAGGACCTCTCCTCCAAGCTTGAATTCCAGGGCAAGTGCAATTCCCTGAGCAAGTTCAAGCCTTATGGAATCGTCCTTTTTTATCCAGAAGATAAAGCTCTTCACCGCCGTAAATACCAGAATGCATATGCCGAACAGTTCAAGTATGAGTGTTGAAAACTCTACAAAATATATGAGAAGGTTCTCCGCGCTTTGATATACTGCTTCCATATGTCCCCCCGGGCCGTTATCCGGCCGTTAATTGAACTTACTTTTTTTCATAAATCTGCTGCCCCTGCAGCCAGAAGCCTGTTCACTCCCCCTTATCAAGTGAATGAAGTGACAACAGATCCGCAAATGCCCTGTAGTACTTAAAGTGTGTCTGGTTCCACTGATTCTTTTCCCCTACACTTGTAATGACAAGTATGGCTTCTTTATGATCCTGGTCATAAAATCTGACTATTATGAGAGAGAATATCTCTCTTTTTTCAAGAAATGACCGCATAGCGTGGGCGTGGGGCGGCAGCATCCCCAGGTGATTTACCACTACAAAATCGCCGAGTGAAAAATATTTATCCCTGGCGTCGCTGTTGATTATCCCCAGTGCAAAGTCAATTGCCACCTGATCGTCAATTACTCTGTTTCCGGCAGCACATATAAATTTAAATAGCCTGTTTAAAGAAGGATCCCCTACAAAGAGCAGCACATTCTTAAGCTCGAAGGCCTCAGCAAATTCAGACATATAGTTTTCAAGAGTGCTGTCCTCATCGTGAAGAGTGAGGTCAAACATTCTGACTATGACATCGCCGTAAGAAAGATCTCTCTCATTGATCTTTTTTGCATTCTGACGTTCAAACTTTATGGCATCGATTGTCCCATGCTTTACCATATCATATATGATATACCTGTTTCTGCCTTTTTCCTTGGCAAGGTAGAGACAGTGATCCGCAATAGTAAACAGATCGTCATAGTTGTCAGCGCCTATAGGGAAGGATGCTGCGCCGATCGAAACAGAGATCGGGTTATCCTTATCTATCCCCTTATCCGGGAATGTTGCATTAACCTTGGCCTTGATTCCCCTTAGGATCGGTCTTATCTGCTGCTCTGTCTTCGTGTTGTAGAGCACAACAAAAAATTCGTCGCCTCCAAATCGTCCTGCAATACCGGCATCTCCCACTTCGTTGGAAATGATATCCGCAATCTTCTTGATCACTTCGTCGCCGAACTGATGGCCGTAAGTGTCGTTGATGTTCTTGAAGAAATCTATATCAATGATGACGAGTGTTGTACCCTCAAGTCTCCTGTCGTCAATCCTCTCTTTTGCCATCCTGATAATGTCGGACTTGTCTATAAGTCCAGTCAGGGAGTCATGTCTGATAACTGTCGGCTTGAAGGAACCGCTGTTTCTCCTCAACTGTATGTGTCCAACCACACCTTCAGTGTCCTTGTCATAGAAAACAAATCCCTCTTCAAGTACAGTCTGATTAACTTCGGTATCGTCGTTTAAAATATTTCCGTCAACTATGGTCGTGCTTCTGCCAACCCCGGATTTCACCTGAGTTATAAATCCACGTATATCCTGTCTCTGGCTGTCATCAGCTCTTTTATAAAGCTGCTCTTCAAAATCCGCCAAAGAATAGGTTCCTGTTTCAATCTCTGAAATACCTGTGTTGTAAACATAGACACTTTCATCATCGGGTCTGAACTCAAAAAAGACATCCTCATACAGACTCAGCTGCGCCCTTAACGTATTGATGGTCTTCATAAGTGATGAATGGGAATTTAAAAGATCGTGAGCATTTACCACTGTAAGCCGGATAAGTTTTTCGGTATCGGCCAAAGCCCTGATATAAGTGTAGTACATTGTATCAGGGCTTATGATCTTACTGGGATACCAGTTGCCGTCACAATTAGCGAGATTATTGTTAAAGATATCGATATCTTCAACAGCAATCAGCTCATGAAAAGGCTTCACGGCATAGCTGCCAAGCATGTCATATATGTCGGCATCTGCAGAAACAATTCTGCCGTCGTCCCTCGTTAAGATTATTTCGTAAAAACTTACATCTTTCATAAGCTGTCCTCAAAGAGTAATCTCATCAATGTAGTCTTGCTAAAATTTTAATCCCCAAATGAGTGCACGGTCAATACTTTGCAATCTTTATTTCGTTAATTTTAATATGTTATTACTTGTGAGATTCAACGCTTACGTTTACGCTCTCACCGGTCAGATTGATGTTCTTGTTCACCTTGGCATCATAGGTTCCGGCCTTCATGATCTCAGTAAAATCAACGCCTGTAGCCTCTGACATGGTATCAAATACCTGTTTCATCACGATAGGCATGTTGCCTGAGATCTGGCTTGCGCCATTTGTGCCATCCCCTGTGCCGTAGATGTTGATCTTGTCAATCTGGGACAGAGGTTTTGCAATCTCTGCTGCCATCTGGGGCATGATCTTGATCATCATTTCAGCCATAGCAGCACCGTTGTACTTCTTGTAGGCCTCTGCCTTCTTTTCCATTGCCTCAGCTTCTGCAATACCCTTTGCCCTAATAGCCTCAGCTTCTGCCTTACCTTTTGCGGCAATTCCGGCTGCCTCTGCATCATACTTGGCCTTGATACCTGCAGCTTCCTGCTCTGCAGCAAACTTCTGTGCCTCTGCCTGCGCCTTTCTGGCATCGGCTTCACGCTCCTGCTCATACTTGGCTGCTTCAGCTTTCTTCTGTCTCTGCACCAGCTCAGCCTCTGCCTTTTTCTCTGCCTGATACTTTTCGGCATCTGCCTTCTTCTCGATCTCAGCTGCAAGCTCCTGCTGTTTAACAATTACTTCCTTCTGCTTGAGCTCAGCTTCCCTCTCAGCTCTGGCGATCTGAGCGTTTACCGTTGCAGTCTGGATTGATTTCTGCTGTTCCTGAGTCTGGATCTCATAAGCTGCATCTGCTACAGCGCTTGCGGTGTCAGCTTCCCTCTTCAGTTCTGCCTGCTTGATCGCAAGTGCGTTGTTCTTTTCGGCAATTTCAGTCTGTGCAAGGACTCTTGCGTCATTGGCTGCCTTGTCGGCTTCTGCCTGAGCAATTGCCACGTCCCTGTCAGCCTGTGCCTTTGCGATAGCTGCGTCCTTCTTGATCTTGGCTGTGTTGTCCATACCAAGATCGCTTATAAGGCCGTTCTCATCGGTTACATTCTGGATGTTGCAGGAGAGTATCTCTATACCGAGCTTGTTCATATCCCTGGAAGCCTTCTCCATGACCTGATCTGAGAAGCTGTCCCTGTCAGTGTTGATGGTCTTGAGAGCAAGTGTACCGATTATCTCACGCATGTTACCCTGAAGAGAATCCTGAAGATCCTGTGTGATCTCTTCCGGATTCTTGTTGAGGAAGTTCTTTGCAGCAAGCTGAATTGCTTCCGGTGTTGCTCCAATCCTGACCTTGGCAACCGCATCAACATTTACATTGATGAAGTCATTGGTGGGAACAGACTGCTCTGTCTTGATATCAACTGTCATCTGTCCAAGGTAGAGTTTGTCGACCCTCTCAAAGAAGGGAACCTTGACTCCGGCGCGTCCGATCAGTATACGGGGAACTTTTCTGATTCCCGAAATGATAAAGGCCTTGTCCGGAGGCGCCTTCACATAGCCGGCAGCGATGATTACGATCGCCAGTACAATTATGAAAGCCATTGCGATTAAAAATGATGTGTTGTGTAACATAATACCTTCCTTTCCGGGGCTTTTGCCCCAATGCGTTCACTTACGGTCCCTGAATAAAAAAAGACCTTTACCGTGAACATTGCATGTGTCACGATAAAAGTCTTGCAATCTGACCTGATACGGCTTAAAGCTTTCGCTTTAAGCGGCTGACGATCTCAGGGCACCAAAAGTGCTTCGCTACTCCCTTTTATCAAATGTATTGGTGTTTCTTTATAAGAACATTCTATAGGGAAAATCTTAACAGGTATACTACTATTTTGAAGAAATAAGCCTCCTATTTTTCTTTTAAGCTCTGTTTATTCTCATACATCATCTTATCAGCGCGCTCAAATACGGCTGCAACATCCGGGTCACCATCATACTTTGACATGCCGCAGGCAATCTGGACTTTCCCCAGCTTTTTGTTCTCCGCATTTGTCAGGCCCATTACTGCATATTGACCGTAATCTTCCCCAGTGTTATCTGGTCAAGAAGATCGTCATTTGTCCATGTCTCATGCCCGGGAAGGACTTTTTCAAGGTAATATGCACCATCCCAGTTTACAAGCTCGTAGGGATCACCGGGATATGCACTTACATCTTCGTTTGTGATAAGTGACTGCGCATATTTTGATGCCAGGGACTGCTTTTTACACATGTCAGCGATTATTTCATCACTAAGTCCTGCTGCATTCATCTGAGGAAGGTCCATACTGCCGATTATATCTTCAGCCTGATCCATCGCGCTTTTTTCCTCATCGCCGCTCAGAGTAAAACCATTTCTGACAGCTTCCCTGTAATAGATTTCATCAGCTATACACGAGTTTATTGCCACCTTCTTGGCATAGTCGCACACAAACTGAGAGTCCATCCCCGCAGAGAAATGGGTATTCCACCAGTGTTTGGGATTATCCGGGTCATATAAAAGAGCCTGTTTCTGGACGAAAGCCTCCACCTCAAATATGTAATACCCAAATTCTCTGAGTGTAATGCTTTCTCCATCAACAGCAATGACCGCATCATCAAGATGTCCGGAATAATCAAACCTGCCAAGTACCCAGCCGCATACTGCTCCGGCAATCAATATGCTGTTTGCAATGATGATCGCAATAATTGCTTTTTTTATGGATGCTTTCATTTTGCGTCAGCTGTCACTCAAAAACAGCTCTTTGAATTCTTTTCTTCCGGGAACCCAGGCCTTTTCATATATGCTGGTGAAATGATTCTTGACTGTCTGTTCTGAGATTCCGAGCATATATGCTATTCTTCGGTTTGAAAAACCGGACAGTTTTAAATATCCCAGTTCAAGCTCTCTCTTCGTAAGCCCGAATTTCCCTGCCACCTGAAGATACTTTTCTTTTGTTATACCGGTATCACTCATCTCCCATATCCATTTCTTCATTCATTCTGCGCTCAGCGTTGAGCCGAAGCGGCAGAAGGAAGAACTCAACAATAACAGCGTACAGTCCGGACAAAAAGCAGACCGCAAGATTGGGGCCCAAAGTCGACATATCATCAAGATGGCCCATGATGAGCACACCTGATATTATGACGGCGAAAAGAGCTGCAAAAACTGTGAGCTTCTGAGCCGCAGCAACAGCTTCTATTATGTTCTTCAGCTCAAGGAGCCTGAAGTCCTTGATCCCCACAGAAAATGACTTTACAAAGTCTTTCCACTCTCCCATTATGATGAGCCCCGGGATAAGGATCAGCAGAATAATGAGAAGGGAGGGAAGGTCTAAAAACCATAATGCAGCCGATAATCCGTAGCTTCCTCCGAGCAGAAGAAGGGTAAATACTGCCACAAAGAGCAAGAGTTCTCCGAGTAAAACCATGCGAATATTTTTTTTCATAATAATAATCTCCTTTTGTAAATGGGTAGTTGTGTATATCTTAATTTGACACTACCACATATACTTAGGAAATTATATAGTACCTTTTGGCGGTGTAATCTGTTAATGATTTGATGCCAGGCTGGTCAGTACCGGCTTCAGTTTATTTAGCGACGAGGCAGAATTAAGCGAAAATATGAAGGAACGCGAAAACAGTTTAAAAAAAATGATCAGCGACATTAATTTACCAGATCAGTGGTATAACTTTGTACTTTACTCTCTTCTTGTAATCCGAATATCCAGCAAGCCCTTCTTCTAGTACCTGTTCTTCGTTGCGGATACGTTTTGCGATTATTGGTATATATGCAAGCATGATAACAAAGGAGATAACCGATCCAAGTACAAGTGGCATGGCCAAAAACAAAAGAAATGTGCTCATGTACATGGGATGTCTGACAATTCCATAAAGGCCGGTATCTATAACCTTCTGGTTTTCCTGTACCTCTACAGTTCTGGAGAGATAGGCGTTTTCCCTAAGGACCTCCGCATAAAGAATGTAACCAAGCAAAAACACTGCAGCTGCGGCATAGACAATCCAATTTGGCAAAACAATCCATCCAAATCGGAAATTTAATCCCGCAACGATAAAAGCTGCGAGAAACATCAGACCGCTCAATGCGATGACAGCCTTCTGCTCAGATTGTTCTTCTTTTGCATTCAGACGCTTTTTTAACAGCTCCGGGCTTTTCTTCATCATGACAAATCCCGCAGCTATCATGGGGACAAACAGGATCGCCATCAAAAGCCATCCATTCCAATATGAAAAAGTTCCTGCAGGTGCAAACAGAAGAAGCCCGATGAGCAGCACCCCCGATATCACTTTTACTATTGCCTGAGCAAATAATTTAGCATTCATACAAACTCTCCTTTTTGCAGCTGTGATCCTACTTCTTGGCTACGATGAGGTATCTGTGGATCGTCCCCTGCACAAAGCAGCTTTTATCAATCTCTTCCTGCATTTCAAGGAGCCTGTCAAAACACTTCTCCACTGAGAAATCAGGAAACTCCCATTCTATGATGCGGGCAAACCACACGAATGCTCCAACGTCATAGAATCTGATTGGTCCGAACATTTCATCTCCCCTGATCACTTCAAATCCGGCTTCTTCAAATTTTTTTTTCTGAATAGGCAGCTCCAGCTCCGGGAAAGGCTCGGGTGTGCCCGGAAGCACCATCTCCACCAGCTCCCTGTCGTTCCTTCCTCCCACCTGCTGTGTGATGAATATGCCACCATCCTTAAGGAGTCTGTGTATTTCCTTTGGGTCAAAGCTGCCGTGTCTGTTGATCATTATGTCAAAAGAGCTGTCGGCAAAAGGGATGTTGCTCTCGTCTGCGCAGGTTTTGAAATCAATTCCGAGGGGTAAAAGAGTTTCTTTGCACAGCTCAACATTTGGTGGAAAACCTTCTGTTGCTGCTGTGTTCCTGTAAGGATGTCCCAATGATAACAGGAACTCACCTCCACCTGTATCAAAGTCCATGAGCTTCATATCGGAATCAAGGTACTCCTTGATTATCTTCTTGTAGTCCCAGGGGAGATCGTCCTCCTCTTCATATCTGCCATGGATGTGTGAAAAGTCCCAGCCGTGGATGTGGGCAATCTTTTCCTCTGCTTCCCATTCTTTTCTAAGCTCGTTTATTCTGTCTGTGTTCATTTCTGCATACTCTCCCACTCAGGCTTAAGGAGCCTGTACTCCAGACGGGTTTTCATCCTGTCGTCGTGCCACTCATAGTCGATATGTTCTGCCTCCTTAATGAGCCCGTTCTTTTGCATGACTTTTTCAGAGGCGATATTCTCTGCAAGGCAGCCGGTTGTCACACGATATACGTTGTCTTTAGTGAATGCAAATTCAAGGACCTTCTGCACTGCCTCAGACATGTATCCGTTGCCCCAGAACTTCGGATATGTGAAGTATCCGAGATGGACAAGCTTGCCAACCGGAGTACTATCTGTAACAGTGTATCCGACGCTCCCTATCTGTTCGTGTGTGTCCTTAAGTTCCATGTGCAGGAAATAAAACTCTCTGTCAGGCTTCTGCATATCTGCCAGAACGTCTCTGAATTCTGCTCTGGCATCTTCAGGGGAATCCAGTTTGATATCCTGCATGTAGTACATGGTTTCATCATCGGCTTTTAATTTATAGTAGGCATCAAAATCACTCTCAGCATAATCTCGGAGGATCAGCCTCTTAGTCTCCAGATTAATCATCAGGTCTTTTTCCTGTTCTCATATTTTTCTGTCAGTCTTTTAAAGAATACTCATACCATTCATCTTCAGTTTCTTTAAATCCCACAGTTTCAAACATCTTTCTGCTCTGACTGTTAAACGAGTAAATATTGGCCTTGATAGTCTTTATATCTTTCTCTTTGGCTAGCTTTATTATCTCTTCTATACAGCGCCTGCCAATATGCCTGTTCTGATATTCCTTGCATACTACTATAGCAACTTCCCCGTTATCCCTGAGGGAAACATCGCCGACCAAAGCATTCTCATACTCGATATAATAACAGTCACCATGTGTACTAAGAAAGTCATACATTCTGTGCAAAAGTTCCTGATCATAAGGCTCATCTCTGTTATCAACCTGTTTGCATACATTGTGGTCCTGATACCAGGCAAGTGAAACCTCATCATTTCTGTAATATGGAATCAGCCTGATCTCATCATCGATTTGCCTTTCTGACATTTTAAGGAGCCTCAGCACTCTGAGATCTCTTTTTATCATGACTTCATTAAAAAAGACATCGCTGGTGTAGATGTCATTGGCTTTAATCGCTGTGTCAAAGTCTACTACTCTTAGAACAAACTCTGCGTCGCTTTCGTAATCATCGAGTTCCTGCTCTACCAGTTCATCCTGTACGTCGCAGAGATAATAAAAGTTTTCCTGTTCGAAAATAGTATTCTCACCTCTGTCACTCTTTTGCCTGCGAAGGACACTGCCAAACTCCCTGATACTCTCTGGGATGACAACCATTCCGACTTCTTCTCTGACTTCGCGGATCAGAGCCTTTATTTTATCCTCGTCATCTCGTATTCCGCCGCCCGGGAATTTGTAGTATTTCTCCTTCTTGCTGTACACCAGCGCAATCTTATCGCCTTTTCTGATGATCGCTCTGGCAGAGGGTCTGCGGAATACATTGTCGGTTTCTTTATAATCTTTTAGATCTATTTCAAAAAGTCGTCTCATTTTTATCCTCAATGCTTCTTCGCCTTAATGACCAGAAAATCCGGCTTATGGAAAAGATCTCTATGCTCCGGAAATTTCTTAAGAAGCTCCTCGTCAGGCAGTGGCTCGACCATCTTCTCTATGGTGAAACCGGATTCTACCAGCGTGTTAACTATCGTTGAAAACATTCTATGGTATTTCTTAATGCCGTCTATGAACCAGGTGCTCTCGTTCTCAGTCTCAACACCATAGTTCCTCAGATTGACATGTATCTTTTCACCGTTCTCATCTCTTGTCCAGCGATCTCCTGTACTGTGACAGGTGTTAAAGGGATGCTCCTGAGAAAAGATAAATTCTCCGCCTGGCTCAAGAAGCTCATCGACGTGCTTTACTACACCGCTAAAGTCCTCCACATAATGGAGCGCCAGGGAGCTGATGACCACGTCAAACTTCTCTTTGATTTGGTCAATATCCTCTATCGGCATAAGAAGGTATTCAATCCTCGGGTCGCTGTTTTTGGCCTTTGCCACTTCCAGCATCTTCTCTGAAATGTCGATTCCCACAACCTTTGCAGCGCCTTTTTTGATGAAAGATACGCAGTGCTCACCATATCCACATCCAAGGTCGAGAACTCTTTTTCCTGTCAGGTCCGGCAAAAGAGAAAACAGCGTGGGAATCTCAAAGAGGTCGTTGGCGTTCGATTCTTTTTCCCTTATTTTCCTGTAACCTTCAAAGAATGTTTCGTTGTCGAAGATGTTCTGCTTAGCCATTTCTGTTATCCATTGCGCTTTCCTTTCGAGATGAATTTCTCATACTCTTTCAGCGCATCGTATTCGCGCCTGTAAAGCCCGAAGACTGCTATATTCGTGGCGCGGTAGTCCTCATACCTGCCAAATATTTCAAGTGCCTGCGGAAGTGACATCCATACATTTGTGTACTCTGCAAGTTTCTCAGCTTCTGTAAGGTGCTGAACTCCGGTGTCTTCTATAAGTTCACAGATGTAATAGTGATTTATGTGTCTCCAGACGTCAAAGAGCTCTTCTATATCAAGATATCCCGCTACTGCATTTGTCCTGTATCCGGTCTCCTCCAGCATCTCGCGCTCACAGCACGCTGCATAGTCTTCATGGCCTTCCACACCGCCGCCCGGGATTACGTACAAGCCGCTCTTTGACTCGTGGCACAAAAGAACTTTTCCGTCACTTACGAGTATCCCTCTGCAGGCGTGGCGAAGCTTCTCTATATGTCCCAGGTAGTCATCATTTATGAGCTGCATCTGTTTGGCAGGGTTATTTCTAAACTCTTTTATCTGCTCACAAACCCTGTCCGGGACTTCGCGCACAAACTGTCGCATCATGTCGGCTTTGTAGAATTTATGTCCTGATACATCGATAGGATCAGGGAGATTGTACTGCACGTCTATGAGATGTCTTTTCATCTTCGTGATGCATGCAGCCTTTAGATAATCTTCAAAATCTGTTTCATGCGAGCTTTCAAGAAGTTCCATGATTTCATCGGCGTCATCTATGTTCTGATAAAGCCATCTGTCTATTCTTGTTGATTCAGGGGAATAGCCCTCCTTGAAGCCATCGTATGTCATGGGAGGGATCATCTCTTTTTGCAGAGTGCGCCAGATTAGCAGATCGTTCCAGTAGTCTGTGAGACAATGCACGACTATTCCAATGTAGAACGCCTTTCGGGTTTTGTCATTTTCTTTTACCACATATTTATTCCAAAAGGCCTTTATGTTTATGATCCAGTTGTCGTAGTTCTGCGTATCTCCCCAGGGTCCGCAGTTTTCGAATAGGTGCGAATGGATCTTTTTACTGAGATAGTCATCGTCAAAGTGTACCGAATCAGGAGCTACGGAGCCAAGAATGTACTCCGCTTTTCCCTCGTCTATCCCCAATCTGTCTATCAGCTTGTTAGCCACTTCCATGTGCGTGATCTGTCCTGCCATACTACAGGTCTCCTCCCAACGTTCTCTATACAAAATGGACCACTAACTCCGTCCCCATGGACCATTATAGCATAGACATCAGTTTTTCTCGTAGTATACTATGTCCATCAAGTCGCTTATTTTCTCGGTCTTTCCGGTTTGCCTGTAACCAAGTTTCTCGTAGAGATGGAGATTTCCTTTTTCCTGAAGTATGGTGTCAAGGTTCCAGTTATCACTGCCATAGATTCTCTCGGCTTCCAAAATAGCCTGTTGCGCATAGCCAAGGTTCCTGAACCCCGGCATTATCCATATGGGAGAGATGCGCTTTCTGCTGCCGTCTTTTTTATCAATTATCCTGATGCCGCCGACTCTTTTTCCATCAGCAACGATGAAGTAGTATGTGGTTCCGGTGAACTCATATTTCTGAAGAATTCTCTCGTAGCTCTCGGCAGCGGGACTCATGTCATGATCGTGATAAACTTCCAAAAGACCTTTAAAAGCATCTACCTGCATTTGCCACAGTTCATGCATATCTTCTCTGTTTGCCTTCTGTAATGTGACACTCATTGTATTCCCCTTTTATCATTGTTTTATGAAGACCTGCACTACATGGTTGGAATGGCCCATCAGGTCCGGTCTCTCGGCTGTTGCGATCAGGTACTGAAGCCATTCGTTGTAGGAGGCTTCTGACATATTGTTTACAGAGTCTCTGATGACATGAGAAAGACCGTCCTGAGCAAATCTCGGGCCTTTTGTTACCGGCAGTTCTTTTAGCACTATCTCTGTCAGCTCATCTATTGTGGGTATAGTGTCAAGATATATGGATGATCCGGTATTATCTGTGACTCTGGCTGTGTCTCTTTCATATCCTATTGTCTTTATCTCTTCAGCAGGATTTTCGTGCTGGAATATATACTGTATGAGCGGAGCATCCTGCAGCACAAATGCCACAAATACAGGTGCGCCCTTCTTAGCTACCCTTACAGCCTCTTTTATCGCAGCCAGTCTCTGAGGTGTCTTATGAAGATGGTAGACGGGCCCCAGCTCAAGTACGAGATCATAAGCATCATCGGAAAACTCTTTTAAGTCCATTGCATTGGCCCGGTGCACACTTATGTTCTTTGCATCTTGAAACAGTTCCTTCATTCTGGCTACATTGTCCGGATGCAGATCTATAGCGTCAATTAAGTAACCTTCCCCCGCCAGCGCATCTGTGTAAACTCCGCATCCTGCTCCTATATCTATGATTCTGTCACCGGTTTTCAGGTATTTATGGATGTAATGCATGGTCAGCCTGAATTCTGTTTCATTTACTTTTGTGCTGAACAAACGATACTCTTCTCCTGCGCCGGAGTACTGCCTGAGATATAACTCTTCAAGCTCTTTTCCCTCAAGTCCCATTCCATAGTCCTCCTTTATTCATTCTTCTAAGATCTCACCTGTACTCCCTCAGTATATCCAGTCCCAGGAGCAGTGCCTTCTCATGGGAATCCGTCCCAAAATCTCTTGCGTCATACTCATGCACATTTGCCAGTGAATCAGCCGTAAACAGGAACTGCCCGAACTTCGCACCTCGCTTTCTGCAGCATGCTGCAAGTGCAGAGCACTCCATCTCCACAACTAAGCAGCCTTCATCCAGCCGGTACTTCACCATGTCTTTTGTCTCCCTGAAGAATCCATCCGTAGTCCAGGTGGTACATGTCGTAAACGGAAGATCGTGCCTGGCAAAAGACCTCTCGATAACCGCTCTGGGTTCCTCGTCCAGATCAATATACCTTGAAGGCGGAAGATAGTGATAGGAAGTTCCTTCCGCCCTAAGTGCTCTGGTCGGAACAAGAAAAGCATTTTCTGGAATCTCAGCCAGCACACCGCAGGAACCGACAGCTATTACTTTTTTGCAGCCGCAGTTGACCAGTGTATCCAGAACCTGCGTCGCAGAAGCTGAGCCTATTGGAGATTGCACAAGGCATATATCCTCGTTTTCTTCGTGAAGTACATAAACCCGGATATTGTGAGATACGGTGATCAGCTCTTTTACCATCTCTGCGTTGTTGTCAGCGGCGTACCCATGAACCACATCTCCAAGAAAAGCAAACAGGCACTTCTCAGGTAGCACTATTCCTTCCATATCATGGTCGGGGGCTATGACCTCCGGCGACGCATCATCGTACTCCACTATTGGTATTTCGTTCTTTATTATCATCGCATCCTCCTCACTCAAATATATTCGCCATTATGATCTCATCTTGGTATGTTCCGTCCTTTAGCTTAAAAGCTCTCGGATTCATCCCGTATTCCTTGAAGCCCATCTTTTTGTACATATGCCTCGCCCTGTCATTGTCGCTGTAAACTCCCAGCTCTACCTGCTCAAAACCATTTGCCTTTGCCTGTTCCAGCGCCACCTGCATCATGAAACTTCCAAGCCCCATCCCCGTGTACTTCAGGCGAATGGACATTCCAAGATAGGCGCGGTGAAGATATTTAACATGTGGTCGTATGAGTGTTACACCAAGGTCTCCGATCAGTTCATCTCCGATATAGGCACTTACCATGAATTCTCTGTCGCTTTCCGACATACTTCCAAGAATCTCTTTGACCCTCTCAAGATAGAATGGACCATCTTCAGGTTCCCTCGCCATAAAATGCGTCTCAGCAGCAGATGCTTCCCTGAGAAGCTTTACTTTCATCGCATCCTCCGGGCCTGCGCTCTTAATGGTAACCTCTCGTCCATCCGGTAAAAGATATTTCTGCTCCTTTATTCTCATAGCCACCTCCAGATTTTTATTCCTCTATGAAAAAAATAAGCCCCATCAAACAAACGCTTGATGAGGCCCTGCAAACTATATCAGTTAAAAGTGCCGGCTACGCCTTACAAATAACCTTATCCTCATCACACATATCAAAAGCAGACCCCTGAATAATATTCACGGATGTCCCATTGACCATATACATTGTGACGAGATAATGTCTTGCCATAGTGTCTCTCTTTCTGAAAAATTATTAGTTGTTAGTATAATTGACAGAAAACTTGCTGTCAACAGGAACTTACAACTTTGATGCGCAGTCATTTCCGGATTCCGCCAGAACTTTTGCATCTCTCATGATATCAGGATCTGAAAGTACCTGATATAGTGCGTGAAAGTCATCCGCATTCATCTCCCGTAAAAAAAGCCGGTCTGTGTCAATGATCACCTTCTGCTTCAGACATATACTCATCGATCAACCTTTTCGATAATTTTCTCAATCATGCCTTTACCAAACAGGTACAAATATACTGTAACCATGGTGCACAATACAACACCTAACGCATAGACATACCTGTTTGTTTCAAAGATAATTTCCAGTCCCTGCAGAAAGATATAGTGGAAAATATAAAACTCCAAACTGTTCGTTCCAATCCATGAAAAGAAGTTTGTCTTAGTTTTAAAATTGAAGGAATAATAGTAACACGCCATTGAAAAGAATATCGGGCAAACCATGGTGACCAGCCAGACTTTTCGAGCTGCTATCAGTGCAATAACTGTTAATATTGAAAAAGCAACAAAACTGAAAGCTTTCTTTTCTCTCAAAAACTTCAACAGCTTATCAAGCGCTCTTGGACAGGCAATAATGCATCCTAAAGGATAGCACGCCACAGTAGTGTACCACTGGGGTTTCACTAAAATCTTCCTGGCTGCGATGATATAGATTAAGATCAAAACAGTAATAAATATCTGTTGCTTTTGAACATCAGAAAAGATTTTCTTTGCAACCCAGTGGATCAGGAAACATAAAAGGATTATCTTTACAAACCAGGTATCTTTATTGGGAAGAGACATTGTAAGCAGATCCGAGATGATCTCCTTGCCTGAAGGCACTCTTTCCACATACAGTACCTTCAGGAAAGCATAATATATCCAATAAGCCACAAAAAAAGGTATATACAGCTTTATCAGCTTATTTACCAGCCAGTCTGTTTTAAGTTCTTTTCTTTTATTTAAAGATAGCGTATTTCCATATCCCGAAATAAGAAAAAACAGACCAACACATAAATATCCACCCGGATCAAGTATTGGAGAATTTCCATTAAAACGGGAATGAACGTGGTGAATCATTATCATCAACATGGCTATACCCCTGAGTGAGGCTGTAGTATCTCTGTCAAAGCCAGAATCTTCTCCGGAAACAGGTCTGGTGCGAAACAAAAAGGCCACCAGAAACAGTGCAAAAAAGATATCCAAAAATCCAAAACTCATAATAAACCTGTATGATGTTCAGAAACTGAAACAACTTTTCCTTTCTTTTATAGTTATGACACGCAATACACCTGCCCTGATGCATGCAAATCTAATAATATCAAAGGATTTCTAAAAGGTAAACTCTCAAACATCAACTATGCAAATATAACATAATCAGTTATATAGCGAGATATTTTTTATCATTCTGTCAAAAGAGCAAGCGGCACTCCGATCAGCCAAGTGCCAAGCATATCTATCATCATGATGTACTTTGTTCTGCCGCCACTGCGTATGATGCCTCCTCCAAGTTTCATGTTCTGAACCTTTATCGGCATAAGTA
>JAEEGF011102401.1_pt1 | contig 17279 bp, 16 predicted proteins | sample 9134171 | NCBI WGS metagenome assembly JAEEGF01 (sample SAMN16246542, study PRJNA631951) | gut metagenome | biome: gut microbiome; feature: rumen; material: AP-attached | host: Bos | place: Iran: Karaj | collected 2018-10 | reverse complement strand
GGCCGGGGAACATGCGGTCATATCTCAATGGTATGCAACAACGTAGAACGCGCTCTTGCTTTCCTTGAACCATACGGATTCAAGCCTGTTATGGAAACAGCTAAATGGATGGGTAAAGAAAACACTTCTCCACTCAAGGTTGTTTACCTCGACAAAGAAGTAGGCGGATTTGCAATCCACCTCAAGCGCGCTTAAATACAAAAATCCATCCGTGGATTTTTGTATTTGCAGAAATTTTCTGTGAAAATTTCTGCCTTTCAGATCAGCGCATCCGTGCGCTGCATTTAGTGATAAAAAAACTCAGCCAACCGGCTGAGTTTTTTTTATTCCCCGTCATATGTTATAAGTGTTGTAACTTTCATCGGCTTTAAAACTTCTTCGTATTTTAATGCAGGAAGGCCGATTACACCGAACACGTCCGTGGCCTCTGCCCCGCCCTTTTCAAGAAGTTTTCTTGTTGCGTCTAAGGTTCCGCCGGTTGCAATTAAATCATCTACAATAAGGTATTTATCGCCTTTAGTTACATCTGCCTTATGAACTTCAATTTCTGCAGTTCCGTATTCAAGGGCATAAGACTGGGTGTAAACATCTCCCGGAAGTTTTCCTTTTTTACGGATCAAAACAAGGGGAATGCCGAGTTTTTCTGCAAGAGGTGCACCAAAAATAAAGCCGCGGCTTTCTACTGCTGCAATTGCATCTATATCCTTGTCTTTATAAATTGCATACATTTCATCAAGAACAGCCTTAAACGCAGCGGCATCTGTTAAAATGCTTGTAATATCATAAAAAAGGATTCCCGGCTTAGGAAAATCAGGAACACGTCTTATTGCGCTGTCTAAAAGTTCAATATTCATTTTATCCTCACTTTGCAATTGTTCTGATTGAACCCATTTTTATGCGCTTTTCGCGGCTTTCTTCCATAAGTTCCATCAGTTTTTCTTTATTTTCAGTTTTTATTGCCTCTTTAAAAGCATTTATCTGCTTTTCAAAAACTTCAATATGATTTACAAGTTTTTCTTTATTTGAAACAAAAAGTTCTGTCCACAAAGGTGCGTTTATCATTGCAATACGGGTAAGGTCTTCAAAAGAACCTCCACCGAATGCAGTAATTCCCTCATCTTTTGCGCTGTCAACAAGCGAACAGGCAATTACATGGCAGAGCTGGCTTGTAAAACCGATTTTATAGTCGTGAATATCGCAGGTTGTTTCAGTAATTCTTGTGAAACCGATTTCTGTGATAAAACGGCGCATCAGTTCAAGATTTTCTTCTTTATTGGATTTTATAGGACAGAGAATGTAATTATGATTGATGAACATTGAAGCAGTGCTGTGGGCATAACCTTCTTTTTCGCCGCCTGCCATCGGGTGACCGATTACAAAATCAACATCATCCCTCAGAATTGAAGGAAGTTCCTTTTCAAAAATTCCTTTTACACCTGAAATATCAGTTACGACAGCACCGCTTTTAAAATATTCACGGTTAGTTTTCAAGAACTCAAGGGTCGCATGGGGATAAAGACAGACATAAACAATGTCGCATTCAGGAAGCAGCTTATCATATTCTGTACTTGTAAATGCCTTGTCTGCTACTCCTTCATTAAGTGCCTGGGTAAGACAGGCTGTACTTCTGTTGCAGACATAGATTTTTCCTTTAGCACCGTTCTGGCTTAAGATATGTTCACGGACAGCTTTTGCAATTGAGCCGCCCATAATTCCAAGTCCAACTATTCCGTATGTCAGGTCTTTAAGATTACGCACTGTTTTCTCCTTTATCGTCTTCCGAAGGCTTCAAGATTTTTTAACCCGCGTTTAAATTCCGGAATACGGGCACAGGCTGTTGTATCAATCGGAGAGCGGTCTCCCCTCTTTAAAAAGTGATATGCAACGCCTGCAATCATGGCTCCGTTGTCTCCGCAGAGTTTTAACGGAGGGAAAATACATTTTATGTCAGTCCGTTCTGCAAGGATTTCCCTGAGACGGCTGTTTGCAGCAACACCGCCGCCTGCAACAACTGTCTTGATTCCAGTATCCTCAACCGCCCTGAAAAGACGGCTGGTCAGCGTTTTTACGGCTGTTTCCTGAAAAGAAGCGCAGATATTTTCGTTTGTTTTTTCAAAGCCCTCGTTTAAGAAAAGGTCAGCCTGGTGAATTACAGCAGTTTTAAGGCCTGAAAAACTCATGTCATAGCGGTGATCATCATTCTTGTCGATTTTTGCAACAGGAAAAGTAAAGGCCTTTGGATTACCCTGCTTTGCAAGTTTATCAATTACAACACCGCCGGGATAACCAAGCCCGTAGAATTTTGAAACTTTATCAAAGGCTTCCCCTGCACTGTCATCTATTGTAGTTCCTAAAACTTCAAGATCATCAAAACCGTTTACTTTTGCAATGATTGAATGTCCGCCGCTTACTAAAAGTCCAAGATAAGGATAAGGAATATCGTTTTCAAGATGAGCGGCATAAAGATGTCCGAGCATATGATTTACAGCAATAAAAGGCTTGTTTAATGCCCAGGCAAGGGTTTTTCCGAAAGTAAGACCTACTAAAAGTGAACCCATAAGTCCGGGCCGGTTTGTTGCGGCTATTGCATCAACCTGCTCTAAAGTCATGCCTGCCTCATCAAGGGCCTGACGCACAACAGGCAGAATCCACTCTGCGTGCTTGCGGCTTGCAATTTCAGGAACAACGCCTTTGTAAATCTGATGAAAAGGAATCTGTGTTGCTACAACATTGCTTATGATTTTTTTACCGTCTTCTACAATTGCACAGGCAGTTTCATCACATGAACTTTCAATACCTAAAACTTTCATTTATTCCTCTTACTGTTCAAGCATTCCTGGAGTTGCAAATTTATAGCCCGCTTTTACAAGATACGGATACATATCTGAAAGCAGCTTCGGCAGGATATTGGCACTTTTATCAACATGCCCGATTATTATAACTTTTCCATTTTTATTTGCAAGGTCAAGGGCCTTATAGATTTCAGCCTGCATGGCATCCCTTGTAACCGTATTGTCGATATAAGGGCCTGATTTTTCAAAAATCTTCATGTCACGCTCTAAAGCCGCCTGAGGAGCCTGGGTGTTTGCAGTTGTCCTGCTGTCTAAAAAGTAAAGTCCCCTCTCCTGACAGGCATCGAGCACGGCACCAATTCTTAAAACATCCTCAGTTACTTCACTTCCCTCATGGTTGTTAAGGCCTTTTACTTCAGGACCAAGTTCTGCAAGATTTTCTGCAATTATTGAATTAATCTGGGCAAAACTCATATCAACGGTAATTTTTCCAGGACCGGGGTCTAAATTATGATTAAGGCTCTGCATCGGCTGGTGAAGAATCAGTTCTTTTTTATTTGAGCGGACAACGTAGGCACATTCTTTTGTATGCTCAAGCTTTGGAAGAACGGCAATTGTAAGCGGGAAAGGAAGCTTTGCATAGCGTTTTGTATATTCAACGTTTTTCCCTGCATCATCAATGATTATTACTAAAGTCGCTCCGTTTTTTGCCTTAGGAATGTTAAAAGCTTCTGAAGGCTTTTCTTTATCGCCTTTTGCTGACGCAACTAAATCCTTTTTAGAAGAAGAAAGAGCTGGTTTTGAAGATTCAGCAGGCTTTACCGGTAAAGGAGAAGTCTTTCTGGTTTCCGGCGCTGATTTTTTTTGAACCTGAGAAAGACCAGTATTTTTATTATCAGGCGCTTTTACTTTTGGTTTAGACTGAGTTTGAACCAGAGTTTTTTCCGGCGGAAGTTTATGTTCAAGAGAAAGAGAATTATCCTGTCTTATTTCTGTTTTTGTCCCGGGCCCGGCATTTGTGTCTGAAACTGAAAGTACATTTACTGCAATGCAGATACAAAGAACGAGAAAAATAACACCTGCAAGAAGGCTTACTTTGCCCGAATCAAGTTTTACTTTAGGTGAACGGCGCTTTGAAGTTCTTCTGACAGCAGTTTTTTTTCTGGCAGATGAACGCGAAGAAGTGGACGAGGATGATTTTTTATATGATGATGACGATTTTTTAACAGCCATAAATAAAAAAAAAACACAGCCGGGGAAATAGAGGGAAACCCGACTGTGTTAATAATAACGGAAACCCTTAAAAATTGCAAAAGCGATTCATAAAGATAACCGTAATTAAAAAAACTCTCTCTTCTGCCGTTTTGCCGGTGTTTTCAGGCTGTAAAACATTCCTTTGCACGGAGGTTTACTGCCGCTTTCTTTATTTTTTTTACAGCACGCATTTCCATCTGTCTTACAGTTTCTGCACTCACACCAAGGCTTGAACTGAGTTCACGGAGGGTCGGTACATGCTGTTCACACTCAAAGTTATATCTGTAATAAATTACAGTACGTTCTTTTTCCGGAAGTGAATCTACCATTTCTTTTACCTGATTCTTTTCTACTTCACGCAGGAAATTTTCTTCAGGGTTATATTTATTGTCCGGAATAAGGTCACCTACAGTTGAATTACCTTCTTCAGAGGTTTCAACATCGATGCTTGTAATTGTATAGGCATAAGCCATTACTGAAACGATTTCTTCTTCAGAGCATCCGCAGCCGTCAGCAAGTTCTGAAACGGAAGGTTCACGGTTGAACTGCTGTTTATAATCATTCTGTACTGCAGTTACTTTGCGTAAAAGTTCTTCCTTACGGTGAGGAAGAGCAATCATGGAAGTTTTATTGTACATGTAGCGGAGCATGTACTGAAGAATCCAGGTATAGGCATAAGTAGAAAAACGGGTATTGAAGCCGTAATGAAATTTAGAAGCGGCTGTCATAAGCCCCATATTTCCTTCCTGGATAAGATCCATCATGGAAACCTTAGCTGTATTTGTGAATTTTTTAGCAATACTGATTACAAGCCTGAGATTAGAATTTACAAGCTGATTCTGGGCATTTCTGTTGCCTTTTTCAATTTCTCTTGAAAGGGCAGCTTCCTGCTGTGCATCTAAAAGCGGATAACGCTGTATCTGTTTTAAATAACTCTCTAACATTTCCATTTTTTAACTTCTCCATGTACTTTTTTACGATTTATTAGAAGCAAGACTCGTGCCAACTTTAAGATTTTGTTTAAAATAAATTTAAGAATAGCCTTTATTTCTTTATATTACAGATATTTAGAACACTCAGATACTTCACTAACACAGAAAAATTCAATGTCAACTTTTTAATAAAAAAATTAAGGATTGTGCACTTTTTTATACTATTTTAAGTTTTCCACTGTCTAAATTTTTATACAGGGCGGGCGGATACATTGCGGTATAAACCACAAAAAAGTGACTTCACTCCCGCAAACGCATGTTCCTGCGCCATGCTGAAGGCAATAAGGTATCCGACTCCCTTCGGTCGCGGCCTTCACAATGGCTCGGAACATTTGCCTTTGCTCGCGTTCCGTCACTTTTTTGTGGCCAGGGATAAAGTAAATGTATCCGCCGGGGAGCTGTAATTCCCCCCTTCTTTTAATTTTTCATTGAAAATGATAAATTAATTCCTGCCTGGGTGTTAAAAAGGCAGAGTCGGGGTTATGACAGAAAAAACATTTTGAAGAGCGGAGCGTCCCGAAGGGCTTCAGCATGTTTTTTATGGCATGTTCCCGACGGGAGCCTTTTTTAATATTTCAGTAAATTATTATTTATCATTTTTAAGGAACACATCATGTATATAACATGCTTAGACATGGAAGGCGTTATTTCACCGGAGATATGGATTGAATTTTCTAAGGTTTCAGGGATTCCTGAATTAAGCCGCACAACCCGCGACGAACCTGACTATGACAAGCTAATGAAATGGCGCATTGGAATCTTAAAGGAACACGGACTTACCTTAAAAGACATTCAGGATACAATCGCAAAAATTGACCCGCTTCCGGGTGCTAAAGAATTCTTAGATAAACTGCGTTCCTGCTGTCAGACTGTTGTTTTAAGCGACACTTTTGAAGAATTTGCAGGACCAATATTAAAGAAACTGGGACAGCCTGTAATTTTCTGTAACAGCCTTAAAGTTGACGAAAAAGGCTTTATTGTTGAACATAAAATGCGCTGCCAGCAGTCAAAACTCACAACCGTAAAAGCGCTCCAGTCAATCGGTTTCGAAACAATCGCTTTCGGGGACAGCTACAATGACCTTGGAATGATTCAGGCAAGTAAAGCAGGTTTCTTATTCCGCACCACAGACAAAATCAAAAATGATTTCCCGAATATTCCTGCCTTTACGGAATACGACGACCTTCTTAAAGCAATTAAAAAAGAATTAGGAAAGTAGTTTTACTTCATCCCCTTCAAGTTCCCTGTATTCTCCCGGTTTAAGGGATTCATCAAGATACAGGGAACCCATTTTTACCCTTTTTAAGTACACTACTTCATTTCCAGACTGGCTGAACATTCTTTTTACCTGATGAAATTTACCTTCATATATTGTAAGAAAACAGTCTGTCTGTCCTGAGGAATTATTTTCTGCAGCGGCCAGAAGCCTTTTGTCCCTGCAGTCTTCTTTCCAGACAAGCTTTGAGGGGGCCGCGTCAAAGCCTTCTTCATTCTGTTCACGGTCAATCCAGAAACCTTCTGAAAACTTTTTTACATACTCATTTTTCTGTTCTTCTGTAAGTTTGTCACGGAGTCCCACTGCATAAGTTTTAGGTGCATGAGTTTTCGGGGAAAGAATTTTATGGGTAAGCTCACCATCAGTTGTTAAGATTAAAAGTCCTTCAGTGTCGATATCAAGCCTTCCCATACAATGAAGGTCGCCGCCTAAAAATTTATGCCTGAAAGATTCATCGAGAAGGTCAAAAACTGTCCTGTGAAGCCCGTCTTTATTGGCACACACAAGGTCTTTACATTTATTGAGCATGATATATAAATCGCTGTAGAGGGGAACTTTTTCTCCGTCTATTACAAGCTCATCTTTTAAAATATCAATTTTTGAAGCGGGATCTGTTACTGTTTTTCCGTTAATAAAGACAATTCCCTGGTGACAGAGTTTTTTTACGTCTTTTCTGCTTCCAAAACCGTGATGAGCTAAAACTTTGTCCAGTCTTTCCAAACTGACTCTCCTGCACAAGGGGGTGGAGCCCCGTAAGTTGCCGGGCAAACGGCCCGGCAATGAGCCTTAAGGCGAAGGGCGGAAAGCCCCCTCGTAAAAAAATATTCGTTTTGACTAAGAATACTGTAACTCCTTAATATATAAAGAATTACAGTGTCGGATTGCTTACTAAATTATACCATAAAAAAACAGAAAATGGCATATTAAGTAAGCAGTTTAAGTAAAAAATAGTGACTTTGGGAAAAACATTTACAAAATCCTAATAATATTGTAAATTATTTATGCGTTCCTGTCTGCCCAGATAAGGACCTATATGAACAAACCCTATTTGTTGTTCAAAATGCGCAATTCGCCATACTGGTATGCGCAGATTAGACTTTCAGACGGAAGTCTTTCTAATAACAAAAGCACTGGAAAAGAATCCAAATCCGAGGCTGAAAAAGTCGTTATGGAATGGGTTGTAGCAGGTGCTATCCCTAAACGAGTTTCAAGAAAAGAAAAATCTGAAATCAAAACTTCTCTTGATACCCTTTCTATTTTGAATCAGCTTAAAACACATGATTTTTCTGATTCAGAAATCAATCAAATTATAAACATTCTCAAAGAACGCAACTACATCAAGTCCGCAATCCGTACTGAGACTAAAGCTGCGCGTGATGCAATGGAGTACCTTCTTGAGTTCTGGGATTATGACAAATCGCCATATATTCGGGAACTGCATCTTAGAGGCAAATCATTCCACAAAAAACATTCCAATAAAATGACCCGTATCATAATCAATTATTGGAAACCAATCATTGAAGGAAAACTTCTCGGAGAAATAACCCGTAACGACATCAACAAAATCTACGAAGTTGAATCAACTCAGAAACTTGCACCTAAATCCGTGAAATCAATTATTCATGCAATGACTGTTTCAATGAAATGGGCATTTCTTCATGGGCTTACTGAAATCAACTGCTATGACGGAATCATCAAACCTTGTGAAAAATCTAAAGAAAGAGCAATCCTCACAATGGAAGAGACAAGAGCCCTTTTTGCTGCCAAATGGAAAAATGATGCGGCAAAACTTGCATGCCTCATTGCAAGCTACACAGGAATGCGTCAGGGAGAAATTGCTGCACTGAGAGCCCAGGACATCGGGGACGACAGAATCTACATCCGCCATTCATGGGGAAAATATGATGGCCTTAAGTCTCCAAAAAACGGAGATGAAAGAGAAATCTTAATTCCTCATCAACTGCGCAATATGATAATACAGCAGCTAATGAAAAATCCATGGAAGCAGGATTTGTCGGCATATGTATTCTTCAGTAAGAAAAAAGCTGACAGACCAATGGATGCCGATGCATGGGCTAAATATATGAGAGAGGCATTGAAATCAATCGGTTATTCAGATCCTGAAAAGATTTGTTTCCATAGCTTCAGGCATGGATGGTGTACGACAACACTTTCAGAAATCGGAGACCAGAGAATCTGTATGATAGGTTCCGGACACAAAAGTGATAAGATTTTCGCTCATTATGCAAATCATATCAAAAAGGAATCAGCCTTAAAGACTATTGCTGAAACTTCTGAAAAACTTTATGCACCAATTTTTGAAAAACTGGCTGTCGAAGAAGTTGAATATACAATCATTGACGACTTTTCAGAAAACCAAAAATTACTTCCGTGCACTGATGAAAGCAAAAATAAAATTGCTTAAAAATTCAACTGGCATAAACCTCGCATATGGCAGTTTGAAATAAAAAATTTACAACAAGAGGAGTACCCGCAGATGAAAAAAGAAACATTAACAGAAGAACTCTTGCTTCAAAAAGAAGTAATTGAGTTCTTGAGATGCGCTTCATCATCTTTCTTTACCGCAGAGCGTTATGAATGGCTCAGAAAAAAGGTAATCAAAGACGGACGCAGAAGAAAGTACAAGAAATCTGATGTTCTGGCATTCGTTGAACGCTTACAGAAATCAGCTTAAGTACTTAGAAGTCGGCACTGGCAGTCTGACTTAATTATTCAGGCTGTCGGTGAATCTAATAAAACCAACAACTAGAGGATAAACATATGAAACTTAACGACATTATCAGCATGGTGAAGGACACCACACAGAAAATCAGCGAGAAGAAAATTCTCAAAATCAAAGACATTGTTCTCATTCCAGAGTTCCAGAAACTTCTGGTCATGGAAGAAGATGTGCTTGAAAAGATGAAGCAGTCCATGAAGGAAGAAGGCTTCAAGTCAGGACATGAAATCCACATCTGGAAGCGCGGAAAGGAATACATTCTGATTGACGGCCACACCCGAAAAACCGCATGGGAAAGTTTAGGAAACAAGACAATTCCTTGCATCGTTCACAATTTTGCAAACATGGAAGAAGCCAAGACTTTTGCAATCAAAGAGCAGATAAACCGCAGAAACTTAAGCGGACAAGCTCTTTTGGATGCTGTCGCAAACTTCAACTTTGAGAAAGGCAAAGGAAACGTAGTCGGTGAAAAGGGAAAGGCATCTGAAATCATTGCAAAGCAGATTGGAGTTTCAGCAAAGACCGTTGAAAAGACAAGACTTGTTTTGAAGGAAGCAAGTCCTGAGCAGCTGGAAGCCATCAAGAAAGATGAAATCAGCATGAATCAGGTTTACAAGCAGATTCAGGATAAGAAAAAGCCTAAGCCAGAGCCAAAGTCTGAAGAAAAGGTCGACAAAGAGACTGTCTCCCCAGCAGCTCCAAAGCCTGAGTCAGAAGCGGAGACAGAAGCTAAAGCTGAAGAAGTGAAAGCAAAGCCTGCAGCAAAAAAATCAACTGCAAAGACAGTATCCAAAACAAAGACGGATGAAGCCTTTGCAAAAGGTGTTCGTTACGCAATCAGTGAGATTAGAAAAGGAATCAGCCTTGAAGACCTTGAAAAATCTCTGAGCGCATAACACAAGGTAAAGCGGAAACAAGGGCTACTCCCAGGGCCTTTGTTTCAAAAGCCAAAAGTGAAAGAGCCTGCCCAAAGGAGTACAACAGTGAGCGAAAGCTATACGGCATCTTTCCACAACGGCGGAATGGAAAAAGATGGAATTGATTCAAGCGGGAGAAAACGCAGTAAACTTTATCAGGCTTGCAGGGAACACAATATCCGTGATCCGAAATATTGTGATAAGCAGGAGCATATTGTAAAAGGCGGAGTTCACGAAACATGGATTGATATTCCCCCAAAGGAAGCCTACGAACAGATTTTCGGAGAAGCTTTCAGGGAATACAACGGCAAGCAGAGGAAAAAAGAACGGCAGTTCAACTCTTATTGGGAAAAAGTAAAGAAATCAAAAGACCTTGTACCCGTAAGGGAAGCTCTTATTACAATCGGAAACGTTGAACAGATGCCAGATCCAGAAGTCCAGAAGGAAATCTACAAGGCCTTTATGGAAGAGTTCCAGAAGCAGAATCCAAACATGAAGGTAATCGGTGCTTACTATCATGCAGATGAAATGCGGAAGGACGGAAACGGTGGCTTTGTAAAAGGTGCGCCCCACATGCACTTAGACTACATCCCAATAGCCTATAACTGCAAGCGCGGACAGAAGATTCAAAACTCTATGAACGGTGCTTTACTTGAACAAGGCATCATGAACATAGAGATTGATCCGGAAGTCGCAGAGAAAGTCTACGGTCTGAGGAAGAAACCCCGCAGAAAAAAGAAGGAAGAGCCTTCGCTTGAAGAAGTTCCGCTGAACGAGCGTATGAAATGTTTTGAAAGTCTTAAAGATAAGCCAGTGCAAACAGAACAGACTGAAGAAGCAGAATCCGAAGGCGGGAAAATCACAAAATCGCGCATGGTTACAAACCTGATTCAATGGACTAATGCGCAGAGGAATCTTTTAGTAAAAATCGCACGTGAGCATGGCCTTGAAATCGAGAATCCGAATGAAAAGCGAGACCATCTTACAACGGAAGATTACATTTATTCAAAAGACCCGAGCCTTAAAAGTGAAGTTTACGCACTTGGAGAAAAGCTTCTTCAAAATGTAAAGGCAGTTGATAAAGAATCGGCTGATAATGTTGAGTGGGAAAAAGACAACCAGAAACAAGCTGAAGAAAACAAGCAGAAGGCAAAGGACCTTGAAAAAGAAAAGGAAGAGCATAACGCGTATGTTGAACAGAAGGAGTACGAGTTTAAGCGCAAGGAATACAAACTGAGCGACAAGGAAGATGAGTTAAAAGAGCGTGAGGAAGAAGTCACAAAAAAAGAGACTTTCTTAGCGAATGCCAGAAAGCATGCTTCCGAATCCCTTCACAAGTTCGTGCAGAAACTGAAAAAGAAAAAGAAGGAGGTAAAAGAAAAAGACAGGGCCTTAGACCAGATGCTGAGGGAAACTAAGGAACTCGCAGAAAGGGCCGAGAAAGTCAACAACAATGCGGCTACCCCATACTTCACTTTTGCAGACGACATAAACTTTGACGATGCAAGACTTATGGCAAGAAGAAGAGATGGAAAAGGCCTTTGCGAATGGTTTAACGGCCTTGAAGAAAAGTTCTGCGGATGGCTTCATAAGGCGCAGTATTTTGCAAAACACTTCTGGAACAAGACACCAGATGAACTGATGATTGTTGCGGAAGACATGAGGCAAAGCTACTGCAGCAATTTCGGAGAGTACATCGAAAAAGGCATGAGAGGAAATACCCTCAGCCAGATTAAGGAAGTTCGTGAAATTAAGGAAGCAATTCCAGAAGTTCAGGAACGTAAAAACAAAATAACCCGCACCAGAAAAGAAATTGACTGGTGGGATTAAACAACAACTTAGAGGAGTACAACAGTATGAGTAGTTTTTCAAACGGGAACTATGTTCCATCAGGAATGGATTTTTCAGATTGGGTAGAATATCTTGAAGAAAAAAGAGACGCTGAAAAATTCGCTTTAATCGATAAAGAATTTGAAGAGTTCTATGCTGAATTCTTTGATTTAGAGCCAGAAGAAGAGGAAGAAGAATTCAAGCTTTCACTTCCAGAGATGCATTTGTCATTCCTCAAACACGAAGCTGATAAATTTATCGATGGTGTAAAAGAATCTTTATCAGGTATGTCTAAAAGCGGAAAACTCGAAGCTCTGGCAGAGATGCAGAGAGAAACACGGGAACGGCTTTTATTCAACTTTATCAGGGATAACAAAGATGAAGTTTTCTATTCTGTTTTAAGAAGTCCTAGTAATTCTTTTCTGGAAGAGGAACGCAAGAGCCAGACCTTCATCAACCTTCATAAGATTGCTAACGCAAAATCTTTTGATCCTCAAAACGAGGAACTTATGAAAGCCTTGAAGCAGTATGATTCAGTCTTGCAGAATGAGCCATGGGCTAAAAAGCATTCCGCATACGTTGATAAATGGATGAACAGTAAGGCGGGAGACAAGACCTCTGTTTTCGCAAAACTTCTGGATGCAAAGCTGAAATTCTTAAGCGATTCCGTCAGTAGTGAACCTGCGCAGAGAAAGAAGAAATCACCCAAGCGAAGTTTTGACATGGAACGCTAGTTTTTCCATCTAATCTCAGCAGAACCGTAATCTTGCAATAGTGCTTGATTGCGGTTTTTTAATTAGCGCACCGTTTCCCTAACAGAAAAAGAGCCGTAAAGGCATAAAAAAAGAGCCTTCGGAACTACCCCAGAACTTGTGGCCAAGTTCTAACACAATAGAAGTTTGCCCGCGTTTTTTACAAAAATCTGCGAACAAACTTCTATTGTGCGAGGGCATATCCCCTCGACCCCTTGTCTATTCCGTTCCGAAAAGCGCGGGCAAATGAAAGCTTCCCCAAAAGGAAACTTTCACCGCTTTTTTTCTCCACTTCATAGCCACCAAAAGGCTCTGCCCTTTGGAAACCCGAGAAGGGCAACGTTGCCCTTTCTAATCCTCCGCCAACAAGACTCTGTCTTTTTGGATTATCTGCCAGACGGCCAGCCTTCTGGACTTCTGGTGGACTTTTAATTTCACTGTGCAAAGTTACGAATATTAGAGCAATACTTAATTATATTATCAGGTACATCAATGCTGCCTCATTATTTGCTACACCCCCTTTTTAAAAGTTTTAAAATCTGTTAACATTTAAAACATGAAAAGGGAAGTGACAATACAGGAAGCACTCACAGAACTGGCGGCCGTCAGTACGACTCTTATCCGGTAGTAGTGAATAAAGAGGATTTTGAGTAATATTATGGAACAGGACAAAAACGGCAACTGGCTCGTCGCTGAACTGCCGATGTAGACTGAATACGGGGGAAACAGGGAAATGAAAACATGCGGCTCTGCTGGAGTTTTTTATGGATTTTGAAATTCCTTTGTGGCTTATAATCACTTTTGGTGTTTGTGCCGTGACCTGGCCGCTGATTCTTATGGCGGGCGGAACGGCAATCGTCTCGCTCATTGTGGCGGCGGCGGCAAAAAGTGCGCTTGCTCTCAAAGTGGCGGGAATCGCGGCGGCAGTCTTCTTTTCGCCACTCGCCATCGGAATTTTGGGTGCGCCCATACTAAAGGGACTAGATAGCGCGGGAGATTCCTTTTCAAATTCGGGCTTCAGTGAATGGAAGGAAAACACGCCTCTTATCCGTGCGGTAAAAAAGCAGAACGAGAAAAAAATCGCAAAACTCCTTAAAAAAGGCGCAGACGTGAACGCTTTTTCTGAATATGAAAGGCGCACCCCTTTGAGCGAATCCTGCAAGGCTTACGCCGACGAAGAAAAGGCGGACAGAATCACGGCTCTTCTTTTGGACTCAGGCGCGGACGCGAACAAAAAGATAGACTTTGCAAATGACGCGATGAAAAATGCGGTTGCATCCAAAAGGCACGGCGCAATCAATCTTCTTTGCTCCCACGGCTACAATTTTTTAGCGGAAGACGGAAAAGGAAACGGCATTGTGGAGTTTGCGGTCGGGACGAAGTGCTATGAGGAGGCCTGCATTCTCCTTGAACTTGGTGCAGTCCCCCTTGAACGCTACGATTTTGGCTTTTGCCGCGAGGACTACACGCCTTTTATGTTTCTCTTGGAGGAGTCGATTTTTTTCATTTATGATTCGTACGAAACGGAGGAAGAGAAGGAAAAACGGCTGATCGTTGAGAAAAAGAATGTCGCCGACCTCTGCCGCCTCTTCAAGCTTCTTTTTGAGAAAGGTGTTGATGTGAACGCGCAGACAGATGACCACAGAAAAATGACCGCACTCATTCTTCTTGCAGACAGGTATGCGACAACACGGAATGACGCACCCAAACTGCCAATTGCAAAAGTGCTTTTGGATGGAGGGGCTGACGTGGACATTCAAGACGCATACGGAAGAACTGCGCTGATGTATTTTGCAAAAATTCCGTTGGCAACGAAAATCACGGACATAGTAGACTGGATTCGGCTTTTGGTTTCCTACGGTGCGGACAAGACTTTGCGCGATGAAAAAGGACTCACCGCACTGGATTATTTTCACCGCGCGTGCCGCAGGGACGACCTCAAAGAAGCGGAAATCCCAGCCTATGACGAAATCGAGCGCCTGCTCACTCCAGAGGCAAAAACAAAGGCAGCCGTAACAGAAAGAGGCAAAAGCGTTACTGAAATCGAAAGAGCTGAGAATGTGCAGATTGCGCTTCATCTTCCATTAGAAGATATGAGCGACGATTGGTAAGGAGAAAAAAATGAAAAAGAAAATTATCATCAGTATTTTGGCTGCATTTCTGCTTGTCTCGTGCGCGACGAAGCCTGCCGTGATATGGGTGGGAGACAATTACATCTTCCATACATGGAGTCGCACAAATGAGGACGGTGAAGTTGCATGGAGAGTGCTTTACTCAGACGAACCGCTTGCAATATTTGAGTACGACGGCGAAATCCTCATATTCAACAACCATGCGAAAACCGTTTACAGAACAAAGTCTCCCCACAAATTCCTTTTGTGCGTCGCTGAATTGCACCGAGAGTACCAGTTTGATTTTATCCCGATTTTTGAACTCTGCGGAGCTTTTGAAACGCCGCTCATCGACAAAGCCCTTTCTGACGAACGCCTTGCAAAGCAGGTTTCACATACAAAAAACGAAAAGAGCCGATATTCAACATTCGCTCTTTGTGATGCGGACGATGAGGAAGTTACTTTCGCGTGTGGCTTGAAGTGGTCTTTCTGTACCTGCGGGAGCGACGGCTGGAATTGGCTTGAAATCATGGAATAGGATGTGACACAATGAAACACAAACTTGCTAAAATCATTCTTGGCTTGCAGATTTTCGTCTATGCGATTGCTCTTGTATCTTTTCTGCTCGGTCGCTTGGACGGCATACACTATGTATTTGAAGATGGACAGATTGTCGAATCTGATTCCGCTTTTCTCAAAATCTTGGGAACGATTGGGCGTTATGCGAACATTGTCTTTGCGGTTACTCTGATTTTCGGCTGGATTGCAATGCTGCCGTTATCGATTGCGGGAATTGTGCTCTCGTTTTTTTCAAAAAGCTGGAAAGGGCTTACTCCCTCACTCGTGAACGCTGGTATTTCGATTGTCTGGGTGTTGATATTCATTTCGATTTACTCGTCTTTTCCTTTTGAGCCAAGACCGAAGCCCGTGTACAATCTCACTTGGCATTTGCTGGACGATTCTCTTCAGGGCGAGAAAATCATTTTGACTTTGACAGCCGATGATTTTTCAACTTCAGAGCCGCAAAAAATTGAAAAAAAGAAAAAAGTTGTGGCAGGAAAGACAAAAAAGATTCGCCTGCCCGACGAGGATTTTGAGGACGTTGAGGGCGTTTCAAAGTCAGACGAAAATGTGAGAGTTTTTGTTCCCTACGGCTTTTTCATCAACTGGCGGGAAGATTTGGACAAATACGAAAAACAGGATTCCTACGAAATCATCGTCTACAAAAAGCCCGAAATCACGGAGGACGAAGAAAAGTTCGTGATGGACAGCCTTCCGCGCGACACTGATTTTGAGCTTTGCTATTGGGATAAAGACTCAAGCTGCTTCGTTCACATCGAGTCAAGCGACGGCGTTTTTTACAAAAAGGACAAAAGCGAGGAGCTTCTTCTGGATTCAGAAAAAGAATATCCCGACTCGGACGAGCAGTTTAATCTGTTTATGAGCGTCAAAAGCGCGCTTTATGCTGACGAAACATATCTCATCACGCTGAGCTATGAGCGGGACAAGAGCTTTCTGCCCGTCAAAAACTGGCGGACTTACGAGCAGAACGGCAGGGAAATCAGGACGCTGAACCTTGAGCTCAACGGCACGCAGTGGATTAAGACGCGGTACATTGACAAGAAAACGGGCGAGCCGATTGCGAATGCTTCTGTCAAAATCTATGTGATTTTTGAAGACGAAGAGAGAAAGAACGAGGAAGCCGCGATTGAAATGCAAACCGACGAAGACGGCTGGCTTTGGGTGGAGCATATCCCCGACGGCGTTGAGCTTTATACTATGTTCGATTAAAGTATGAAGATATGAAAAATGGAGAAAAATACTTTAAGCAAAATAGTCTCAGTTTTATTGATATTTGAAATTTTCCTGATGTGGCCCTTTTTTTTTCATACTATATTCAGCGATCATCTGGGAATAGATGATGTTGAGGGCCTTTTACTTATAATACTTTTGATTCCTTATTTTATTGTTGATATAATACACGAATACTTCATTCCAGAAATACTATTTGCTTTATGTTTTTTCGCTTGTTTAATTTTACTTATTCAAAAAATTAGGAATAAAGAAAAATATAGAAACTTCTTAATTTTATTCATTGTATTTCTCATAATATGTGTACCTGGATTTGTTTCATACTTTGAAGAACTGTAAATTATAAAATGAAAAAATCACATTTACTTATTGCACCAGTTATTTTGCTCTCGCAATCAGAATGTGAGAAATTCGATGAAATAATTGAGTACTAAACTGTTTATTTTAATTCCTTTTAGAAATATTGATTAGTCCTTTATACTCTGCAGATACGTTAGGAATAGCAGCTAACACAAGAACAAAGCTTCCTGCAATAACAACATCTGCGAAGTATCCGCATAAAAAACTATTACTTTTTCATAATTCGTTATATAATCGACATATAATATATCTGCCATACCAGCTTATGCTGACACTTTTTGCAGCATAAGACTTTTATGCAGGATACGTAGAAATTTTGTTATGTTGACGCCCGCACTGGGGCGCGAGGAAAAAAAATGGAACTTTTAAAAGAATTTGAATTTGAAAAAATACAGCTTTTGGTTGATGACAAAAATAATGTCCGGGATTTTAATATTCTTGAT
>JAEEGF010721280.1_pt1 | contig 17280 bp, 10 predicted proteins | sample 9134171 | NCBI WGS metagenome assembly JAEEGF01 (sample SAMN16246542, study PRJNA631951) | gut metagenome | biome: gut microbiome; feature: rumen; material: AP-attached | host: Bos | place: Iran: Karaj | collected 2018-10 | reverse complement strand
CGACCGCGCCTGTACGAAACCCTTCCCCGATGATTTGCAATAGTCGGGTGACTGCACGATTTCTCGCATTGTGGTAGTCTTTTACTACTGGCTAGGGATGCTGCACGAAAATCACAGAACACTTCATCCGTTCTCGTGGCTACCTTTGGTGGTCACGAGTTTTTTATTTCTTTACTTTCATTCATCTCCTCCTATCATATCACTAATTGATCTCTCATGTTCCACAAAAAGATGGCAGGGAATCTCAAAATCTATATTCTCCGAGGTGGATAAAGATGTTTTATTTGGTGGCGGCACATATGGCAGCTTCATTTTATGTATAGTTCCTGTATATTTTCACCTTATCATAACTCATTTGTTTTGTAGCTTAGGTAACGCATCGTGGGCAATTTCATTAAGGTCAAACAGAGAATATTCTACAATTTTGCTTATAAAAAAATGTGTTTTTGAACGATTTCTGCGATAATAACTATTTTTAACCCTATTTTTTATTGAAAAAAGCGAGAAATGTGGTTTAGAATCAAAAAAAATTATTATCTTTGTGCCCTGATATACGACAGTGGTCGTATAATTATTTGTTCTTTGAAACTAAGAAGCCTATTGTTTCGTCATTAGGAATTTACTTAAGTAAACAAGAACAAGTTTTAAGGAAAGAAGGATACTCTCTCTGTCGATAAGACTTTGACAATATACGAAATCATCTTTGGTGACAAGTTCGCTAGAGAACGAGAGATAGAAAAACCTTCGACTATTTATATAACCTTTTCAGATAAGACCCTTCTTCGAGGCATGTTCTCATAGACTAAAAAACAATAATGTCAAATATTATGTTGATGCCCTTATGCCAAATCTTTTTGATTAAATATTCTAATGCCCCATCAACTAAATATAGACAAATCCATTTATGTCAAAGAGTATGAATGAAAGCAAGAATAAAAGGTATAAAGCCATAGATTTTTTTTGTGGTGGTGGTGGAATGACCTGTGGATTGCGTCAAGCTGGTATTGACGTAATTGCTGGTGTGGATATTGATAAAGAGGTAAAAGAAACTTATGAGTATAATAATAAGGGTACTGTTTTTATTGAAAAAGACATTAGGCGCGTCCATAGTAATTATTTTGAAAGAAATTTTGGAATACAAAAGAATGATGATGAATTGATTCTTGTGGGTTGTAGCCCATGCCAATTTTATAGTATTATCAATACAGACAAGGAAAGTTCTTTAAAAACAAAGGACCTGTTAAAAAACTTTGCTCGCTTCATAGAGTATTATAGGCCAGGCTATGTCCTGGTCGAAAATGTTCCAGGTATTTTGACAAATAAACAAAGTATTTGGCCGACTTTTTATAAGAAATTGCAGAATCTTGGTTACAATAAAATTGTTTATGATATTGTAGACATGAGTTATTACGGTGTGCCTCAGTCAAGAAGAAGATTTTCTTTGATTGCAACAAGAATAGAGAATGTGGAAGTTAGTTTGCCAAAAGCAGACGAACGACAAGTCGTTTTATCCGATTTTATAGGAGTAGAACACGGCTTTCCTCATATTAGTGCAGGGACAAAAGACACATCCGATTTTAACCATACAGTTGCAGGACTAAGCGACAAATGTCTCAGACGTTTGCAAAAAACAAGACATAATGGAGGAAGCCGTTTAGACTGGGCAGATGATGATGAGTTACAATTAAAATGCTTTATTGGCAAGGATGATAGCTTTAAAGATAGCTATGGTCGAATGTGGTGGAACAAACCTGCCCCAACGATTACAACGAAATTCTTTAGTATCTCTAATGGCCGATTCGGGCATCCAGATGAAGATCGTGCTATTTCGTTAAGAGAAGGGGCGACTTTGCAAACATTCCCCAAAGACTATGTGTTTAAAACGAGTTGCATTGCTACTACGGCACGATTAATAGGTAATGCTGTGCCTTGTGAATATGCGAGAAGATTAGGTGAAATAATAATAAATAATTGATTTATGCAATTCAGAACTAAGGCTCGAGCTGTGGATTTATTAGGTAAAGGACAAATTGCGGATTTACCTACAGCAATAACAGAACTATGGAAAAATGGTTATGATGCTTATGCTGACAATCTAACTGCTGAAATATTCATGTCTGGATATAAGGATTTAGAGGCTCCATTATTTGTTATCTCCGATGACGGTGTTGGCATGTCTCAATCCGACATTCTGGATAAATGGCTTGTCCTTGGAATCGATACTAAAAGTCGCTCGTCAAATGTAGACACTGAAGGTGAAAATACTTTATGGAAAAAACCTAGGGTTAAAGCTGGTGAAAAAGGTATCGGTCGTTTGTCTGTAGCATTTTTGGGTTCGCCAATGCTCATGCTTACAAAGAAGCTAGGTCATTCTTTGCAAGCAATGTATTTTGATTGGAGAGTTCTAGAAAATTATAATATGTTCCTTGACGATGTTGAGATTCCTGTAGAATCTGTAACAATAGATGGGTTTAGAACTTCTTTTGAGGAAATAAAGAGTCGTTTCTTAACGAACTTAGACGAACCTATACGTAATGATAATAGTGTCCTTTGGGAAAGAGGACAGGAATCATTGAGACTCACTATTAAAGAGAGTACAAATAGAATCGTTCTACCATCATTTTTTGAAGAAGAGATATTAAGTTTCTTCGCAGATGTTAACTCCCATGGTACAAAATTTATAATTTTTGAACCAGAAGAACAAATAATTAAATTGGTTAGTGATGCTAACCAAGAAGATGATGTTAATGATACAAATTTTGTCAGAACCAGTTTGGCGGGTTTTACGAATCAATTTGATGATTCAAAAAAATTGCCAGTTGATATCTCTTTCCCCATTCATAGAAAAGGTGATGAAATACTCTATGACGATTTTTTAATCGGCAATGGAGAATTCTTTACTGCAAAAGACTATGATTTTGCAGATATTATTATAGATGGATATTTGGATGGATGCGGTTCTTTCAATGGAAAATTGACTATATATGATCAAACGATAGAGTACACTTATACAAATCCAAGAAAAAAAGACTCTCAAAGCGATTATGGAACAGTTCCGTTAAAATTGGGCTATTCTATGGGTAAAAAAGAAGATTCCTTTTTCCCAGAAGAAGCATGGAATAGAATTAATAGAAAGGTAGATGCTTATGGTGGTTTATACATATATCGTGATGGCTTCCGCGTCTTACCATATGGACGTATTGATGCAGATTTCTTGGGTTTAGAGGAAAAACGCACCAAGCGTATTGGGTCTTATTTCTTTAGTTATCGTCGAATGTTTGGATATCTTGAATTGTCTAGAACAAGGAATAATTTGCTAAAAGACAAATCAAGTCGAGAAGGTTTTATAAATAATCCTGCATATCGTGTTTTTAAAGATGATCTGTCTGCCATGTTTGTTGATTTAGCAAAAGAGTATTTTGCAGATAAACCTAAGCAGTCGATCTTCATAGATGAAAAGAAAAAGGCCAATGCTCAATCAGAAATGCTAAAAAAGGACAAAGAAAGGGAAAAGCAAGAGAAGTCAACTTTTACTAAAGAATTAAAGGTGTATCCTAAACGATTTGAAAACTATAAGCATGAATATGAGCAGACCATAAAAGAACTGAAAAGTAAAATCGAACAGTCTAATATTGTGTTTTCGGATATTGAATCTCTCTTAAATAAGATACAAAATTTAGAGATTCAATACTCAGAGCTTCTGCCTAAGATGCCCAAAAGATACAAATTAACAGAAGCACAAGAAGAAAAATTAGCCATTTATGAAAAGCAGTTAATTGAATTCAGAAATACAATCAATGCTGAAGGGGAAAATGTAGTAAGAACTGCTAGAGCACGTCTTCAGATACAGGATCTTAGAAAAGATTTTGTAAACAGATGCAATATTTATCTGTCCGCTATGGTAGAAGTGATTGGCAAACTGAAAAGTCGTTTCAATTATAAGACCAATCAGCTTGTGAATGATATTAATGAAAGGACATCATCTGCTTTATCAGATTTGACCAAACAAAAAGAAAAGGGAATAATTAGTATCTTTACACAAGAAGATGTGGAAAGAGAAATTTTGGATGTACAGAATCTTTATGATTCACATCAAAAGGCGTTTGCTGATACGATTGAGCCATTTATTACCCATTTAGAACGAATTAGTTTAGATATTGATGAAGAGTTATTACAAGGTGCTTACAAAGAACAATATGAAAAGATTAAAAAGCAATGGATATTAACTCAAGAAACTTCTCAACTGGGAATAGCGGTTGAGATAATAGACCATGAATTTAATTCTTTGTACTCTCGTATAAATGCTTCGTTAAATATCATCAGCAAAAACAATAATACGCATGAGTTTGAGGAGCTAAAGAAATCATTTAGGACCCTTGAAGATAAGTATGCATTATTATCTCCTCTATATCGCATTTCTGGTAGTATAGCTAAAGATATTAGAGGCATAGATTTGAAACAATTTTTAAACAATTTCTTCGAGAGTAGATTATCTTCATCAGATGTATTGTTTGATTCGTCTATGGAATTTAACAATTATATTATTCATATAAAAGAACCTGTAATTTATTCTGTGTTGATAAATATAATAAACAATGCTTTATATTGGATAAAGAATTCTGAGAAAAAGATCATCGAATTAGCATATGATAAGAAAATTGATGGTATTATTATAAGAAATTCTGGGGAGCCTATCCAAGATTATAAATTGCAAAAAATATTTGATTTGTTCTATTCTAATAGACCTAATGGTCGAGGTCTTGGACTATATTTAGCTAAGCAAAGTCTCAATGATTGCTATTATGATATTTACGCAACGAATGATGTTGAGTATAATACATTAGGAGGGGCTTGCTTTATAATTAAACCATTAAAATAGTAATAATTATGAAATACGAAAAAGTTGCATGCGATATCGTCAAGAAAGCGATAAACTCTGCCATTTTCATTGATGAAAATGCAAAAGAACCGTACTCTAAAGATGAAACTTTAGAGGCTGAAAGATGTGCTGAATTGTATAATACTTTTAAAAATAATGGAATCTCTTTGTCAATTTATCAATACAATGATAGTACTTATCAAAACTCAATGCCTTTTCTGTTTTCTAATAGAGATTTGGTTTTGTTGGATTGGAAATTGCAAGGTGATGGTGGAACAGGAGAAAAATCATTGGATATCCTTTCTGAAATAGTAAATAATCAGCAACATATTCATTTTTGTGTCATATATACTTCCGAAAGTAATAAAGATTCTATTTTTAAAAATATACTTTCTTTTTTTTCTGGTGGTTGCAAAGACGAATATGATTCATTAAAGGAAAGTTTAGCCGAATATGAAGACGAGATTTCGGGAATAGAAGACCTTTTACTGAGTCTTTTAGTTTACCGGTTTGACGAAGCAAAGACTAAGGAAGTAATAGGTAATTTAAAGAAAGACAGTCTACCTTTAGTTGAAAAAATACAGGAAGTAAGTGGGGAAGAAGAATGTACTGCATTAATTAAATGTGGTATAGCTTTTGCTAATTTAATTAAACCTAAGTCAAAAAAGACAATACCTTCTTCAATAGATATAGATTCCTACACCTTAAATATTGATAATACAATAATTGTTATTTTAAATAAAGATGAAATAAAACCAGAAGAAGTTTTTAGTAAATTCGCAGATAATATTGCCAAGTATAAATGGGGAGTAATGCAACTGCTTGGATTGGAAATGCGTAACATAATAAAGACCAAAGTAGCTTTTGTCAGCAAAAACGTTTTACAGGTAACTCAAGAGGCATTAGGGTATCACAAAGGAATTCACACAGATGATTTTGATGCGTTTTTAAAAAGTGTGATGCTAGAGCAAGAATTATCTACTCTTCGTTCAGAAAAATTGTCATTAGTAGATGCTATCAAAATTGCAGATTATAATGAGAGACTAAATGAAGAGTACGTTTCAATGAATATTTTTTATAATTCAACATTTATTGATGGAGACAAACAATTGTCGTTCGGTGATGTATTCAAATGTGAAGAGTATTATTATATGTGTATAACTGCTTTATGTGATTGCGCAAGGCCAGAAAAAAGGGATAATAATTTTTATTTTGCAAAAGGCGAAGCAGTAAAAAAGGATACAGCATTGACGATTGGGGATCAAGGATTTATAAGTTATATAGGCCCAGATGAATTTGTTAAATGGAGTACACACACAGATAAAAAGGGTGCTAATCCCACTTATATAATTCCTTTGCCATATTTTGTTCCTAATAGTACTATTCAAGGAGGCAAATTGACAATTAAAAAATTCAAACTAGTTGATGGTCAACAAGGTGATGTCGAAGAGTCTACATTTGTTTATAAAACCACAATAAAGCAAAATTATGCTCAACGTATAGCCAATCATGCTTTTACTCATCCAGTTAGAGTTGGTATCGATTTCGTAAAAAAACCAAAAAAATAAATAAAATAATCATATAGTGATCATAGCTCAGAAACTGGATCGCTAGTATCAGATGAACATTTGTGGATAGAGCAGGTTTGTTCGTGAGGACAAGCCTGCATTTTTATAAATAGTTTTTCCCTTCATTTTGCTTCAATAAATATGTCATTTTAGAGCATTTTCGCTGCAAACCACTCATTTTATATCCGATTTTAGCAATAATTTGTATGAACATAGTTCATATTTCCGAAATTTTTCTTATATTTGCGCCCAAGTATGCGCACAATAGAATCAATCAAGGTCACAACTTCTGAATACTGGAAGACACCCATAACTACCGAGAAGGAAGTTAAGGGTTATTTTCGTTTGCTTTGGAAGGATCTGGGACTCTCATTCCATCCCGATGACTCCTTCGATCTTTACATCGATGCAAACACCGGAGAACGAGTCTTTGACGATGAAGCCGCCGCCATCCTCGACACCAGGATGGATGAATGTTTCGAAGTGTGCGAAAAGGCCAATGTCGATATCTACTCGATTGGCTTGGATGAACAGTATGCGTTTTTGTTCCCGAATGCTTAAGATCTGAGGGTCGGGTTTTATAATAATTCTACTTTTTTACATCATGGATAAGATTATGCCTCCAAAGACATTTCTTGATAAAATGAAGAAAATGGTTAAGGAGGTTCCTAATGAAATATTTGAAAAATTCTATTTAGATGAAGATGGCTTCATCCCTACATTTGATACTCAAGCTTCTATAGTTAGTCACTATTTGAACCTGAGAGATAAGAATGTTTGGTCTGAAGATCTGATAGAGTTAGGTCAAGCTATAACCAATTTCTGGGCTTATTGTCTGAAAGACTATAGAGCGTCCATGTCTTCTGATATGGTCGCAGACGCATGCCGTTTGGAAGAGGATTTATTCAAAGATCTCATTGATGTGCCATTCTTGCCTGGAAAGAAACCCACTTTCACTTTTATCGACTTGTTTGCAGGTATTGGTGGTTTCCGTATAGCTATGCAAAAGCAAGGAGGCTTATGTGTATTCTCTTCTGAATGGAATGAATACGCACAAAAAACATATCAAGCTAACTTTGGAGAACTTCCTTTTGGAGATATCACTAAAGAAAGTACTAAAAGATTTATACCTAAAAAATTTGACGTGCTTTGCGCAGGGTTCCCTTGTCAGCCATTTTCTATCGCGGGAGTTTCAAAGAAGAACAGTTTAGGAAGGGCTACAGGTTTCCAAGATAAGACACAAGGAACCCTTTTCTTTGATGTGGCTGATATAATCAATCGTCACCGTCCAAAAGCTTTTTATCTGGAAAACGTAAAGAATTTGGTTTCTCATGATAAAGGTAATACTTTCAGAGTTATTCGTGAAACTTTGGAAGAGCTAGATTATTCACTTTACTATCAAGTAATGGATGGTAAATCTTTTACTCCCCAACACCGTGAAAGAATAATGATTGTAGGTTTTGATAAAAGACGCTATCATGGGAAAGAACAATTTGAATTTCCTTCATTGGGTGACCCAGTAATGACAATAAAAGATATCCTTATTCCTGATCCAGACCCCAAGTACACACTTTCAGATAAATTGTGGTCTTATCTTCAAGATTACGCTAAGAAGCACAAGGAGAAAGGAAATGGGTTCGGTTATGGGCTTGTTGATTTAAATGGCATCAGTCGCACCCTTAGTGCTCGATATTATAAGGATGGTTCAGAGATACTAATCCCACAAGGAGCCGGGATGAATCCCCGAAAACTTACTCCACGAGAATGCGCTCGATTAATGGGTTATTCTGATGATTTTATTATAAATAAAGTTTCAGATGTTCAAATCTATCATCAAATGGGCAACTCTGTAGTTGTTCCTTTGATAACGGCTGTGTCGGAACAATTAGTTAAAACAATGAAAGAGATCGATTATGAGTGAACTTCTCAATATAGCTATTCATATAGCTCAGCAGTCTAAACAGGCGGCTTTCCATATCCTGCAAAGGAATGACACAGGAGAAACAGGTGCAAATCAAGCTGGATTTCATTTGCAATATGGTGCGGCTAGTGAAATGTTCTTTGACCGTCCTGGAAAAAAGGGCGAGAATTTGGAAAAAGACATTAGAATCAGTTGGCAAGGTGGAGCCATAGAAACTTCTGGCAGATTACATTATTATGGAGTAAAAACCAGAAATGAATACAGAGTTACTAGATTCGGCAGGGGGTTCTCGTTATTAGGGCCAGAAAACACGGGTTCATTACTAGTTTTTGCTAAGAAATCTGACGATTTTTATGAAGCTGTGATTCTTGATGACGAGCAGGATGTAGAGGATTTTTACGATTGTTTTAATATCCCAACAACCTGTGGAGGCTGTTTGCTCTCAACTTTAGGTTTTCAGCAGCAGGATCTTTTTGGTATAGAAGTAAAAATAGCCAATTTCCTTGCTAATATTCAAGATTTCCCCGATACTGATGTGATGTCGAAATTTGCGCAGGAGTGTTGGGGCTTCAATGATAAGAAGATTAAACAAAATCCAGATGCAACACTTGAACAGTGGCTTGATACCGAGTATCAAGTTTATAGAGCTGTGGAAGAGAAACAATTCTCAGAACGTATAAAACAGCCCTTTGCTAATATGGATGAGTTCCTTGGTTTCTCTTTGTCTATATTGAATAGAAGAAAATCAAGAGCGGGCAAATCTCTTGAGCATCATCTTTCTACTATCTTTACTTCAGCCAACCTTAAGTTTGAAGAACAAGTAATAACAGAGGACAAAAAGAAACCTGATTTTATTTTTCCAGGAGGAAAAGAATATCACGATATGAGTTTCCCCGTAGAAAAATTGGTGCTTCTTGGTGCAAAAACAACGCTCAAAGATAGATGGCGTCAGGTAATAAGTGAAGCAGATAGAATACAGCACAAACATCTTTTTACTTTACAGGGTAAAATTTCAAAAAATCAATTAAAAGAGATGAAAGATGCCGATATTCATCTGGTATTGCCTAATTCTAAGTTGGCAAGTATACCATCTACCTTTGTTAATGATGTAATAGACCTTAAACAATTTATTAGTATCGTTAGAGCTAAACAATTATAAATAATAGCCTAAAACTAATTATTATGGACGATCTGAAACAATCAATGATAGATAATATCAAGTATTTTGTCATGCAGTTTAGTGATAGTTCAAACGGCATTGACATTAATGCTTATATCAATTACTATAAAGGTCTGAATGTCACACCCAGCTTCGGTGTGGGGAATCTTTCGTCTATACCATTCATTTCGTTTCTTGGAGATGGTCAATATACTCAGAAGGGCATATACCCTGTGATACTTTTTTATCGACTTCGGAATACAGTTTTTCTTTCTTATGGAATAAGTGAAACCAATGAACCTGATATATCATGGAATATCGATAATGCTGAAACTGCAGGAGAGTTCTTTAAGAGGGAAAAAATTAAGTTGTCAAATCCCGAAAAGAAATATAATGACAGTTTAATTTTTAAGTCATATCCTCTTGATACTCTTCCAATAGAAGAACTGGTGGATGATCTTGACGATATTATTGAAGTTTATAAAAATCTCTTGATAAATTCTGGTTTGAATTCAACTGTTCCATTCCAGAGGCCTCCACGTTCAAAAAATGAGAAGAGAGAAAGATTTGTGATCGGGAACTTGAAGTTCACAACAGATCCAACCATAGAAGATGATTCAAATCCTAATAATGATGACTCAGATGCCAACGATATGGAAACACCAAAATTTGAAACAATCCAGAAGATATTCTTCGGCACTCCAGGAGGTGGAAAGTCTTTCCGTGTGAAGAAATTTATTGAAGAGGAAAGGGGTGCCAAAGATAGGTATTTCAGAGTCACTTTCCATCCTGATACGGATTATGCCTCATTCGTTGGCTCATATAAGCCGATTATGAAGGGTAATGAGATAACTTATGAATATGTGCCTCAAGTATTCACAAGGGCATATATTGCCGCATGGAATGACCAAGAGCATGAATACTTCATCGATATAGAGGAAATCAATCGAGGTAACTGCGCTCAGATATTTGGCGATTTGTTCCAGCTTCTGGATAGGAAATCAGATACCGGTCTTTCTGAATATCCAGTCAAAGCAGATGCTGACTTGTGCTATTATTTGACGAATGCCGTTGATGAAGATGGTAATCCAATCTTGAAAAATAAAGACGGCATCAAAAACAATGAATTGCGTCTTCCAGCAAACCTTAGTATCGTTGCCACGATGAATACCAGTGACCAGAGCCTGTTCCCCATGGATAGTGCCTTCAAACGTCGTTGGGATTGGGAATATGTTCCTAGTACCTTCAAGGAAGAGGACAACTACAATATTATCATCGGTGGTAAGACATACAAGTGGCACAAATTTCTGAAAGAGGTAAACGATAAAATCAAGGATGTTACCGACTCGGAGGATAAGCAGATGGGAGCCTACTTCATCAAGAGAAACGTCGATGAAGAGGCTTTCAAGTCGAAGGTCATGTATTATCTCTGGAGCGAGATCTGCAAAGAAGAGTACAAGACACAAAACAACTTCTTCCGCTCTAAGATTAAAGTGGATGGAAATACAGATGAAAAAGAGTTTACTTTCAACGAATTGTACCCGGATGGGGCAAAGCTTCTAATTGGGTTCATGAAGTATCTGAAGGTTAAGCCCGTTGAACAAGCAGAAGAGGACGAAGAGGAGTCAGGAGACGAATAAATGAAGATCTTATTCGAAGGATACCCGTATAGTGTAGATGTGCTTCAAAAGTATATCAGTAGCCATTTCTACACTGTTCACCACACCAAAAAAGGTATAGTTGGTGTGGTTAATTACGTCGGCTATTTCTTCAATTATAACCTTGAAAATCCCGAGAATACTGATGCAATTTTCATCCTTCCTAAAGTTTTTCTGAACAGCCAATCCGAACCTTTTGAATTTGCAGGAAAAAGGCCTGAAGACTTTTTGGACCTGAATGATGAAAACAATAAGATGCTTAAAGAGAATGGTGTTGCTGAAATGGTCTTCGAACTTTCGGTTTGGCTATATCAGGCAATTGCATTCTACCATCAAAGAAAATCTAATTCCAAAAATATTGAGAATAGTTCAATCCGAAATGTTGTATCAAACAGAGGCGAAGACTCGGCAACATATCTTGATACCGTCCTGCAACTGCGTAAATTCTACAAGGATCATCGGAATCTTTTTACCTTTGTCAGTATCATCAATAGTTCGGGGCACAATAAGATTCATTGGGCCAAAACCATTAGCCACGAGCAGCCTATCATCAAGAACAATCGTCCTGCCTATGTGAATTTCAGAACAAAGGAAAGGGTGGTCAATTTTGATGAAGAGATAATTGTGCTCTTCTATTCGGTTCTTGATTTCCTGAAGCATAGATTTCATTTCCAGGTCAATGTTAATATCCAATACCAGCTATTGTCACATAAGCGTATCCAGGGGATGATAGAGAATAGCCGAGGAACCCGATACCTTAAGAAGATTCGAAAGAAATACTTCACCGATGAATTTGTGGCCCTTTGGAAACTGTTGTACGCCTTTTTTGAGAAAGCGGAGCGTGTCGCTAACAGACGTTATCATGAAGAGTCTTTACTTATAAGGGATTTCAACCCTGTGTTCGAAGACATGGTTGATTATCTCATCAGTGACGATGACAACCCGAAAGAACTGGTTGCTCAAAGAGATAACAAACTAGTTGATCATCTTTATCATGAGGAATCTTTGGTATATAATGAGCACATCTATTTCGTGGGTGATAGTAAGTATTACCAACAAGGTAATGATCCAAGCGAGGATCTTAGGGCGGTATATAAGCAATATACCTATGCGAAAAACATCATCCAAAGGAATATCAATGTCATCGAAGGTTTTGAGTATGGAGATAGTAGGCACTATTTCCATTATCGAGACGACATTACTCAAGGCTATAATATAACGCCTAATTTCTTCATTAGCGGAACAACGAAAAGAGACACCCAAACAGGCAAATATATTTCAAGCGAACACCAGTTGGAAAATATCTCTGGTGAGCATATGCTCTACAATAGGCATTACCGCAATCGTCTGTTCGATAGAGATACGCTTATCCTTCAAAGGTACAACATCAATTTCCTATATGTGCTGACTGCTTACGCTGCACAACAACAGATCTCGCGTGATGCTTTCCGCAAGGTAACACGAGCTGCATTCAGGAATGACATTACAAAGGCTCTGAATGATCATTATAAGGTCTATCAGGTTTGTTTGCCAGATTCTGGTGATGATTGTCTTGAGATCAGCAAGTTCGTAAAAAGGAATTTTTATGAACTGTCGGGTCGTATATTTTCTTTCGACAATATACTTCTTTATGCAGAGGAAAAGAACGAGGCGAATAGCCTTGTTGATCCTGATGAAATGAATCCTATGCTTAATCTCGAACATGAAAGTGTGGAATTAGAAGAAGTAACTATTGGCAAACATATCGAGAAAAAATATAAGAAACTTGTTGAAATTGATGACGAATCTTCGCTAGAAAGTGTTTTCGGAATGAGGTTGCCGATAGTTGAAGATGATGGTGGATTGCCAATAAAAGAAACAGTTGGTGATGAGGATGAATACTGTGTCCCCATCTACAGTATCAAGGCTGCGTGTGGCAGGTTTCTTGAAGTAGGTGAGGAGGCATACATCGAAGCATGGATGGATACAGAAAAAGCTGGATATGGTCGAAAGGGCAATGAATATTTCATCGTCCAGGCTTCTGGTGACTCAATGCTGACAAAGATTCATGATGGCGATTATTGTCTGTTCCGTCATGGTGGCAGCATTCATAATGGCGACATCGTGATTGCAGGCATCCACGATATGGATGAAGACTACAACGGACGTTTCACCATCAAGGAGTTCCATCAAGTATTCAAATACAACGAAGATGGCGTAAGGGAGCGCACAGAAGTAACCCTATCCCCATTAAACACTTCCGGAGACTTCCCCACCTTCACCCTCGATGAAGAATCAGGCGATGGCTTCGGTGTGTTTGGTGTGCTGGAGTTTGTTTTTAAGAAATGAAGTGAAGATGAAGATAAGTAGGAATTAGTACTTTTATTAGTGTTTCTGGTTGTGTTGACATTGCCAATCCCAGATATCTTATTATTATATAAATAGAATCATTTTTGTTTTTTTTGTGAGTTAACTATTTTTTTTGTGGGGATAATTGCGTATTTTGGAGTTTTTTTTTTGGTATTTTGTATGAATAATGTTATATTTGCAGGCAAAATAATCATTGATTGATTGTCATATTGTGATTATTTAATGTGTTTTTTGTATCATTTTAAAGTATAATATTATGAATATTAATTTATTTAGGCTTTTACGCTGGTTTTTATGTGTTTCAATAGCTGTTCTGGCAGTGTACTTTTTGTCCGCTTATCTCTTGTCTTCACCAATTGTCTATGTCTTAATGTGTCTTATTTTATTCATTATCTTAGCTCCCTTATTTTTTTGGGAGCCTATAAACATAAAGAATAATAAGGTTTTTAATCAGCTTATTTCTTTAAAAAAGAAAAATACTTTAACTAATGATACTATTTTGGATTTATTTAATCAGCAATATGATGCTAATAAGTATTCTTATATTGATTTTTTGAAATCATTCAGATTATATGTTTCTAAAGCTGATATTGATGAAAATGATACCAATGAAATAATAGGATTAATTACTCCTGTTATTGAAGAACAAATGAAAAAGGAACCTTATTTTGGTGTAAATGATGCCGAAAAAGGAATACTGGAAGCTATACATAATTCAGCGGAAAAAAATGACAAGGATGGAGTTAAGCAGAATCTTATTACTTTGTCAGATAAATTAAAAGAAAACCAGAAAGAATTAAAATCATCTCGTATTATGAATTATTGGAGTATTTCTATTGGTATTATTAGCATTATTGTTTCAATATTATTTTGGTATATCGATTCATATTTGCCCCAAAGAGATGACAAAGTTAGAAAAGAAGCGCAAATTGAATATGAAAAAGCAAAGGAATCGAGATCAAATAATACTATTCAAATAGATCCAGATAATACAATAAAAAAGTAATATTTAAGAATAATGTTCGTTGTTATAACATTGTCATATATAATCGACTGCTGTATTAGTCAATAATAATATTCGGACTAATTGTCAGCTTGGAGATATAAAATCTTATCAATTAATAATGAAGGCCACAACTAAAATATCCATTGTTATAACATGTTACATAATCATGTGTTGTGTAACTCTAGTATTGCGCATTTATTTCAATTCAGAATGGTACGATGCTGATGGTATTTCTTTTACATTAAGTAAAAACAAAGCCACAATTCATATTGGTTCAGCAAAAGATACAATTGTTTTACCTTCAATTATAGAAAACAAAGGAAGAACTTATAATGTAACTGAAATTGGAGTATGTGCTTTCTATGGGTATACCAATCTTGCCTCAATTGAGATTCCTAACAGTGTTACCAAGATTGAGCTAGATGCCTTCAAAGGATGCACTAAACTCACCTCAATTGAGATTCCTAACAGTGTTAAAAGGATTGAGTTAGGTGCTTTTCAGGACTGCACTGGACTCACTACAATTGAGATACCGAATAGTGTAACTAAGATAGGCCCATATGCCTTTTATGGATGTTCTAGCCTTGCCTCAATTGAGTTGCCTAACAGTGTTAAAGAGATTGGCTTCAAATGGTTCTATGGCTGTACTGGACTCACTACAATTGAGATACCGAATAGTGTAACTAAGATAGATACAGAGGCCTTTTATGGTTGTTCTAGCCTCACCTCGATAGATATTCCTAACGGTGTTAAAGAGATTGGATTCAGTGCTTTCTCTGGTTGTTCAAGTCTCACATCGATAGATATTCCTAATAGTGTAACGAAGATTGATCCAGAAGCTTTTAAGGGATGTACAAGGTTAAAGAGAATCTCTGTGGACGAATCAAATCCAAGTTATAGCTCAATAGATGGGGCTTTATATTCTAAAGACAAGAAGATACTATATCGTGTTCCATGTGCTTTAGATTCTTTTAAGATACCCGAAAGTGTAATAAAAATTTATTCACTTGCATTTGAAAGCTGTTCAAGTCTCACATCGATAGATATTCCTAATAGTGTAACGAAGATTGATCCAGAAGCTTTTAAGGGATGTACAAGGTTAAAGAGAATCTCCGTGGACGAATCAAATCCAAGTTATAGCTCAATAGATGGGGCTTTATACTCTAAAGACAAGAAGATACTATATCGTGTTCCATGTGCTTTAGATTCTTTTAATATGTGCAAAAGTGTGATAGAAATTGTTGGTGGCGCCTTTGAAAAATGTACTAATCTAATCTCGATTAAGATTCCCAAAGGTGTGACACGGATTGCTAGTTGTGCATTCCAGAATTGCACCAGTCTTTCATCGGTGGAGATCCCAAACAGTGTAGTTTATTTGGGAGATAGAGCCTTCATTTACTGTTCAAGTCTCACTTCAGTAAAGATACCCAATAGTGTGAATAAAATTTATCCTAACACTTTCTCTGGTTGTTCAAGTCTCTCGTCGATAGTTATCCCTAACAGTGTAACAGAGATTGAGTATGGCGCTTTCTCTAGTTGCACTAGTCTCACATCAATAGTGATTCCAGACAGAGTGAAACGTATTTCGGCTAAAGTATTCTATGGTTGCACTAGTCTCACTTCGATAGATATTCCTAACGGTGTTAGAGAGATTGGAACGAGTGCTTTCTCTGGTTGTTCAAGTCTCACTTCGATAGATATTCCTAACGGTGTTAGAGAGATTGGAATGAGTGCTTTCTCTGGTTGTTCAAGCCTCACTTCGATAGATATTCCTAACGGTGTAACAAGGATTGAACCGGTTGTTTTTTCTGGCTGCTCAAGCCTCACTTCGATAGATATTCCTAACGGTGTTAAAGAGATTGGAAATCAGGCTTTCTCAGGTTGTTCAAGTCTCACTTCGATAGATATTCCTAATGGTGTAACAAGGATTGACTCGAATGCTTTTTCTGACTGCTCAAGTCTCACATCGTTAGAGATTCCCAAAAGTGTAACATTTATCTTTAGTTTTGATTTGATCGATGAATGTAGTAGTCTCACAGAACTACATCTCAAACAGAAAGAACCAATATTTTTCCCTGTTTTTACCGCAGAAGAAAGATTATCAGAGATCACTCTCTATGTCCCTAAAGGTTCAATAGATAATTATCGAAAGTTTTATATTTTTAATTATTTCGCCAAAATCGTCGAAGAGTAACAATGCTTTGATGCCAACGGTTTAGGATGTGCCACCCAAAAAGAGAACAAATGTGCCATTTGCAACTGTTGGCTATCAAATCTTTCCCTCTATGCTTGTATTCTCTCCCCCTCAATCATCCCCCTCGTCACCTCCGTGATTAATGTCCTGTGATCCTCTGCCGAATACAGATTGATGCCCAATAGAACAGCAAGCTCATCTACCTCATCATCTGAGAGTAGGTGAGTTTCTGTTTCCTGGTCTTTCCGTTTGCAGATGTAATAAGTAACTTTGTACCATCATTTTTTCGTAACGTAAAACCGTCAGTTTTTCGTAAAGTAAAACCGACAGCTGATGGGAACGGTTTCAAATGTACCACCCGTAACGGAATGAAATGTACCACCCCAAAAAATTACCAAAATTACTTTTATCATTATTATTTTTCTCATTTCCTCCCTCTGCACCTCAATAGCGAAAGAAAATGGGGAAACACGAATTAAGGTGAGGATTTCGCTGCTATGGACAGATAATCTCTCACCTTTTTCTTGTATATCCCTACCTTAATAG
>JAEEGF010915150.1_pt1 | contig 17283 bp, 7 predicted proteins | sample 9134171 | NCBI WGS metagenome assembly JAEEGF01 (sample SAMN16246542, study PRJNA631951) | gut metagenome | biome: gut microbiome; feature: rumen; material: AP-attached | host: Bos | place: Iran: Karaj | collected 2018-10 | reverse complement strand
GGGTCCGGAGTGATGACATTGGCCATCTGCAGGCCGGCGGTATTGAAGCTCTTCGAAGGAGAATTGAGCAGCACGGCACCCTCAAGCCCCGCGGAAGAAGCGCAGGCATAGGGCATATAGCGCTTCCCGGGGCGCACAAGTTCGCAGTGGATCTCATCCGCGACCACGATGGTACCGTGGCGGCGGGCGATTTCATGAACCCGCGTAAGCTCGGAAACCGTCCATACGCGGCCGGCCGGGTTATGAGGGTTGCACAGCAGGAGGATGCGGTTGGCAGGATCGGCGCAGCGGCGCTCCAGGTCCTCGAAATCCATCTCATACGTAAACCGTCCCTCGGGAAGGATCTTCCGGATCAGCGGAGAAGCGACGGCCTTCAGTCCGCAGTTGCGGATGCAGGAGAAGAACGCATTATACACCGGAGTCTGGATAATGACACCCCCGCCCGGCTCAGACAGGGCCTTGAGCACGGCGGAGATGGCCGGCACGACTCCGATCGTATAGAGCATCCACTCACGCCGGATCGTGAAGCCATGCCGCTCCGAGAACCAGCGGATCACCGCCTCATAATAGGACTCGGGGACGCAGGTATAGCCGAACACGCCATGTTCCACCCGCTTCCGGAGCGCATCGACGATGAAGGGCGCCGCCTTGAAATCCATATCCGCCACCCAGAGCGGAATCATATGGGCGCGCTGTTCTTCCGTCAGGACAACGCCCTCCGGCAACGGTCCGTCCCATTTGTAACAACCGCTGTGACGGCGGTCCACAGTTGATTCAAAATCGAATTCCATATGCCTTATTTATCATAACCCGTTTCCACGATACAGGAAGCCGGCGCCTTGATGTTCTTGTCCAGGATCAGTTCGCCGACGCTCCCGACCCGGATGGACCCGGAACGCGGATTCTTGATCGAAGTCACGTTGCCCCGGACCGTCGCCTGCACGTCGGAGTATTCGAATGCAAGGTCTGCGGATGGATCGAAGGTGCAGTCTTCCAGCACCAGCCCGGTCGCATAGCAGAGCGGCTGGCTGCCTCCGATGTGGCAGCGCACCAGGCGCAGGTTCCGTGAGTGCCAGCCGAGGAATTCCCCGTCAATACGGGAATCATAGACCGTCACATTGTCGCACTCCCAGAAAGCGTCCTTCGTATCCAGGTCGCTGTCGCGGATCTCGATGTTGCGGGCCCACTGGAAAGAGTAATTGCCCTGAAGCTTCAGGTTCTTGATTTTCAGGTCACTGCAATGCATGAAGATATAGTCGGCCCGCAAGGCGCGCACATCTTCCAGTTCCCCGCCCCGGCAGGACCAGAACGTTTCCGACGCGGAATCGATGATCGTACGGCGTAGCGTCATCCCGTCCATCTCCCGGAACATCTTGGGAGCGTCCACGACACAATCCTCCATCACCATGTCCTGCGAGTACCAGATACCCGCCCGGGCGCCGACCGTGAAGATACTGTCCCGCACCGTGAAGCCTTTGCAGCACCACAGCGGATACTTGCCTTCGAAACGACAAGCGACCGCTTCGATATTCGCGGTTTCTTTCAGGCCCGACTCTCCGGCATGGATCACCACGCCTTCCAGATAAAGGTCTTTCTCACAATACAACGGCCTCTCGCCGCCAAACTCCTGATTTTTAATTACTTTCATATTTCTTGAGTCGTCAGTTTCGTTTTCATCCATTTCTCGCCATGGATACGCCAGACCAGCAACGCACCGCGCACATTCAGCTCGATGAACATCGCAATCCAGTATCCCATCAATCCATACTTCGGCGTCAGGATCAACGCTAATCCGATACGCACCAGCCAGACACTGATGAAGTTGAGCGCCGTAGGCACTTTCGTGTCACCCGCACCCACACAGGCCGCATAAGCAATGATCGAAGCCGCATAGCCGGCCTCCGCGAAGGCCTCCAGCCGCAGGCAGCGGGCTCCCAATGCCACCACCTCCTGATCCACGCTCAACAATCCCATGATCTGTGCGGCCAGGAAATACATCACGATGCCTAAGGTGGCCATCATTCCCACGCCGAGGAGGAGCGTGATGCGCGAGAACCCCTTTGCAAGGTTTTTGCGCCCGGCGCCCAGGCTCTGTCCGACCAGTGTCGTGGCCGCGTCTCCCATGCCATAACCCGGCATATAGCAGAAACTCTCCGCCGTGATAGCGAAGGAATTGGCAGCAATCGAAACGGCGCCCAGAGGTGCGACGATCAGCGTACTCATCACATAGGCGCCCCGCATCACAAGATTCTGGATCCACATCGGCCCGGTGATATCGAAGGCCTTACCCATCACATCCCGCGTCGGGAGGAAGGAACCTTCTTCGCCTGCAATCGCAAGATCCTTGTTGCGCACCAGCAGGAAATAGAGCAGCAGGCAGGCCGTCACCGTCTCGGCAATCCCAGTCCCCAAAGCGGCTCCCATCACGCCCATACCGGCACCCGGCACCGTCAGCGCCGCGCCGAATATATGGACCTCGCGCGTCGGAAAAATCAGCAGGAAATTGAAGACGACATCCAGCGCACACATCAGGATATTCAGCATACTGGGAATCTTCATCTCTCCGCTGCACATCAGCATCGTGCTGCCGAAAAAGCCCAGTTGCATCATAGGCAGGAAAGCGGCATAGATGCGGAAATAGGCGGAGGCTTCGCTGCGGATCGCTTCTTCACCTCCAAGCCAGCCGGGCAATGGGCCGGAAACGGCAATCGCAAGCAGCGACAATAACAAGGAGAAAAGCGTGACGACCAACAATCCCTGCCGGAGGACCAGGCGGGCCCGGGTGAAATCTCCGGAGCCGATCCTATGCGCGACCTGGACGGAAAACCCCTGTCCGAGCGCCATGCAGAAGCCGCCGAGAAGCCAGGTGGTCGTCGAGACCAGGCCGATTGACGCAGAGGGTCCTGCGCCGAGGCTGCCGACCATCGAGGCATCGATGAACTGCAGCATAACGGAAGCCAGCTGGGCCAGGATGGCAGGGCCGCAGAGCAAGAGCGTCAGCCGGACACGCTGCCCCGTCGACAGGTGATTCCCCTGCCGGATAAAACCGAGTAGTGTGTCCTTATCTTGCGCCATGGCCCGACCTCTGCAAAAAACAGACAAATTTACAGAAAAAACTTGTTATTTTTGTAACTATGAGAACGATGTCGAAACACCTCCTGTTCCTGCTTGCGACGCTTCTTTTCCCAGCAGGGATCGCTTCCGCGCAGGAAACGGCCGCAGTCCGTTATATCGAGGCGTCCGAACTGACAATGGTCGGAAAAATGATGGAAACGCCCAATCCGTATTGGCGGGTGGATACGACCCGGTTCAAGGGATTCACCGCTTCGGAAAGCAATCAGGTGCGTTGCGGCGCCGGCCTGGCGATCGCTTTCCGGACAGACTCCCCTTTCATCAAGCTCCGGATCACGCGGCGCCCGTCCTACTCCGGAGCTTCGACGACCACGATCTCCTCGGCCGGATTCGACCTTTACATCCGGTATGGGAAGGAATGGATATGGGCGGACAATGTGTATTTCAAGCCTGGAGATGAGGCCGAACCAGTGACGCTTATCCGCGACATGGACGGCACCTTACATGAATGCCTGCTTTACCTGCCCATCCATACCGAATTGTACTCCTGCGAGTTAGGCGTGGCCCCGGAGAGCACATTGGAGCCGCTGGAGAACCCGTTCCGGCACCGCATCGTTTTCAGCGGTTCCAGTTTCACCCACGGCAGCAGCACCAGCCGTCCGGGCATGAGTTACCCGAAACAGTTTGAGCGTCATACCGGCTTGCAGGCGCTGGCCTTGGGCTGCGGCGGGAATGGACGCCTGCAGTCGTATTATGCCGATGTGTTCGCAGCCGTCGAGGCCGACGCGTTCGTCTTCGACCAGTTCTCGAACCCCACGGTCGACGAGATCCGGGAGCGCTTCTTCCCATTCCTGGAGAAGATCCGCGCCGCGCATCCAGGTGTGCCGATCATCTTCCAGCGGACGATCACCCGGGAGCAGGGGAACTTCGACACCGGCTCCAGGGCCCGTGAGCTCGCGAAAAAGGCTGTCGCCGACAGTGTGATGAAGATCGCACTCGCCCGCTACCCCGATGTCTATTACGTCAGGCCATCTGCCTCCGACGGCTCCCACGAATGGTCCGTCGACGGCACCCATCCCGACGATTACGGCTACTACCTCTGGTCCCGCAGCATCGAAAAGCCCATCAAGCGCATCCTCCGCCGCTACGGGATCCGCTAGTTGTCATCGTAGACAGCACGGATGGGTCGACCGAAATAACGGCCACGGTCGCCGGAATAATCTTTGCTTGAGGATCCGAACGATAGCCCATAGGCACCGAAATCCGAAGTAGAATGTAATGACGAGGTCCACACTGTACCCCATCCGTCTCCGTGGTAATCAGCGTCATTCCATCCCCCGGCTGCCGGCAAGAAAAGATGATTGCCATTCGTGCCTGTAACCTTATATCCCGGCACACCATTCATACTGGACCATGTCCAGGTGCAACTATTCAGAAGTTCATCCATCTCCTCTTTTGTAGGCATACGCCATTTGTCTCCAAAGTGGACATGGGCTGCGTCATCCTCAGGCTCCAGCACAGTTTTTCCATCTATAATGCCAGCCACACTACTATCCAAGGTCGTGCAATACTTCGTCATATTACCATCAGCATACCACTTGTATGAGGGCCACATATATCCGGACTTTTTTCCAAGTTTCCAGACGAGCGGATCAAGACTGCTATAATAGGGCTCAATCTCTCCCCATGCGAAGTAATCCCCGTATCCCTCAGGACTCGATGCTCCAAGATTAAAAGAGGCCCACTTGACTGAAAGACCCAGATCAACAATCTGAGGGACAGCAACTGAAACAGTGGACTCAGATACGGTTACCGTACCGGATGAAGTTTTCCCCCCATCCAACGTCGTCACCGTAATGGTCGCAGTTCCTATGGCCACACCTGTCACGACTCCCGAGTCTGAAACTGTTGCGACAGAACTATTGCTGCTGGACCATACAACGCCTTTATTAGTAGCATTTTCAGGAGTGATGGACGCAATCAAGAGGTAGCTTTCCCCGACAGACAGTTCAATCTGTTTCCTGTAAAGAATAATGGATTTCACGGGAATGGTATTGAATACAGGACGGATAGAGCAACCTGTATATCGATGAGTTCCCGACCAGTTTACGTTATCTGACGAGAAATAAGGTTGATAGGCATAAACTCCGTTCCCGGAATCCGTCTTGAGTGTCGAGGACCAGTAGACCCCTCTGTTCCCTGAGTCATAATAATGAGTTCCGGAGAAGTCACCGGCCGCCGGAAGGAAGATACTTCTGTCAGTATAGCCCGCTTTCTTGCTCGTGACAATATAACCATTCGTCCCACTATTCTGATAGTTTTCCGTCCAAGTCCAGCTGCAATTGTTCGTATTGCGTAACTCAAGCCACTCATCAATTGTTGCCATCCGCCAAGTCGCCCCCAGACGAACAGTGGCAGCATCGTCCTCACTTTGCAATCCGGTATAATCGTTTCCGGTATACTTCGTGAAAGTAACCCCGTCTCCGCTAGGATTGAACTGATACGATCCCCAGTCATAGCCTAAGGACTTATCTTGTTCCCACATTAAAGGATTGAAACTGCTATAATAGGGTTTCGTCTCTCCCCAGGCATAGAAATCACCCAAGTCCTCCGGCTTCGAAGCACCGAGGTTGAACGATGCCCATTTAACGGAGAGACCGAGATCAATCGCTTCCGGCACAGCATCGGCCTCGCCGCCAATGGGAACGATCCGTTCCGCATAATTATTCCAAACCGCCGCCGTTTTATATGTATTGACAGACTGCGCAGGAACATAAATAGGGCAATTGTTCGTATAATCAAAAGCCCCATTCCCGAGCTTGGGAGGAGTGGTGGCCTCAATCGTTATCGAGGACAAAGCTGTGTCATAATAGAATGCATTCGATCCAATCTCTGTAATCCCAGACGAAATATGGATTGACAACAAGTTTGGAAGATTATGGATCGATCCTGACTCAACCTTTGTCACATAGTGAGGAATGATAATCTCGCGAAGGTTGTCGCAAGTCATGAAAGACCAGGTTCCGATGGAGGACACACCAGCGGGAATCGTATAGGTCTCTTCGATGGCTCCCGGCGCATACTGACGGAGGACTCCATCTTGAACGATACACCGATGGTCTTCGCTTGCCAAAGCTCCATAGAAAGAAGTCAAGGAAGAACAATAAACAAATGGAGCAATGCCAATAGTAACAAGGCTGGAGGGAATCGTTGCAGAAGAGAGTGACATGCAGGAATAAAAGGCATTGTGTCCAAGCGTTGTAACTCCTTCCGGGATTGTAATATGTTTCAGATCATCACAAGAAACAAACGCTTTTTCTCCGATAACGCGCAGACTGGAAGGAAGCTCAATGGAAAGCAACCGAGAATTATGGAAAGCTTCTTTCGCAATCTCAGTAACGGGGATATCACAAGTGATAATTCCCTGACCGCCTTCATAAACATTCGAAACGATCGCAGCCTGCCCGAAGGCGTCGCTCTTGGGCGTGACGATCTTGCCATCGGAAGATGTGTAATAGATGCGATTATCGACATTGAGCCTATCATTTACCGGACGGATGGACAGGCCCAGGAATCGAGCAACGCTAAATACTGATAACGAACTGGCATCGAATTCAATATCATAGGCAGCCGAGATATTCGACCAGCCTGAAGCACTGGTACCAAGCGAAGAAGACCAATAATAACCATTTGTTCCGAGACCATATCCCCAGTCATCGCCCGCAGCTGGTAGGAAAATCTGAGATCCTTCGTATCCGCTGACCGTGCTTGTCACCCGAATTCCGTTCACACCGTTTATGGAAGTCCATTCCCAGTTGCAATGAGACAGCAATTCGTCCCACTCGCTTTGGGTCGGCATCCGCCAGTTGCCCCCCAGTTTGGCAGAAGCCGCGTCATCTTCCGGATCAAGGACCGTTTTATTGTCGATAACACCTAAATGCTCCTGATTATTATACTTTGTAATAGTGCTATATGTTCCATTGCACCACTTGTAGTTACTCCATTCACTATTAACACAGGGTTCCGTATCTCCCCAGGCATAATGATCCCCATACTCCTCCGGACTTGAAGCACCCAGATTAAATGAGGCCCATTTGACAGAGAGGCCGAGGTCAATTGCATCGGGAGTAGGTGGTATGGGTTTCGCTTCCGGGACAAAGGCAAATGCCGGAACGGAACGATACTGCGATCGCTCAAACGTAATATCTGCGTCTGTACTGCGACTCATCTCACCCGTTGCTGAGGAAATCACCAGGTCGAAACCACCTGTATAGGTGCCAGGCGGAATCACGAGGAAGAACTCCGTCGGAGTCTCAGGATTCAGATTGACATTGTCGCACTGGAGCGTGACATCCGGAGAGCCACCCGACGACATAATCAATTCCGGCACAGTCTCATAATCCGTCCGGACAGTCGCCTTACCACTGACAAAAATATTCTCCGCATGAGCATGGAAACGGATAGATGTCACAGGATCGGAACCAGTCAAGGAAAGCCTGAGTATAGCGCAAAGATTCTTAAATGTCAAAGTTGAAGATTGACTGACAGCCACCATCGGATATGAGTCCAAACCAAACGAGCCCGGCACATATTGTTGGGAAGAAGGCAGTTCCAGGGTCAATACATGATCAGAGTACCCTTCGCCTGTAATGTCCGAATAAGGATACAACCCAATCAGATCACCGGATAACTGATTACCGCCGAATGTAGCCTCTCTAGAACCGACTCCAGACTGAAGAGAATACCTTACGGGACTTCCCGCGCCGGAAAAAACTGCAATCTCATCATCCTCTGACCAAAGAGGATAATAAAGATAACTACCTCCGCCTAATGTCGTACGCGTCTCCTTACCATCCTCGATGGTAGCTGTGAGCAGCATTTGGGGGCGAGTTTCATAAAGAACGTCCCTCTCATCAAGTAGCGCCAGATCCACCTGACGGTGGCATGCAGTACCCGCAAAAAGAAGCAGGGAGAAATAAAGAAAAGCCTTATATTGTTTCATATCGCGCTCTTGATTTTACATATTGATATCATCGCCAGGCGTAATCCCTTCATTTCCACCCGAGTCATAAACAGGACGGATGGGCAATCCATCAGCGCGGAAAGAATCCCAGAGTCCCCATGTTTCTGGGGAAAGCATCATAGAAACTGCACTGGTAGGAAAGTTTTCATATGTGTATAAAGAGGAAGACCAATAATATCCACAGTCTGAATTATAGATCATATCATCGGAAATAAAACCGGAGAGAGGAAAAAAGACTCGATTACCATTGATACGACTAGTGACCCAACGCCCCTCCACGTTGTTCAATATAGCGGGTGTGAATTCACAATTCTCGGAAAGCTCTTCGATTTCCTGCGATGTAGGCATCCGCCACTTCCCACCTAAATTCACAACGGCGGCATCATCCGTAGGATCCAAGACCTTTTTGTTATCTGTAAAGCCATTGAACCCTTGATCTGGATCATAACAATATTTGGTCAGATTATTCAAAGATTCATTTGCACACCACTTATAGGTGGCATAATAAAAACGATCCTTCGTCTTCGTTTCTCCCCAAGAATAATAATTCCCGATTTCTTCTGGACTTTTAGCGCCCAGATTGAAGGAGGCCCATTTAACAGATAGCCCCAGATCGACAATCTCCGGTGGAGCACAATAATTACGATTTACCACGCAACTGGCAGTCTTGCCTCCTTCCTGGGTCGTAACGGTAATGACGGCCTTTCCTTCTGCAACACACCGGACTTCACCCTCCTGTGAAACGGTGGCAACAGACTCATCCGAGCTCGCCCATACTACATTCATATTTGTCGCATTCGACGGTGAGATCGTTTCAGTCAGACGAATTGATTCCCCAGGCCTCAAATCGACTTTAGTTTCATCCAATTGGACATCATCGACGGCAATATGTCCATAGACGGGACGAATAGCGGCACCATCATACCGCAGTTGACTGAAAAAACCCAAAATACCTTCAGACGGACTCGGAAACGACACATCTATCGACTGCCCATAGTCGTTATAATAATAACCTGCAAATTCATGATTATTTGAAGCCACAACTTGTGAAGAATGATAGATTCCCGACTCAAGACTTCCATTCCTGAAGGAAGAATCTGCAGGAAAGAAAATGCATTTCCCATTAATCTTACTAGTCCCTACTACTCCTACGGCATCATGAAAGGAAGTCCATTTCCAAACACAATTCTCTATCAGTTCCTGCCATTCTTCAGGAGAGGGGATCCTCCAGTCCTCACCCAGTTTGACATGAGCCGCATCGTCACGGGAATCAAGGAAATACTTTTCGTCTTTGTCATTATATTTTGTGCAGCCCAAGTAATCCCAATAAGAATTAGGATTCGAATGTGCACCGCCGAATTTGTAGTTTTCCGGAGTAAAAGAATCCTTGGCTGAAATCTCTCCCCATGCATACTGGTCACCATATTGCATCGGATTTTGTGCTCCAAGATTGCATGAGCCCCACTTGACCGACAAACCAAGATCAACGGTTGCCATCTCCATGGGATAGTCCTTTATCTCCTCTTGATATAGCAAAATAACATCAGAAAGCGTTTTTGCGTTATAACCGAGGGATGAATAATCAATATCGTCATCACTGGTATTTACTGGTTCCCAATGATTAAATGAGTACTTTTCCTGGACAGAGTGCGCAGAGTGAATAAAGTCTGAATAGAGGACACTTGTCCGATAATCCTGATATGAGTGAAGCTCCAGATTGTGCCTCGCTTCATTCAAACGAAAGAATGGATAGGAGCGGACATTTAATTTAGTTCTCTCGAAGCCTGAAGAAGTGATTCTATAAACCGTTCCACCAGTGTAATTATAAAAATCGATTGTGGAACCATTATAACCATAATTACTAGGTTCAGCATTCGCCATCGCAAAATAGATGGTTTCAGTATCGGTATTGATAGCGACGGCAGGACCCATCCGGGTTGGATTCTCTGTCGGCCAGGTCTTGAACCGCTGTGGGATCTCAATAACCTTCTCATCAATATTTACCCAGAATCTCGAGCTATCCTCCTCGAAAGCATAGTTCAAAGAATAAGTCTTTCCACCATAATCGACACTATAGATCGTACCTCCGGTATAGAGGTCGGTCATATTCACAAACTTGGCACGCGACAAAGAAACGGGAGTGTGGATCTGCTTGATGGATACTAACTCATCCCGATAAAACTCGATCGTATAACCCTTTTCAAAATAACCGGGAATGCAAACCACATTGTACATCTTGTCGGCTTCAAACGTACCGCCATCCGAAGGGAGCAAAGTGATTTCCGAAACCATTTCTTTCCACTCGGTGACGACGGGACAACCGGACTCGTCAAAGGATACTTTTACTTTTCCAGCCAGGGGTTCTCCATTATTACCTTTGAAAATGATTTTCTTGATATCCCTTTCATATACTGGGATGGTGATGATGCCACATAAGTTACGGAAGTACAAATTATTGTTCCCAGACTGTGCCAGACTGATCATCAAGCCCTTTTCAACATTCCCAAGAACTGCTTGCTGCTCCGACTTGAGCGAAACTCCGAACGAATGACCATCGAACGTATTGTCCTCCGAATAAGGATAAACCGCCCAATACAAATCATTGGATTTCCTGTCTCTTACACCCTCCAAGGTTCCGACGAACGCAACAGTCTCACCGGTAGTCTCGGTATTGGTAGACACAAATTTACCGCCGCCATTCTGGCAATAAATATTGATCTCATCGGAGGGGCTCCAGAGAACCGTCCTTCCTGCCGACAACCCCCAATACCGATCCGGATCGCTAAGTGTAGTTCTTGTGCTTGATTCTCCCGTAGCATAGAACGTCAAGATGGAATCCTGTTCTTCAACCAATTCCTGCACTTGACAGGATATGGTAAGAATAATAGCTAATACAGTAAAGAGTCTTCTTTTCATAACACCTGCCAATTTTAATCCCAAGTTTCGCTTCCAAAGCCTTCATGAGAGCCTCCTGGATCTGAAACGACAATCGTATTGTAGTCCTCCTTATAGGTGTTATTCCACGATTTGTAGCGCACCCGTATAACGGTAGATCCTGATTTGACACCCGTAACGACCCCACTGTCACTAACCGTGGCAATGGACGGATCATCGCTGACCCACTGTTTGGTATCGGTGTACTCGGACGCATTCTCCGGAAGATACATAGCATTGAATGTTAGCTTCTCGCCAGGAATTATATGAAAAGTAAAGTTTTCATATTCATAATTGGGATATATCTCGCCATCAGGGGCAGTGACAATGACCGCTTTTTCAATGTAAATTTTTGAGACAACGCGGCACGAAGCCGACTTAGCTTCGTGCTTGCCATCATCGGCATACACAGTGACGGTGGTAGAGCCGATTGCGCCGTCGAAGGAAACCGTCCGGGAGTCTCCGCCTTCATAAGGGATATAATATACGACATTCGGAATATCCGCCTCCCAAACAAAATGCTTATGCATCGCATCGATGGGACTCACCGTCGCTTTCAATGCAACACTTCTCTGGAAATTGTTGACTTCGATTTGTGATTCATTTAAAGAGACGCTTTCAATGGGAATGAAATAGACAGGGCGGATCGCGAGTCCCATCCAGCGCTCTTCAGAGCCATATCTTGTATCCATTGAGCCGTCTTCAATCTCAGCACAAGCCCCCATATAATCATTATATCCAAAATGATAATCTAAGGACGATGACCAGCATGAGATTATCGGCAAATAAATGAAGTTCCCATTTTTTAGACTTGTCAGTTTAACAACATTCGAACTCCACGTTTTATCACAGTTATCTGAAAGCTCTTGCCATTCATTCTTCGTCGGCATTCTCCAAAAACCGCCCAAATGAACGTTTGCAGCATCATCTTCTGCATCAAGAACGCCTTTTTCGTCAGTAAAACCGCCGGATCCAGCTCGTGGATCAAAACAATACTTCGTAAACTGATACCCCTGCAACTCATCCGGATCATCCGCGTCACTCCACTTATAATAAGCCCAAGGATTCACCACATCTCCATGATCCTTCCAGGTATTTGTCTCTCCCCAGGCGAATCTGGCTCCCCGCTCTTCCGGCTGGGTCGCGCCAAGATTGAAAGACGCCCAATGGACGGAAAGACCCATATCTACGACATCCGGGATTCCCTCCGGATGATAGTTACCGGCGCCCTTTCCGTTTGCGTAGATATACTGGTCACCACGGTAATCATTGGATTTCACCGTAAAGTAGGCATCATATTCTTTAGATGACTTAGGGAAGAAAGCCACGGTATGGATCGCGCTGTCTCCGGGATGGAGGGTCCTCTGGCCATAGGGCTTGATGGAGAATGGATCCATATTCGGGTCAGGGATTTCATAGGTCAGATCCATTTCACCCGTGTTTTTGAAGATCAGGTCTTTATAAACGGTACGCCCCGGATCGACTTCTCCAAAATGCACATTTTCAGGAATAATGCTCAACTCCGGAGCAGGATCCCGATGCTGCGTCACAAAATGAATCGTATTGCCCAGATAATAACGCATTTCGTTCGCGTCAAAAGCATAACCTCTCACATAATAACCGGTGTCAGAACGGAGATTATCCAGTGTAAAAGTCTCACTAAGCTTATTCTTGGCGAACACATCAGCAACATAATCCGGGTTGGAATAATTGCTTGGATTGCCTTCGAGGATAGAATAGAAAAGGCCGACTCCGGTAAAACTCCCGCGGTCAAGCATAGTAACTTTCACCGTCGCACTATGATTGGTGATATCGGACAACAGTATTTCGACTCCATTCGTGCCAACGAACTCCAGATCCGTGTTGACATGACGCTTAAACAAGGCGAAGCCATCATATTGGGCTTGGGTCAGACGCAGTTTCAGGCGCTCCTTATACTGCGCATAAATGTCCAGCCGGATCAGATTTGGACAACGGCTGATATCTAGAGAATCCAGGTGATTTTCAGAAGCATAAACATCTCTGATGTTCTGGCAGTTACTAAGATCCAAATAATTAATTTTACATTTTGCACAGCTAAGTGTGACAAGTGAAGGACAGCCTGTGATATCCAGATTTTCAATCAAAGAATTACCGGAGCAATTGATACTCTCGAGTAATGAGAGACCTGTCAAATCCAGCGCAGTCAATTGATTCCCCTTGCAGGAGAGATTCTTAAGTCGTAAATTGTGGCTAAGATCAATTGACCGAATAAAATTGTAGCCACAATTAAGTGTTTCCAGATTGGGTAATAAAGAAAGCAGTGAACTAATCTCAACGATTCGATAGTTGCCTGAAGGGTCGTTAATCTGTAGTTCCTTGACTGCATTTAACGCAACAAGATTTGATGGGGTCCTCAATATTCTCCCATCGCTAAGTATTCTCAGGTCTGGAATCGTTTCCGGGTTATCCTTGAGGTACCGGGCCAAATTTGTATTCAAATAAATCTCTCCGTCATATCCGGTATCAAATCGGAAAATAGGACTTTCAAATTGACAACTTAAGAGATTTCTGATAACAATCCTCCAGTACCAGGTCTTCAATCCTTCTCCGATATTGAGTAAATACTGCTTCTCATTCAATCCTGAAGCAACTAAGGCATTGGGGTTGAGCTTTTCTACAGCATTCTTGTCCGTCGAAGCATAAACGTCATAGACCAAACCGACATAATGCTGGAAAGCGTCACCGACAGTTGGTACGGGCACATCCCATTCCAATTTGACTTCTCCCGTATTCCCTATTCCACCGTTCTCAGGAGAAACGCAGCTAGCAGAAGGATACTTTGGCGTATACTCGTAAGTTTTCTCATACTTCCAGTTGTCAGTCTCAGGATATCTAACTTTTATCAAATCTTGTTTAAACTGGAAGAATAAGTTATTTGTAAAACGAAAGTCTCCTTCATAGTATGCGTGGTTTTCAAAATATACTTCCGCTGAAACTGTTGCTGTATACTTGTCGTCTCCGGAATAATAGTTTGTATGGCCAAAACTGACTTTTGTGTCTGCATTTGCTGAGATTTCCCAAAAAGCCCCAAAGAATGGATAGGTGTTCTTATATGCAATCTTAGATAAAACCTTTGATAGCCCAAAGACTAAACCGACTCCTATCCCCGCAGACAGTTTTACTTCCGATTCAGTGAAAATATCATAATAGACGCGAGGTTTATAATGAAAATAGGTATTTTTTTCATCCGTTTGCGCGCAATCATCTTCTTTATTGCCAAAACTGAAAGACATTGGGGCTTTTTCAAAACCAACGGAAACAGATAATTCTCCTTCAACACTAAAATTGAAAAAGAGATATCCATCAACCCGTGGTTTTACCAGAATCTTACAACCCGACGGAACAGGAAGATCAACTTTGACAAACCTAAACTTTTTGCCCACAAGTTTCTTCTCCATTTCACGCATTTTCTTTTTTCTGGCTTGCTGAGCTTTGAGACTGTCTGCCCCTACCTTGCAATCTCCAAAGTTGAACTTCAAGGAAGCAGATCCCCCAAAATCAGGGGCTCCATATCCTGAAAGATGGAAGTCCTTAAAGGAAACATGAATGGCGTTAAAATCATACTCGGCTTTGAATTCCAAGACGAGTTGATCGTCAGTCGTCTTTAAATCATCATCGCCATCCGCCAAAACAACTTCTACGGTAAACTCACCATCATCTTTAGTGATTTTCCAACGATCCGTGGAAAGTTCTATATCCAGATTTGTTTCAGAAACTATACTATTAACAACATCCGATAGAGAACGGGTGGGGATAGTATAGCTGACATCAGATTGTTGCAAAAGACCATCCCAGTCGGTCTGATTAAATGGATCATAAAATGTAAAGCAATCATCCGTGAGTGGAATCTCATCCAGCGGGATAGTTGTTTCAAGTTGCTCAAACGCATCCGCCAGCCCCGCCGGCTCCACGTCGTAAACCACCCGGTCACTATCTTTCCGGATACCAGTCACCCGAAGGATATACCCCTCCGGAGCGATGTCTCCGACCGGCATGGAGTACAGGACGTCACCGACCTTGATGTCGGCCTCCGTAAGAGCAGGTCCATCGTTATAGGTAATCGTCCAATTATTATCGTCGAAAGACTGCAGCAGTTCGTTGAGGTCGTCCATCACGAACAGGGCGTTCGGCGGCATGCTCACGATCTCGCCCGTTTCACCTTCTCCGCCTTCACCGCCTTCTCCTCCCTCATTCTCCACATACTGCACGCCGCGCATGGTCTTGTCCGTCGTCCATTCCGTCAGGTTAGGAATCGGTTCGTACTCGAGACCGGCATCCGCGTTTTCGATCGAGCCATAGATGCTGCGCTTGATCGTTACGGCCGTCTCCGACACGCGCTGGGCATACACTTCGTCCTTGTAGAACTTCAAGCTATACCCTTTCTCCAAGGCTCCGGGGATCGCGACGATGTAGTACCATTTCCCCGTCTCGAAAGTCTCGCCATCCGGCGGAATCAAGGTGACATAACGGCTGCCCTCGGTCACTTCCAGCACCTTCGGACGCCCATCCTCGAACCCGACCCTCACCTTACCGGCCAGCCACTCATCGCCCAGGCTCTCGAAGACCACCTTCCTGATCCCTTCCTCCGCCAGGGTGAATCGCACACCGCCGCCAACGTTGTAGAACTGGAGCGTACGGCCGGTGCTGCGCGCAACGGCCAGGTTGGTCCCCTGTGCAAAGGAACCGGCCCGGGCGTACTGCCGGGAAGGGAGCGTCGTCGTGATGAGACCGCCGCTGAATACGGCATCCTCCGATTCCGGGTACAAAGCCAGAACTTCGGCCGCAGAAGACCAGCCTTCCATGGAGCCATAGAACGACGCCGTGGCGACAGGCGCAGAAAGACGGGAGACGAAACGCCCGCTCCGGCTCCCTGAGAATACCGTGATCTCGTCGTCCGGCTCCCAATAGACCTGCGTCCCAGCCTCGATGGAGGTTCGGGAATCCAGCTGCGGCTCGGTCATAGCCGTAAAGACGATCTCGGACTTGGACAATTCCGGATCCCGGAGCTCGGAGATACAGGAAACAAACATGGAAAGGGCAATAAGAAGGCCCGGAAAGAAACGTGTTCTCATTTCGCTGATCCTCCTCATCGTTAATTCCAAGGTTCAAATCCGATCCCCTCGTTCCCACCCGGGAGAGGACTTTCGGCGATGACAGAAGACAATTCCACCAGGAGAACGCAGGCGGAGGGGGCAAGGTATTGCTCTCTGAAATCCGTTTTCATGGATGACTATGGATACTATTGATTACTAATCTGATAAACTATGCCTGATGCGGCGCTTTCAGCAGGTCGAGGACGACCTTGACGGGGCTGAAAGTCTCGGCGGGCACCTCGACGAAAAGGGTGTTCCAGCGGCTCATGGAGCCATTCCAGAGACCCGGGAGCTCCAGGGCTTTCAGTTCACGTCCCTGCCAGCTCTTCCGGCTGATGAAACCGGTCTCCTCGTCGACAAAGTCAGCCAGATGGAACTTCTCACCCTGATAGTCGTAGACGCAGCAGACGATATCCACCGGATTGAAATGCGTAGCAGACTGCAAGGCGGCCACGGCCGCGGGGTCGTCCGGATTGATCTGAACGCTTTCCAGGATCTGCAGCGAAGTGGAGCCATCCTCTTCCTTGATCAGGAAAGGTCCCCCGCCCGGCTGACCCTCGTTGCGGACCATGCCGCACACGCGGATCGGACGGTTCAGTTTCTCACGGATCGCTTCGACCCGCGAGCGGCAGTCCTTCGCCAGCGGCATGTCGATGCATAGTTCACTGGACAGGAATTCTTCAATCTCCTGGCAGAGGGCCTGGACCTCGGGAGTCCCGAAGCGGTCCTCCTGCAGGCCGTTATGGGCCGGAACGATGAGAAAAGGCTCGAATCCCCGGATCCCTTCCATCGTGGCCATATCCAGTTCCGTAAGGTACATGTAGATCTTATCCCTGAGTTCCAGGCACTTGCCCATCAGGACTTTCTTCCATTTGGCAGTGAGCGGAAGGAAACGCTCGTTGGAGACGTTGTCGATGTTCTTGATCGAGACCAGCTCTTCCTTGACGGCGTCCAGGTTGTGGATCAAAGCCCCATGTCCGGCAGGACGGAAAAGCATCGACCCGTCGTCTTTCAGGAATGGCTTGTTGTCCATATCCACCGCCACCGTGTCCGTCTCCGGATCCTGGAAAGTGAAACGTACGTTGTAGCGCACGCCGTATTTCGCCTCATATGCGTCCT
>JAEEGF010901811.1_pt1 | contig 17287 bp, 16 predicted proteins | sample 9134171 | NCBI WGS metagenome assembly JAEEGF01 (sample SAMN16246542, study PRJNA631951) | gut metagenome | biome: gut microbiome; feature: rumen; material: AP-attached | host: Bos | place: Iran: Karaj | collected 2018-10 | reverse complement strand
ATGGCGAATCGTGCCAAAGGCCCCGACTGCGAGGCTCCGCTCTGGGTGCAGGACTACTGGGAAAATGTGACACGCGAGCAAAAGGACAAGGCACTTACCGACATGCTGGAAGCTTCTATTAAACGCGACTTGACGGCCGACGCTCCTGCATGGGTCATCAACTTCCCGTCGTGCTACGTCGGTGGTCCATTCTCAGACAATTACCGCCTCAACGCCGAGTCAGCCAATGTGCTGACCGCCAACTGGCTGGCCGGTCACAAGGGTTCCGTGGGCGTCATCTACATGGACTTCGCCGGCGTGGACCAGAGCAAAGGCACCGATGAAAAGACATACGAGACCGCCGGCAAGAAGCTGGTGGAAAGCGTCGTCAAGCAGAACGCGAAATAGTAATATACGGTTTAAAGATTACAATAATGAAAAAGATTTTGTTAATGATTGTAGCCGCCATGATGGCTACCGCAAGTGTGAAAGCACAGGAAGAGGTGGAGATGCCGATGAACGAGTTTGCCGTGGCCTATGGTACAGGCTCTAACACAGACCTCATCGGAACAATTGCCAAGGGTATGTTTACCGGTAAGCAGCTTGACTTCTGGGGACCTCTCAGCTTTGAATATTTTCATCGTCTGAATAGTAACAACAGGTTCGGACTCGGTGCCGTCTTTGTTGTCGCAGGCTGTAAATGGGATGACGATAAGGATGCCAAAACGACCTTCTTCACCATCATGCCCGCTGCGAAGTACAACTGGGTGGTCAAGAAACACTTCAGCATGTATTCCAAGGCAGCCGTCGGTATCACCTTCAGGTCTGAAAGTGGCAAGGACGAGAGCAAGAATGACGGGGGTGGCGCTAACTTCAACTTCCATTTGACAGGTATCGGTCTGGAGTTCGGAAGTGTTGTCCGCATCTTCGGTGAAGCCGGTTTTGGTGAGCAGGGTGTCTTCCTCGCCGGTCTGAGACTGAAGCTCTAAAAGAGGTTTTTCCGCTGATTATATACACTATTCAAGCATATAGGACCCGCATCCCTGCGAGTCCTATATGCTTACTAATCAATAACCAAAAACCAAAAGCATTATGAAAAAACTAACTCTAACTAACTCATGTATGAATCTTAAATCGAAGGCAAAGTTACGGCGATTTCCATCTCATTCCAAACTTTCCCGCCTTTTTCTCTCCAACTTATAGCGACAACTCTCCCGTCAGGCGACAAACCGCCCGAACCGCCTCAAAACTTGTCGCCAGGTAAGAAAGTTCCGTAATTATTTGGTTGTTTCAAATATTATCCCTACCTTTGCATCCGTTTGCAGAAATGAACGAACCCGTCATTCTGTATATTGTAATTGTTCTCACGCCGATAGTTTTAGAATTCGGTTTGTATTGGGTAAATGAAGGTAAAAAAGAAGAAAGAATAAAAAACAAAAGACGATGAATACATTAATTGTGGCTGGTTCCATTTTGCTGATAGCAATTATTGGAACGATATTCTTTAAGTACCAAGACAGAAAAGTGGCTAATCAGGAATAGTCTCGAACACAGCGGGGCTGTCCCTCTTGTGAGATATTAAGGTGCGGGGGCCTCAAGGCTTTCGCACCTTATTATAAAAGTGGGGCTCGAAACGGCCTTAAAGGCCATAAAGGTTGTCATCCTTTCAGCGAATTCCCCTTATTGACGGTGCAAAGATATGAATTTTATTTGAATCATTCAAACTTTTAGGCAACTTTTTATTCCATCGGCTTAATCTTTGACCCTTTGAAGACAATTCTTTCGTGCACAGTTCCTTGCCCCCTGTGTACTGGTTGCAACTAGTCCCACCATTCAAACAACTTATATTCTCTGATGAGATGATACAGATGGAGTGCTTTCTGCTGGCGGAGTCTTGTTATTGAAAGAACCTCTCTTGTTCTGTTACCCTCTGTCTGAGCATCTTTTATGGGGGTGCATCGAAAGAAGCGCCTTTCGTTTCTTACGTTCACATACACAGGATAATCAGCTATTTGTCGCCCCCCTTCCAAATCCACTTCAAACAAATTTTCATCCACTTTTGTGAACTTCATTTTTCCAGGAAAGGATTGTTTGAGCCAACTTTTAAATACAACATCTTCCTCCATGAAGATGTCAATAAGCCGAATGCAAATAGCAATATCGCGAACCACAAAATCCTTGTGTTCCAAACAACTATTATGTTTAATGCAATCATGCATTCTCTGGAGTTTTTTCTTTTCCAGTGCTATGAGATAACAATAGTCCCAATCCTGGTCTTCTGCTAACAGCCGTTTATAGGCATGTATCGGATTCTTCTTTTTCATACTAATCGTATCTTAATTTACTTGCTAATCCTCCGCAATTATTTCCTCATATTGTTTTCTTTTGATTTCCCTATTGATGGCCCCCAGTTTCATCTCATTATCCACGACTCTCTCTCTGAGTTTGTCAACTGCCTTTTTACAAGTTTCTTTTATTGATTTCAGAATATGTTGACTCTCAACAATTTTCCCATGAGCAGTCTTGGTGTCCTGGTTACGGAGGTCTTCGTCCACTTCATCCATTAGTTCATTCACTCTCGCTATGCCCTCTTTTGCAAACTTAACCTGTGAGAGATAATCATCCAACAGAGACAATACATTTCCATCGTCCTGCTCTGTATCCTCGCTGCTATTGAAAGAATGGCTGATCATCAATTCTCGGCAATCCAACAGCAACTTCTCTGCTTCATATAAATTGCATTTAGATATCAGTCTTTCTGCCTCTCGTATTTTCCCACCTATACTCATAATAACAAGCCTCTCGTCATCAAAACATACTGGTTCTTTGAGATCAATCTCCAATGACTCAGCATTGGGATTATAATAGAGTTCAGGATCATACGATATTATATATAGTCGCTCCATGTGTCCTGCCTGATAATCAGGCATTAGGCCAAGTTTCTTTAGATATTTATCAGCCAAATAGTTGTACACATCTGCATAGACATCTTCCATTTCATCTGAGGTCATAGATTCCCGTTCTGGTAGCCGTTCCATATCCTTCAGCTTGTAGGGAATCAAGACATGCAGCCCTTCGTTGGATACAGACCTCGAAGCCAACAACACGTTCTTGTCATTGCGAAGGATGTTCATCGCCTCAATTAGCTGCTTTTCCTCCTTGATGTTGTCAAAGTCCAAATAGCACAAATCTGTTAGCCTTGTCACATTCTCCCTCTCCTTTCCCTCAGAGAACATGGCACAGGGGGCGAAAGCTGCGAATTTGTTTTTCTTCATTTGCTCTGCTGCATCTTTGCTGTCACTTGCAATATAATTCCTATATAGTTGTGTACTCAAACCTACTTCTTGGCTGCACATCATCGAATAGACAATCTTGACAAGTTCCTTTTCCTGAGGACAAGAAACTGTTAGGTCTTTAACGATGTTTAATCGCATTGATTGCCGAGGGGAATTGAAGAAGATGGATAGTGGCCTAAAACATTCACCATATCTTACAGCTTCATCAACCACATTATTCGCACCTTCTACTACATATTTATATATAGGATCATAGGGCTGGTATTCGACACCGTTCTCATCAAGCAACGTTTGAAGTTCCTTAATGTATTTATCCTGACTAATTATAATGTTCTTGAAAGACTTTGATTTAATTACTTTAAGAGGAAAATTCTCAATCTGATTCTCGAGGTACTTTATTCTGACTAAAGCAGCTGTCACATCTTTCGGTATCTCCTTATATCCCTCTAATTCCTTGATTTTCTTTCTCAGCTCGTTAATCACTTTAGCAGGTTCGGAATCTCCTACAATCCCATTATCTGTATAGCCATTAGAAATCAGTATCTCTTTCAGCCTTATCACTTCTCCCTCTAAGTGCTTTGCGTACTCAGCCAGTTTACCCCATTTCACCTGATCTTTCCTATATGAATCGATGATATACTTCATCCTCACCTCGTAAGGAATTTCCTCATCACCCAATATTTCCTTGGCCGGATTAAGTTTCTTTCTTATCTTCTCCCTCTTTTCTTCAGGATTCTTCTTGTCGATGACATCTTTCAGCCTGTCCAATTCACTATTCAGTTCCTTTTGCTCCTCTTTCAGATCATTATATATATCCTGCAGGACTTCTAAATCCATGTCTTCAACATCGTTGATGTATCTGAACGTGAACAGACCGCCCAATGCTTTAAAACTTACACTCATAGTCTATCAGAAATTTATACTTACTCGCATTATTTACAAATACGTTTTACTACCTCACCCTTTCTTTCAAGAAATTCCACAGAGATAACGTTATCTAGTTTCAACATCCAGAATGTTGCCTGAATACTACGGTTACGCTTATGTGTACGGCCTACTTCCTTATCACGCCTGTCTAAGTCAAATATGGCCTCCCAACTCTTTTCAATCTCCTTTTGTATCTCTATAGGGTAATCGTCAAAATCAAGACTCTTGCCAGCTTCCTTCTCCAGCAAGTCCGTTTCCTTATCGATTCTTTTCCAGTTTACCAGTGGGTATTGATTCAACACATTATGCCAATTGCAGAAATCAGAGAGAAGCACCTCGTTATCAGGTATTTCAATTTCCATATAGGCCGATACTCCTTCTTGGATATCAAGATAACTTCTTGGTGGCTTCTTTGATTTTGCAGAGTTATACTGATACCAGGCCCACATTGGATACTTGATATCTTTTATTGGTGGTTCACCTAAACGTTGTTTCATCTGATTAGCCATCCAACGGTAGGCCTTCATAAACTTTTCTTCATCATTCCACGCTGGTTTTGTACAGTATGCCACCCCTTCACGTTGCAACTGCTCAAAAATTTCAATTCCCTGTATCGTCCAAAGTCTCATTTCTTACTCAATATTAATAATCTTTTTTTCTTCCATTTGCGAGCAATACTCCAACGCTTCACGCCGAAACGCCTCACGTTCAGATGAGCCAGGCTTGCCAAAGAGTGCATCCATAATAGAATCGAAACACCTGGTTTCTTCGTTAGAAACGATTGTCTCGGGTTTTGTTTCTTTTTTCTCCATTTCAATTTCAAACATGTTATGACGTTCAATATTTACCTTGTGTTGCACTTCATCTATTTTCTGTTTCCAATGCTTGATTGTCTCTTTTCGGCCTGGGCCATGTATGGAGGCTATTAGTTTACGGCATTTTGATACCAACACATTAGCCTTCTCAAACTCTTTAACCTCGATATAATCGTAGATGTCTAAAAACAAAATCTCTATTTGCGCTATAGCCCTAATGCTGATTAGTACCTTGGCAATTTCTTCATCCTCCTTTGTTAGTTTTTCTTTTTTTATGAAGGCCATTTGTTCTTCCCTATTTGCAGCTGTTAGTTTCTTCAACTTCACCAATTTCTGCAAATACCTATTCATAGTAGATTCGCGCCGAGTCAAAGCATCAGTATCTGGGTTGGTACGGCGAAATAAAATCTTCCTAATAATTTGCAAATCCGACTGACATTCCTTCAAAAGGCTTTCTACTTCAACAAGATTCCCGCTTGTCATCAACATATTTGCACGTTCCATTTTCTCAGAGATGGATATCATTGTGGGCGTTTCATTATTCTTAACCTTGATAATCTCATCAATCTTTTTAACCATAGCCTTATCACGTTCATCCATCCGTTTGGCATCAGATTTAGAAGGATTGCTCGTTACATGGTAGCCACCGCACAACTGGCAATAATAGCAACGTACAGGAGTCTTTCGCGACTCCTTCAATATATCGCTACTATTAAAGCGAATAAAGGCCAATGCCTCCGCCTCTGTTTCAAACAGCATCTTCGGCCGTCTGCTGGCTACACAATAAATACGATTCTTTTTGGGTTTCATCTTTCACTATACTGACAATTTCGGTTGCAAAGTTAAGGACAGCATGTTCCAAAACGTGGAGCATGTTAGAGAAATTTTCACTATTTCTCGTATTTTCTTAGTGCATCGGCTAACATTTGGTGTACTTATATGCAAAATCATTCTCTGGGCAAACTCACTCACCCTTGTGCAATAAGCTATGCCATTCCTCATAAGTTCTTTGTAGAACTCAATCGTCTGTGATGTCCAAAGTCTCATTATTCCTCTTTATTTTTATTAATATCATTCATCATAAATTCTAATACCTTCAGGAAATCATCCAATGGATGTTCGTTATAATCTATAACATTATCTGCTTTTTCCTTTAGTTTGCGCAAAAGTAAATCTAATCTGAATCGAAGTAACAGACAAGTTTCCATCAGATGATGCCCTTGCTCCATTGTTGATTTGTCCACCAAATTAGCAGAGATATGCAAGAACTCAAAGCCTGTGACTTCATCTTCTTCAACATATTCTCCCATCAGATAGCAGTAACTTACAATAAAAGCCATATCAAGTAGTTTCTTGGTTGTTGGATTTTCACGCAGTTCCTTGATAGCTTTTGTCTTATCTGTGCCAGAAAGTTTTTCGTTCATGATAGTCATGTATGACAGGGCACATTTGGCTATATCGTCATCTTTATTAGCCAAATCTTGAAATAGGGCTATGGAATAATTCTTATCACGATGATGATAAGCCTCTTTTGCTATGTAGTAAGTGCCTCCGTGATTATCTTTTGCTGCTGCACTCAGATAATAACTCCTAGCTTTTTCCGGATTCTTTTCTAAACCTATTCCTTTCTCATGACAACAGCCCATCATATATTGTGCCATTCCGTTGCCCGCCTCAGCACGTTCTTTTATCTTTTCAATCAAAGTTATAAGGAAGGGGGCCTTTCTTTTATAGACAAATTCTATAATATCCATTGCAGGCTGATCGTCATCAATGCACATTTCTATAACGAGTAAACATATTCTTTCTCTTAGTCGATTTTTAGTTTCATCATCCACACTGTCTTTGAATTCTACTTCTTTTGCAAAATCACAAGCAGCATCGACATCCATCTTGATAATGTCGAGAATTTGGTTTGTCACTTTCTCGTTAATTATGATATGACCTTTTATGGCGTCGATAACTTTTTTAATTTCGATACTATTCATACTTCAAAATTTTATAATCATCAAAAGATATTTTCACACAGTATCCCCCGATGGAATTGCTTCTCATCGGGGGATTAACATTCCGATTGTAATATGAGAGTCACAATTTCGGCCACAAAATTAAGGGTAACATGTTCCAAAACGTGGAGCATGTTAGAGAAATCTTCACTTTGCCTCGTAATTTTTTAGTGCATCGGCTAACATTTGGCGTATTTTGCCTGCTAATGACTGCGGTTTGAGCACTTGGAGACGGTTGCCTCGTGACAGGATATAACCGCAGAAGTCCAAAGTCGGACGGACATAACACTCAAAGTCCGTATAACCGTCACCACTGCCAATCTCCATTTGACTATGATGAACGGGAAGATCGCGCAAATAAAGACTCTCATCACCGTATGCCCGAAGGACAATCCGCTCAACAGGCATTTCCTCCATCCTGACTACGCCATAGCACTCGCTGAAATAGTCCTCTGCATCAAAATCCTCATCCAGTTCAAAAGTCTCGTTGCTGATTATCAGTTCCTTAATCCTGTCGAATGAGAAAACCCTGAACTCACCGGATTCATATCTGCCTAAGACATACCAACGCCTGTGATACAGCTTGATACAATAAGGGGCCATCACATACTCTTTGGCTTCTTCCGCACCATATTTGCGATAATAGATGGTGACGAGCCTTTTCTTCTTCATGGCATCGATAATCGGCTCCAAATAGCCTTTCGCAGAAGGTATTGCTTCAAGGAGTATGCGCTTCTGGAGGCTCAGACTTTCGCTGATGACATGATTGACAGACAGAGTGGAAAGCATCCAGTTTTGGATACTGTCCTCAGTAAGCACTTCGCGATTACTTATTATATATAGCCGTTCCTCCTGTCGCACTCGATGTAGATGCCGAAGATGTTCTCAATAGCTTTCCTATGGCGGATGAAAGTGTTGCGTGCTATCTCCACTCCACCACTCATTTCCGTCTGAACCCACTTGCGGTTGATCTCTTCTAAAGTGATTTTACGGGCCTGGTAGATGGTGTTCACCAGCCAACTGTATTCCTTAAAAAGAATCGGTGTAGTCATATAGAATTAGGAATAATCAATTATTTCTTGCAATAAGTCCTGTTCTTATTCCCTCCATGGGGTTCCAGATAGCCAAACTCGGTGAGTTGGCGAAGATAGCGTTTGGCAGTAGTGGCGTTAAAGCCAAAGTGACTGACTATTTGTTCTGTGGTAAATTCATCCTTATCGACCACAAATCCCAAAATATCGACCAGTTTCTCTGCCAAAGAGGGCTTTATCGACCATTTATCGACCATTTCCTGCTTTATCGACTGTTTATCGACCATTTTCTCCGATGTGGATTCAATATAATGGTCGATATCTGCCTTTAGGTGCTGGCAATGCAGACGAGTCATGCAATCGAGGAAGATATTGATATCCTCGTTCTCACGAGTATCTATCAGAGCCTGTATATACTCCGCTTTATCCTCTTTCAGCACCTTGGTCGGCAAAACGTCATACTCCACTTGCAGCAAGTTCATCACCAGACGACAGGTACGTCCGTTACCATCAGCCCAAGGATGGATGGTCACCAACTCGAAGTGTGCCCAGAAACTCAGTTCGTAGATAGCTGCAACATCCTTTGTATCAATGGCTTTACGACGACGATTAAGTTCCTCGCAGAAAGTAGCCAGACGTGCAGGCACTTTCAGGTATGACATATACGACTTGCCTCCCAATCCTGCTGTAACATTCAGTTTGCGTAGTTCACCCTTAGCTGCGGAGAAATCTCCGCCAGAAGCGTGATACTCACTACCCGTGTGAGCCATCACCTTCGAAGCCAGCAGAACGAGCCAGTCAATCGTAATGTCTTCATGTTGCTTGATCCACTGCATACCGTAATCGTAAGCAGCTTTCAGGTCGAGATTCATCATCTGTTCCATCATGGTGCGTTTACTGCTGGTGATGCCCTCATCAAACAGTAGCTGTGCCTCTACCTCCGTCACCGTTGAGCCTTCGATAGCCGTCGAGTGCGTAATGATGGAGTACAGATAGAACTTCTGATAGTCTATCTGCTCTGATATGCCCAGCTCCTTATGTCGCTGGAGCAATCGTAACAATAAGTCTTTATCTTCCTGAATCATATTTCGTTTGCAAAGTTACATCTTTTTCTGCTGCTTAATTGTTTCTGCTGTCTAAAAACATCTTTATCTTGTTCTCGTTCATGTCCTTTATTTGTTCCATCTCACAAAGGGTCTGACACTTTGTGAGCACTCAAAGGTGACACTTTGTGAGCATGTAACATGTCTGTATCCAGTATCCTTTCGTTTAAGTCATACTCAGCAGAGTGCTTATAAGTCGTATCTATCACTTCGCCTTTAATATCTTGAGCATCACTATCATCTCTATGAGACTTTGGTTTACGTTTCAAAGTCAGTGCTTCATTGTATGATTTAGAACAAATCAGGTTGATTTCATTATTATCAAAGCCAATAAACTGGAGAAGGCAACATATTAATAGTTTCCTCAATTGGAAGTCCAGTTCATGTAATTCATGCCAAGATAAAATGGAATTCTTTTTCCTGACGGGAAGCAAATGAGAATAATAGTCCCGCGAAGAAACAATTCTACTAAAGTCTGCCTTTACCAACTCCAAGCAGCTGATGTCAGAAAACTCTTTGACTAGTTCCACTAAAATCTTATATAGCTTTGTATCGTTCTTCTTAAATCTCTTGTAATAACCATCTATAGCTTGAACCACTACTAGGAAATCTGCGCTTGAAAATTTTCCACCACGATTAAGGCTTTGAATAAGATGTGTTCTTATTGGAATAATATCTTCATCTTCATACCATTTCTTTATAATTGTTGGGAATTTCTCCTTGATTATGTCGTATGTAAACAAATACCTGAAGTGTTCGAGAAAAGGCTTATATTCTTCTTTCGAGAAGTGATAATAAATGTGATTATCTGAACGTCCGTCGTAGTCAAAGCAAATCTCCTTACATTGCACTGAACTGAATGTTGCAAAAGACAAGAACTGATTGAATCCACCGATGATCCGTATTGCCTCCTGCAAATCAACAGGCTGCTTAAACTCCATTAAAAGATTGGTATATTGTATAATCTTGTAAGATGTTGCGTCTTGTTCAACATCCACTTTTGGAGAGAGTATTAATGATGTATTCGGGTCTATTTCCAATTTTAGTTCGTATCGCTCGGTTTCTCGTTCAATAAAAATTACCTTACGAGAATGAGCAACCACTTTTGTCAAATCTGGTCGATACCATATTGACAATTCATCATAAGATAATGTAATTTTGCTTATAAATTTTTCATCGAGGGCAAGTAAGTGCTTACCATGAACAACCATAGGTGTCAGGTACTTTACAAAAGGAAAAGAACATGAAGAATTAAGGGTTGCATCAATTGGAATAGAGGCAATAACAGTGACATCTTTTCCATCTGACGATGTACCATGAACGATCTCGTATTTGTGTTGATAGTTGGAATCTAACAACCAATCTTCATCTTGAAATTCACCGATAATCTCAAGAGTAGTGTCTTCTGTTCTTGAATATCGTAATACTCCCGCTATCTTCTTTTCCGAATTTGTAGGTATCCACCAAAGCCCTTTGAGTTCTTTTATTGTTTCCATTCTATTCCTCTTTTATTGATACTTCTTGCTAATGCCCCACTTCGAGTTACCCTCTAACTATACGGTAGTTACCCATTAACCCGCGAGAGTTAACAATTAACTTGAAATAATCACGAGAGCATCCCAGTGAATTCTTTATTTGAATTGTCCGCGTAAATCGCTGCATTCAATGGCAAATGTATTTTTAGATTCTTCTATAGCCTTATAGTATTTGCGATATGGAGAAGAAATGGCATCGGCTTGTTCTTTTGTACGGGGAACAGGTATTTCTATCTCGTAGAAACGTTTTCCTACATCCTCTCTATTTGTCTGCATGAAGATAATTCTTTCCCATTGATATTTTACGACAGGCAATGACATTGCCCACATCAAATAGAACTGGTCAAATAATTCAGAATTGCTTCTCAAACCGATTATCTCTTTTGTCAAGACAATTTGCTCCTGGCCTGGTAATAGTACGCAGAATTCTCCAATATTCTTTGAAGCTCTTTCAGGACTGAGGAGGTCGTAAGCTTTAAGCCCAGAATGTACACCTTTCCAATATTTTCGAGCTAATGCTACTGGTATTTGATTCGTTGAATTAATGTTAACTGTACCAGCCCTCAAATCTGACACTTTTATATATGGCACATCGCCTATTCTTTGATCTGCACTTGGACTTCCATGTCCATGGAAAATTTCAATCTGCATTTGTTGATACAAATTACCAATAGAAATCTTGTCAAAATCATTCCTTTCACAGAATCTTTCTATTCCTTTAGCGTATTCATTGCTGTAATACATGGGAATGGCAATAGAAGACTTAATAATTGTTTTAAGTGAGATATAAGTGCCATGTGATATATTAGACATCTGTAGTACTGCCATACAATCCTCTGTCAATTGGTCGTCTAATCTACTATAATCTCTTTCTCCTGTTTCGGGATTTACACGATATAATTCATTTCCATCTTTATTAATTCCACATGTCTTACTGTTGAGTATGAGGACTTGATTGTCACGCACCCAGGTTAGACTAGAACTTGCCCTACCTTTCTTTTCCATAATATACAGATTGGTCTTCGCACGACAGAATCCTTGAAATGCTTCCATTGGAATATTGATTATAGCACGTAGATGGTAGTGACTGTGAACCCATTCTTGGAACCACAGATAGCTATCAGAGAAGAAATAGGTCTCAGGGAGTACTATACCGAGTTTTCCTCCTGGTATGAGCAGTTGGTAGCAACGTTCAACAAAAGTGATGCCTAACTCGCGCTCTATATATTCCTCTTTATCTAAAACCAAATGACCTTTAGAATCTTTGTGGCTCACTTCAAATCGAACTAATTTGCCATCGTTTGCACTAAGTTTCAAGTTCTTTCCAAAAGGAGGATTTGTAAGGATGCAAGTAAACATCTCCTGTTTGAGATTTATTGCCAAATATGGAAAATTCGACTCCCAAAGATAACTGCGGATGGAATCACCATGAAAAGTATTCGTTGAGCCATCGCCAATTGTCAGCATAATGGCTTTCGTCAATTTAATATTGATCTTGTCCTTATCCACTCCATACAGGTGACGCTGAGCCCATCCTTTCGCGTCGCCATCATCCATAGCAGGATAATTCTCTTTAAGGGAAATGAAAGACTCTAATAAAAATCCACCAGTTCCGCAAGCAGGGTCTATGACCTTATCATTCATCTTTATTTGGAGCAACCTTACGGCATTCGTGATGATTGGAAGTGGTGTATAGTACTGACCATCATCGCTTTTTAAGTTATCCTGACGGAAAACTTGGAATGCTGTTGAGACTGTTTCAGAAGAGAGACCGAAAATCTGATACTTCGCTAATTCGAACACACACTTTGTGATGGTGGAATCATCGAACATGATTTGCTCATTTTCATCATCAAAAGAGTCTCTGTTTGAAATAAGCAGGTCTCTAAAAAGGTTTCTTATACGTTGAGCAGTTTCCTTTCTGTCTCTTGCATATTGAAATCGAACAGGTTTGTCTGGTTCTGCCTTTGCAATCTTATCACTTTCAATCTTTGCCAAGAGAATGTTGCACAAATTGTTGAGTCTGTCATCAGGACGTGTACTCTTTGTGTCTTCTGATACTATGACGCATAACAAATTATAAAATACCATTAAGAGTTCAGAAGACTTGACGTCTGTCCGTAAATCATTCCATGTCAAGGGTCTCTCTGCATCAGCGGTTAAGTCTTCCTCTGGATATGGAAGATGGCCAAAGAGATTCACTTTGAATTGCCCATCAATAGTTCTATGGACTGTGGCAATATCATGGCCATTTGTCCAAATGCCCATTTTGGCATAAGGTTCCAGTCCAAGGTAAATCTCCAATTGATTGATGCCTTCTTGAGCATTCGGCTTTTTGGTCTCTGCAATGATCAGGATGTGGCGATAGTCGCCATAATTAGCGGCACTATCAAATATCACTAAATCCACAGGAAATCCTTGAAACTTTGCTTTCTTTTCTCGTTTACTTGCTTCACTAGGCGTTTTGGGAACTACCCATTCTGGATCAAATTGCATCTGATTAACATCCCACCCCATTTCAACAAGTTGCTGAATGAGCGGCATTCGTGTATATTTGTTTTCGGGACCTTCTTTTTGCATAATCTTGATGTCTTGTCGTTCAAAAATAATCATTTAATTGCGATATTACCGCTACTTACCTTAAAAATCTTATACTGTATGGGGAACAATTATGAACTATAAAAAAGAATGCGGGGACGGCTCTACTCATTATTCTTTCTCTCCACCACATATCAAGAGGACGTGAGCTCTTACAAATTTTTACCCAATCCTCGCGAAAGCTGTTTTTTTTGCAAGTATACAAGCGACCAGAGGTCGAGCGGTTCAGTATGTAAACGTAGCCAGGTTCTTTGTTGCTCATATTAGCTCAATAATTATTATGTTGAAGCGATGGATGGAAATCTTTTACATCACTTTATTACGGAATGATTGTTGAAATAGCGATTGGAGCATTACCATTGATGAGGCGAAATTCTATATTATGTTCTTCGTCTCGCACCATACCAGCCATCAATGCACTGAAGAAGCGGGAACGCTCGATGTGGGATTCATCAGTGAGGGCATTTCTGCGCTGCCTTTGCTTGACAACATCTTCAACACTTTGTGGAGGCGTGGCGATGACTCCCATGTGAATATAGGCCTCTGCTGTTATTTCTGGCAGGGTTGCCAGTGCGGCCTTGAAACGTTCTTGGCTTGAGAGTATCTGCTGGCGTGCATCACGGCAGCGATTGGCGCTACAGTTGGATTTCAACTCAAAGAACCAAATAATACGGCGATTCTCGTCTACTGCTGTGATGCCATCGCAAATTTTATCTTTCACAGCAGAAGAGACTGCTATTTGGATTTTGCCTGTCCTTAGGTCTTCGAGGAAGTTTTTATGGACTAACAAAACCTCAGTGCCATTGTGAATGATGGTTACTTTCCGAAGAATTGCCTCAGAGTTTTCTTCCTCTATTACTGTCTGTGTCGTGCTAACAGAGAAATACTTTGTAGGGTAGCACGTAGTTAATTTGTCGTACAACTCCATGCGTCAACCCTCAATTAACGTTTCTATCTGGTCGTCCACACGTTCCTGTTGCATCACGATGTCGCTGAATGTAGTGAAGGGAATGCCGTTAGCAGCATCTTGACGCTCAATGCAGACAGAGCCGTTGGTATTGGTGTGGAAGAAATAGGCACCGACCTCATTAGGAAGCAGGTAAAGATCAGGCTGTATTTGGTTTTGTTCGCAGAATGTATTGAAGCGATGTTGGTCTGACTGCTGCATTTTCCCAAACCGAATGAGCTGGTTCAGGCGGCTGAGAAGATAGTCACTATGAGTTGTTATCTGGAACTGAGCCCCACGGCGTAGCAAACTGACAATGAGATCAGCAAGCGCATCTTGATTCTTAGGATGGACATGTGCCTCTGGTTCCTCGAAAAGAATGGAGTAATCGTCTATGTATTCTGCCGTCTGAAGCAGACGAAGCAACGGAGTCAGTTCTTTTACAGAGGAGGCGGCTGCACTGATAGGAATGAGAACTTGTCCTCCAGCCATACTCAAGAATATTTGTCCATCACGCACTGTCAGTTCACCTCCTGTCAGCTTTTGTATTGCATCATGAAACAATCTGCTGTCGGCAGACCTGTGTTCTGGAGCACTGGAGAGCCTGTCCATAAGTGGAATGAGTTTACCTTTATACATTCCAATACTTTCAAACGAATCCTTTGCATTTCTCGTACCCATAAATGCACCACGTGCTGGGGGAAGAAGGATGGGCTTAAGATTTTGCCTATGAAGTATTTGGGTACATAGACTGGCATTGATTGTGACAGAGTACATTTCCTCCCAGTTATCATATTCAATTGGATAAAAAACATTCTTCTTTCCGATGGAAAGACGTATGTGATTATCTACATGTGTAACATCAATATCGAATGAAGTTTCGTCAGGAAGTTCAAAGGCATATTCCACATCACAATTGAAAGCGTCATTGCCAAGCAGATAGCCCAGATATTGAGACACATCATTCTTCATCCACTCTCTGAGTTCACCAAAGCGGAATGCAAAGCCCCGGTCTTGTTTCTCTACGCTCATTGATTTCATCTTTTCGCGCACAAAAAACCTGACACGGTCAGAAGCGATGACGTTATATAAGTAATCTACGAGAAAAGCTGTATAGCTCTTCCCTAACCCAGAGTCACCAGTAAACACCATGAAGGGTTTTACCTCGATCTCTGCATCTCTAATACGTCCGATTTGATTGATAAGGATCTTTATCATGAGAAACGTTAAATAAACATTATTATATTATACTTTATATACTTCGCTGCAAATTTACAACTTTTTCCTGACAATGAGTCTCTCACCACTTATAAATAATGTGAAACAGATAATGATTGACGAATATTTATGTATTTCACTTCTCAGGTTTGATTTATTCTGTTCCATATCATTTCGTTTTTAGTGGATTTGGTGCAAAGGTAAAAAGAAAACGTGATACTAACAAGTCTTTCAGAAAGAATTTCACTCATTAATTTTATACATTCCGCTGATTATAAAGCTTTGTTGCTGTGATTATCAAGGCTTCGTGCTGACGTTATGAAAGCTTCGTGTTGCCGTTATGAAGGCTTCGTGCTCCGAACAACAAGCGTGGTTTTGCCAAGAAAGGTTAGTCCAAAGTCCAAGTGAGGTGCCTGGTCTCTATGAGAGAGGTGGCACCTTCCTCTGAAATTCTCTCGAGAATTCAGAAGTTTCCCCTAAGGAAAGTGGGAGTTTAGACTATGGAAAGTCCCACTTTACATAGCCCAAAGTCCCAGACCTCTACTTGTGCTTGTTTTTAAGCATATTTTTCGGCTTTTTGCAAACATCTACCTCGGATTTCTCGAAAGCCCTTTGTTTAAAGGGCATTTGACTTCCAAACACCTACCTCAACACCTACCTGAACATCTAACTCATCACCTACCTCAAGACCTAATGGACAAAATGTTAAATCTGAATCTTTTTGAAAAATAATTGAAGAAATACTTGCAAAACGGCCAAAAATTTTGTATCTTTGCACCTTGTAATAGCGAAGCCGCAGGAAGCGGCTCGCAGGCTGAAAAAACACGCTGTGAAAAGCGCGTCAATACTACTGCAGAAGACTGCCCAAAGGAGCAGACATTAACGATTTGACATTATATAATTATGGGTAAAAGTGTACTTATGAATGGAGAGGCCATCGACGCCTCCCTTGAGGCTACGCTCGCCATTGAGCAGTTCCTCACTGACCACTACCGTTTCCGTCGCAACGTCCTGAACGGAAAGGTGGAATTTGCAACTCTGCTGAAGGCAGAACCGCCTGCCAACAGCCTCTCGCCGGACTCTGAAGGAGCCTGTCTGGTATTCAGGTCTCTGACGCCGGAGGCCTTCAACAGCATCGTCCGCAGAGCGAAGAAGGAACAGGTACTGGAGAAGGGCAATCCGAAGACGGAGATCAACGAGTACGTGTATTCCGAGGATGTGCCTGTCTTCAATCCCATCGGCGAATACCTCAAAGGTCTTCCGAAGTGGGACGGACAGAACCACATCGCCCGTCTCTTCAGCCGTCTGCCTGGCATCACGACAGAGCAGCAGGGGTTCCTCGCCACCTGGCTTCTGTCGGCTGTGGCCCATTGGCTGCAGATGGATTCGCTGCACGGCAATGAGTGCGTACCGACGCTCATCGGAGCACAGGGCTGTGGCAAGACCACCTTCTTCCACCGTCTGCTGCCTCCTGAGCTGCGCGAGTACTATCTCGACCATCTGAACCTGTCTAACAAGTTTGACAAGGAGATGGCGCTGACGAACAACCTGATCGTGAACCTCGACGAGCTCGAGGCCATCCGTCCTTCTCAGCATGCAGCCCTGAAGCAGACGCTCTCGAAAAGCAAGGTGAACGGACGCCCCATCTATGGCGCCTCTCAGGAGGACCGTCCGCGTTTTGCCTCATTCGTAGCAACGACGAACAATCCCCATCCGCTGACGGATGCCACAGGCAGCAGACGTTACATCTGCCTGACCATTCCGCAGGGGCAGTTCATCGACAACACGGGCGACATCGACTACGGGCAGCTCTATGCCCAGGTGGTGCATGAG